>JGI20166J26741_12256694_pt1 | contig 36743 bp, 23 predicted proteins | sample TergutCu122P5_FD_26741 | JGI IMG/M metagenome (IMG submission 26741)
CCCCCCAACCCAACAATAAATCCACAGGGCACATGACTGGAAACAGCATATAATCAGACTTCCAACACACACTGGTTTTGCTCTCTAGGATTAACACAGTGAAGCTAAGGCCATTATTAGGCAACAACTTTTGACTACAATTCCTGAACTTTGAAAATTTCAGATCACCAACATTTTGAAACTATTAACATCCAAACTGTTATGGACACATACATCCATGATACCTAAGATACCTGCTATCTTCATGCAACTCAGTGGAGGTCAGAATGTGAACCAAGTTCTTGTGGCTCAGAATGACCCTGTGAGAATACATATTTTTTATGGGCTACTTAAAAACAAGATACATCAACCTCATCAACGCTAAAGTACACAGGAATAAAAAGGGTAAAAATTATGGGGAAATGTTAGCAAAAAAGATTTCTATGCAAGTATGTTATGACAGTGAAGATACTTGCTCTTATAATTGGAGACCTGCTGACATATTTACAAAGGGACAGCAACTGGTATGAAGCTAAATTCATTCAACCACTCTTCTTGCAGAGTTAAATCAGTAACTGACATCTCTGACAAATTGTGATACTATTAACCCACATTTACCCAGATCCATACCAGAACTTTTTCCAAAATCATCTAAAAATTTGGACAGCCACTTTATAATTACACACAAAGTTAGGGATGTTCATATATGTATTTCCCAAAAAAACTGAAACCTGTGGAGGGGGGTTGGTATATAACTCAAAAATACAAACTATACCTACATAGGTACAATAAACAAATGCAACTCCTCCCATACTTCTTTCATGACAGCAAAACATCAACTGTGCGGTTCAAATGAACAACACGACGTAACTCAATACATATTACGAAAGCATAAACTGACTCACTTAAAGGAAAAAATACATCTCTTCTTACCTCGAGCATAACACAACAAATGTGGTAGATGCACTGTGTGATGGCCTCGCTGGTGCCAGAGATGGTTACCGCACGTTCTGTTGAGTTGGGCAGCATCTCCGATGCCACCTGTATTGATGCTCCAGTCACCTCACGAATCTCCTTGATCTTAGACCCACCCTTGCCAATAAGGGAACCACACTGCGATGCAGGCACAATGAGACGTAAAGTGATTGGAGGACGTGGGATACCTGACCCATTGGGAGCTCCCTGCATCTCCTGAAACTGTTAACAGCAGCAGACATTCCAATCACCTATTAGCTCAAGCTCATCCCACAAATTTCTAGCGTCATAACAAAAGGCACAGAAGGTTCAGATCAGCTAATAAACTGACAGCACTATGTACAGTACTGCTAGTGTTCACTGGAATACTTTACGACTGTGTAGCACTACAGTAAATAGCACATGCAGACTGTAATCTGCAGAAACCCATCTGGTACACAAGACACAATTTAAACAAACTCTCTTTGGCTCAATATAACTTATTCTAAAAGTCCCAAGGCTTTTACTGTGGCTTTCCCAGACATTTCACCAAACCTGGTTCAGCGTTCAGTTGAGGCCACTTACAAAGAACGCAGTCACTTTAGCTGCTGTGCTGCAAACACTGGTTACTACCCAAGATTTGGGGATGCCAGTGATGCTGACATACAGCCCAGTCTTCTGGGATATGATTCCTACCAGCACATCAGTTAGAACCAATCAGTCTTTTGAAGAAACTTAATATTTTCCTTCGTTACATCTCAAATACCACAGAACAGCTAATGTTTTTATACTGAAAGTAGCAGTGTGGCAATTGGCAATGCTAAGTACATACGTGGTCGGACAATAAAGTTCGCGAACTCGCCACCGTGTACTTGCTGTGGCAGCACTGGACAAAAGCCTTAGTATGGTACGATGACGACATATCAGCATTTCACAGCTGTGTTGTTGTTGTTGATCTATGGCATTCTCTTTCTGAGTGGCATCTATTAATGTCTGCATGTGTTTTGGTGTACTGCCGCAAGAATGTCGGAGCTTGAATTAGAGCAACGAACGGACACTAAATTTCTTGTTGTTAGTTGATGTTGATGTTAGTGTAAGTTTACGGGGATAATGCTATGAAGAAAACAGCAGTTTACAAGTGGGTGAAATGTTTTTCTCAGGAAAGAGAAAGTGTCACTGACGAAGAGAGATCAGGACAGCCAATAGCAAGCAGAACTGAAGAAAACATTGCAAAAGTTCATCAAATTGTGCGTGGAAATTCTTGGCTGACTGCTGAGCATAGCAGAGCAAGTGAACATCGACAGAGAAACAGTTAGGAAAATCTTAACTGAAGATCTTGACATGAGGAAGGTGTGTGCAAAAATGGTCCTAAAGCAGCTCACAGAAGAACAAAAGCAAAGAAGAGTTTTTAGCTACTAAACAAATAACTGTGTTGGAACACCCTGCCTAATCACTGGATCAATGACTTTTTTCTGTTCCCGAAGATAAAGGAAAGGAAATACTGAAAGGAAGGCATTTTGATGGCATTGATGACATCTGGAGTAACACAACGGCAGCTCTGAAGGCCATTCAACAAAACCAGTTCCAAAATTGTTTTGAAGGGTGGACTAGGCACTGGCATTGGTGCATAGCTTCCCAAGGAGAGTACTTTGAAGACGACCATGGTGGTATTCAGCAGTGAAGTATGTAGCACTTTTACGGTGACGAGTTCGCGAACTTTATTGTGAGTCCACATAGTCTCAATTGAATACTGAACAGAGTATGGCAAAACACACCAATGAAGAATTTTTGACAGTAAAAGTTATTTAATCTAACAATCCCATCAATCTACATTTCCCAAGCACCCTTCATCATATTTCACAAAACATGAACAAAATAAACCCCAGGCACAATGCTACACAACTACCAACCTAGTTTAGTGATCATATCAAAAACTTCCTGTAACAGGCAGTTTATTACACATTATGATAAAAACAATTTCCAATTTACTTTTTTCTTTGTCACAACTGCATTTACCATTTATTCCAGTCAGCCCCCTTCAACTTAATTATGTGACTTAATAGAGCCATTCCAACACACAACTGTTCATGAGTTGTGATGACAAAAAAAAAAGTCTCCTCATCTTCGGTGCCAACCTGAGTTTTAGAAAAAGGAAAAAGTCACACAGGGATATGTGGGTGTATGTCATTATTCATCAAGATCCTAACACACAACCAACAGCATTGCTCATCAGGCAGTAGATGAGATAATCTACTGCATGTTCATATCTTGTGACCTTCTGTTATTCAGTACAGAACAACTGTTCAGTGCACATACCCCTTTCATGAAAGAACAGACTACTTTAATGAATGACTTTTTTTTTTTTGGTAGTGGCATTTTATCTTTGTTCATGCACTTGCATGAACTACCACTGGGTGTTCAGAATGACATCAGCTGTGATAATGGCATCCTACATTACACTACAGAATAGCAGGAGATTACGGCAAAAACATCTTTGCGTGCAACTGTAAAAAAAATTGCCAACAGCATTTTAGTGTCCACATTGCTCCATATATATCATCCTGTAATTCTGGCATGAAAGCTTAAGGTGGCTGGGTAAAACAATATCAAACATGCTACCGGACACATATGTGAACAGCAGGAAATGTTAAAATCAATCGATGTGCAGAGGCAGTTCAAAAAATTTCAAGAAGTCAATATAATGTACTGAATCCATGAAACAACTTCTCAAAGAAGCACCATGAACATTCATCATCAGCAGCAACGGAGTGTAAGCCATTCCAGGCTCGTGCTATCTACGAACAAGCAATGTTGTCCATTTCTCTGCACCTGCACAATTTACAATAAATGCCACCTGTTCTGAAGTGTAGGGAGCCTCTTCATAACTAGTGCTGTCAAACTACACCCTTATCATTACTCTAAATATGTACACCAACATCAGATCAACTGGGCCTACAAAAAAGAGACACTAAGAACATAGTCTGTTTTGTCACAAAGGCCCTACACATAACCCTCCATTTTACTTTATGCTCCCATAAATAAAATGTTAAATTTAGCTCTTCTGTTGTTATGTATGTCATCAAGCAGTCATGGACTGGGACAAAATATGGCAAAAGTGGAAAGGGTGTATCGGGTACCGGTATGACAGTGGGAACCTATATCAAAATAGGGTCTCCAGATATCAGTCCCAACTAATATATTTAGTATAAAAGTTTAAGAATTATTTTCATAACTTTTGAGGTTGGAGGTTTTTGATAAAATTATGTTAAAAAAGATCTCCCACTGAAATTTCAAGAATTTTTAGGCCCATTCACAGATGTCTTCTGGTAACATCAATTCAAACACGATCACCTTTCTCTCAATAGCACTTAAAAGGTAAAAATAAAGGCAATAAACTAGCAGGCCATAACAGTTCTCCCACATGTTCTTATTTAACTGTTGGTTTATTTAGAGACAGATCAAGTGTATTTAATTATGAAGCACACAATCACACATCCTTAATATTGAACTGAAAAAGAAAATATTGTCAATAAAGGCAATTACAATTCATATTTTCAAAATAAGAAGGAATAATCACAGAAATATTGATACTGAAATATGTGATGCTTATAGTCAATTCAAACATCAGCCACACGTAGTGAAGAATAGACAAATTCTCCACACTTCACTGACAACATACAGGTATCTCTGTATTGCATACTTTTACAGGTACACATCTTTTTTTCACCTCAAAATCAAATAAAGTTAATACAAGACAGCTGTGCTCCTAGCCAAGCACATCTGGAATTACCACCAAAGCACAGTGCAAAATTTTGATGAATTCTACAACTAAAAATGTACAAAACATTCAAAGCTACATATTTATAAACTCCATAAGCAGCTCTGCAAATTTTCATGTTCATGTGGCACCTCTCTGTTACCAGTGCAGCATAATGTACCACTCTGGTCCTTGGAACGCGGTGCAAGTTTCTGTATACTGAGGGACACTAGAAATTAAATTTCCTCTGTTCTTAACTTCTTTCATGACAGCCTCTAGAAGCAGGACATCCTAAATTACTGTGCCTTGTTCAAAGACCCCAAGAAAATCTCTACTTACAACTTATTTTACAAAACAAGTGTGAAACTACACAAGTTTTTAGGCTTTCGCTGCACAAGTTATTCAAACTAGTCTTTGAGGTTGTTATACTGTGTACAGCATGCTGCCTCAGTATCCAGTATGAAAATTTGTTTCAGGACGCTGAAAGTGATTTGGAGGAGGAACTGTGTCAATTACATATAACAGTTGCAATGACTGCAGCAAATCAAAGCTATTGAGCTCTGAATGGCCAGTTTATTCCTTCAAAACCTGGAACGAACTATGTACTTATCCTATACAATTTTTATATGATTTTGCTTACTATTTGACAAACAATGAATTTCATTTCAGATTTAAAAACAATAAAATTTGAATCCAATATTTTGGGTCAATTTCTACACACTGTACTTTCTTTAAAAACAAGAATTAAAAAAAAATAATCAACAATTCAAATTGCATCTTTTACAGTGCATTCTTTTATCATCTTTCACAACACAGTTCTACTGATATTTAGAAAGATGTTCAATCATCATTCTCCACAGATGTAATTTATTACACTTATGCATACTAGTCTCTTCCACTGCATTTGTACAAAACTGAAAGTGAAGATGCAAAACACTGCTCTTAATTCCATTTTGTGGAAAAATTATTTTACAAACATACTGCCAGAAGTTTTATTCATATAATTTCTTGTTTGCAATATGCATAAATTGCAGCATTAAATTTCAAATTAGGTTAGAATTCCAAGTACTCAATTTGTTTACATACATCTACAAAGTTTTACAAAGCTTCAAACAAGATTTTATGGAAACACTGCACATGGGCTGTACAGAAAAAGTGTACCAAAACCTTAACACAACATAACAAAACTTCATTAGTGACAAAAAAAATCAGTGGGACAGTAATTTTCTCGATGTTAAACACCAGAAAGATCTGCAAGAAACGAGGACATTCTTCGAAGTATGAGCAGTTCATTCCACCCCAAGCATTTCTTGCGCATCCTTCCTACGAAACCAGGAGAAAGTTGACATGACACTGCACAATCTGCAATGCATGTCTCTGTTTCAAACTATCTGGCAGACTTGTGGTGCAAAACAGAAGCTGCAGTCTGCAGGATGGGTATTATTTGATCTTAACAGCTCTTGCCTCTGCAGTCACTGTCTCCATTGTCAAGAGAATCAACATGTAGATCAATGGAACTTCAATAATATGCATTTGTCTGTGATGGGTATAGTGACACAACTTCTTTATTGGAGTGGACATAGTGGGACACAGTAAATGTCACCAGATATTGTACCTTAAAATACCATCCCTCCAAAAATCACTTTATACAGAGGTATATTTTAAAATAAAATCACATACCATTCTACACATGGACCACACAGCTAGATGGAAGGTAATGCTATAATTATTACTGATCCACTTTACCATGTGTAAGGGTCCATGCAGTTTAGTGCAATGCCCTGAAGTTACTACAGGTTTTGTTTGTGGTAATTAAAATGATGATGAGCATGACAATAATGATAGTAGTAATCGTTTGCCAAAATCTTGGCTTAAGAGAAAACTGCCGACATGTGTCCACTTTCCTTTGTTCTTACATGCTTGCATTAATCTAGCATCATCACAGATGTCTAACAAATTCCATTACTTCCGACAAACTGCAATACAAGCATTATTACTTTTGAGGTATGCTGTCGCTTTGTTTTGTTGTTGCTGATGCTGGTGCTGCTGCTGCCACTGCCTAAAACTGTGCTGTTAGTAACATCAGCTTGCAACACCAAATACTTCATGAACACAAAAATGTGCAGCTTGTAACCTCGTTCATTTCAATGTCAATGCAAGTTTCTTGTCATTCATCCAGAGGTAAAATGTCATGTTACAGTGGAAAATGCAGTATATCACTTTCATCCAACTGGAATACTGGAGTAGCACAGAAGAAGAGAAGAAAGCAGAGTGGAAAGAAAACCATAGACAAAGCTGCGTGCCTTACCTCTTCAAATTTCTTGCAGATGAGTGTGAATGCCTTAAAAATGGCATTTGTTGGTCCTGTGACTGTAACAATGCGTTCAGGGCAAGAGCCATCAGAGATGTTGATTTTAGCACCTGACTGCAAGCATAAATTACACAATTAAAATCACTCATCAAAGCCTAAATCACAAATTTTAAGTAACTATATGAAAATAAGAACACATCATTTCCTCCTCTTTCCCTTGGCATCAAAGAATTGGATCCAATGTGACAGTCACCTACAGTTGTTTTAGAGCCCAACTGACAACCTCCCATTCCATTTCTATAACAACCATTCTAAGATTATCCTCCCATCTATGCCTGCATCAGGGCCTCCTCCCTTCAGATCTTCCCACCAAAAACTTGTATGCATTTCTTCAAGCCCTCCCACATACACTACCTTGATTTGATAATCATAATGATATTTGTCAAGCAGTACAAATACATCGCGCACGCACGTGCACAAGTGTGTGTGTGCATGGAAATGTACCTTTTCTGTACTATGAACATCTGATAAAATGACATTTTACATAACCTTCAACCACTGGGGTTGCACAGTAAAATATAAACTTGCCCTTTATGTGAAACATGAATATTATATGAATCAAAACATTATGACATACAAGGCATTTTATGGGAAAAGGAAAAGAAATTGTGCAGCCTGTCCCAAAAAATGTAGTAAAGAGTCCCTGTTGCCTTCTTTGGCTGTATCCCTGCTTGCATCCAATATATAAATAGAAGGCCTGGAAGTTAAGTGTTAATATCTTCAGTTCCAAACTTCCTGAAAATAAATTTTGTCTCCATTACAAAGATCAGTCTCTGAATGGTGTTTAGGTAAACAACTTCTGTTTATATTACAGATCATACAAACTGCATAATTACACACTGTGGCTGAAATGCATTCTTTGATGCTGAAATAGACAGTACATATAATAAATACCATGGTTTAAACTTTACCCTGTGTGCATATTATACTAAGCTGCACATAGGAAAAAACCCCAGAAACTCACTTTATACATCTGGACAACAATGACACTGCAATTTAAGATATGCTACACAATCTCTACTTTTTTTTTTCCTTCCTACAAAATGCTGTTCAGTTCATTTCATAATTTTCTCTTTCTGCCCAAATAATATTTACATCTTCCATAAAGCAAACACTAAAATTTAAAAACCCACTCCAAAGGTTAAAAGGTTATAAGCAATCTGCAAGTACACTGCAATAGACTTTCTTCATTCCTAATTTTCTTAATTAATAACCACACTTTAATTTTTTCTAATCTTTACAATATGAATTTGTTTAAAATTGCATGAAAACTTAATTCAGTCCCAATGTCGTAATCAGGGAACTGTTTCTCTGACTGCAAACACAAAGTTGTGGCATACAATAAAAACTTATATATATAATTTGCTTTTAACATACGAAAAAACAATGAATAGCAGAGCTTTCATGTTGATGTTTTTAACTTTGTGAAGTCTACTATGCTGCTGCTCACTCACTCACTCACTCACTCACTCACTCACGCACGCGCGCGCACACACACACACACCACATACGTACTTTATGCTTACATACACCAAAACAACAGATTAGTGTGTGGTAACAGTGTGAAAAGTGCTTTGCACAATTGTATGACACCACATTATCAGCACAATCCCAGTGCCACAGAGTGGAAACTGTATAACATATATGACAACCAACTACTGAGACAAGAAGCATTACCATGTCGAAAAATGGGCTCAATTGTGGAATTTTGTAATAAATAAACAAGTACATTATAAGAGTATACTTTATTTTAAAGAAGACCTTAGTGAAGAACAGCACTTCTGGAAAGTTCTGTTTTGGTAAAAAATAAGAATCCATAATACATTCAAAATAAACAGTGCACACAATTTCACCATTTCTGTACATGTCATTATATGAAAAACCTGGGCAAAGAACAAGTACTTCTGCTAGTATACAACACAGATGGAAGATCAAATACCCACATTTCACTGCTCAGCCTTGTTCATTATTCACAATCTGTATTTAATTCAAACAATGACTATTGTAACAAAACAAAAGATAGAAAAACTTTCTAAAGGTCTTGCAGTATGAAATCAAAATGAAGTTGCGTGTTCATAAAAGTATACACTGAGTAAATATTTCCAAATCTGGGGAATGCAAGGGAATGAGAAAGACCACTAAAAAGACGTGTATCTGTAATCAAATTGATGGATTCAGCTGTGTTATGCAGTGACCTAACCCTCTGATACATGGTGCAAGGTTGGTGATGATAATACAAAAGATGCTCAGACCATGAAACTCACACATTGCACACATCTGGCTTATCTAGTCTTCCAACACCAACACCATGAGCAGGTGAGAGATGAAAACTCCACTGGCATAATAATCCACTCTAACAGGTAATGCTGAGGTACAGAAGGCATGCCACATTCATACCTTAATGGTGTGTGTGCGTGCGTGTGGGTGCATGCGCACGTGTGCACATGAAGGTTAAAAGAAACTACTCACACACTGCAAGTTCAGCAATGAACACAAAAAGTTCATATATGTGTATGATGCACATTCAAAGTGTGAACTTTTCTCTCAGACAGAACTAGACATATTGTAAGCATAACACACAAAATATGGAAGAAGAAAAAAAAACATGCCAGATTATATAGTATGTCAGTTTAAAGAATAAGCGTACAATACAGACTACCATGCAATGTGAAGGTTCAGTAAATGTCCAAAGAGGTTTAATTCAACTAATGCTCTTTGCATTTAACTTCATAATTCACTGACAACAACATACATAATACAAAATGCATGTGTGTCTGAAAGTCAACAGTGATCCAACTATAATAAAATCTGCAGCAGTCAATGATTAGGTACAATCGAAACTGCCAGTGTGATTGCGAAAGAGGCACAGCTATAAAATCAGACATGTCAATTCAAGACTGTGATCAATTCGTTTCATATCTGTACACAGTTGACACGGTCACCTGTGTGGGCTCTCCTTGCTTTCTTTACACTGCTGAACACTTTACAAAAGTCCATCAGCACACAATGTATACAATAAAATGTTACTGTAAACAAGAGCCTGTAATTGGAAACATGATTGTATTTTATACAGTCTATCTTACTTCGAGTTCATGAACAGGTGCCATGAGAACTAGGCAGTTCTGAAACTTTTGAATGTAATTTTTTTACTTGACTGTAAAAATACGGATTACAAGCCTGACATAGCTGTGCAAATTCAATGGCATTATTTTCAATGTACATGGACAGTCATTATTTTTCAATGAAAAACTTCTAAATGTAAAGTGTTAGATTTCTCTGTCCTCCCTAAGAACCAAGAATTAGCAGAAGTTACCTCTACAACTAAGCTACCATGGATGTGGTCACAAACCTGCTTAAAATACTAGCAAGAAAAGCTAAATAATGTGTAAGTATGATGTTTTACAAATAAACCATGGAGTGTGAATACTGAGTATTCTGGCAATGACATCACAGAGCCTACTGCTAACAACAAAATTACAACCAAAACAAAAGGTTTCAATAGATGGGCCTCCTCATTCAAAGTGTCAGTCCTATTAGTACTGAAAGTGTGCTGCAAAATGTTCTTGGAAGGAGCCTTGTCATTTTACAAATTATGATTCTAAAACTAATACAAATGAGTATTCTGCACCGTACCTCTTCACGAAATCTCTTCACAATTTCACCCTTTTTGCCAATGATACTGCCAACTTCCTGCAAGAAAACAAACAAATAAATTAAAATGAAAACCTACCTAATGCATAACAAGAGCAGAAGATACACACATTTTAACAGTGAATATAATGGTTATCATCAATAACTTCAGTGTGAAAACAAAAAAACACTTTCACATAGTTCATGTGCTGAAATTGACACTGCAGAGACCAAAATGCCCCCTTATGTCACATATTCTGTCATCACACAAACAGCAGAACCTAACTTGTTCCTTCATTTACAGGCAAGATGACACAGAATGCCACGTTTTCTTATGGCAGATGAGTATCCAAGCCAAACAACTTGCAAAAGACATAAGAAAACCACCAGTACCAACTCATAATTCAGAAATGACACGTAAGTTCTTGCAGCATGCATAACCCAGTCAACACAAAAAGAATTATATTTAATGCAATTCATGTTCATCAAAAGAATGTAAATATATCTTGCCAGCAACCCAGGAGGAGGACATGAGATTACCTCCTTTACAACATGCTGAAATGATGAGGCACGTCTCATCCTCCGTGAATGACTGTATGAATTTAAACTAATGACAGTGTCAACTGCAAACAGAAAAATCTGGGATTTGTTGGCAAGCATCCAGATTCAAAATTTTGAGTATGAGGAAAAAATTAGAAAAACTTCAATTTATTACATTATTATGCAATTCTGAGCCACTGATTTACTGTAATTCTCTTATCCTGCAAGGTAGTTTGCATGTTCCACCAATAAACCCTACTACAAACCCATCAACACATGAGCACTCTCTAAGAAAAACAATGCTTCATACAAAGCTGCTCACGAAAGTGGGTACACATATGTGCACTGTCTTCTACATGAGCTGCACTTCATTCAAGGATCATGTTGTTAATGCACACTAATAAATAAAAAATATTCTTTTGGCATGAGACATCCCATTGTGTTATTCAGTGAACTAGTTGTGTTTAGACTGGTATCAAACTTTGTGTATTGAAATATTCATGTAAAATTGCATGAGTACATTCTTCCTTGTAAAAACAAAGTAGATCTATTCAGATGACAGTGAATACCCAGTGGTTTGTGAGATATCCAAATTCATTTCAGACAGCAGCTAGATGCCTGGGACAACATGTATGTAGCAAGAAACCATGCATCCAACACAAAGCAAGCAATTGCTATCAGAGTGGCAGCCATCACAACAGAACAATTCATGGGAGTGCTGAACATTTTGTTCTTTTGTTTTCAGGAATGTGTTGGCAGAGTATTTACCAGATTGACCTGACCCTAGCCGAGTTATATTTAGTGCTGCTCTAGGTAGAATAAAAGCTGGCTGTTGTTTTAAATTAGACTCTGTCCTGCACACAGTGACAAATACTGAAGACCACAATCTCATTACATACACTGCCAAATTTGGCCAAAATAAACCATACGACATTAAAATGATTATCTCTACCAATAAACTGAATGTAATATCCTCATCAGGGGTTCAAAATTTAAAAATGAAAGAGATTAAAAAATTAACACCCACAATTTCTATGGTTACCAAAACCCACACTATCGCCACTTTTCCTATTCATAAGGACACACACACACACACACACACACACAGAAAACACACAGAAAACACAAAAGGCAGCAAAGTGTTACCATAAAATAAGGAACAACTGACATGTTTCACATGTCTCAGAAGATCAATTAGCTCTAGTTTCAAGGTATCAGAAAAACTGTTACTTTCAAAATACATAGTAGGAGACTAAATTGGCAATATGTAACCCTTTAATGGAAATAAAATACCACGCTGTCTACAGCCTGCCCACAACACTACATGACATGACATAACCTTTCACATGATGGCAACTGCAAATGTATCTGGCTACTACCCAAATGAGCCTATTTATAAATACCAACGCTCAGTGTATTCTATGACAGCATGCACAAGCAATCAGTTAACATTGCAATAGCCAGTAGCATAAACTGGATGCAGAGTGACACATAAAAACTGACAGCCAAAGAGGACACAATGTATGTCTTTGCTGTGTATTTAAGGAAGCAAGAACACCACAAATGCACAAACAAAGTTTCATTAAATACAAGTATGACACCTAGACACAGTACTGCAACAGACAGGCCTCCAGAGATTAATTCTAATATACCAGTCAGTATTCAGCATCAGAATACAACAAAAGAAACAAAACTGCATCTACAAAGCAAAGATTCCCCATCACATAACAATGTCCTATGGCATGAGAACATATTTCACAAACACCGAAAAGTCCAATTTCACGAAGCACAGTTAACATTACAACAAATGCTGTAAAATCTTTATGTAATGCAGTGGAAATCAGTGTCAGTACACTTGAGTGGTGTAAAACAAAGTAAGGATTCAATGACTGAATGATCAGTGGAGAGGGGAACATCACACTTATGAATTTCAAATATGAAGCAATGCTTTTAAATGTCCAACTAATTCCAGTGTCTATTAACTTATGTTCCACTCCATCCTAAGTACTTTCCCTTGCAGATCTGTCAACAGGATGATGCTCAGAAACACCTGAAAGAAAAATCTCCATGTTCTTCAGACACATTTCTGTTGTCCTATTACCAACACTTAAGATCATGGTTGCTAGCCAAGACTGGTGGGACACTGCCAAATGGTTGAATGGTGCAAGTCAAATGAAGGGGAAATGATGGAGGCTAGCAACACCAAACAGGACAGTACTCAGACTGCAGTCTTGTGGACTGTGAAACCTTGTGGGTATGTAGGTGAACCAATGTTCCAAAAGAACATGCTGCCTCCATCTGTGCGGCCAGAGTGAGCGTAGTATGCATATGGACAGGTCACATATGCAAGATGATACAAACTGTGATCACCCAGAAACAATGAAAGTGGATAGGTGATAACAGCACTGTCTGGTCCAACAGCAACAGTGAATATAAAATATGACAAGACAGAAAATGTACAGATAACATAATGCTCTGGCACGTTTCCATAAGCATTATTGCCATAGAAAAGCAAGAAGTATTACGTATTCTGAGGGTGTGTCTGTAGCCTTAGTTATCCACCATGCAAAGCACATGTGGCATATTATGTCATCTGTGGTCAGTCTGGCTCTACCATATTTTTCCACATTATCTCATAAATGACACAATTTTTGGAATAAGGTTACTGAAAACAAAATATGTGTTTTTATTTTCTCTACATCTTTTGTCTGAAACATTTCTCATTCAAAGAAGAACTCAGTGACATACTATTATAAAAGTACACAGGTTTTCATTGAAATTACCCATTATTTGTGTCAGATTTTAATCAAAATTCAATTTTCTTGACATTTTAAAAAAATAAGTATCACATTGCATGAAAATGTGTCCAGTGGGAACCAAGTTTTTCCATATGGTTGGATGAACAAACATGATGAAGCTAAGTCGCTTTTCACAATTTTTCTAATGTGCCTAGAAATTACTCCATTCAGGGCCAGTGCAAGCAGGAAAATCACACAACAGCCCATATTAGTGAAAGTACAGGGGACTATTTATCAGAAGTGTCCTGTTCTTACAGGGAACTACACTCCATTCCTTACTAACACTTTCTCCTCTGTGGTGTGATAAATTAAATTCCCAGCATTCTGCAATATGGCACTACTCTTGGTATAATAAAAATCCTCTGCTAGGTGGAGGTAACTCTGTGTGTGCATCAAGCTCTGCTACAAACTAGGAAAAAATGCTATAGGAACCTTACAAAATTTCAGATATTGCCTTGGGAAAGAAAACAATGTGCACAACTAAAAATATGATTAGTCCCCAAGATGAAAAGTGCAGGACATCAGTTAAAAATGCTGAGTATTTAAAACTATATCCATGAGTACAAAAGATGAAAGTGTGGCGTGAATCAGGGAATATACTCATGAAAACAGGCATCACTATCTGGTACATATGTGGACCATGTCAAAAATGTTCTGACAAGAACCAAGTATGTGACATGCAGTCTGCCACAAAATTCATACCTTGGATGCATCCTTATGACTGAAAGCAATACTGTGATAATGAGTGTCAGAATCTTCGGGCACCCACAATCACTTTGCATGTCTTTTTTGTTTTTCAATTAAGCAAGTTGACACTGGAGGGGGGTAAATTTGATGACAACACAATGATCCCAGAACAAGTGCAAGATGCACATATGTTCCACATGCAAGACACACGTAAGCCTTACATGTCTTGGTTACTACATATCCATCACAAAAAAAGAGGACAATCCCATTATCTTACATAAAAACAGGGACATAGCAGCAAAAAGACAAAAAAAGAGAACATATAAAGAATCACAATTTTATTATGTAAATTTCTTATCCACACTCCTCTGCTATGAGTTCTTTGAATTATGAAATTCTGTGTGAGATGTTCTTTAAATGTATTCTTCACAGAGTTTTATGTTATTCAGAATTTCCATAATGAAGTTTTCCAAGACATTCTGAATGTCACCTACTCTTTTTATTTTTGACTTGCACAATATGTAACATAACTATGAACATCTTAAAAAACAAATATTTGTTTGCATTGTCAATACCATTAAAATATGAAAAAGCTTTGAGAAATAACAAATAGTCACAAATCCAGATATTCTATAAATTAAGAAGAACCTGATTTTCTAGTTCTAGACTGCTAGATTTCTAGAGCTCCCTTGTCTTACAGGAAGCCCCTACATTGTAAGGGCCTCCTGTAATGGTACAATCACCAAACTTTGCACCAAGTTACAAAGGAACTACTTTGAAGTGGACAGCATGGATAGACAGTAAATGGAAAAATTGCAATCCACAAGTTATTCCATTAGACCACAAACTTCTTACTGATATCAACACTCATTTGCAATTTCTTTGAAAAGGCCTGTTTTCTTAAAACTTTCTGTGCATTGCTCCTATTTGTCCACACAGGGCTCAAAACCCCTTCTGCTTCTAAATGACCAAAAACCATATCAACCTTATATTTAAACATTACATTCATATGCATTTTGGGTTTCAGCATTGGCTGGTGCTCATGTTAGAGGTAAGCAATCCACCAGGCCACCCACTGACACCATTATATAAAGTTTTCCTTCAGCAGTTCATATGTCTTAAATTGAAGATGAAATTCCCTGTTTTTACAGAAGCAGAATGTTCTTTTCTTCATGCACAGCAGCATGCCAGTGAAGTCTACTCACAGCCAGCTCAACCCTGTCCATATCTTTTAGAAAATCCTTCTAAAATTATCACCCTGAAAAATGCTGCATGGAATTTCCATTGCTCCCATGTGTGTTACAAATACTGTTCATCTCCCCAACATACAATTTCCTCCATGCTTATTATGTTCTGCGCCCTGCTCACTCTTCAAAGTACAACTAAGCCACCAAGTAATCAACATATCTACATAATTCCCGAAACACAGTCAACCATGCAAAATTTTAGATTCTCACAGTGATGTTGATGAACGAGTCTGGTCTTCTGGGATACAATGCCATGTCATTTGCTAAATATTTACCAGTATCTCAGAGCAGGTCCTCTGAAATGTCATAAACTATTTACCAATCAATATGGCATCATTTTCCAGAAAACCTGAACTTTCATAATCAATCCTACACCTTCCTAATTACTGAGTAGATGATGGGAATTAAAATGTCTGCAGAAATCTCTGTAATGGCTTCTTTAAAGAGATTAGAGAAACCTGACAACTACGAAACCTTACAATACTGGGGTCACACTGGTATCCAGCAGAGGAATGCGAATTTACATTACGATGTATCTATGCAACTGAAGTGAAAGTGGACTGCAATGCATATGTAATGTCCTTATGTAGGCTACAGTGCCTTGGAGAGGGTATGTGAATGAAACAATTTCATGTATACTTTACTAACGCAACTAGAATATACACAGCTCATCCATTAAATGAAAGACAACGTGGCATCAGGAAAGCAGATAGAAATACAACTGTCTACTGGAATGTGACATCATGTAGTCTGGTACATAAGGAAAAAATGAACAATGCCAAGTAAGTAAACACAAATACATTCAAAGGTAGTCTTCCGGGATGGAATACCATGTAGGCTAAGTACAGACATTTCAGAGGAATCTGCTACTTCCACTTGCAGGGTATGTCACATCACATCTCAAAAGAAAATAATCTTAATTGCATGGAAAATCACATTAAACTTCACTCCTGACAGTGCTTTGGACAAAACCCCCTTCTTCCCACATAAGCTGCAACATGTCCGGTTAAAAAAACTTTTTAAGTCTCAGTCTATATACAGTGTACTTCTTTTGCTTCATTGTATGTTGTAGGGCAGACAATTTTGTTGCTGCATAGCGGTCAATGATTCCATTCACTCTGCAGTGCTCAGCGCAATGACAAAAACTACTCTCTGTAATTTACTGTAGCCCATAAGCATCTGAATGAGTTTATAAGTGACACTCTGAAATGCAAGAAATGAACGCTTTGTGAAACATTACAGTAGCACACAAAAAGTTCTCCCCAAGATGGTTAGACTTCAGGCAGCCTGAGGGAACAGTGGAATTTTTGCAATGTTCTGGTTCTGTATAATTTGAAAAATCAAAAGCCAGAAATGTTCAACTGGGTTTTCTTTAACTAAATTCAAATGTAGCTCAATTTTGTCTTAGCGAAATGTGATAAACCAAGGAAAAGTACTAAACAAAACTGAACATATGGGTTTTCACGGGCCTGCAACTGAAAGAAGTCCTGTTGTTTGTGACTTTGAAGGGGATCAATTACAGACTTAACATAACAGCAAGAAATAGCAAAATAGCTTTTCATGACATTCTGTTACACAGCTTTCTTGTAGTTAATAAGAGGTTTTGTATTCGCTACATTTAACACAGGTGCTGAAAATGATCTCCTTCAGATCACAGACATGTATCATATACAGGTTGTATGTTACAAAGGCAAAATTCTCTCATTGGAACTAACCGTGGTACTTTTTTTTTAGTTTCCTGTGGTGCAATGATTACTGCAATACACTTTTTTTTAACATTACTGCCAGATAAAAATCACATGGGTTCACTTCTGCCAAATGACAACAGTACTTTAACAACTGATTTTTAATACTGGTTAATCTCAAGCAGTTTTCATGGTAAAATATGGCGTGATTAAGTAATTTCCAGAATGTGTATTTTCCCTTGTCATAACCACATATACCCTGTATGCCACACCATCCCTTCTCAAGTTCCCTTGTGGGCTGATGAGAATCCAGTAAATGTGCAACTTCTGTAAAAATCAGCAGGGTACTACATTCAGAGCTCAACAAGAAAAATTTCTCAACTGTTATTCAATCATCACGGTGTCATTCAACGCCCACACCTTCTGCAGCAACTTAGACACCGGAAAAGAAACATAATGTGGTGTTAGACCTGGGAATTATAGATGACAGAAGTCACGCCACCTCTGCCAGACATTCAAACGCAGACGAAGCAGAGTGACAAGGAAGGCAACGCTGTGATGGAGAAACCAATTCTGTAGAAATTCACTGCATGTAAGACCTTGTCATGACGTCTAGGACAAATTTCAACCCCATTACACAATACATGGACAGTGACACATTTGTGCGAGTTTTTAGGTCCTCAGGGTGGTAGCTATGAAGAATACTGTATCCTGGGATGTGCAGCATGCAATTTTTTACTGATTTTCTGAAAGTGTCAAGAGGAACTTGCTCCTGCCAAATATGGGTACATGGATGGTTGGAGGTGGAGTTGAAGGTGGCAACATGTTTCTGCAAAAACAATGGTAAATATCCACCAGGCCATGATTTCACATCCCAGAAGAACAGCATTCTTCACTGACATCTCTGTTTCATGAAGAAGCTCCTTGATCTATGCAACATTCCCATCTGTTCTGCTGGTGGATAGACACCCTTAATGCTCAGCACATTTTACTGATCTCACTCCAGTTCTCTACTTGTAAAACAGTCATATATTTGGGTTAACCCCACTGTTTTCTCTTTAAAAACACATTTTAAATTATCTTTGAACTTTCTGCAGAAACTTTGCCAAATTTGACGCAGAAATTAACCAAATACACTGTCCTTTGTAATCTGCCACAGTTTGATAAAACAAACTGCAGAGACCACAAGACGTGATCTCACTGCACAAGGAGTTACTCCTGAATGATCCAAGCTACAACTGTGAAATAAATCCCACTCTAGCCCATCAAGAAGAGTAGTGTTCTCATAAATGCAGTAGTGTGATGTGACAGCTCAGAAACTAATTAAATTACACTACATTATGATTGTCTGCCAAAACACAGTCATCTTGGAATGATGAGTGCCATTACAACTGACAAGATCATACTCAAAGTTAATTATAACAGATGATCAAAACTGCCACCTCACAAAGTTACTTAAATCCACACTTTACTGGTAGTTAACAAATTTAATTATGGCAGCCACTCACACCCATGCACTGTTACAAATTCCACGCATTGTACCATCAGTTTCAAGGTCTACAAGCCAAACTGCATTGAATAGTGAAATTCAACAATACTGCATGACTACTTGTGAACCATATGTCCATCCTACACAAGCCAAAAGCAGCAAAAATACAACAGCAACTCCAACAGTAAGGAGAAATATGATATGGGTCACTAAAACATACAACTATTAAGCACTTCACATCTGAGGTACATTCTGAAAATGATCTTAAAAACTGCTTAGACAGTTTCAGACAATGTCCCATTTCCTGTTCAAAGCGGATGAGGTTCACATGGCCCAGGATGTGTGTTCTGTACATACCTTGCCTTGCATGATAAGCCTAATGGTAAGGGTGACAGTAGGGTCATCATTGGGCAGAGGCTTGTCCATGGTATCCATGCTGTGGTGATGTCTGGTCGGTATAGAGGGGGTAGTATGGCGACACTGAGCTCGCTTCAGTCTGCGGACCAAACAAATATACAGCTAGTTAGTGGGAGAGAGTAGGGTCATTTCAGTAAAGCTGGGGTGCTACCTAGAACAGGACATCACCGATTCACTAGCAAATTATTACTATACACAACAGTTGTTACAAGCCCTGCAGCAACATGCCACAGCTCATGACAACTTGCAAATGGCCTTCAGATTATGGTCTTCTGTGATATGACACAGTGTAATCTGGTAAACAAGTATTAATGTTTGGAAGGAATCTGCTACCTCATCCATATTCTTTCAAACCTATGGATGGAGACAGCATGTTTCTCCATAATGGAGATACCCATTTATTAGATTACAATGTGTCACATCTCAACTCTCTTATTTCCCATAGCCCATTTGAAAAGAGATCAAAACTGGTCACAAATTTGGTTTCATTAACAATTCTCAGACATACAGTATCACTCGCTCTGGTCTAGGTAGAACTAACACTAAAACAGCTTTGTGGAACCGAGGGTATATGCAGGATGCCATACAAATGCTGTGGATGCCAATGCTTGCATGCATATACATGCACATACACACACACACACACACATTTACACAGTATGTAAAATACTCTCATTAATGTCTGTTTATTTAGGAACTAGCTGTCTCAATACAAATACTTACAGCTTCAAACTACACTACTGACAGTTAAATAATATCTTACATTAATAATCCAATAATTATGACGGATAAAAGGGTAAAAATAATTTGCCCTGTCTGTAAAGGTTGGAGGCATGTTAGTTTAATGACAGACACAAGTACAGCAAAAGGAAAAATTATAACAAAGGTGATTTTTGTGCACAGAAGGGCCCTTACTATACATAACTGCTGGAAGCGCCATGGGAGATGCCACCAGCCCCCCCACCATGTGCATTTCCTTGAACTTAAATTTTAAACTCACTGAGGAAATATACACAAGAATTTGCTGAACCTACAACATTAACTTTTGTGCAAATGAACAGAAGATATTCGTTTCATGCCCACGCCATCTAAGCATCATTTGCCAGCATGCCCACAAGATTCTTCTCCATCTCACTCTATTGTGTCTCACATCATACGTAGCCTGTCATCAGCATTAGTGGTGGATGGAAGGCTCGAAGGATCAGCAGTTCCTTGCATACTAATACCACACAGGAGTCTACACAACGCTGTCATCCCTACAGCCAAGGGTAAAGAGAGGTGGCACCATTTTTAGTACTCAAAGGAAAACAAAGGAATGTGATCCTACTCTGCTTTAATGGCTGTACCATCATGACAGCAGCCACAAAACTAGTTTGTTAACAACAGACAGTGTGTATATTATTAAGAAGCACCATTATGATACTTTTCTAAATGTGAATGTCATAAATAAGCACAGAAAGTAACAAAATAAAGGACAGCCCTACTGAGGAACTGTAATGTATTCAGTCAATTTCCTAAGTACCACATGAACATATGTATGTGATTGCAGTGTGCAGAAACAAGAGATTACTTTCAAACTCACACAAGAATGAGAACTGTATTTAAGCTATCAGTTTAGAGTCATACACAATGCCACATCCAAAAATCTTTTTAATCATGAGAGTGAAGCTTCAACAACATAACACTTATAAATACAATTCACCATCTCGTGATGGGATAACACACAATAAGACATCACAATGTAAGATATATACAACATGTCATTCAAATGAGACCTTCCTTTTTCTGATGAGGTGACTCTGGTCCTGACAAATAACAGGTGACTCCAAAACTCAAGCACAAATTGTAAGCAAGCAAAAAAGCAATGCGAAAGTCTGATATGGATACATCTGATCCCAAAAAGCCAAATCATGTGGAAATTAAGAACAGTATCAGATCAAAATCTTGAAGTCTGCATCTCTGGAAAAAATTGAGAATGATGTAGATGTGAACACACTTGAGATGGGTGTTTAACACACAATATCAAAATTTCAGCCCAAGAGAGTCTAAGGCAGGCCTGTTCAACCTTCCACATGGTGCAGGAAACTTCGACAAAGTTTCGTCTGCATGCAGGCAACATGAAATTCAACACACACTATGAAAAAGGAATAAGGAGACGTACAATTTTACCTGCATATTTCTCTATATATCACATGCAATAAAAATACAGACTACTGTTAATAAAAGGAACAATTTATAAAATGCACAGTTCACAAACACCTTTTTACAAAATGAATTTATAAAGTAATGTTTGTTTCCAAAACTAACGGCTCAAAGTTTTTCAGAACTGCTCCAGCAATCTATCTTGGCTTTGCCAGGGGAAGGGTTAAGATGTTTTCTCATTTCAAATGTCTCCACAGACAACACAACATGATATCCCAAGACAGCATATTGTCTGTGAGCTATAGGTTCGGTGGGCCTGATTTAGGATATTAAGAAATAAAACAGTATAAACCATGGCTTCACAAAGAATTACTCGATGTAAGGAAGCAGGCCAAACTGCAATACAAACTGCAAACCACCACCCGACAATTGTTCTGTTCCCATTCCAAAATACCCCACACAGTAATGGTTGCAAAAACTTCCAGATCTCTACCACATAACAGTCCATTATAGCCATTCCTAAAGTCAACCAGTGTAAATCAAGAGACTTGGAAACATGTTGTACAACATGCATTTACAAGGATTGCTCATCAAATATTACACTGCACATTACCCCAAACATGGTGGTGGTTTTTTTCTATGAAATCAATGGTGTACATGACTGGTTGTGTTTACTAACATTATAAACATCGAAATATCAAATTCTGGGTACACAAAACTTTTACATATCACAAGAAGATACTGCCAGAAATGTTGTCTACAGCTCCACCTAGAACCTAGCTGTAAGCCGAGGCCTTTCAGAAGATCAACATATTGCTGAACCATAATGCACATTATGATCGTGTAGTTGGCAACTCTGTTGGTTAGTACTGCTAATAAACAAAGTGACAGGCTTCAAATTCATGTCCACAAGTCATTATGTGAAAGGGTACTACTGTAAGATCCCTTTTAATTGCTTTTCTTAAGTTGCTGCAGTTAGGACCAATGTCAGAATGCTCAAAGAGATCCAGATACGAACTACAATATCGTGAACTCTGCCAGCTAAACAATAATGCCTCAAGTCTCCCTTGAACCTTCAAAATAGTGTGCAAGAATGTGGACAGGAATCAAGTAGCCCAATACAGGGTCAGTTCTCCTTTTCAGCGTGGACATGAACTGGGAATTTCTTAGCCCAGTGTAGCTCAACTTCCAAACTAAACTCTGTTCTGTAGTACTGGTTTAGGTTCATTAGACAAAAGTAAACAAGCAAATCTGGACCATACAGAAACCGTACTAAATCCAATGTGCACACTTAAAATGTGTGCTCCCAAATTCAGAACTGTAGGCTTGTGCACCATGCTTCTACAACAGAAACTTAATTACCAGACTACACTTTAAAAAACAGAGATGAATTCAGGAAGAGTTATAAACATCCACACTCTACACATTACTAATAAAGAGGAAATGTAGCTAAGGTGAAAAGGGAGTGACACTCCACCCTTACAATAAAAAACATACAATTCACAAGTATTTACTACTTGTGATACTAAAGCCTGTTCCAACATATGACTAGTCAAAATACACACCGAACAAACAGACTATCAATATTAAGAAATTGACATTCACTGTTATAACACCTTAAAAAATTATATAGATATATAACTTCTTTATATGTGCCTCTTAAGTCCTACTGTACTACAGCATTACATTCAATAGAACAATGATTTCAATGTAGTCTACGTGCAATTAAGACATTCTGTTTTTCTCATGGAAGCATGGCTATATTTTGAAGACGACTGCTACTTCTTCAATACATGAATTCAGAAATGTACATACTAGAAGCGTCCCTTTCGTTTAATTATTTTGGAAATGGCCAAGTCTTTTAAAAAATGTACTGAACATATGCTTCATTCTTCTCTACAATAAACATTTACCACTGCAATACATATTCAGCTGGACAAAACTGGGAATACATTGGAGACAACTCCAAGAAAGTCTCTTACCCAACCTACATAGCAAATGTGTGCATGTTATCAAGTTACACTAGAGACGCAAACAGAATTGCATGCAGGTTTTCGTGTAAAATTCTTCTTACAGTCATCTTGCCTAAATAAAGATTCTGATAGTTGAGACAATTTTCATAAAATTCTGTAAAACAAAATTCTGTGAAAATCCAACACATGGTTGTCTTGGTACATGGATACAGATGAGCAAAGTTATTTTAATAGGCCATCCACTGCAATATGAATGCTATTAAAATGGTTACAACACTATATGGTTCACCCAGTAGAGTGGTGCCACTTGAAAGATGCAGTATGTGAATCAAGGGTTCTGAGCCATGCAACCTGGAGAGGTTGACACCACATATTTCAAAAATCCTATCACTGATTCTCAGAATACTTTGCACTGATTTCCTAAATCATTATCAACCAACATCTCCTACATTATTTTGTTGAGGATATCCTTATTCTGTACATTAAGACTCTCTCCCAAGTTCTGTGTACTACAGTTCATGCTGACAAACACTCAAGCCAGCAGCAGTAAGATGCAGGACCAGTGACCTAAGAAGACTACCAATTCCCAACCTTTTCCATCAAGTCAAACTCATATACAATTTGAATTACAATATGCTGCAACACAGCCTTGAAAATGCTAAAGTGGGTTTGTACAATAAATGTCTCACACTGTAAACAGACCCTGTTACACCTCATGCCAAAATACACAATAAAAATATGATTTAAAAAAAATTTCTTAAGATGTAACTAGGAAATGTTCACCCCCAAAAAGAACCCAATAAATGCAGAAATTCTCAGGAATGTCTGAAAATTTAAACTGCATCCACAGCAAGTCCTTCAGATACACAAAATATATTCCAACAAATTTTTTGTTGTTGAAATAATCACACTACTCAATCTTTTACAAAAGAGAACACACAAGAGAACTCAATACAACTAACTTACAGCAAATATGCAAATTTATCATGTGAATCTGAGTAATTATCCAGACAGTGCCCTTTCTGTATTCAAGCAGCAGTAATGAAGCAACAGGATTAAGTGTTTAGTTTCCATCTCACATAACAATTTAAACATATCTGCACCAACAAGACATCAATGTCTGGCCTCTCTGGAATTTAATAAATTCTGATAAAGTGTACACATTGATCACACATACATAATGTTCTACAACAGGCACAAGGTGTTGACAGGAAATCAAGACAAACCATGTCTGTATTGGTACTGGTGCTCATGTTGATCAACCATAAAAGGCATATCATTGGAAATGGCTGCACACTGTCATTTTTGACTTCTTAAATGCAAGACGATCCACAAGATGCAACACCAAATCAGGACATACTTAAAAAAGAATAAAATTTTAAAATTTTATGCACAATGTTGGGCACCTGAGAAACTACTATCCTGATGGTTTAGACCTGAAGAGTGATTAGTTTTCAGAATAACTAATCTCAGAATTTTCACAATTTGGTCAAATTTGTCTCACACTCGACCATTTCAAGCACAGTACATCCAGAATGGTTTAAGGTAGAGTTCAATTTAAAACTAATATGTGATTTTCACCAGTAAAAAAACACATTTTAATTATTTCATATGTAAGTAGAGGTTTGGGATTACGTGTTGTTTTACTTTTATTTTTACCTTCTATCTGAAATTCAAGGGGAAAAAATGCCATCAGATTACCTGCTTCCTGCAATACAATACGCCTATTAGAGTAGGGCATGGCCGACACAGAAAATGTGCCAAAAAATGCTGCGCAGCTGATAAGTAAAACAGTGTTTGGGGAAAACTCTGTACAACTAATAGTACAGCTTGCACAATTACAATTTTATAAGGTGTCTCAGAATGGGTTAATACCAAAAAGTGGAAATGGAAATAATTTGGGAAGTGGAATGTAAGAAAAAGTACAAGAAAATCATATGGCATGGCAGTCATTTCAGAATTTGTTACCAAAAGAAACGAAACACTGACGTCCCTCTGGACGTGTCCAGTGGAGAAGAAAACTGCACCATAGGTTTTACTGTTGAATTTATAGCTACTGCTGTATAATTTCCTTCTTTATGTATTCCTGCACACATAGCCTGATGACGGTTATCTCGTACAGTCAAAATGTGTAGCTTTTTATATTACCATACTAAAATGTTGTGCACAGACTGACTGTTTTATTGTTATGTACTGTATTAACACAACAGGAATGACACACATTAATATCAAAATGTTCAATTGGGCTTCAGAAAAATTCATGTAGTTCGCATTGCTAAAAAGTTTGCAAAAAAGGGCTTCAAGTCAACCATGCCAAACCAGAAAAAACAAAAGCCCGACTGAGCAACGACTTGCGGACTTTTATGAAAGTAATGTCAAATGCACTAAGCCCAAAAGACGATTTTGTGAGTAACAAAAATGGAAAGAGCCAACAGTTTCAATATAAACTGGTAGCAAAAATGATGAAGCTATACCCATATTCCAATAGCATAGAAGGTTTCTCTCAGTTTTCACTGCTGAAAATCCCACACTGTCTTTGAGCAGGGACTGCTCACCTGTTACACATGGAACCTGTGCTTGTATGATTCACCAATGAGGCTTATGATTTGAGACAAAAATACCAAACAGAACAAAGACAAATGCATACTGATAAGCATTTATGAAGCATGTGTTGCTACCCAGAATCATATGTAATCTGCACAGCCATCATGTCATGTGGACTGTGTGTCGCGTATCCTGGAAGATCTGAACTTAGGAGAGAAAGAATGTAGAAGCAGTGTTTATGGAAGCTAAGGTAGATGTGTCACAAAGTGGGGTTCGGTGGACAGAACTACTGTTGCTGCCACCAAAACATGCAACGCTGAGTTTATAGGTTTCTTAAAGAAAACTCGTCTGCACTGAGGGAATATTCATTTGAAGCCATACAACAGACACCCTGTAACAAGACTTAGGTACACTCCATTATGCAGTACACAGATTTAATCAAGGCGTTCTTTACTCTCAAAATGTCATATGGTTCACAGTACAAGTGTGTAATTTCATTTATGCCTAAAAGAAAAGTATGGCCTTCCCTGTGCAACAAATGGTAAAACACATTGTGTGCAGCTCTCTTCCATCGAACGTCACCTCAATCGAACAATGTGGAAAGAACTGACTGAAATTTTTTTACGCCTTTCAGTAAAGTGCAGGTTCCAGTGTGCCAATTTCCTCGAGAATCTGTATTTCTCAACAGCATTGAACACCAATTCACCCAAAATGGTCAAGAAATAGGTAAAGTAGGCCACAAAATTCATTTATACCCTTATGTAAAGTATGACTCACTGAGCCGATTTTCAGTAAACTCATGCCTGTTATACAACTTGCTGCCTAGAACCCACATATATATAATTTCAGGAAGACCTACCGACGGTTTAATCGCTGCTACTAGGTTAGAGACAGACGTGGTCTCCACGCAAGGCTTTTTTTTTTTTTGGCTTCATAAAGAACCGCCAAAAACGAAATGGAAGAAACGTGACAACCCGGGGAGTATCCAATTACCTGAGAGGTCCTCGTCCATGTTACAACCCACGGTTTCCACTGGTCTAATTCTCCGACAAGAACGCATCGTTCATCACATACAAAGGACTGCAAATCTTTTGTTGTTACGTAGGTCTGTCTTATTTCAAGAAAACGTAACTGCAAAACTTCGACAACATGGTAGAGGCACACAATACACATTACTTCGGTGATGGGGCATCTGCCTACAACTGGTAAAGTTACATGACTACGCGCCATTACGAAGGGAACTTCACTGTGAAGAAAGAGTCGTATTTTTTCGCGACATCACATGCGCAAGGGCCACACCATGGCCGCTGGCTAGAGGTAAGAGAAGCACGTTAAGAGCCAACCACTGGAGCACTGGGTAGGAACAAATGGGCCCCAACTATATGTATCACTGGGTAAAAGACAATTTCAATTTTGCTATACAATGGCACATAACAATGACAGACAACAAAAGGCGTTAGAAAACCAACTTAAACGCACCCGCATTGGACGAAACTGCCCCAGAACAAGCCTTTTTTATTCCTGCATCGCACAAGAAACATCAATCAAATTGTTTCCCTTTCATTCGGAGCGTTTAGATGCAATCGTCTAGAAGGAAGAAGCAAGTGGTGTTAAGTAAAACGAGTAATGTTGCGTCATAATTCGCTCGGCTTTTCCTACTTTACACCTATCCCACTGTTTTCTGTTTGCCTTTCTCCATATTTTGCATCCTTACATCCTTAGGCATCTCATAAAAGTATAATTATGAAACCGATACTACCAGCTGATACCAAGTTTTCCCGAAACAGTGACTGATGTGCCGTGAAAACGCCCACATATCCGGCTCATGACTCAGAGCCCCATGAAGGTTAAGTTTTTTTCCTGACGTTCTTAAAATTCACCCCACTCTATTCCAAGACAATATACGGCAGAAAATGCGTAATGTGGTGATATTTTCCCCCTTTATATCAGATTTTGGATTCAGGGAGAAAATAAAAGTAAAAAAATCCAACCGCAAATGTATATGTAGAAGCTTTCCTGTAATTTTTTTGCCTTGAAAAAGTCGAGGACAATGTCTTTGAAAGAGTCGAGTGCGAGGTACAAATGAAAAATAAGTTATGAAAATTGTGACTGGACATAACGACAAATAATCGACGTACAGCGATAAAAATTCACAACAATTAGTTTCTCGATACCAAACGGGTGCAATAAAATCTAAAAAAATGGAATATAAGTGTGATTTTCCTTGTTTTGTGTGATCTGACGATAAGAAATATCGAATACGAAAAATGCGCATACGCGTTCAACGAGTGCGCGTATACAGTTTTCGTTATAACAGGAAACACCGCTGTGTTTCACTTCCAGACCACTACAAGACGTGAGATAAAATGCAAAATGGCCCTACGTTCTTCTTCACCAACAGCACAACTTTCCTTCTGTGCAATCCCAATGCTCGCAACCATGCCCTTACAACGCAAATTTTCGAGAAACAAAACGTAACATCTATGCAACGATTTAGTGCCGAAGTGAATCGCCGATTTTCTGTTGGTTGACAAAACATCAGTTCTGAGGAGAATTCCAGCAATTCAAATATCATCTAGAGTTCGGGATACATATCTACTGCATCCGCTCTCCTTGACTGATTACAGTTCATAAGGCCAAAAGTTGATGGGCCTACTACAGATTTAGTACAGACAAGAGGTTGTCAGTGTAATATTATTGCTGTTGCGTTGGGGGATAAAGGCAAAGGTTTATACGTAATCAAGCGACAAGATAAATTCCGTATGTACCACACGGTTGTCTTAGGTTTCAATGCCGAAGTGCGGACAGAACATGCGTACTTACAAACCAATCGCTGTAAACGATGCTTTACATGAACCTGGTGAACACAGCTTCCCTTTCTCCACCCCATTTCTTTTTGGAACTCGGTGCGGTAGAGCGGGGAACATCATCGGTCGCTGTGCAGCACCATATGTCGTCCGCTCTACGGCAGGTAGACCCGCGTAAACCCGAGACTTGGCAGGACTAATGTGCAGCGAGCTGCGTCACGGGTCGCTATGTAGCAATGCAGCTGAGCCGGTTCCGCGTTCACTTCAACGCTCCGTATAACCTTACAGTAGTAAACTTTTCCACGTCAAAAACTCGAACCATCAAAAGCGTAATGTCTCCACGTTATAACATTCATAAATACACTCAGGTTTCTGGATGGGATCATGCCGAACATGGCGGCCGCGCGGTATAAGGCGTGGGACTGCGGCCACTCGCTTTCTGGGACTGCGGGTTCGAATCCCGCCCCGGGCATGGAAGTCTACCTCTTGTGAGTGTTGTGTGTTACAGGTCTCTGCGACGGGCCAATCACTCGTCCACAGGAGTCCTGCCGAGTGTGGTGTATGTATGATCTCGAAACTTCAACAGGGAGGAGATCTAGGCCCACTAGGAATGACACTTTATGACCCACTGCGTCCTTATAAAAATTTGCGACGGCATCCAAGTATACTGCATGCCCGACCTATTAGGGTAGCTATCTAACCGTAATACAGGTGCGGCAATTGAATGTGCCGATTTTCAGATCGCTGTTTTTATGAACCGGTTTGAATATACGAACAAATAAATTGTGGGTTGTCAGTAGTAAACTGTCATTTCATGCGTGCTACTTATTTCTAACGAAATGCACCTCCCAAGTAGCCTTCCTGGCATGCAGCACACCCCTGCAATTATGATAGGCAATTAACCACGACTACGCTGCAGACGATTATCAATGGCCCCAATCTCGATTCTGAGGCGCCCTTTCGTCCCTTAACGTCATAATATTCGGATCTCAACTGTAACTAACGTACTTTAACGTCAGGGTCAAGGTGTGTGCCTCTGTGCAATTATGGTTAGTTTCAGATCACGATTACAGGAATGTATTGCACGCCAAGGAGACCACTTAAGGGACGTTAAGTTTTAAAAAGTAAAGATCGTATATTAAATGGCATTTTATTACTGATACTCTATACGTTTTTGTGTTTCTTATATTCGACCCAATTCGTCAAAAATGCGATGTTAAAATCGTTACTTTCTGCTGCCGCACTCTGTACTGTCTATGGCTGCAAGATACGCAGAGGCAGTAAGAAAGCAGCACAATGTGAGTCTGATATGAACAGATTAAATGTTCGGAATAAGCACGGAGCAGAAGTTACAGAAGTTGAAATTTCAATCAGTTGTGCAGTTTTGTAAACATTTAAGCCGAAAGTGGACACCTGCTTTGGGGGAGGGGGCGTTAATACCAGAGGATATACCACAACTCTAACTTCGGAGAGTGTAAACAATTATCAGTTAACGCAGCACAGACTACAGTTTGACTAAACCTGCTTAAAATCACTTATCAAAGCCAGCCCACAGCTGAAAGATAAAACTAAGTACTTGCGGTTATAAAAGGCATTAACATTACCAACGTGCAAGCACAGAATGCTTGAATGCTTTGCACCTCACGCCTATTAAAATAAGTTACGACCCTGTACATCTATTGCGAAAAAACTACATCAACACTGGAACAAGTACAGTTTGGGGGAAATAATGTGGTCAACGACGTAGCTTTGCTTTCTAAGACTACTGCAATTAATAGCAGCTGTTTATACCCTTGCACATCATTTCTTGCTGTCTGTGCTGTTACGTGAAACACTAAGTGGTTTTGTGATGTTACCCAGTTCGGTCAAATCAGTCGTGTTTTCTGAAAAGTATTATTCTTTCTATTAGTAATTTCTTTAGAAACAATGGATCAATCGGCAAGGAAAATATGCAAGACCGCAACATTAAGTGGGCATATTTCACCTATTCGGAAACAAACTGCCGAACAGTTACGTCAGATCGAGAGTTGTTAAAAAGATTATGTAATTACAAAATGAGATGGTAGGATTGTATCTCAAAGGAAAAGACCAATTTGGGTAAAAAAGGATAATCTTTTAAAGACTATGCTTCTTCTCAGACACAGCAAATCATATCCTTTATAGTTTCCATCTGTAAAAGAACTGATATGCAGCTTCAGTTCCTGTACATATCCCAACAGTCTGCCAGACTTCTGGATGTTGGGTGGTCCTTGAAAAGCAATCAAGAAACAATTTAGGACCGTTATACAGAAAAAAGACTCGGGCGAAAAAACCTAAAATCTGGAATCTGTGCAAGTCATTTTGAAGCTCACAGTTTTAAAGCAACTTGTGTGGAGATAAACCACAAAACGCATGCTCCAGACACAACACCCGGAGATGTGAGATCCTCAAGGCGGTTCTCAAGGATCTTCTAGGATGACAATGCATAGGTCAGGATACAGGGACCAAGTTTCGGAACAGTCTGCCGCGTCCATCTTCAGTATACTCAAAAAAGGACCTTGAAAATAGAGACGACGTGTCCCAAAATCATGGTACCTATAATAAATCAATCTAGGCGATCTCAGTGGCCGCGCGGTCTATGGCGTGAGTATGCGGCCGCTCGCTTGCTGGGAATGCGGGTTCGAATCCCGCCGGAGGGATGGATGTCAGTCTCTTGTAAGCGTTGTTTGTTGTCAGATATAAGTCTCTGCGACGGGCCTACCGTTCGTCCAGAGGAATCCTACCGAGCGTGATGTGTATGAGTGCGATCGAGAATCCTCAGAGAGGAGGCGCAGGCTCACTCGGGCTGTCGAGCCATAAAAAATAATAAACCAATCTACACCATGCCATATACTAGAACAAAGAAACCATCAACAAGACACTAGTAACAAACATGTTCTCAACTTGTTTTTCACACTACAGCACTAGTCCCTTGGTACCTGCTGATGGAATAGGTCAATTTCTGCTACCCAGATAGTTTCTGAACTTAAAAAGTTTGCTGCGTGTGGAGGGAATTATTTTCAGGAACAACGTGCTCCATACCGTGGTATATAAGAAAACAAAGGAATGTTTTTCTTAAAATAAAATAACTGGTCTGAAGTAATCAGGAAATTGTCTGCGTAATATGCAAGGACAGATTATGTAGTAAGAAATTTGGGTTCTACAACAAAAAAGAATACGACTCCAAGATCCACAAATTAAGGAACTTGTAAAAAAAAAAAAAGAGTTGTGGACTGAACGCCTGAAAGGGTTAACTTACAGCAAGGAGATATAAAGGTACCAAATAATAAGCTCTGCTCAGTTTCTAACTTCGTAACAAAATGGGGTTTTTAAGTGGAAAAAGGAACTTGTGCGCATTTTAATTATTTCTGGGGGGGGGGGATATAAGTGCACATACATGGAATTTTTTGTGAAATGGACTACAAGAATGTCCACCATCGAATTAAATTCCATACTGGAAAATGGTAACTTTTCATGCCTTTATAAGTGTTTGACGCGGCATGGATTGTAAGACCAAAACGTACGGATGTTAAGATTTTAAAATACTTCGACAGGACACAAGGGCCTTAAGAATATTACTTGACAACCAAATGCATTCAGTATTTCAGTATCAAAACCACAGACCTTCTGAAACGCAAAAGGACGCAGCAAATTCTAATCCAAAGGAACGTAAAATTCAGTGAAATTGCAAAAATAATACGACTTTGTTGAATTTTGCACTATTTTGATCCCAAGCACATTTAAAAGAACGCGTTAAAATCTAACACAAAATAGAACTGTTCAGCCACCCAAAATCAAAATATTAATGCCAAAATAATTATATTCAATACAAGTGAATGACGTCACACGCGCGTCATAGCCCGACAATCAATGCGTGGCGCTGCCATGGCAACCCGTTGCCTAGCGGCCGTTTTGGGAGTGGGGGGGGGGGGGGTGGATGGGGTGTTCAGACAGTGGGTGGCCGATACGTACAAGCTAATGTACTGCACACGGGCTGATTGAGTTATGCATGCTCTTAAACGTCCATTACCTTCAAATACGCTATCCACGGCCTGAAAATAAGGGACGCTGTCCTACAAAAAAGAAACTGCCGCGCGCAACGATTCACTAGGTTCTGACTCAAGATATGTTGTGCTCCACCAGTCACCCCTTGAGAGCGCAGTGAAAGTGTCACATTAAGAATATGCAGAACCTCCGCAACCCCACGACCCGTATTTCCTTGGGATGAGAAACACCGTCCTGCCAGTGCCGTTGTAATTACAACGTCCTTCATCAATGCATGTACCACTTTCCTTTCTTGAGATGAAGTCCCATACCGCTAGACGACGTTCAGGTAATAATAATAATAATACGTTTCAGACGTCTCTACTGAATTATGAGACACAAAAGACGCTAAGTTTCTCGTTTCAGTTATTTTGCCATCAAATTTATGTGGAACTCAAGGTTAGAAAAAAACGCGTGGGTAAAATGGTTTGCATCTGGCAAAAAGCTGTTTATAAGGCAGCAAAACATAAGTACTTCATGTATAAATGACGTCACATGATTTCAGCAGACAAGGATCGGTGTCAAAGGGAAGTGCCTTCTGATTTGCTGAGAGGTAGGACTTAGTGGTTTTTAGCCATAAACAGATGATGCGGTTTGCGAATGTGAACTATCCGCACTATCAAAATGTGCATATCGATGAAAGCCACCACGTTATACACGTGCTTTACAACAGACAAGAGAACGGAATGACTACATTCGACTGCAAACTGATAACATCCACCATGGGCAGCCTCTTTTCGTCAATGACAAACAAATTAGAAATAGGGTTCTTCGGTCGCCTGTATTCAACCCTATTCAATGTAGTAACAGAGAAATCGGACAAGAGCTGTTCGAGAGATACACGTAGCCATGCAGGCGTCATCTCAGGCTGCAGTGTCTACGGCCTCTTCAATTTTAAAAGAGTGGGTTTGAATGCCGCTCACAGAATGCATCATGTCGTCGTTGTCCTGCGACTGCAGAAACTTTGAGACCGGCCCATCCATCGTACACGAAGTCCTAACAAACGTCTATAGTTTCACATGTTAAACTCCGAACCTGCACAGGCGAAAGGGCCCAACAGCACACGCAGCGAAGAACCAGCTCTTGTATTACAACCTGTCACCTTGATGCTTATTTGGTCCCTATTTTTGGAAACTGACCCCACTCCAGAACGATATGACATATTGTTCGAGGTTGCCAAGGGATCCATGCCCTTTGGTCCTTATTCCACTAAAGTCATCCTGACTCATAACAAGCTCTACAAAATCGCCCGAGCCCGTGGCCCGAATACTTCAAGTTTTCTGCCAGACTGTATTTATCACGGTACATGGAAACTTTCATACAGTTCATTCCGTGCACTGTAAATCATGGAAACTTGCATGTAGTCTGTGTGGCCGAATGCCGTTGTCCGACAAAAAATGCTTCAAAATACATCCTTTCCGCTCAACCACTCGCTGCGTATCCCCGTCTTAATCGTCGTTTTGAAGTGTTCTCATAACTTGTAGGGATGAGATTTCAGTTCTCACGGCGATTACCACGAAAACTGTTGTCTTCTGGGATATGCCGCCGTGTTCTTTGGTACAAATATACCGACATTTCAGAGGACCCTGTTGGTTACATCCCCAGGGTAGACAATAAAAGATATGAGGTTCACACAGAGGTTTTGCTGGAGATTTAAAAGTCTAATGGGACTGGTAAGCAGTTACTGACGATGAAGATGAAGGCAATAAGACCCTTCTAAATGTCGGTATTTGCCATCGACACGAAGTAATATCTCAGAAAACCTGAATTTTCAGGACAGATGATCACACGGTATCACATGCCAGAAGACAGCAATCTTCGCCTTGTACGAAAACTGAAAGCATCCAATCGTGCTAAAAAATTTACCTACTTAAAAGCAACAGTCCCAAAGTCAACATTATTAAATTCGACGAGCAAATTGGCAGTTCTTTAAGACCTGACTCATTAATGTTAGAAAGGCGGGAGGGAAACACGTAACACAATTTCATTCTGTATACGTTACGTTGTAAGACGATTCAACAACCAAACTACAGGTATTTACTGATGAATAAAGGAATAAAACATGTCTACGGCAATTTATATAGCCTGCTTTCCTTCATAAAAATAAAAATTACGGAAATACGAGATCATGCTGTTTTCCCCTACATCCCACTTCTGACCCAGACGATTGATTTTTTACTAAACGTGGTGTGAACATGCCATTCATAAGTCACTCCAAACGTCGCACGTTTTTAATTTCCTACCGTCATTAACAGCACAGCGGCGCCCGTACTTAATCGTAAACCATGACAATGATACTTTTGGGTTCCAAAATGAGTAGTAATAACACCTGGACAAATACACAACTTCTACGACATATTATTTGTAGAATTTAAAAGCAAACGACCATGCGTAATACTTCTTTACCTCTGTGTCTAATTTCGGTACGGAAGCATTACAGCTAGGCATGCGGTGACTGGTAGGCAGCCATTATAAACATTCTTACATATTACGTACGAAACAAATATGTAGGACTATAAATCTACGCGATAGGAGTGCACGCTATATGAGATCTGTATAGAACAACTTGTTCTAGCTTTGCACTATTACAAAGTCTGCTTGTCATCCACGCTTATTTGCCCATGAGTAGAAGTATCCCATGTTAAGTGGGACCTCCGAATTCGGATAGAGAAAAAGGTGTCCTTGTACGGCACATCGTCTGAGAATACTCATATCGTGAAAAAGTACTTGCGGACAGCCGACAAGAGGATGGACCTCCAACCTGGAGCATGAGTGGGGTTGAACAATTCCACACTTAACTACTACTAGCAATTCAGTCCACATAAACAAGACACACAAATTATATACGCACAATTTTTATTTTCTAGTACAAGTTGCGGTCACACATATTAACCACCATCAGGTAAAAAAAAAATACAGGTACAGAAGGAAGAGTGCAACAGAAGAAGCCTCCCTGCACAACCAATCTGCTAAAAAATACTGCCTATTACTCCCAAAAGAGGAATGGTAAAAAGAAACAATAAATACATGAAAATCAATAGAAATTTTCCATGAAATCTGTACTAAAATCCAAAATGTAATAAATGAAGTTAGAGACGATTCTGCAAGTTGTACTTCTACTGTAACTTCATTTATGCCCATGTACGACTGCAGGGAGGCACGAGCATTTCGTGCTGCCCCCCTCTTCAGGGTACAGGAATTACGTTTAAATACACGCCATGTTCCGGCAGAAAAAAAAATGGGGCGGATGCTTAGACAGATTGTAAAGAAATTTGGGCAATTAGAATCCAGGAATAGAAGAAGCGAGGATAGACCATTTTCCGAGCCAATATGAATTCCAGCCACATTCTTTTCAACATGCGTACATCACCGAAACCCCTATTCCCCCTAAACACTCCCGCGTCTACAGATATAATTATGCCCTCCCTGAAGCTGACGGCATGACGCTCGTAAGAAAAAAACAGTGTCTACCTACAAAGTGCCAAAATCCAAAAGACCATCACCTGATCAATATCCGTCGTCAGAGTACGAAAACCTGTATGTTACCGAATTATACATACAAATACAGTGATACCTCGGCTAACGAAGATAATTCGTTCCGGAATCACATTCGTTAGCCGAAACTTCTCGCTGTCTCGAACGTAAACAACTCAGTCGGGTT
>JGI20166J26741_12278916_pt1 | contig 36253 bp, 33 predicted proteins | sample TergutCu122P5_FD_26741 | JGI IMG/M metagenome (IMG submission 26741)
TCGGAACTCCCTTATCAAAATTCTTTATCCCTTTGAGGATGTTGTTCGCAGCGTAAATGGACATGAATTCCCCGGAGGTCACAAGATATACTCCGTCCGCATACTCGTTCCTCAGCGGGACCGCAAAACCGCCGCACACCACATCGCCGAGGACATCATACATTTTCACATCAAAATCAACATCGTTCAGTCCGAGTTTCTTAAGAGTGTCGAATGTGCTTAATATGCCTCTTCCGGCACACCCTATCCCGGGCTCCGGGCCTCCCGCCTCCACGCATTTTATCCCTTTTACTCCTTCCAGAACTATGTCGTTGAGTTTCCTGTCAAAAGGCGGGGTCTTACGGATATAATCGAGAACGGTGGTCTGTTCCCTTCCCTGGATCAGTGCTCTTGTTGAATCATGTTTGGGATCGCAGCCGATCTGGATGACCTTTTTGCCCATGTCAGCGAGAGAAAAAGAAATATTGGCAGAGGACGTGGACTTCCCTATCCCTCCTTTTCCGTAGATAGCTATCTGTATCGTATTATTCGCCAACTTATCTTATATGGATATATAATCCAACCATTAATCGGTGTCTGGTTATAAATACGTTATTAGGCACTATTTTCTATTCATTCGTCTTTTATGTGCTTGTCATATGTTCGGATACACCATCCCTCTTTACATGAAAATGTCCCCGTCGGACCTTTCCTCATACAGAAGGTACTATTGCGAGACCTGCCACCAGCTCAAATCGGAATTCGGAGTTGTGTCTACGTCTGCCGTAAATTATGATATGACATTCAACACGATCATAATGAACTCATTCACAGGCGACTGTCCTTATTTCGATGGTACGAAAATATCACCTGTCTGCGTGTTCAAAGATCCAAAGGCCGATTCCGATCTTTTCAGGAAAATGGCGGCATACACGATCCTCCTGACAAAATGGGAGCTTGTTGATGACAAATATGATAAACCTTCGATAAAAAGCAGTGCGGCCTCCGTGATACTGGGAAAAGCGATATCTAAGGCCGAACGTAAGTATCCGGAATACGATGATGTTGTGGGGAAAGGATTCGAAAAACTCAGAAGCATGGAAGAGGCCGGGTGTTCAGACGCTGTGCGTATGGGCGAGACATTCGGCAGATCCCTTGCGTTCGCACTGAAAGATATCGCCGGGGAACAGGCAGATGACGGCCTGGAGAACATTTTCACCCATCTGACCGCCGCAGTGTATATGATGGACGCGGTGGACGACCTCGACCAAGATTATTTAGATGATACGTACAACCCCCTGCTGGCAGGCGGCAAACCGTTCAAGAATAAGATGCAGTTCATTAACGACAACATGTACGAGATATCCGGCTCCCTGAACAAGGTCATAGGTGATCTCCAGGCATCGTATTCGGCTCTGAAGGAAAAGATGAAGTGCGATGTGGGCGTGACCGACAACATTGTATACTACGGAATACCGGATTCGGCAAAGAACGTCATGCTCGGTTCAAGTCTGGCAAAGGCTTCCGTTAAGAATACATTCGAAGGACGCAAAAAAAGGAACGCCTCATACTGACCTTCTTCCCGATGGGTCGTAATCGGAACAGACATTCAGTACATCGGTCTCTTCTACGGTGACCCTGCATACGGCTTTACTTTTGGTCAGAATGATGTTGTTGCAGTTCTCGCATGAACCCGGCCTGTATCTTTCACATGTGCCGTCATCGTGCGTGGGCGAACCTCTCAGCGAACATACCCAGCTATCACGGGAATGGATGCAAAAACGGCATGTGCGGCATTTCTGATAGTTCTCGTTGCTCATGGTTCACATCCGGATATCTTTGCGTTCGATACTCATCATATGGTATGTTCTTATCTCTCCGCCCATCCTTTCATTGGGAAGTTCAAAGACCGCAGCCAGTTTGTAGCCGCATTTTTCGAGACATTTTCTCGATCCGTAGTTCTCGGAGTCGCATCTTGCCTGGATCCAGATATAATCCGTATTCCTAAAGATGTATTCTGTCACAGCTTTCACCGTTTCCGTCATGTACCCTTTCCCCCAGTGTTCCTTTCCGATGCAATACCCGATCTCGCAGTATCTCATTTCCGGGAAATCCTGCACCGCAGCGATGCTCCCTATCGGTTCTTCCTTCCGTTTGTGCACAATGCACCATTCCATGGTGCCGTATTCATATTCTCGTACCCACTTCCCTATTATATTTTCCGATTCTTCGGGAGATCTGTGCGTGTCCCAGGTCAGGAATTCGGTCACGTCATCATCCGACATCCAATTCTCGTACGCCTTCGCCGCATCCGTTATCTTGAACGGCCTTAGGTAAAGGTTGGATGTTTGGATCGGGAACGTTCTCCACATATCTTCACCTGCCTATGATCTCGACAGAAAGTGAACTTGCGGCATCTACGCTCTTTTCCGTTCTTCCGGCATGAAAAGGCCCCTGGTTGCCTTTGGCGAGATCTGTCTGATTATCCACAAATATCGGGGCATGGGGCATGATGATCGGATAAGTGTTACAAGTATTAAGTTTTCTGAAATACTCAGTTCGAACACGCTTCGGACGGCTTTCTATCGATTCCGGATCTGCGCCTGATGAAGCCTCTCAGGACATAGAAGCTCCATATAAGGACGAGTCCGGATGCTATTATCTCTGCGAACGATGCTCCCCACCAGATGTATGTCAGTCCGGATGTCAGTACCGCTGCGGCATAGCAAAGAGGGATCATCAGGAAATTCCTGAATATCGTAGAGGTCAGAGACCTCACTCCCATTCCCAAGGATTGGAAAAGCGATTCGGCACAATTCCCCATCGCAAAGAACGGCAGGAACAATGCCGCTATTCTGAGGAAATCGGTCATGCCTCCTCTCAAATGCTCAGTATCAGCCGAATATGTGAAGGCCATATTCATCTGCGGTGCGAAGATGATCGTAATAATCATAACAACAACCATCAATGAGATGGAGATCTTCAGCGCATAGTTGTAAGCGTCCTTGATCTTATCATAACGTTCCGCTCCGAGCGCGGCAGCACATACAGGGACTATTCCCATCGCGATACCCATAACCGGTATCGTAAGGATGCTGATGATCCTCCAGTCTGAGGAGTATATCGCAACGCCGTCATCTCCGCCCGCCATAAGCAATATACGGAGCATGAATATCGAAACGAGCGATATCACGATCATCTGGAAAGCGGCCGGGATACCCACACTGAAGATATCTTTCGCTATCAGCCGGTCAAATCTGAAGCCTCTGAATCTGAACTTCAGGAACAGATCCTTTTTGATAATGTACCAATAGATTATCACCATTATACCTGCCGCCTCCGCGACTATAGTGGCGAGCGATGCTCCGGTCATACCCCATCCGAGTCCGTAGTCATAAATGAAGAACGGTTCTATTATCAGATTGATGACCGCCACCATGATCACCACATACATGGATCGCTTGGCGGCCCCTTCCGATCTGATGACATTGGACATCACCCCGACTGCCAGGAACACGATCGTGAACATTACCATCGGTCTTGCGAACCTGAGGCATTGTTGTATGGTCTCCTCGCTGGCGCCGGTCCCCAAAAATCTCAAAATGGGTTCAAGAAATATCAAAAGCACTATGGTCACTATCACGCTGGCAACTATCATGTATGCCACGGCCTGAGCGGCCGTTCTGTCTGCATCTGCTTTGTTATCTGCACCTATCCTTTTCGAGATCGCAGCAGCGGCACCTATGCCGATACCCTGACCGATCCCCACCATTATGAAGAAAAGCGGGAACACTATCCCTACTGCGGCAAGCGCATCTGTTCCTAAGCCGGACACCCACATGGCATCGGTCAGGTTGGTAACGGATTGGGCCACCAGCGCTATTGTAGTGGGGATCGCCATCGCAAGAATAGCTTTTTTCGGATTCCCGAGAAGAACTTCAACATCCTTGGTCATCTCGGATCCTTCCACAGCGTTCCCTCGATTCAGTCTATTGGGATGAACTATTTTAACACTTTAGTTCGCCTATGTTAAATTATAATACTGAAGACAGCCCTTATCTGATGAAATGGAAAAGATAAGGTCGTTCATATCGATCGGCATTCCGAAGATGCCTCCGATCCAAGACTCCTTGAAAGAATTGAAAGATATCCGGGGGGTCGGCGTGTCAAAGGAGATCCACCTTACTCTGCGGTTCCTGGGTGATGTGGATGCTTCGAAATTGAAGAAATTGTCCGCACATATGAGATCTTTAGAAAATTATCACAATTTTGATGTATCTATGAAAGGTATAGGAGCATTTCCGAATAACAATTCCCCCCGTGTTGTCTGGATAGGCTCCGCACCGGGGGAGCCGTTCTCAAGCATTCTTTCCGATCTCGACAAAATGCTGGATTCTATCGGGATAGATTATGACAGGAAGCCCTTCAAGGCACACATCACCATCGGCAGGGTAAGAGACCCCTCGAAACGCCTTACAGAGTTCATTAATGAAAACAAGGAACTCGAGGTCGGTTCTTTTGTTTGCTCTGAGATCTTCCTTATGAAAAGTGTGCTTACAGCCCAGGGCGCAGAGCACTCTGTGATTGATTCATTCCATCTTCATAAAGAAAAAAGTTAATGTTCCATTATTAGAAACAAAAGAACCGACCCGTTGTCTCAGGAAAAAAAATAGTGATGTCCCGGATGGGACATTTTATTGTTTAAAGGGGCAGTATGGGCTTCTTGTACTGCTCGGCATATATTTCGGCGGATGCTATGTAGACTGCTGCCGCTCCCGCTAGGAACCCGACAACACCGCCTGCCTTCGTGAGGATCGATTCTTCCAAGAATGCTCCGCTTGTCAGCAGGACCAATGTCACGACTATCAGCAAAAAGGTAATAATGAATGACTTCGGGAGCTTGAACGTACCGAATGTCAGCAATATTACCAATATCGTGAATATAAGGAAGAATGTGGACAAAGAAGTGTGGTTCGGCGCACCCAATGAGATCACTCCTAATGCACCCATCTGTAAGATACCGAATGCTATCCAGAAGAGCCCCAATAATGTGAATACGGTCCCCGTGAACATGCTGTTCTTCTTCATCTCTATCAATCCAGCGATTAACTGTGCTATACCACCCATAAATATTGCCGCCATTATCACAGTCGGATCCATTCCGAAGTATCCGAGATTGTGTATCGATAGCAATATCACTGCCAAAGCGAACCCGTAAAGACCTAACGTTACCGGGTTGGCTAACTCATTTGAAGTTGAAGTTGTTAAGGTTTCACCCACTATGTATCCTATTCAATAGTTTATATAATTGACCCAGCGTTGTGAGATAAAATTCCGATTCCATGGCTGATTGTCAACGATCTTTCTTCGCAGGTCTTTCGACTGACTGTATGCCGCCGTCCTCAATGATCCTCCGATAGAACATCTCCACCGCCTCAGATGGCGACAGCCTCAGCTGCTGCAATATCTTCTCGGCCTCGACCTTAACGATCGAATCGACGCGCGCGTTGATGACCGAGCCTCTGCCCTTTGAATTCCCGTTAAATAAAACCTCGTCGCACAGGGATGCGATGTACTCGTTATAGAACAATCCTTTTTCCCTTGCCAACGCACGGATGATGTCTGTGGTTCCGGAACCGTATTGCGATGACTTCTTCGGCCTTGTCGCGATGTACGGATATCCCAGGTCCTCCGCTATCTCTCGAAGGACTATCTTCCTGGAATCCATATCCTTTGGTTTCAGATCATTCTCGTCGAGTTCCCTGACGCTGGATAACACTTCGTCCGACATATACGGATAAAGAAGCTCTTTTCCGAAGTGTTTGGCGATAAATAATTCGCATGGAATGGATACTTTCAGAAGTCTGTCCACGGCCGCTTTCCTTTGCATCTCATAATCGTTGTCGGTCTGGTCGACGAATTTCGCACATCCCATGAAATATTCATCCGCGCCCTGGCCTGTTATTACGACGTCCTCTTTCGCTTCCCTGCAGACACAGAACAGCTGCAGCTCGTAGGAGATGGTGAACGGATCTGTAGTGCCGGTGGCGGCGATCATTTCTTTTATGAGCAGTTCGACATTCCTTTTTGATATCTCGGCGAGCGTCCACGGAAGCTCCAGCTTTTCGGAAAGATCCTTTGCCATTATTGTGTCATGTGATTTGGTTGTCCCGCATGTGTACAAATGAACCGAGTCGGCATACTTCTTGGCAATGGCCGACATCAACCCCGAGTCCAACCCGCCCGAGAAGGCAACGGCAACATCCTTCCCCTCGACAGCGTCCTTTATAGCGTTGACAATAGTTTTTTCCATTCCGGCATATCTGAAAGGCATATGCGGCGATATTACCTCTATGTTATAAGACTTCAACATGCGCATTTGTTCCCGCTGCAGGAAAACATTCTTTGAAATGGTACATCATTCGTCAGTGAACAGTTTTTTTCTCTCCGGCGGCATCTCAGAAATGAATTTCTTCGCCTCCTGTGGCGTGACCGCATATACTCGTCCGTCCTCTTTCTCTACGACTACGCCGCTGTTCCTCAGCATCCCGAATCTTTTTTTCCTTTCTTCTAAGTCCGGATGACAGACGAATTGACAATTGCAACATGCATACTGCATCTCATAAGGATACGCCAGCAAGGGGTTGTAAGATATCGCGCCCTCTCTTTTTCTTTGAAGGTATCTTTGCACATATTTCTTTGAAATAGTACGGTACTCCTCATCGTCCTCCGGCAGCGGAAAACGTCCGGGCGACCATGTTGACCATTCGCCGCTCCTATGCAATCCGGTAAGCCCTCCGCATGGGTATGCGCACCTTGCGGGCAATCTGCAGTTGCCGGCCCTTATTGTCTCGTTCCCGAGTTCTATCGTTACTCTCCCGGGGTTGATATGGTCGACGATGCACGCCCTTTTACACATCAGGCATCCGTCACAATAGTTCCCGCTCTCGGGCAGCGGCGGGGTGGGTTCCAGATCTGCGTCCGTTACTACACCGCCAAGAGAGAACGCCGCTCCGTACTCCTTGTTGATGAGAAGGCCAGACTGTGCTATGTGCCCCAGTCCGCAGGCTCTCGCCATCAGCTTGAGCGATATGGGAGGTATACGGTCAAAAATACCGTTCTCGGACTCTTTCCTGAAGGCAAAGTTCGAAGCGATGGGGTATGCCTTATAGCCTAACGATGTGAGCACCGTGGATATTTCAAAAGATATTCCGAAAGCGAATGTGGTCGTTCTTATCTTATTGGTGCTTAACTCAAAGCTCTTTTTGCTAAGGAAGGGTTCGATGAGACTTTGATCGAACGGTACGCAGAATATTATTGCCGATCTTGCATCCGGAAGCACATATTCCATATCCGCCAGATGCTGACCTCTGAGCGTTTCCCTTGTAGCGATGCCGGATTTGGATGCCCCCAGGTTGAGAGGCATCTTCAGTGCGAGTTCTTTTGTTAAGCCTGCCATGTGAATAAAAAAGCCTGTCCATTAATAAAGTTGCTGAACGTTTTGACAACTTTGCTTTTAACTGAACTAACAACATACCACAACGTTTCTGCTACATTTCAGTTGGATCTGCCAAGTATAGGTGGCGAACGGGAGGGCGTGATTCGAACCCCCGGCCTGCAAATTGATGAAAAAAGTTTAGGGTAACCCTAAAGTTTTTAGTGAAAATAATAAAAAGTTTAGGGTGACACTAAAGTTTTACATTATATTATATATGCGAAACGCATACAGTATCTTGATGAAGAATGGATGAAAAAGAGATACTGATCGATCGTCCATTATATATGGAAAAGATTAAGACATTCATTGACAAACCGTTCGTTAAAGTAATAGTGGGCATCAGACGGAGCGGTAAAAGCCAATTGTTGAGGCTGATCCAAAAAGAGATCCTGAAGAAGACCGATTCGGATCACATTATAGAAATGAACTTCGAGAAGTCAGAATTCTTTGACATTTTGAGTTACATTGAATTAGCTGACTACATAGAAAAAAAGATCAAAGACAAAAAGAAATATTATATTTTTTTAGACGAGGTCCAGGAGGTCGAAGGTTGGGAGAAAGCAGTCAATTCGATCCGGCTTATGAACACAGACATCTATGTCACAGGCTCCAATTCAAAACTGCTTGACACGGATTATTCCACACTTCTCGGAGGAAGGACCATTAGCTTTACCCTGTATCCGCTTTCATTCAAAGAATTCATCCAGTTCAGAGAGGAATGCGGAGTTGAAAAGGATCCCGATATTGAGAAATATATTAGACTGGGCGGTTTCCCTCCGATCTCGATGTTCGATTTTTCCGAACGTGACGCGACACACATTGTAACCGATATTCATAATACGGCCCTGTTGCGTGACGTCATTAAAAGAAACTCGGTAAAGAATCCCCAACTGATGGAAAAGATAGCCGCTTTCATTTACGATAACGTAGGCAACTTGGTCTCTCCTTTAAGCATCGCAAACTACCTGAAGAGCCAGGGTAGAAAGGGGACCGATCCGGAAACGATCGTCAATTATATGAGATACTTGGAACAGGGCTTCCTCATAAGGCGTGCGCAACGTTACGATGTAAAGGGTAAACGGCTGCTTGAGACCAATGACAAGTATTACCTTGCCGACCACAGTTTGCAATATGCGATACGAGGCTTAAGGGCGGATAATATTCAGGGAATCTTAGAAAATATCGTCTACATCGAACTTGTGAGACGGGGATTCAATGTATCCGTAGGGAAGTTTGACACAAAAGAGATAGATTTTGTTGCTGAGAGAACAGACGGTCAGCGGATATATATACAGGTGTGTCTGGAGTTCTCCACAAAAGAAGTTTATGATCGAGAATTCGCTCCGCTGAAAGAGATAAGGGACAACTTCCCGAAATATGTGGTTTCGTTGGACAGATTCGCAGAACGCTCCGATGAGGGAGTAATCGGCATTCATTTGAGGGACTTTTTGCTGAATGATGAAGAATTATAAGCGAACGGGAGGGGATTCGAACCCCCGGCCTGCAGCTTAGGAGGCTGCTGCCATATCCAGACTAGGCCACCCGTCCAGAAGAATAAGTTTGAGTGAAGTGGTTTTTAAACTCTTTAGATTTGATCTTATTCGTCCTTCTTCTTTGCAGACCAGACCTCGACGAATTCAACTGTATCAACGCCGAAGGCCTCTCTGAGATCGGTCACCACTTTGAACCTTGCGACCTGCCAGTCCTGGTGGAATTTTGTGATCTCCGAAAGCGTAACAACGACCTTTCCTTCGGGGAATGCAAATGAGAATCCTTCGCTGTCGCCGAAGTCGACCTCAAGGATCGCTTTTGCTTTGTCCTCGGGCTTGTCGATGATCTCTGTGACAGTGAGTTTGTACAACAGGTCGAATCCCGCAAGCTGGCTGTTAAAGTCGACCCTTACACGCCCTGCGCCTACGGACATGACATGTCCTACGCGGTTCCCGAGTGTGACCTGAAGTCCGGGGTACGGGTTGATCTCCTGTTTGTGGAACTCTTTTATCGGATATACCTCAATGAGCTTGGGATCCCTGGGGCCCGCGGCTTCCTCTGTGGGGATTGTGACCTCGATTTCCTTTCCTACCTCAGCGTCTGAGATCGCATCATCGAGTGCGGGGAATAGTTTCCCGGATCCCACGATGTATGCCATGGGTGCGTATGTGTACTTCTCGTTGAAGATGTCTGCCTCTTTGGCTGCGGCCTCGTCTGTTGTGTCGTAAAGCCTGCCGCCCTCTGCGAAATATGCCTTGTAGTCCAGGCGGACCATCTTTTTAGCGTCATTGTCTGCCATTTTCAGTCACCATTAGTTATTTTGATGTTCTAATGTTTGCGCGATTATCTAATACATATTAAAGATGTCGGTCGTTTAAACCTATTTTTTCGGTGATTCAGCGATGCCTGACACGGCTGTTTCTCCTTCTTTTTTGTATTTTTCATACCCTACATTAAAGAGTATGAAGAGCCATTCGTAACCATACCTGATAATACCCGAACACACAACAACTCGGGTATGATGGGATATCAAGGTGATAAAATGAAAACAAACAAAAAGTTGATCTCAGCATTTGCTGTCATCGGCGCTCTTGTAATGTTATCTGTCATATTCGTGGCAGTGCAGAGCGCAGACAGCAATGCAGAAGGTGCAATAGTCCCTGTAGATGAAGTGGTAAAATATGACGTTACATTCGAACTTTCCGCCGGCATCACATGGAAAATGGGCAATGTTACAATTGATAACACCAATAACCCCATGAATGTTGACTCCGGAACGAAAATAACTGTGACCGTAACACTCAATCAGGGATATGTCGGAACACCCGCTATAACAGCGGGAGGCAGTCCTTACACAGCGGGAACGGAATACACAGTCACGTCGGCAGTTACGTTCAAAGTTGCATCCGGCGTAGAACAGGGCCGTGTAATTACGTTCATTACAGACCCAGGCATTACATGGAAGTACAACGGAAGTCCGTTCACAAATAGCAACATTACTGTTGAAACCGGAAAGAAGATAACTGTCGATGCTACTGTTAATGATGGGTATGAAGGAATATTGGCAATTATGGCGAATGGCATACCCTATAGCATGGGGGCAGAATTTCCTGTCAACGCGGATATAACATTTATGGCATCTGGTATACATCCAAAGACCTTCGCTGTCACATTCGAAGCCAACCCAGGCATTGTGTGGAAATACAACGGCAACCCAGTCACCACAAGCACTGTTACTGTCACATATGGCACACCGCCGATAAAGGTGACAACGGGACTCAAACCGGGATACGAAGGTACGCCTATCATCAAAGCAGGGACCGCAACTTACACGGCGGGCGATGATTTCACGGTCGCATCGGATGTCACTTTCACTGCGAGTGGTGTTCAGTTGATGGTCCTCACGGTCACATTCAAGGATACACCGGGCGTAACATGGGTCCTTGACGGCGAGAATTTGGTTGGAAGCACTACTCAGATCACCTACGGAGACAAAATAAAGGTTAACGTAACGATAGATCATGATTTCGAAGGTACACCGGTCATCAAAGCGGGTACCGCAACATACACGGCCGGCGATGATTTCGAGGTCACATCGAATGTCGAATTCACAGTGGCCGGAGTAAGCCATATCGACAATAACAGCGGCGGTAACTCGACGCTCATGTATGTGGCGATCGCAGTAGCGGTGATCCTGATCATATGCTTGGTACTGTGGTACTTCTTGTTCAGAAAACCATAATAAAACAATGGGGGCAACCCCGATCCTTTATTTCTTGCGTTTCACGCTATATGTTAAAAATGTGTAGAGCCATTCATCGATATCGTTGTGATGCAGGGATGCGTTTGTGTTCTGGCATGATGGGAGATGAGGTGAAATAATGAAAACAGACAAAATGATGATCGCGGCAATTGCGACCTTTGGCGCGCTAATGTTCTTGTCAGCATTCGGTGCTTTGTCGCAGAGCAATGACAATTCTGCTGCAGACGCCACATATGTACTGACCGTCTCAGTTACAGAGGGGAGCGGTACGATAGAATACAAAATCGATAATGCTGAATTCACAACTTATACTGCGCCCGTGCCTATCACAGCGGGCTCAACAGTAGTTGTGAAACCGATTCCAGCTAGTGGTTATGTGTTCTATAAATGGGTAACGCCAACCAATTTATTCAGTCCGACGCTGACGTTTAATGATGTTAACGCTTCCATAAATCTTAATGCACAGTTCAAAGATGAGACAACGGCTCCCGAGAAGACCGTTCTCACATTTACGGGAAATAATGTGATATGGAAAATTGGGGGTGACTCCGGGGGTGCCGTGCAAGTTGGGGATACCTTTTCCTTTTTCCCCGGAACCGTAATAACTGTGAAAGCGGACCCATTTACGGGATTCAAAGGGCCGATAACCATTACGGTTGATGGTGCTTCATACAACGCAGGCGATAATTTCACTGTACCGGCCAGTAACGCAACGTTTGAAGCCACCGGTGCAACGCCGATCCAGAATTTCACAGTGACCCTACATGTCCATGGGTACGGGACTGTGGAAGGTGCCGGAACATTTGCCGAATCCTCAACGGTGACGATAAAAGCTATCGCCGACGAAGGTAGCGTGTTCAAAGAGTGGTCCGACGGCAATACGGAGGCGGTGCGTACAATAACGGTGGATTCGAACATCGAACTGACCGCGTCGTTCGTCAAAGATTCCGGCGGACCCGGCGAAGGATCGAATAACGGCGGAAGCTCGATGGTCATTTACGTAGTGATCATAGCCATAGTTCTGGCCGTTATCTGCGTAGTAGTATGGTTCCTCTGGTTCAAGAAACCTTAATGAAACAGCGGGGGCGACCCCGCCTTTATTTTTTCTTACTGTTCCCAAACGGAAAGTAATAAAAAGAATGCCCACATACAGCAGACTTAAGCCACCTTTGCATAGCCCGGTAGTGCGGCTGACTTGTAATCAGCAGGTCCGGAGTTCGAATCTCCGAGGTGGCTCCACTCCATTATGATAACTTAAGACATGATCCGGACGAGTGAAACTTAACCTTGACCATGATACATCATCATGGGCAGCAGAAGGCAAGCCCCAATATAGGGCTTAGATTTGAACGCTCTCTGTTCGATCTGATGGTCGATCATGGCTTTTTCCCCGTTTTGGAACCAAAAGACTGGCACCAGAAACTGGATGAGAAAAGGAACGGCATTCAGGAGCCAGACCTGATGTTCGAATACAAAGGAGTTCAGTTCTGGGTCGATTGCATATACGGGACCAACTTCAAGGGGAACCAACTTGAACTCTATTTTAAAGAGGAGTGTCTTTCCAGAGAAAAAGCATATGTTGAGTTGTCGGGTCCGCTGTTCATTGCCGTCGGAGTAAGCGGCACCCCCGAGGAACCGGATACATTCCTTTTTGATTATTATGTCTACTCCAATATACATAACATTAGCAGGGACCAGTATGGAAGGGTCACCACACACTTCAATGGCGAATTCATTGAACACAAGTCAGTGAGACACTTAAGAAAAAGAATCTTCTATGAATGAACGCGAACGACTGTTCAGATAGCACGCTGCCGCAGAACGTTCTTTTTCAGTTCTTGATCAGGTTCTCGGCCGACTGTATGCATTTGGTCAGCACGGAGTACGCATTGATCATATCTTTCTCGCCGACAATGAATATCGTGTCCGTGTGGCAACTGACCGTCTCTTCGATGTTGATGCCCGCATCGGAGAGGTTCGTTATGAGATAAGCGATAACACCGCTTGTGTCCACGATCTTCTCGGGAGACTTGACTGCGATCTCCACGAGATTCTCCCTTATCTTTATGATATTGAACCTTCCGACGGTATCGACGATCCTGTCCTTGAGCATGCTGTCCGCTATTATCGTCACAGCCGATGCCGACTGTACCACCTGCATGATGGAATTCTCGTTCCACAGATCCTTGAATAAGCTGTCCATCTTGTGAAGAACGGTCCAGTCGTTCTTCGCTGTGACAATGCACGTTTTCGTCCTCATCTCCAATCTGCTGTCCTTGAGGATCTTGAGTATGCTGAGCTCATGGTCGCTTGTGGTATTCAGCCTGCCCGCATACCGGCGGCATGCGATCATCACGGCCTCTTCATTATCGACATTCATATCCTTCATTATCATCCTGGCCAGAGAAGAGTAGTTTATCAGGCCTTTAGCTATACAGTCTTTAATGCTCGGATGCGCATCTATATATGCTCTTGTTCTTTCCGCAAGACTTTCTTTTGATGCAATGTTGGACATGCTCACCTAAATATTCTCTAAGTATTTATGTCCTATTCAGAACAAAATGTATTAAAAAGTTTAGAAAAAAGATGTGTAGTGTCTGGTTTCAGATAACTTCATTGAAAGCTGACATGAAATCATCTTTTTGTCTGGACGTCAATATCAGGGGCGGGATCAAACGCAGAACATGACCGTGACAGATGTTCACGATGAACCCTTTTTTCAGCATCGATCTCTGAAGCTGAGATGCTGTCTCGTTCGAATTCAGCTCCACGCCGATGATGAATCCTGAGCCACGGACATCCTTGATCTTGGGTGAACCCACTCCCTTTAAGTCCTTCATCCATGCTTTACCGACCTTTCCCGCATTCTCGACAAGTTTCTCTTTCTTTATTATGTCGATCACAGCGCATGCGGATCTGCTGACCAGAGGGTTCCCTCCGAATGTGGTCCCATGCGTTCCTGGCGTCATCACTTTTGATATCTCAAGAGTGGTGGTGATCGCTCCGATCGGTACGCCCCCTCCGAGGCCCTTTGCCATTGTTATCACATCCGGGACAACACCGGACTCCTCGATACCAAACCATTTACCGGTACGTCCGATCCCGGTCTGTACCTCATCGACCACCATCAGCACGCCGTGATCTGTACAGAGGTCGCGTACTCCCTTGAAGAACTCTTTTTTCGCTTTGACCACGCCGCCTTCCCCCTGTATCGGTTCGACCAGAAGGGCTGCTGTGTCCTTGTCGATCATGCTCTTTACAGACTCGATGTTATCATACTCATAGTAACGGAAAGCGTTGCTTATCAGCGGCTCGAAGGATTCCTGATACTTGGTCTGCCCTGTCGCGCCCAGCGATGCCGACGTGCGGCCGTGGAAGCCGTTGAGAGCGGAGATGATCTTGCTGCGTTTGGTATAACGGACGGCGAGTTTCATTGCACCTTCGTTCGCCTCTGCGCCGCTGTTCACGAACAGTGAGCGTTGGAGGTCTCCGGGCATGACCGATGCCAATTTTTCTCCGAGCTCGGCCTGCTCCGCCGTGTAATACAGATTGGAAACGTGTATGAGTTTGGATATCTGATCTTCCATCGCTTTGACCCATTCTGGGTGTGCGTATCCTATGGAGTTCACAGCTATTCCCGAGACCAGGTCGAGATACTCTTTGCCTTCGGTGTCGTAAAGGTACGCTCCCTTTCCATGTGTGAGCGCTATATCCATGCGCCCGTAATTCTGGAAAAGGTACTTTGAATTGAGTTCTTTTATTTCGTTGAGATCCATCTTTACCACTTTGTTATTATTGTTCCGTGAGGTACGTTCTTCATCACATCTGTGAGGATATTGCGGGGATCCTTCCCATTCACCATGCGCACCGTCTTGACGCCTGCGAAGAGGGCGCTGCGGCATGCATCCACCTTGGGGATCATTCCGCCTGAGATCGTTCCGTCCGCTATCAGATCATCTACCTCCTTGAGAGTGAGTTTGTTAACGAGGGAGGATGGATCTTTGACATCCATCAATATCCCGGGGACATCTGATATCAGTATCAGTTCCTCGCACTCGATGCCTGCCGCTATACCGGCGGCCATTGTATCCGCATTGACGTTCAGAAGTCTGCCTTTCTTGTCTTTACCGATCGGGTATATCACGGGTGTTATCCCTTTATCCAGAATGTCCATTAACGTATCTGGATATACCTCTTCGATCTCCCCCACGAGACCGAGGTCCACCTTTACTTCCTTCCCTTCTTCGGTCAACTTATAAGGTGCTTTCTTTTTGCACAAAGTGCACAGATATCCGGGCATCCCTATCGCGGGGACGGATGCTTCCGTGAGACTGTCCGTAACATCCTTATTCAAAGCACTTAGGACGTCTTGTGCTACCTCGAGCGTACTCTCGTCCGTGACTCTCAGGCCGGCGACCTTTTTCGGGTTGAGGCCTCTTTTTTCCATTTCGGCGGATATCTCGGGTCCTCCGCCGTGCACAAGGATCATCTTCACATCCTCTTTCAGGAGTTCGGCCACTTCCTTGGACAAGCGCATCAGGTCCTCTTTACCGCGGATCGCATTTCCGCCGAACTTCACGACGTATATCTTCATCTTCATCACGACGCGTATTCTGCGTTGATGCGTACGTAATCGTACGTAAGGTCGCATCCCCATCCCACCGCGGATTCTTTTCCGTATGCGAGATCTATCAGGATGCTGACCTCGGTGTTGTCCATTGCCATGCGCACCACCTCAACGGAACGTTCCTCCTGGAACACCGGCGCTCCCATATCGAGTATTGGAACTTCCAGATCTCCGCCTTTTATCGTCAGGCGTACATCCTCTATGTTGAACTTGCATCCGCTGTTCCCCAGAGCCATCATTATGCGCCCGTAGTTCGGATCCGATCCGTATATCGCAGATTTCACCAACGGCGAGTTCAGGATCTTATGGACGGCTTTGCGGGCATCCTCTTTTGTGTCCGCTCCCGTCACTTGCACTTCGATGAGCTTTGTCGCTCCCTCTCCGTCCTTGGCTATCGTCTTTGCGATCTTGGTCATGACCATTTCAAGCGCGGCTATGAACTCCGGATCCTCATCGGCGTATTTGCCTCCGGCCTTACCGTTCGCCATGAGGATGGATGTGTCGTTTGTGGATTGATCCCCGTCTACCGACACCATGTTAAGGCTGTCATCAAGGATCTCCTGCCACTTGCTGCGGAAATCTATCGAAAGATTCGCATCCGTTGTGACAACTGACAGCGTTGTGCCGTGTAGCACCTTCATGTGCGGAGATATCATTCCGCTGCCTTTTGATACGGCGGCGATATACACAAGGGTCCCGTCTTCGAGACGTGTGCGTACCGAGAATTCTTTTTTGATTGTGTCCGTGGTCATTATCGCTTCTGCGAAAAGACTGTCGGCTTCGCGCCCCAGGTCGAGAGCTCGTACGGCACGGTTTATTCCGTAGCGTATCTTGTGCAGGTCGACGAAACGCCCGATCAGGCCTGTGGACATCACGCCCACTTCTATCGGATCTATATTCAGCTCTTTCGCAACTGCTTGCTTCATAGCGATCGCATCCTCTACCCCGCGGCGTCCCGTGAGTGCATTCGCATTTCCGCTGTTGATCACCACTGCGGAAAGCTTCGGCGAGTTCTCCTTCATCATCACCTGCACAGGTGCCGATTTCACATCATTGCTCGTATATCCTACGAACGCCGATGCGGGTACATCCGAGTATACCATTCCGAGGTCCAATGCACGATATTTTACACCGCTGTGTACACCTGCGGCCTTGAACCCCTGAGGGGTCGTTATGCCTCCTTCTATTTCTTCTATCATGTTCATACACCCAATCCTGGAGTGTCTATTCCTGTTGTTTCCTTTATGCCGAGCATCAGGTTCATGCATTGAACAGCCTGGCCTGATGCCCCCTTAACGAGATTGTCTAAAACTCCGAATGCCACTACTTTGTTCCCTATAACGTTGGATCCAACGTGCGCATGGTTGGAGCCGACGACGGCACGGATGGACGGTTCCTTAACGTAATGGACGAAATGCTCTTCGCCGTACTGTTTCTCAAAGATCTTTGCTATCTCTTCATCGGACATATCTTTCTTTAAGTTCATGTAACACGACGAAAGTATCCCGCGCACGATCGGTAGGAGCTGAGGTACCATCGTCACTTTGACACCGCCCTTTGTGATGTCTCCGATCGTTTGCTCGATCTCCGGCGTGTGGCGGTGGGTACCTACACTGTATGGGATGAGCGACTCACCGCAGAACGGATGGTGAAGGCGTGCGGACGGCACCATTCCCGCGCCGGACGTTCCGCTCTTGGCATCGGCAATGATATCGGTTTCGACAACGCCCGCTTTTACCAGCGGTGCGCATGCAAGGATTATCGATGTTGCATAGCATCCAGGGTTTGCGACCAGGTCCGCATTCTTTATCTTACTGCGGAAGAACTCCGGGAGTCCGTAAACGGAACTCTTCAGATTCTTCGCGTCTGTCTGCTCATGTCCGTACCACTTAGCATATTCGGCCTTGTCGCGCAGACGGTAATCCCCCGACAGGTCAATCACCTTGACGCCTGATTCCATCAGCTGCGGGACTTCGTCCATCGCTACGCCGTGGGGAGTGGCGACAAACACGAGGTCGAGATCCTTGGTGTCGCTTATCTTCTCGGTAAAACGGATATCAGAATAACCCTTCAGGAATGTCTGAAGTTCGGACACCTTCTTTCCGGCATTCTGACGCGAAGTAAGTGCTGCCAGTTCTACTTCCGGATGTGTACAGAGCATGCGTGATAACTCACTCCCCGTATATCCTGTTCCCCCGATTATTCCTACCTTGTCCATTTTGTAACTTCCTATGTCCAAAGTTAATAATGGTGCAGTATAAAACACTGATATATGTGATGTGTCTTAAACAAAACATGTGTTGTCCAAAAAGTTGCTGACGTAACAGAAATGGCGACATGATAACGCAATGTGGCCACAGTAACAACAGTGTCACTACACATCCCGATCAATGAAACGACAACTCTTCAAAACAACTGTTTAAATAAAGAAGATTTTTATCGTTAATGGATACAATGGCTAGCAATGCAAAAAAGACCGATTCAAAAAGTGATGCAGAACGGGAAAAGGTTGTTTTGGCGTATTCCGGAGGATTGGACACATCTATCGCAATAAAATGGATCCAAGATAAGTACGATCTTGACGTTATCGCTGTGGCGATCGACGTCGGGCAGCCGCCGAGCAGTGATGATATCATCGCACGTGCCATAAGGAACGGTGCCGAGAAGGCACAGCTCATAGAGGCGAAGGACGAGTTCGTCAACGAATATATCTGGCCGGCGCTGAAAGCGAACGCCATGTATCAGAACATCTACCCGCTCAGCACTTCTATCGCAAGACCGCTGATAGCAAAGAAATTGGTCGAGGTCGCAAAGAAAGAGGGTGCAAAATACGTTGCCCACGGATGCACCGGAAAGGGCAACGATCAGGTGAGGTTCGATGTGGGGATAGTTTCGATGGACCCGGACCTCAAGATCATAGCGCCCATCAGAGAATGGGTCATGACCCGTGAGGAAGAGATCGATTACGCTAACAAGAATAAGATCGAGATAATCGTCAAAAAGAACAGCATTTATTCAAGGGATGAGAACCTTTGGGGCGCATCATGCGAAGCGGGCGTGCTGGAGGACGCATGGACAGAGCCTCCCAAGGATGTTTGGGTACACACAGTTGACCCAAAGGACGCTCCGAACGAACCGGAGTATGTCGAGATAGATTTTGAAAAAGGCATACCTGTCGGGCTGAACGGAAAACGCATGAAAGGTGTCGAGCTCATCGAATCACTTTACAAGATCGCCGGAAGGAACGGGGTCGGACGCATCGATCACATAGAGGACCGCCTGGTCGGAATAAAGAGCAGGGAGACATACGAATGCCCCGCTTCCATTGTCCTGATAACGGCGCACCGCGCCCTTGAGGCCATGACGCTCACAAAGGATGTCATAGAATACAAGAGAGGCATCGAACAAAAGCTCTCCCAGCTGATCTATGACGGGTTGTGGTTCGGCGGGCTCCGTGAGCCGATATGTGCGTTCGTTGACAAAACGCAAGAATTTGTCACCGGCAAGATAAGGGTCAGACTTCACAAGGGAAGCTGCATGGTCGTAGGCCGCAAGTCCCCATACTCGTTATACGATGTCGGATTGTCCACATACGGAAAGGGTGACAGCTTCGACCACAACGCAGCCGTCGGTTTCATTTACTGCTGGGGACTGCCGGACAGAACGGCCGCAAAGGCACGCAAAAAGAAGTGATGACATGGCAAAACAGGCTCTTTGGTCGGGAAGGTTCGAAAACGAGGCGGACGAGTCCACATTCAGATTCACTTCATCCCTGGATGTCGACTCGGCGCTTGCGTTCTATGATGTCATGGGTTCGCTTGCCCATGTCAGAATGCTGAAGAAACAGAAGATAATCCCCGCCAAAGATGCCGACGAGATCATAAACGGATTGATTAAGATAGTCAAAAAAATGGAAGACGGAGATTTCAACGTGGACGAATCTCTGGAAGATATCCACACCAACATCGAATTCAAGCTCACAGAGATGATAGGTCCGGTCGGAGGCAAACTGCATACCGGACGCAGCAGGAACGACCAGGTTGCCACAGATCTCAAAATGTATCTGAGAGATATCATCCTTGAGGCTGTGATCGACATAGATACGCTTGCAACGAGCTTGCTCAGGATAGCGGAGGATCACGGCGATACTATAATGCCCGGCTTCACCCACATGCAGCATGCCCAGCCCGTGACGCTTGCGCAGCATATGTTGGCGCACGTGTTCAGGCTGTCGAGGGATGCCAACAGATTCATTGACGCTTTCGACAGAATGAACAGGTGTCCGCTCGGTTCGGCGGCGTTGGCAGGCACAACATACCCGATAGACAGAAAAATGACATCGGACGCACTTGCTTTCAAATCCCCCACACAGAACTCGATGGATTCGGTGGCTTCAAGGGACAATGTTTCGGAAACGCTGTTCTGCGCCTCCATGACAGTTTTGGACATGTCCTCGATATGCGAAGAATTGATCCTGTGGTCGTCCCAGGAATTCGGATTCATCGAGATGGCCGACGCATATACGACCGGTTCATCCATAATGCCTCAGAAGAAGAACCCCGATGTCGCAGAGCTGATAAGAGGAAGGACCGGTACGGTCGTAGGAAATCTTGTCTCGATGATGATGACCATGAAAGGGCTTCCGCTGTCCTATAACAGGGACCTTCAGGAAGATAAGGAGCCTGTCATGAACTCGATGGTGATAATTTCAGACAGCGCAAATATGCTTTCAAAAGTTGTTTCGACGATGAAAGTCAACAAAGAGGCCATGCAAAAGGCAGCGGAAAAAGGTTTCATAAATGCCACGGACCTTGCCGACTATCTTGTTGTAAAAGGAATACCTTTCAGGGAAGCGCACAGCATCGTCGGTGAGAGCGTAAGATACTGCATCGAGAAAGGTAAAACACTGGAAGAACTGACCCTTGAAGAATACAAGAAGTTCTCCGGCTCAATAAAAAAAGATGTTTATGATGTCATATCGCCGAAGGCGTGCGTTGAAAGGCGCATATCATACGGAGGCACGTCTTCCGGGTCCACCGATATGCAGATCACCGAAGCTATAGGTGCGATAATGGAAAGGGACAGCAAGATAAGATTGGAGACCCAGCTGATAGAAAAATGCTGGGATGACCTGCTGAAAGAGGTTTGATCAGACCTTTTTTAAGGCCTGCTCCAGATCTGCGATTATATCCTTTATGTTCTCGCATCCTATCGAGAGACGGATCGTATTGCGGTTGATCTTCTGCTCCTCGAGCTCTTTGTCGTTCAACTGACCGTGGGTCGTGGTAGCAGGGTGTATGACCAGCGATTTCATGTCTGCCACGTTTGCGACAAGGGAGAAAAGCTTCAGACTGTCAATGAACTTTATCGCCTCTTTCTCCCCTCCTTTTATGTCGAATGTGAAGATCGAACCTGCCCCGTTGGGGAAGTTCTTCATGTACAACTCATGGCTGGGTTGATCCTCGAGCGACGGGTGGTTGACCTTCATAACCTTGGGGTGGCCGTTCAGATAATTGACCACTTCCAACGCATTCTGCACATGCCTTTCGACACGCAGGGATAATGTCTCAAGCCCCTGGAGGAGAGAGAATGCCGCGATCGGCGATATCACCGCGCCGGTGTCCCTGAGCAGGATCGCCCTTATTCTTGCCGTAAAGGCAGCGGATCCTGCGGATTCATAAAAGCTCAGCCCATGGTAGCTTGGATCCGGATCCACGATGTCGGGATACCTTCCGCTGCCTGCCCAATCAAACTTACCGCTCTCGATTATCACTCCGCCGAGGACGACCCCGTGCCCTCCGATGAATTTCGTCGCCGATTCCACCACGATGTCTGCACCATGTTCCAGAGGTCTGTAAAGATATGGCGTCGCGAAGGTATTGTCAACGACCAGGATGATCCCTTTTTTGTGGGCTATTTCCGCCACTTTCTCGACATCGATGAAATCCGAATTGGGATTTCCGAACGTCTCAATGAACACCGCTTTGGTGTTCTTTTTTATTGCCTTCTCAAAGTTCTTTAGGTCGATCGGATCGACAAAGGTTGTTTTCACACCTTGTTTCTCGAATGTATGTGCAAGGAAGTTGTAAGTTCCGCCATAAATGTTGTTGGCAGCCACTATGTGGTCTCCCGCGGACGCCACGTTCTGAAGAGTGTAGGTGATGGCTGCGGCCCCCGATGCTGTTGCCAGCGCTGCCGAACCTCCTTCAAGTGCGGCCATGCGGTCTTCCAGGACCGCTTGGGTATCGTTCGTAAGACGGCCGTATATGTTTCCGGGTTTTGAGAGTGCGAATCTTTCTGTTGCGTCCTTGCAATCTTTAAAGACATACGCCGATGTGAGATAGATCGGTGTCGCCCTCGCACCGGAGAGGGGGTCCGGTGTCTCCTGTCCTTTGTGCAGCTGCAGGGTCTCGAACCTTAACTTTTTCTTGTTTGTCGGGCCTGAAGGTATGTTTTCTTTATTCGATCCGCTCAGGGTAAAACCTCTGAATGAGCATTAATAACATTTTATATTAATATATCCAGCACCGGATACCGATCAATCGAAATCCGTTCTGTCATTCTGGACTATATCGAATTTGACGCCTGCGGATGTGAGAAGTCCTCTGATGGTCTCTGTCAGCCTTGACATATCGGTAGTTTTACTGTATGCCTTGAGATAGAATTCTTTGCGGTCCATCGGGAATATGAGCCTCATCTTTCCCTTTCTGTTGTACCCTTCGGGCTTACGGTTCCTCTCAAGATCGACCATGTTCATGTCGACGAACATTTGAAAGATCTCCTCTTCTTCGGGCATCTGTCCGATCTCCTCAAGCAGGGCCCTGAGGATATCCGGGAATACAGGTGCAAGGTTCTTGTAATCCGATTTTCCCTTTAGAACAAAATGAGTACTGAAGATCTTCATCGATCATGTTTAGGATGAAGTTTTATTTATTTTCTTGGTTAATCAAAAATGTCGCTGTTTTTTAGGATCGATACGTACTTTCGGTACTTTCGGTGACCCCCCGCTTAAGCTTATAAGCATAGCCAGACATGAAGTTCTGCCGTAAGGATGGGAAGCCCCGGTACCGGAGTCTTTCCAGGATACGGCACCGGGGACCATCTGGTAGAAGGTGATATTAATGACCGGAGATCAGAGCGGCACCTCAGTCCGCATTAGGATCGGGGACGTGATCATTACGATCCGTCAATGATCCAATGTGGCGTTTGATCCATGATACAAATCAAGTCCCTTCGGGGACTGCAAACCTCTTACCGCTCAGCTATTTGTGTACATGTTTAAATAATATTCATTCAAATAAAAATAGACGGATCCTTACATTCTTGTTGATCAAGACCGTTCCTGCTTTAAATATGATGATGCAATTTGCCAATCATGAAGACGGCACTTACCATCGCAGGATCCGACTCCGTTGGAGGAGCGGGGATTCAGGCCGACATAAAGGCAATGGCCTCGGTGGGGGTTCACGCCGCGACCGTCATAACAGCGGTCACGGTACAGAATACAAGAGAGGTTGGAAGCATCCTGCCCATTCCCGAAGAGATCATAAAAGAGCAGTTGGAAGCTGTTCTCAAAGACTGCAAGATCAATGCGATAAAGACAGGAATGTTGTACAGCGCAGATATAGTAGGTGTGGTCGCAGATGTGCTGGAAGACCATGAGATGCCTCTCATCATAGATCCGGTCATGGTGGCGACGGTCGGCAGTTCACTTTCCAAAGATGATCTGGTAAAGTCGCTGAAAAAGGATCTTCTTCCTATGTGCGAATTGGTCACCCCGAACAAGTTTGAGGCGGAGGCCTTGTCGGGGATGAAAATAAAGAACGAGGACGATGCCATGCTGGCCTGCGAACTTATCGGGAAGCAGGGTTCATCGGTACTCCTCAAAGGCGGGCATATGGACTCGAGAAATGTCGTCGATTACCTTTACCTTTCATCGGAGTTCACAAAGATGAGCAAGCCGCGCCTCAACAAAGCGGGTCACGGGAGCGGGTGCGTCCTTTCTTCATACATCACAGCGAACATGGCAATGGGGCTTGACCTTGTCAATTCGGTCTTGAGATCGAGAGAATTGATACAGCGCTCCATCGAGACGCAGTATGAAATAGGTAAGGGAGAATTGATCGTCAACCCGATGGCTTCATTTTCACCGTCTAACGAGAAGAGTTCGGCCAAATTCGATGTTCTGGATTCGATCGATGCGGCTGCGGAAAAACTTGTTAACGTGCTTCCGAGCAACCTTGTTCCAAAAAAAGGAGTTAACATCGCCTACGCTACAAAAGGAGCTGCGGGCCCCGAGGATGTTGCCGGAATAGATCAGAGAATAACACTTAAGAACGGCAGGCTTGTGAAGAACGGACCCGCGAAGTTCGGTGCCGCAGGACATCTGTCCTTTATTCTGCTCGAGATAATGAAAAAGGATCCTTCGATGAGATGCATCATAAGTATCGCCCCCGCCGGAGATACGTTGGACCTCCTTGAAGAAGTGGGGATGAATACTGTGCTTTCCGGAAGGAAGGGCAACCCGATGTGGGGTGCCGCTACGAAGGAACTCCTCGGAAAGACAAAGGTAGTTCCGGATGCGATCTACGACACGGACCAGAAGAACGGTAAGACCATCAAGATGCTGGGGAAGGATCCGCAGGAAGTATTGTCCAAGTTGAGTTCGATATTGAATTGAAAAATTTTAAAAGGGTTAAAACCGGGTTTACTTGGCCGAAACAAGTGTTATCTCGAAGTACAGATCCTGATTGTATCTCTCCGCAACGACCTGAGTTGTGAAGGATGAACCGCTCAGTGCTGTGATGTAGAACTTCGAGGTACCGAAGTCCACCAAGATCAACTGAATACCGGATCCGTTGGATATTGTGTTTGAGATGACATAGTTGAATGTTATTTGGCCGTTCTGCACGGAAGTAACCTTCAGGGCCACTTTTCCGAAGTCGCTGTCAACTGCCGTATACTCACTGCCAGGCTGAGGCATGTAGTTCATCGTTATCGAATTACCGTTGGTCGAATTGACCGTCGCGGTCGCCGGCCATCCGTAGACACTCTTGTCTAAGGTAGTGATGGTGGATGCGTTCGGTGTGAAGCCATAGAGGGCGCTGAACTGCGCCTGGGTCAGGTTCTCCGTTGTCGGCATTGTGTTGCCGTTCATCTGCACTGTCTGCGGCGTAGAGGGTGCTGTATACCCTTCGCCGGCCGGTATCACGATCCTTTTCGTCTCTCCGACCTTCATGCCTATTACCGCATTGTTGAACCCTGGAAGCAATGTGCCGTCGCCGATCTTGAAATTCAAGGTCGTATAGGCACTTTGGTCTCCCCTGCCGGTGAAGTCATTGCTCTTTGTCACGTTGTCGTCGTTTGCGACTGACCACTTGCTTGTGTCGAAGACAACAGCGTTGTTTTCACCGAACGGAGCATAGAATGTGCCGATGTAATCCACTGACACCGAGCTGCCGTTAACGGCTGCCGTGCTGTCCGTTCGGAAGTTGTCGTTGTAAATCATCGCACCCGTAACGGCGCATACAGCCAATATGAACACTATGAGACATGTCCAGAATATTGGGTCTCTGTCCTTTTTGACCTTTTTCTCATCGTCAGCCATTATACCGATTCTTGCAATGAATATTCCCTATAAAAACATATTTAACAGTTTTAACCTGACCTCAACGTTTCCTGCTTCAGATTCTGTACATTAAATCATTTGACACCTGAGCCATTGCGTGTTTTGCACTGTGCCATAAACGTGCATTCATCCTGAGGAAAATATTACCTCTGCACCTTGTAGAAATATGGTCCGGCATATGGCTCGTGGGTCTTTGAGTATGTCCATTCAAAATTGACGCTTGTCAGGGTTATATCTGTAAGCATATCCAAGTCCTCTGAGGTTATCATTGAAGCGTCATTAATTCGATATGCAGTGGCCTTTTTTGTATTATTATCCAGCAAAATTGCATCCATTTTGCACTGTTCGTCAAAAGCGTCTCTTGCACGATCCCCCTCAACATAGTCGATTATCCCAATTTCTTTATCGAAAGCATTCCAAAGGAATCCCTGCAAGTGCAGGCAAGCTGTATATAGGGAGTCTCCTTGTTTATCGGCAGGAACAAAATTTTTGAACCACTCATCCTTATGATTCCATGACTCATCTGACGAAAGGAAGGATACTTTGATGTCCTTTTTCTGAATTTGATTAATAAAATCAATTACTCTAATACTCATTTTCGAATCAAATACGTGTTGGTTTTATTAACATGTTTGTCGCAACTGCTCGGGGGGTCTTGTTAGACCCATGAAGTCTTTTATATATTACTCTCAACATGCGATAGAACAGAATCGGCTCTCTTTCTGTGGAGAAGCTGAAAAACAAAAAGGAACACTGGTCTCATGAGAGTACTGTACATTCACGCCGACTCAATGGAGTTCGAATCGAAAGAAAAAACGAAGGTTGCCGAGCAGATACCGAACGAGATGCACAACGGGAAGATGGAAGAGGTCCTCGTTGTATTCATCACGGTCGAAAGCGATGATGAGAATAAGATCCTGCAGGTCGCGACCGAAGCCGCCAAGGATATCATAGCAACAAAGGAGAAGGTCGGCGCGGAACGTGTCATGCTCTACCCGTACGCCCATCTGAGCAGCGACCTTGCAAAACCGAAAGCCAGCATCGAAATGCTCGACATGATGAAAAAAATGATCGCCGCTTCCGGAACTGAGGTCTCCCGTGCACCGTTCGGGTGGTACAAGGCGTTCGATATCAAATGCAAAGGCCACCCGCTCTCGGAACTCTCCAGAGATTTCAAAGGCAAGGAGGAGAAATCCGCTCCGAAAGGAAAGGATGTTTACTTCGTGCTGAAAGCCGATGGGAAGGAGATATCGATCGAGAATTACAAGAAAGGCTCCGATTGCATGATGAGCATGATCGACAAAGAAGCGCTTGGAAAAGAAGCGCCTTCCGCCGGAGAACCGGAGTACCTCAGACTCTGCAAGAAGTTCGGCATCCAGTGGGAATCAATGTCGGATGTGGGGCACATGTGCCTTTCCCCTCCCGCAGCCATGATGTTCGACCTGATATCCGATTACTCCACAATGATAGTCAACAACTCAGGTATAGATGTTTACAACGTCAAGGGAACGAACATGTTCTCTCTCAGCGAGCCGGCGGTCAAGGAGCACGCAGACCTTTTCGGCGACAGGCTTTACACTATAAACACCGAGAAAAGGAGCTTCATCATGAGATATGCGGCCTGCCACCAGCAGTTCGCAATGATCAGGAACTGGAACATAAGCCACAAACAGATGCCTTTCGGGGCATTCGAGGTGGCGGACGCGTACAGGCTGGAACAATCCGGAGAGACCATGCTTTGCTTCAGAACAAGGAGGCTCAATATGCCCGACTTCCACGTTATGTGTTCGGACATACCGGAAGCACAGGATTACTTCACCCTGCTCGACAACAAGATCTACGACGAGATAGAGAACATCGGAAGAGATTACGACATGCTTGCCAACTTCTCGTCCAGAAAGGCCTTCGAGGACAACAAGGAAATGATGATGAACCTCTGCAAGATCCACAAGAAGGATGCTTTGATCCATATCTACCCGGAAGGCATCAACTACTATTGGACAGTGAACATCGAATACCACATGCTGGATCAGATGAAGAGACCGAGAGAGATCGGTACCGTTCAGATCGACATAGGGAATGCGAAGAGGTTCGGAATAACATATGTTGACGAGAACGGCGAGAGGCAGCATCCGATAATACTTCACTGCGCTGTGATAGGATCGATAGAGAGATTCATGTATGCCATGCTGGACACCGCGGTGCAGATAGAGAAGACCGGCGTTCCGGGGTACCTCCCTACATGGGTCGTCCCGGAGCAGATACGTCTTATGCCCATGTCCGAGGAATACGTCCCGGCCGCCAAAGAGATGGCCAAGGACCTGAGATCTAAGAACCTCAGGGTATCGCTTGATGATACCGACGCAACCGTCGGAAAGAAGGTCAGAAGGGCAAAACAGGACTGGTGCGCATACAGTGCGGTCATAGGGGAGAACGAGCTTAAGAGCGGTAAACTGAAAGTTTACGTCAGGTCTGAGAACAAAGATGTCGACATGACCGCTGACGAGCTGGTCTCCAGGATAAAGAAAGAGACGGGAGGCTACCCCGTGCGCCAGATGTATCTTCCGACAGATCTCAGCAAGCGCTGCGAATTCTGATCAAAACAGGGTGGTGATCCCACCCTTTTTCATATATCCTGCTTGACGTAGCAAAATATACGTGTTTCCGTGAACACACCTTCACGATTCACGTTCAGCTCGGAGAATATTATTAGTGTGTCGATGATTCAGTACCATGTTCGAACTCTGCGTGATAACAGACCGCACCCTGTCCAACGGCCTGTCGGAGGCCGAGGTCGCAAGACTTGCATACGCCGGAGGCGCCGATATAGTGCAGCTGAGGATGAAGAATTCTGATGGGAAAGAGATGCTCGAACAGGCGATAAAGATCAAAGCCATCGCCGATGAGTACGCAAAATTCTTCATTGTCAACGACAGAGTGGATATCGCTCTCTTATCTGACGCGGACGGTGTTCATCTCGGCCAGTCCGATATACCCATAGAATATGCCAGGGAGCTTCTCGGGGACGATAAGATCATCGGCATATCTGCACATAACGTTAAAGAGGCAAAGGAGGCGGAGTCAAAAGGTGCGGATTATATCGGCGTCGGTTCCGTTTTCACAACATCCACAAAAAAGGATGCACGCCAGGGTCAGGGTCTTGACATCGTATTCAAGATAAAACAGGCCGTGGATATCCCCATCATTGCGATAGGCGGGATTAACAGAGGCAACATACAAGATGTCATCAGGGCCGGCGCAGACGGCGTTGCGGTCATTTCCGCTGTGGTCGCACAGAAAGATGTCTCTGCCGCCGCTCACGAGCTCAGGGACATGATCCTGAAAGTAAGACCTAATATCTGAGAATCCTTAAGGTAATTGCATGAAGGTCAACGGAAAATATGTGGAACTGGTCGCACCGATGACGGTGACCGATCTTATTCTGAACACCGGATATAAGCAGGACAGGGTGGCCGTTGAACTTAACGGAAAGATCGTTCCGCGTTCGAAATATTCCGCCACCTTTTTGGAAAAAAGCGACTCCGTTGAGATCGTAGGGTTCGTCGGTGGTGGATGATGCCCCCGAACAAAGAAGAATTGGATAATGCTCTCTGCACCAGGCACTCACCAGACATCCACAATAAAATAAAAAAAGCGAAAATAGGGATCGCCGGACTAGGAGGCCTCGGGTCGAACATCGCCGCTATGCTCGTCAGAGCCGGGATATCCGATCTGACGGTCGCGGACTTCGATGTTGTTGACATTACGAACATAAACAGACAGAATTATTTCCTTGACCAGATAGGAAGACCAAAGGTCGATGCTACCGAAGAACTACTGAAAAGGATCAATCCATACATTTCCGTCGAGAAACACAACATTAAGTTGAGTGCTTCCGACATACCCGTCATCTTCGGCGGATGCGATGTCGTCTGTGAAGCTTTTGACGCTCCGTCTCAAAAAGCAATGCTGATCAACACGCTGATGGAAAAATGTCCAGGCGTTAAGGTGGTGTCGGGATCGGGGATGGCCGGATTCGGAAGATCCAATGAAATAAAAACAGAAAGATTATTCGCTGACCTGTATATCTCGGGTGACGGCGTCGATATGGAAGACGTTAAAGGCGGCATTATGGCGCCGAGGGTCAATATATGCGCCGCACATATGGCGAACACCGTGATATCTTTACTGATGAATGGAGAATTGTGAACAATGACAGATGAGCTCAGGATCGGCAACAAGAAGTTCAATTCCAGATTCATACTCGGTTCGGGAAAGTTCTCTCTCGAAATGACAAAAGCGGTCATGGAGAACGGCGGGGTGGAGATCGCCACGCTTGCTGTGAGAAGGGCGAACGCCGGAGGAGAAGAGAACATCCTCGATTATATCCCGAAGGGCCTTACGTTGCTGCCTAACACATCGGGTGCGAGGAATGCGGAAGAAGCTGTAAGGATAGCCATGCTGGCAAGAGAGCTCGGATGCGGCAATATGATAAAGATAGAGATAATCCGGGACTCGAGATACCTCCTTCCGGATAATTGCGAGACGATCAAGGCCACCAAGATACTTGCCGATGAAGGGTTCATCGTCATGCCGTACATGATGCCCGATCTTTCGGCGGCACGTTCGATGGCGGATGCGGGAGCGGCAGCGATAATGCCGCTGGGTGCGCCTATAGGGAGCAACAAAGGATTGCTTACAAAAGATTTCATTAAAATAATGATAGATGAGCTGGATCTTCCGATAATCGTGGACGCCGGCATCGGAAAGCCGTCCCAGGCGTGCGAGGCGATGGAATTGGGTTGTGCAGCCGTTATGGCGAACACTGCCATAGCCACTGCCGGGAACATACCAATGATGGCAACCGCCTTCAAACTGGCCATCGAAGCGGGACGCATGGCGTTCATTTCTAAACCCGGCAGGGTCCTCCACAAAGGAGGAGAGGCGTCGAGTCCGCTTACCGGATTCCTTGAGGATGTGAAATGACAAAAAAGTTCACCGACGCGGAAGAATACTTCAATCACATGGAAACGATAAGATCCGACATAATGGAGAACACCCTGTCAACTGTCTCCGAGGTCGATCTTTCGACCATCACGCAAAGAGATGTCAGGAATGCACTCAATTCAGAACGACTTGATATCAACGGGTTCGCATCTCTGATATCACCGGCCGCAGAGAGCTTCCTTGAAGAGATGGCTCAAAGAGCCAGACAAGAAAAAGAAAGATATTTTGGCAACTCAGTTAACATATTCACCCCGCTTTACACATCCAACCATTGCGATAACGGCTGCATATACTGCGGTTTCAACAAGAACAACAAGATACATCGCGCCAGGCTCTCCCCGAAAGATATTGAAGCGGAGATGTCGAACATCGCCGGGTCCGGCCTTACTGAGATATTGATCCTTACCGGCGAGTCAAGGAAAATGTCTGACACAAAATTCATAAACGAATGTGTAAGGACCGCAACGAAATATTTCAGAAATGTGGGCGTTGAAGTATACCCCATGAATGTTCAGGAATACAAGGAATTGCACGAGTCGGGCGCAGACTACGTAACGGTCTTTCAGGAGACCTACGACCCGGTGAGGTACGCCGAGCTTCATCCTTTCGGCCCGAAAAGAGTATACTCATACAGATTCAACTCACAGGAAAGGGCGCTGATAGGAGGGATGAGAGGCGTTGCCTTCGGAGCCCTTCTCGGGCTCGGCGATCACAGAAAGGATGCTCTGGCATGCGGGACCCATGCATACCTTCTGCAGAGGAAATACCCTCACGCCGAGATATCTTTCTCCCTTCCCAGATTAAGGCCTTTCATTAACGGGAACTACTCCGCAGAATTGATATCGGAGAGACACCTTCTGCAGATAGCTCTGGCATATCGTATATTCATGCCGTTCTCCGGACAAACGATATCATCAAGAGAGAGTCCCAGATTCAGGGACAACATCGTCGGGCTGAGCGCAACGAAGATCTCCGCGGGAGTATCGGTCGGGATCGGCGGGCATGCAGAGGAAAAGAAGGGTGATGAGCAGTTCAATATCTCCGACCCGAGGAATGTCGAGGATATCAGAAAGGCGTTGACCGAAAGAGGTTTACAACCGGTATTCAATGATTACGTGAGAGTATGATAATCGCCGTCACGGACAGGAAAATAAGCGTCAGACGAGATTTCTTGGAACAGGTTGAGGAAATAGCCGGCGCATCACCGAACATGATCATACTAAGAGAAAAGGATCTCCCGGAACCGGATTATCGATATCTTGCGGTCGAATGCGCAAGGATATGCAGCTGCTATAATGTAGAGTTCTGCGTCAATACTTTTGTGAAGACCGCCGCTTTGATCGGCAACGGACGCATACAGATCTCGTTCGGGTCTCTTAAAGCCGAAAGGGACAGATTGAACGATTTTAAAGAGATCTGGGTCTCTGTGCATTCTCTTAAGGAAGCAGTCGACGCTGAACGCCTGGGGGCAACCCATCTGATATATGGGAACGTGTTCGAGACCTCATGCAAACCCGGTCTGAAAGGAAAGGGGCTTATGGAGCTCGCCGAGATAAGCGACACCGTGAACATCCCGGTCTTTGCGGTCGGCGGTATAGATATCATCAATTCAAGGAAAGTATTGGAAACGGGTTGCGACGGGTTGTGTGTGAGAAGCCTTCTTATGACGTCGGAGAATCCCAGAGAGAAGATCGGGTTTTTGAAAAGAGACCTCGAAGAAAGGAAAAGGTCAAAGAAATAAGAGAATGAAAATATGCCCGATCTTACTCGGGCTGTTTCGGTGTGTTCCTGTGCAGGATCTTCGGTCCTTTCCAGTTCAGGTCGCCGAGAAGGTGCATCGCCGCCGGTACGATGTACGTACGAACGAGCAGCGCATCGACCAATATCGCAAAACACAGCGCAAATCCGAACTGCTGAAGCATTGATGTGCTCGACAGCATCAGAGTACCGAATGCACCGCCCATGATCAGACCGCATATCGTTATCACCGATCCAGAATGGGTGACAGCGTATGTTATCGCCTCATCGTTGGTCTTTCCCTTGTACAGGCGGTTCTCCTTGATACGTGTGGTCAGCAGGATATCATAATCCATTCCCAGTCCCAGACACACCACGATCAGGATGATGGGGATTATCCACATCACGCCGTCTCCCAATATAGAGCCGAATATTATGTGCGTTATCGCCACTGTCCATACCACACTCATCAAAATAGTGAGTACCGAACGGAACGGCGTCACATAGGATTTCATAACAAAGAACAGCAGGATCAGGATCAGCACTACCGCAAGCACTTCTACCTTCAGGAACTCCTTGTTGACCTGTTCGGATATCTCATACATCACGGCGGCGCTTCCCGTAAGCCACTTCGCTTTGATCATGTCCTGGTGGCTGTTGACGAAACCGTTCAACTTGCCGTCCATGAATTTTATTGTATCCATCGAACGATCAGCCATCGCCTGATCTTTTGTTATCAGCGTGTATTTGACAAATGTTATCAGGGTTGATCCCGTAGCAGCATCCTGTGTTCCGCCGACGGATGACGCAAGAACGCTGTTCACTACATAGTCCATTATGCCTGTCAGGGTCGGATCGTTATAGGCTGCACCGGTCATGGCGGAGTACGTCGCAACTATGTTCTGCATAGGGTCTGTTGATGTCAGGACTATCATCACTTGCTTTCCGAGCGAGTTCGGCAAAATATGCGTCGCAACGAACGAGTATACCGCAATGGTATAGTCAAGGTTGGACATCGTTGCAGTGGGACTTCCGATCGCAGCGGCGGCATATGCAGCCAATTGTGACCATTGATACACTCCCCACACCTCTCCGACATTATCGTCGCCGTGGGTCAACTGAGAATAAAGACTGCCGTCTTCCGAATTAAGCGATGTCGGGCTCACAGTAAGACTATCAAGATAACCTTTCCCCGGCTCCGTATCGGCCCATTTGATCACGGGGAAACCGTTTGATTGTGTAACTTCGCCGATCGAGTCATTAAGCTCGAATACTCCATAGTTGGGGCTGATCGCCCCGCCGTTAGAGTATCCCTCCATCGTCTGCAGTCCGTCAATGGCCTCTCCCGAAGACATTGCTCCGACCATGTCATAGGATGACTGGGATGTTGACATTATATACACTGCAGGCACCGTTATAAGCACTGCCGCGAGGATTATTATTTTTGCGCGTTTTATCGAGAACTTGACCGATCTCAGGAAATATCTGTGCCCTATGCGCGCCACCTTTCCGTGCCATCCCCGGTCTGCTTTTCCGCCCTCTCTGAGCGATTCCGATCTTGTCGGCCAGAAAAGCTTCTCTCCCGCCAAAGCGAGTATAGATGATATCAGCGTAAGTGCCGCAAGCAACGCTATTATAATGCCTATTGCAAGCACAACGCCCATTGAGCTCACCATTGAGAATGAGCAAATGGTCATTGCGCCGAAACCGATTATGACCGCTATTCCGGATGTGGTGATGGATTCTCCGGCCCATGTCACCGCACTCTTGAGTGCATGCTCATGGTCCGCTCCATGGCGTACACGCTCCTCTCTATATCTGGCTAAAATGAAGATGCAATAATCGCACCCCGCGCCCAGCATAGAGACGACCAGCATCATTTCGACCATGTACGGAATGTTCATCAGGAAACTTCCGATCAGGAACATCACACACATTGCTATACCGAATGCTGCGCCTATGGTTATCGGCGGCATGGCAGATGTTACGAAGGATCTGAAGAACAGCCCCACGAGTATCAATATCATCAGGATCGAAAATACGTCTATCTTCGAAATGTCTTTGGCCGCTCCTGTCGAAGTATCGAAGGTTATTGCCTGCGACCCGGTTACATATGTGGTCACTCCGGAGATGTTGTTTTCTGATATTACGTTGCCGATGAAGTCCCTGAGGTTCTGAGTGTCATCACTCACTATCAGTCCGTTATCGATCGCCGTGCTGTTGTATACGATAGCATAAAGGGCGACTCCCTCATGAGTGCTCGGATCGTCATTGAGATAATAAGTGCCGTATTGCTGGAATGCTATGATCTTGCCGACCGTCTGCTGTTCGCCGTTCTCATCTTTATATGTGTAAGTGAACTTGGAAAGCTCGGCTTTGACCAAATTGCCGATGGCCATCGCACCCATCTCTCCGTCTGTGGCACTGTTCCCCGCGGAGTTGAAACTCACGACCAAAATGGCGGCGGAATCGATACTGGTGCTTGAACTCCCGAAATACTGGTCCATCACATCCATGCCTTCGAGCGATTCAGCATGAGGTCCCGCCATGTTGTCGGTGCTGTAATCCAGTACCTCCCCTACTTTAAGAAGACCCGGAACTGCACAGATCAACAGTATGATCCATATCGCAATTATTAATTTAGAACGTTTCCAAATTATGTCCGCAAGTCTTTCGAATATCATTAAGCCGTGGTCAATACATACGTTATATTTAATCTTCTCAAATCGACCCTCCCATTATTTTTAATATTGTATTTTGATTGTAAGGGCGATAATAATGGTAGACGAAAAAGCGATCAAAGCGGCACAGGAAAAGTACGGCGAACTACTAAGACAGCAGCTCAAACGGGTCGAAGATCTCAAAAAAGAAGGGGATTGGATCGACTACTCCAAATTGGACAAACTCATAATCGGGGTTTGCGGAGGAGACGGTATAGGGCCGTACATTTGTGCATCGGCCCAAAAGGTCATGGAGTTCCTTCTTGCCGATAAGATCAAAGCAAAGAAGGCAGAGGTCAGGATCATTGACGGACTTACCATTGAGAGAAGAGCCGCGGTATTGAAAGCGATACCCGATGACACTCTTGCAGAGCTGAAAAAATGCCACGTTATATTGAAGGGCCCGACCACCACCCCGAGCAAAGGGGACGGATGGCCCAACATCGAGAGCGCTAACGTTGCGATGAGAAAGCAATTGGATCTCTTTGCGAACATCAGGCCTGTATCGGTTCCCGAATTGGGGATCAACTGGACCTTCTTCAGAGAGAACACAGAAGGAAGCTATGCTCTCGGAAGCAACGGGATCGAGGTCACGGACGATCTCGCGATGGACTTCTGTGTAGCAACAAAACAAGGTACCGACAGGATAATAACCGCCGCTTTCGAATTCGCAAAGAACAGCGGGCTGAATTACCTTTCGCTGGTCACAAAAGCCAATATTATCAAGACCACAGACGGAAAATTCCTTTCTACGATGGAAAGGATCGCCAAGGATTATCCGATGGTGAAATGGGACAGCTGGTTCATTGACATAATGACCGCAAAACTGATAGATCCGGCGAGAAGATCCGACTTCAAGGTGTTCGTTCTTCCCAACCTATACGGCGACATCCTTACGGACGAGGCCGCACAGATACAGGGCGGCGTAGGAACTGCGGGAAGCGCCAACGTCGGAAAGAGATATGCCATGTTCGAGGCCATCCACGGATCCGCTCCGAGGATGGTGGACGAGGGAAGAGCCCAGTACGCAGACCCGTGCAGCATGATCAAGGCCGTGGCATTGATGATGGACCACATAGGCGAGGCGGAGAAAGGAAAGAAGCTGAACATGGCACTTGATGTTTGTGTGCAGTTCGAAAGGAAGCTTGTGATGACCGGAAGGAACACCGGCGCCACCGGCGATGAGTTCGCTCAGTACATCATGGACACAATAAAGAGGCCGGATCTTGAGAAGGTCTGGAACGGGTACATCGAGAAAGCAAAAGCTTCCAAAAAGAATAATTAAATAATTCTGATGGGCACC
>JGI20166J26741_10000004_pt1 | contig 35837 bp, 31 predicted proteins | sample TergutCu122P5_FD_26741 | JGI IMG/M metagenome (IMG submission 26741)
GGAAGGGACTACATTGAAGGGGATAACATTTCGATTGTCTGATTTTTTTTCAATAAAGGGTTAGAGCATGAATCCGGTTTCTTTATTGCCACACCTTGTAGTTTGAACTACACAGATTATCAAATGAGATGGAAAAATCACATATGGTGTGTAAAGGAAAAATGGAAGGTACTATTTCCACATTTCCTGGACATCAAGGAAAACTAGAACAGCTGATATCCTGGCCAAGATTCCACCAGGCATGTAGTTTGGAGTGTTACAACTCAACCAACAGGATCAGGAAGTTCGAAAGCACCTCCACAAAACAGGATTATAAAGTAATCCACCAATGTTATAAACACCTCTTGGCAAACTTATGTTTTTTATTGTGAGGAACAAAAGATGACAAATGTACACAGAAGGCTTGGAAAACTAAGCTGCTTATTTATCATGAACAAATTACCAAAACACTACAAATGTATGATGTGCAGTTCTGATGGGAAACCCTGAATCAAAAATGTGGTGTAAGTTCATTCTAATAAACTAATAATACTGCTACCATACTAACAACAGTTAAAAAATACACATATGCACAACGAACAGTTGTAAATGAACACTAACAACAGAAATGTAAGATAAAATAGCATGTAGTATTACTTACTGTAATGGAGCATGCTGAAGTTTTAATTAATAAAAAAAAAATTATGCACACACACACACACACACACACACACATATTGCCTAATATAAACTACAACTGTACTAATTTCATAATGTTGATTACACCATGCATATCTACAAATTATTTACCTAAAAACTGTTCTAACAACATGCACATATGACTTTAAAATTCTCATAAAATCAAATGACATTCTGACATGTTTCAGTGGCAGAAGGTAATTGTATTTTATAAGAACTGTAAAGCTGTTGTATGTGCATGTTGTTGAAACAATTTTTAGATACACAATCATACTAGTTCAGACTGTATAATAACTGGCTCGTCCAACCATGTTAAGAATATTTCTCTTTTCCCTTGTACCAGAAACAGTTTTAAGTCCATGCAAGCTCTGGTGCAAAGAGTACCACAGCTTTTGCCTCTGGGATAGAAACAGCAATGGTGATGAATATGTGACACTGTGTCTCTCAGAACCAGCATGACATCACAGCATAGACTATTGTGCTAAAACTGAAAGGCTACCCAAAACAATACTAAATTTTGACAGAAATGCTGAACTCTTTCCTCTTGGTGTGTAAAGTTACAAGACAGGTATGCCTCACTAACCTCAAAGCACTGTTTTTCAACAGAAGTGCAATGATATCCTACCAGCATCTACTTGCATATAATAGGCTGCACAGATGAAACATAATGAGGTCCTACATGCATCTACTTGCTGAAAATAGGCTGCAGACATAAAACAATGATGTCCTACCTGCATCTACTTGCTTAAAATGGTACAAAGGTTAGTACGACAAAATGCCTCCTCTTTTTTTTTTTAACTATAATTACAGTTATAACAAAATTTACTTGTACTAACTAAGGGTACGTTCTTTACAAAGTTGAGATTATTTTTCCACAAAGTATCCATTATAAACACATTTTTTTTCAACTTTATGCAAGATGTTGTATGCCAGTTGTGCAAAACTGCACACTGAAATAGGAGCTCTTCATGCATGCTGTATTTCAGTTCATCATTATATACAAAACAGCTTCCTTGGAGTGCATCCTGCAGGAGGCTAAAAAGATGGATGTCAAAGGGTGTTAAATTGGTGCTGTAGGGAAGATGAAGGTGAACAAATACAAGGTGCAGACTTCTGTGGGTAAATCATGGATAGTGTCTTCTGGAAGAGTGAAGGAATCTTGTAAGCAAACTTCGTAAAGAGAAGTGCCACAATCAATTCAGAGCAATGTATACAGACATTAATGAAGTTAAAGCAACAAATTCAAAAGGTTCAGCCAAAGAGGAAGGTGAATCAAGTCCTTGTTCACCTCACAGTACTGATTTAGCCACCTCCAACTTCCATCTTCTCAAGCCCCTGAAAGACACACTCTGAGTATGCTGTTTTGCGGATGATAAGTTGAAATGTAACATGCTTCAGAAAATGAAGGAGACTTGGTGGAAAAATAATCTCAACTTTGTACAGGATGCACCCATGGTATATGTAAATTTCATTACCATTGTAAATTACAGTTTCTGAGAAAAAATAGGAAGTATTACTTTTGTACTGCCTCTCATATAACTTGTGTCAATTTATGTCGGTATTTCTACAAGCCTTTCATAAAAGTGTGCTGAGGTAATTTCAAAAAGGGGTTTTAACTCCAACAAAGCTATGATTAGAAGTGACAAACAAGGCCAATACTTTTAATAGTGGCAGTACATGTGATATAATGCTCAAAATTCTGTATAAAATTCTATTTAAATGCAGTTCTTTCACTACTGTGTACTAGCACCAGGCTGCACGAAACACCTAACATACTTTAAATATTTCACCAAGTATGTAGGAAAAATTTATGTTGATGCATTTTTTATATTAATAACTTAGGTTCATAATATTCATTAAAACCACTCTCCCTCCCCTTGTGTTACATCTGAGTACAATAATGCTCATTACCTTTACACTTTGGTACTCCATTCGACTGCGTGCACTCTGCAGCCACTGGACAGTCTTCGTTGTGACTGCACTCAACTGGAGCATGGCATCCATCATGATATGGGTCTCCTATTGTACCAATTGGACACAAGCATTTGAAGGATCCTCGAGCATTGTCACATCGAGCACCTGAGCCACATGGTGAGTCCGCACAGAAATCAATCAACTGGCAACCTATCCGTGGATCTCCAGTATACCCTGGCTGGCAGTAACAAACCTAGAAGAATGATTACTACTTTACTATGTGACAATTCTTAACTATACTTTTCTTTTAAACTGTATGTCATTTAAGTTTCTTTATTTTCACTTCATCAGCATATGCATACCCAAAACAAAAATTTTTGTAGCTGACAATAAGTAGACATAGTATAGTTCCATGAGTGCCCGTCTACTTGTAGAATGGCTTTCAGTATGGAGTAGGGGTGGTACAAATGTATGTCCTGAAATTCCAGTTTTGCTCTACTCCTATTGGTCAGACTCAAGAGTCAGAGAAATTTCTTGCATAACAGAGATTTTCTCAAGAATTATCATCAATTCTTTTCTGAAGAAAATGAGCATAAAAGTTAAAGTTTGGCATCTGTGTTAAAAAAGGTTATACTCTATCTTAAAGTAGTCATGAAATGTAAAATAAAAATAAAAGCTACAGTTATAGAATGTACTTTTATTTGTTGGTAGTAAGACAGCAGTGTAGATGTTTTGAATTACTTATTCTCATCCACGTTTTGCTTTGTATGTGTTAAAACACAAAGCTTAACTTCGCAGCTGTTCATTACACAAAATCCATCCAAACCCTAGAGTAACTGTCATAGTTTCATGCACAGACCAACAGAAATGTAGGACTGTTTATGTTTTATGTTTTGCATGCTACCTCCACTTTTGTTTAATCCCTTCCTGACAAACTCTGATGGTGATGGCGATGATGACAACAACAATAACCATCTGGAAGCTTAAAAACGTACCTATGTGCTCCTTAGACATCTCAGTGGAAAGTGAAGTCACCAAAAACCTCCTACAATATCTAGATTATATAGGTTGAACCAAAAAACATCCGAAGAGTGGGACAAAAAGCAGTGCTATTACAAAAGTACCATACAGTATGCCGTTTACCTTAAGGGAAAAAGTGAATTTCCTTCTCCTGACTGAGCCTGGTCCCATCAACAATCTGGGATAGGTTAAAGTTTCCCAGCACACAGATGATGAGAAGAGCGATTAAGTCAACAACAACAACAACAACAATAATGTATTTATGATGACAGTAACAATATAGTGTTCTGTTACCTGTTCATGGTTTTGAGTTGAGCAAAGAGCATTGATTCCACATGGGTTTTTGACCAAGCACGCAATTTTGCATGTGTAGTCTTCACACAACTTGTCATTTGAGCACTGTTGATTAGTTTCACATTCAATGGGCTGACATCCAATTTTGTCATCTCTTGGATTACCATGGTAGCCAGGTTTACATGTGCACACTGGTTCATGATGCTGTGCAGTGCATTCAGCATTGCGACCACATGCAACTGGGCCATCACATGCATTCAAGCATTCTGCTTGACCCACAGCATTTTCTCTGCATTTCTCTGTGTCACTGCAGTCATAATCTGTTCGACATCGCACTTCCTGCACACAAATGCTGTTCTGACAAAACTGAAAGGCAGGACAGCTGTCATTTGATCTGCAGGTTGGTTGACAGACGCCTTGAATACACAGCTGATCACTGATGCATTCACGTGAACTGGAACACTCAGCTGCAAGTACACAAAATAAAGCATGTATTTTTTTTTTTTATGTTTCTCATTATTTAACTTTTATACCATTATGATCATGACAATATCTGCTGTTCTGAGGTTCTCACATCAGGAACTATGATGAATATTGTCTACTTGGATGTGATATCATGCAGACTGGTTCATCACTACATCCTAGCAGAGGGCAATGTTAATGACAATATCTGCCCCAAAAAATGATACATCAGCAAACAGTAATACTGAAACATGTTTTGTGACTACAGTAGGCTTAGAAGTAGGTGACAGGAAAAAGTTGATATCACAGTAAAGAATTTATACTCATATTGATTATGCATTTAATATAGACAAATCACTAATATCTGACAAATAACCTCCTTCAACCACTGCCCAAGTTCTGACAACAGTTCCCCACAATACTCATGCTTACATGTGCAAATCCCATTGTTACATCTTGTACCAGCTGGACACTGGCTGTTTGTACCACAATACTGCACAGGAACACATCCTAGGTGAGGGTTGCCTGTGAAACCAGGCTGACAGGAACAAACTCCAACATGGTTAACAGGCAGACAATCAGCACACTGCCCACACACATTTGGTAACGAACAGGGATCCACACAACGAGAATCAATACACGCTTTGTTTGGTGCACAGTCATTGCTATCTGCACATTCCAGCTGCACACACTCAACCTGTACAAAAGTAACACAAGAGTGAATGTGTTGTCTTAAAATTATACTTTTTCTGGTTCAGTAGAATTAAAATTTTGAGTGTAGGGTTTATAGATACTCATATATGGAACTTGCCAAAATTATCTTGAAACATTACACAAAATATGTATTGAAATAAATTATCTTCATACAAATCATCACTTCAGAAAGACAAATAAAAGAAATGGACTAAATTTATTTATATACAGCACTTCTGATTTCTCAAAGCATGGTTTTTATTGACCCTGCCTGTCCAACAAGCATGAAGAAATATACTGTTGAGATTTAAGTTCACTCACATGAAACACAAGGACACAGAGAATTTAACCTGGAGTCAAAACTCCATACTTACAAAACATAATTTTCAAGTGTGAAGGATGACAAGATATGAAAAAAATTCAATGGATTCGACTAGTCTCAAACTTGCAACTTCTGGCAGGGGAGGCTACTTCTTTACCCTCAGAATACACAGCATAAAAGAAATTAAGACAGGCTATTTAACAGTTCTAAAAGATAACCGAAATTAAGAAAAAGTAAAAGATGCATAATCAGATCTTTTTATTCAAAGTAATGTCTCAGGTAAAATATTTGGTGTCACTCTTCTATCACTGTTTCTGTAGGAATTTATTTCGTGAGTACTTGAACCACAAACCTTTTGCCTAGTATATACAACTGAGAAAAATAGAATATATCTAAGAAGAAACAAGCATCATCTGTACTTATCTTAAAAATATATTCGTGGGATGACTATAACAATTATGCAGTTTTTTGTCTAAAATTTTTACTGATAGACATGACTGAAATTCAAGGAGTTATTTCAAATAAGATTCAACAGATCTGACCTTAGCATCGCCTCGAGTCTGAGGAGGACAGCGACACACAGCTGTGTGTGCCGTAGGTAGGCACTCGGCATTACGGCCACAAACAGAATTTTCACAAGGATTTCTACAACGGTTGTCCACACATGCAGCAGTTGATGGACAATCTGAGTCAGTAAAGCAGTCACCAGGTTTCCTGCAACCAGCTGTCACAGGGTCCCCTACAAGACCATCTGGACACTGACACATAAAACTTCCAGGTGAATTCTTGCAGCTGTAAGGAGTAAATGATTAAGTTTACAGTACTTGTTATTGATATTAGAAGAGCAACAAGTGAATGATTAAGTTTACAATACTTGATATTTATATTAGAAGAACATCTAATGTATCTTCAATTCCTTAAGGACAAAGGACAAGATCCATATGGGATCAAATATAACTTACATGTTTCTATACAAAGAAAAACTACCACAGGTTAACATACAACCTTTTAACTATACTTGATGAATATGCCATAATAAATATTAATGTTTTATTGTTCTAATATATTATAATTTGAAATATACTATTTAAATCACAGTTTGTAAAGCCCATTAGCTGCAAGAATACTGAAATATAATATGAATTACTTTTGTAATCTATTATATTTTACTAAGTTTTAAATCTTGGTGTAGAGCTCCCTGAAGATGGTGTGATTCCAAAATATGCAGGAGTGACCTAAGATTGTTTTCTTACCTATATCAAAGGTGTATTGTTGGTGTCATGAATGAACAATTTAATTCAATCAAAATACATGGAATAAATAATGCCAAAATAAAAGCTTTGAAGGTTTAAGTATGTTTCTTTAAACATACACTGAAATTAAGTCTCATAGGAATCAATGTTGTACCATAACAGAAATGACAGTGCAATTTTTATATTGGAATGCATTTTGTAATATGATGTGGTGCTGTATAAAAAATGCTACAGCCACAAAAAAGCCACTGCCTGCCTCACAATTTGTCTTCTGGCTTGTCAGATTACACAGGTAATAAACATTAAGAGGATAGCAAAGATGGGCTGCATGCATTTCAAAGTGATTTATCTGGTATAGGTGTGAAGCAAAAAAGTAAGGCACATTCATATGATAAATAAAATAAATCTTCTTCTTTTCCATACATTGCTGTGCTGTGACACGGATCTTCTAGGCACTCGTCAATGTCCACACATCTTCCGCTGTCAATTGTATAGCCTTGGAAACAAGAGCAAAGTCCTTCATGATTTTGTGCCTTGCAGGTTCCACGTCCACAGTTCACTTGATCACATGGATCTGGAAGCAAAGCCAAGGAATATATTTTATTATTCAATTGCAAATGGCACACTAAATTAAACAAGAAATGTTCTTCATAGCATGTAGTTTGTGCCTACATCTGAATTTGGAATGCACATTAAAACTAGGGGTAAAATACACGATTTAGCAAAGCATGTACTTCAGTAAAAAAAGAAAATGCTTGATTTTCACATCAAATCACTCAAAGATTTCATCAGACTACTCTCAAAATTTCTCTTTAAAAATAATAAAAATCAGACAATTTTGAAAAACATTACCTATGTATAATTATATGGGTGGACCTTGAGCTTCAAGACTCCATTAATACAGCACCAAACTGCCTTTATGAAAATGAATACACACTCAACTCTGGATTAACCACAGTAATGGAGGGACAGAAATTACATTCCCAATATTAAAGGGAATATTTTAAAGAAGTCTCATATTTATTTCTCAAACATTTTGGTTTATCGCTTTCTTATAAGTTGCCAGTCATCTAATCCTTAATGTATCAGCAATTACTGCATTGCTAACGCACTGTAGTTTCCAAAGGTAGTTACCAGTATTATGACTACAATAATTTGATTCTGTGGCAGTAACCTCATTTTTAACAGCTACCAATTACAGGTAATTTTAGGTATGCAGCTCTTTAAAACTGTGTTCAAGTTGTCATAACTAGCTTAGCAACAGCAGAGTTACAACTCCATTGTATCTAGAAGTAATGATACAACTGCAACTATGTAATTAAATTCAGTGCCTCATGAATGGAAGAATACATCAAATTAGTTTTAATGATTAATTTTATCACACGGGAGTACATGAGGCAAATATAAGGAATGTATGCTTTGTAGGGCCCCAAATTCAATTGTCTCAAACACCTGCACCTGGATAATCATGAGTTGACTGCTGTACTGGTTGCAGAAACATACTATACTTGTATACATACTCATGCACTTGTTGCTCTGACCATCACAGAATCTGTCAAGTGAGCAGTCATCGTTTGAAAGACATTCCACTTTAAAGCATCCCACAGCAATACTGTTTGGGTCTCCAAGATGTCCAGCGGGGCACGAACAGACAGCGACATGGTCAAAAACGTTACAAACAGCGTTAGGTCCACATTGGACACCTGCACTTGTTACACAGGGATCTGTGCACTTTCCATTCTTGCATATCAAAGTATCACTGCAGTCAGTATCATGATGACATTCACTGGGAGTCACACAACCTGGGTCCAGGAATGGGTCCCCTACAGTTCCCAAAGGACACACGCATCGGTATGACCCTGGATCATTGACACACTCAGCACTGGGATGACAGGGTGAATCTTTGCATTCATTGATGTCAAGACAACCGGACAGATCAGATGTGAAACCACTGCCACATCTACAAGAAAATAAAGCAAATTAAAGAAGCATACTGGAATAAGATATTAAATTCTCACAATAAAGAATAATAAGGTTACAGTTTTCTAAAATGTAATAATGTATATTAATCTTCTGCCTTGAAGATGGCAGCAGCAGGTTTCTCCAGACACTGGTAACCTTTTACTAGACTACAAGGTGTCATAACCATAAAACCATAATCTTAAGGAAACTGCAAACTAACATTCAGAATACAAGGAAATATTCTGGTGTGTGGATAGTTATAATTATAGAGCATAAAGCATGAATGTAAAAGATAATAAATCAACATCTGTCACATTAAAACATTTTTCCATGTGTTTGAAAACAAAGCAGGAGTTTAATACATATAACACAGGGGACATGTTACAGAATAATTATTACAATAACCAGCCACAGACTCAAAGAGAGAGGCACTGACAAGATACATACTTCAAATGGAATAGTCTTCATATTCATGTAAAAGCCTATTGGGTATTTTTCTGTGGTGTTCTTTACAGATTGAGAAATTTCACTTTCACAGGTGGCACTATGTATTAAAATACCTTACACCAGAGGCGCACATATCCTAGGCACCAGGTCACCACAACAACTAAATTTTGCAAGGTGGCATGTAATACTTGACAGTCCTCAGTATGGAACTTGTAAATGCCACCGTTATGGCACTTAAAATTTTGAGCTGGTTCCTACATTTTTGCAAAATTTGTGCACCCTAGTCTTACCTTACATTTCAGCATGCAATTAAAGTTGTATTACAGTAAACAACAGTTGAGAAAAGAAAGACCTATTATTAGAATGAAGATCTAATAACAGACAATAGCCCCATATCATTTGTATTATTCTAGTTTACTATGACACAGTTTTGAAATCATGTTTTCTGTTGTAAATTCAGAAAAGGAGCAGTAATGTTAATACATGATAACACTGTGAAAGAGAGTTAGTAGAACTGCCAAAAAAATTACCTGCACTTGTTGTGTATGCATATTTCATTTGCTTTACAATCTGAATCAGTGCCACAGCCAGGCTGACATGTTCCTTCAATACACACTTCACCAGGTACACAATTGCTGTCTCCATAACACACCTTCACGCACACAGAGTTAGCGCACCGCTCTCCTACAGCACATTGTGAGTTGTCTACACATGGCACTGTACACAGATTGTTCAGACAAGAATGTCCTGAAGGACACTCCACACTAGAGCTGCAGCCTGTGGGAACTCTTACACATCCTTGTTGAGGCACTGGATTTCCAACAAATCCATCAGGACAGGTACATTTGGTAACATGATTCACACAGTGGCACACTGCATTTGGACCACAAACACCTTCTTTCTTGCAAGGATCTATTCAGAACATTCAAAGCATAAAGTATTTGATTATGACTGTTGCTTAACATAACATGAATTAAACCTAAATTGTTTGGAGAAGATATACAAAATTTGTCATTAAAAATGCTGCATCTGCAGGGGACAAACTTTTACCTTGACACTTGTTATTGACACAGGCATGTTCACCAGGGCAGTCCTTGCTAGACCGGCAACCAATGAGGCAGATACTGGAGACACAAGCCTGGACAGCTGGACACTGCGTGTGGCTCGCACAGGGCAGTGTGCACATGTTCTGTACACATCGCTCACCATGTGTACAATCCTCAGAATTTCGACATGCAACTGTAAAGTAAGCACAGATTTCAGACACGCAATACTTCAAACCGGCTTCTATCATACAATAGTCCATCAGACCTACTCCTATTTCCTGTGACAAAACTGTGGGTAAAACTGGCTCTAATTGAAATAAGGTACACTTTTCAGTATGTACATATTTTTTAATTTCTATAACTTACCTTTGCATTGTCCACTGTGACAAATAGCGCCCTGGCAGTCTGCATCATTCTGGCAAACAATGGCTGTCCTCAAGCAGCCCCCAGTAGGTCCGGATGGTCCAGCCTCAAACTTCGGTGGACATGTGCACACAGGTTTTCTATTTACTACACTGCAGAGTGCATTTGGTCCGCAGCCACCATCACATGGATTCACACACCTCCCAGCCATACAGGCTGACTGAGGTGGACAGTCAGAGTCCCCATTGGGGCAGTTACCTTCTGGATGACAACCAGATGTGAAAGGATCTCCCACATGTCCAACAGGACAACGACACGTATGACCTGCAGGTGATCCCTCACAAATAGCAGATGGATGACAAGGATTTGGACTACACACTTCAGTAGGAACACATTCCACATCTGGCAACGGATTGCCTCGGAAACCTGGCGGACACTGGCATACAGGGCGGTGGTCTTCTGCTATGCACACTGCATTGTGCCCACAAGAATCTTCTTCACAAACATCATAGCATGTATGAGTTAACCTATTGCAGAGTTGTGTAGGTGGACAGTCAATGTTATAAACACACGGTACAGTCTTACAGCCTGATTGTAGGTCATTTGGGTCACCAGCATAGGGCCCTGGAGGACATTGACATTGTGCAACGTGGTTGTTAGCAAGACATACAGCATGTGGGCCACACTTCAAAGAATCACATGCAGGTTTACAAACTAGAATTCCAGTTTCCCCATCAGATCTGCATGTATCAGATTCAGGACACTGTGCATCAGTTGCACATTGATTCCTCAGTGCAGGTTTGCATCCATTCCGATCATTAGGATTTCCTGTGTAGCTTGGTAAACACTGGCATTGCCCCTGATGTCCCAAGGCCACACAAACAGCATTTGCAGGACAAGTGAATTCAGAACAGACAGAGACACACTTGAGAACACCCAAAGCGTCAGGTCGACATGCAGACGTTTGTGGACAATCTGTATCAGCTGTACAATCTGGCAGAGAAGGTTTCTCACAAGCAGAGCTCACAGGATTCCACACAAATCCATCCAAACAGTTGCACGCTGGGTGGCCAAACTGATCAAGATGACATACCTCATTTTGAGAGCAAGCAACATTAGAACATGGATTCAAGCATGCACGCAAGCCATCTGGTGTGATAACACATACCAAGCCTTTGGCACAGTCACTGTCTTTATCACATTCAACTTTAGGGGCTACTCTCTCTGGCTGACAACCTACGAAAAGATCACCTGGATTGCCAGTGTATCCGTCAGCACAAATACATGATGAACGATGGTTATCAACCACGCAAAGAGCATTAGGACCACACTGAAGCTTGCTACAAGCATCTACACATTTTCTGACACCCTTTCCAAGCTGGAAGCAAATTTCTGTTGCAGTACAATCAAAATCATTCTGACACTGGCCTCTTAATTTGCAGCCTGACTTTATATCATTTGGGTTGCCTGAGAAACCAGAAGGACAAACACATTTTCCAGCATCACAAACTGCACGAGGACCACATCTTACACTGTCACATAAGTCTTTGCAGCGACCACCATCACAGGAGTACCTATAAAGAAACAGTACATTTATACAACTCTAACAGTACACAAATGACAAATCAGTCATGCATTATAGGTACTGTAGCAGAATTTATATACAGGACTAAAATTTCTTGAAAAAGATATCAGGAATACACTAGAGCTATTTAGCTACTGAAATGCAAAATTCCATTTAATTTTCTAAGGGTGAAATTTATATTCTTTTGCCGTACCAGATAGTTATTCTTTAACGGAAAAGATATGGTGACAAAGTATCAACTTCAAACGCATGGAATGAACATACCCTGAAGGACATGGAACATCCTTGCCACATTTGCAAGTTGCTGGATCATCACAACTTCCTGGAGGAACAATCTGACATACTGAAAATGGGTTTCCAACATATCCTTCCTTGCAGCGACAATCATAACTGCCAGGTGTGTTGATGCACACTGCATTGATTCCACATGCAGTGCCACTGCATTCATCAACATCTGAAAACAAGCAATGAGAAATAAATAGTTTGATCTTACTGTACTGGCCAGTGCATACAACTTACAACTTGGCCACCTTCATGTGTTGACTGTCTTTAAATCTGGTAGCTACAACTTCCTGGAACCCTCAGGGCCTGTCCAAGTCTGTGGAGAGATTGCTTTGCCTACATTACTGTACTATAAACGACGACCACTTACAAAAACTTGCCACATTTTACAGCACACTGATAAGTTCATACAAGTTCATATGGGTCCTTTGTCTTCAAGAATGGAACAATTTAATGTACTTTTTGGTTTATTATGTAGCTATGGCATACCTTCACAAGGCAGTTTGGAAGAGTTTGCAAGATAAGCCTAAACCACATAATTTGACAATAATAAATGCACGAAACTTGCAATATTTATTGATGCCACATTATTCTAGTGTTGTTTTAAAAAATATATGACACAGTTCATACTGCAACATTACTTTTAAACACAGGTAACTAGTACTAATAACCCAATTTTCAGAACAATATACTCCAGCAAGGTATTCATTTTCACTGACCTTGACAATGTACATATGGATTTCCAGCAAAGCCCTGTGGACATACACATTCCACACTGTTGATGCCCTCTCTGCATTCTGCTCCACTACCACACGCTGTAGTAGAACATGATTTCTTCTCCTGAGGTCCACACCCTTCATATGGGTTTCCAACTGTTCCAGCATTACACACACACTGATTTATAACACCATATTCACAATGGGCATTTTTACCACAAACGGGTGAACACAATGGAGCAACCACAGCTGCAAGAAGAGGCAAAGGGGTTACATAAAATGAAAAACTAAAACCCAAATCTGTGGCATTATATCACAAACATCAGACTTACTGAACCACATCTCTCTGAATTACTTAATAGAATCTACTGGTGTGTACACAAAAACAATTTGTTGCAAACATTTCTATTCATATTTTTTATACGTAACTTATTAAAAAAAACTGTCAGATAATGAAACACCACCTATCTTGATGTGGTGCATGATCTCAGGATATTTCATAAACTTGCATTGCATCAGCCAACTTACCAAATTGATTCTCACATTTATAAATTCCATTTTTATTTTAATCTATTTTATAGAAAAAAAAGAATATATTATATTTCATTCAGAACTACAAGTGTCCATTATGTATGCACATTTAATTGAACTGTGTCACAGCATAGCTTATCCGGCTAGTTGAGTATAAATATTTTTCACAGTAAATACATTTCTACATTATTTGAAATTTCCCAGGAGATTGCTGTACTCAGTGATGTGACACCATACTGTTTGGTAGGCAGGTAGGCTATTTACTAAACTAAATGGCACTGCATTCCAGAAGACAGTTATCTTTTAAATAAAATTAGTGCAAAAAACATAATCATTTACATGTCAAACTTAAAAAATACAAATACCAATAATTAACAACCTAACACAATATTTCTTTACTAAAATGCATATTCAAGTACATGTTTTGGCTATGTTAAACCATTCTCAGGCGGGTACAACTTAAAAAAAAAACCCACCATGTATGTACCGTTATTAATAACGCTGCATACATGGTTGTTCAGGCTGCTTTATTAAATTTGAATTTAATGTGAGATATGTAAACACAATACAATGAACCACATTAAATTCAAACTTAATAAAACTGCCTGAATACCACAACATTTCAAACCAATTAATTAAAAGTAATCATATCATTCCACATGTCACAGAATTCTGCCATCTTTAAGGATGTATAAATAGTCAAGTGCCATTAAAATTTTACATGCAAAAATACAACTTATTTAAAAACTGAAATTATCCCCCCTCCCCACCAAAGCAAGAGGTGATGAATAACTTTATCGTTTTATTGCCTTATTTAGTTTAATACATATAGAGGGTGCTAGAATACTACAGGCACTCCCCATATATGTAACTCAGCCAGCATTTTATTATCCACAAATTTCCCAATTTCTGTTATGCTTGACAAAGTGTGTTTTTATATCACTCTCCTCAGCACCATGACTGTTGCAGGATGCCTGAGTGGATGCAGATTTCTATATGATAAAGCTGCCACATTCAGTGCAGTGATAAAAGCAAGGCCCTAACTTAGGAGTATATGAAACTTACCTGCCGTGTTTCATTGCTTCCTGAACTACAGTGTGTTTCTTCTGTGTTATATAAATGAGTAATACACACACAGTTTTTCTTGGTGCTCAGATTACATAACCTTCCTAGTACTACAGTATGAACACAGATATGAAACATTTCATTTTATCCTTGCAATCTACGTCTAAGTCAAAAACAATATTTTGCTCTTCACATTTTGTTCATCAGTTAACTGTATCTTTTCTTTGTATGGATAAATGTAGTTCATTTATGGCTAAATCTCACCCAACATTATGTATTTTATTCATTACTTGCTCTGCTTTCTTATGCTGATGTGCAAAATTTAATTTAGGGGTTGCATAACCCAATTTCTTCTAGTTGTATATTTACATTTAACGTTCACACTGTCTGGATTTTCCCATGTCACAAATATGACTTACGGCAATCCAAACAAGTGACTAAAAAATCCCATGTTGTAATACTGACTCGATACCAGTGAGTTGAAAGTACATTTCTAACATATTTTTTAAGTCTACGATCTACTTAAGAATGTGGTCCAACATGGCGTCCCTCACCGGCCAGTTACCGCGCTCGAAGATATACCGTTGTATGCACGGAGTAACCTTCAATACGGAGAACTTGCTGGTGAGGCACATTCGTGGACGAGAAAGTGACGTAGTACAGGGCACGTAATTGGGAGGAGAAAAGGCGCTCCATTCAGCGTGCGTGGCAATGTAAAAAAGCAGATTAAGTGTATGAAGCAGCACATCCCTGGGAATGTACCCGAAAATGGATAAATGGAAAATAAAGACCATGATGATGATGATGACTGCCGCGCGCACGCACACGCACCCAAAAATAACACACCGGTGACATTAGCACTACCGGACACCCCTAACCTTTCTCCGTCTCGAACGGAAATAAGCACGCAAAACAAGCAACTCTTTCGAGACACACACACAGCCATAACACCACAGATTAGTACCTTATATAATACACCATTAGCACCGACATCCCACTCCAAAACTGTAGCTGTGGACGTGGACGCCCTCAGCGCCACACACAAGACTGTAAACGGCCGCCGCCATATTGTACCATATTCATATACAGAGCCTATCTTATGGTCTGTTAAGTGTTTTTATACTTCTATACCGCATGTTCTTTCTTGTGGCCCCTATACTTATCAGTCTTGGTAAAGTATAGTATGACGAGCTTCAGTCTGACATGTATTGGACCTCGAAGTCTTGTTTCGCCGCGTTAGTCGTTCAGAACGCTTGGTCCTGGCCCACAGTACTGCCCGAATGATCGTTTGTGAGAAGTAGATAAAGTACTCGATGATTTTGTAACGCAGGTAGTACTATAGTGCATGTACTTGCGATGTCATAATTTGGGGATATGCGGTGCCGATAACATGGCTATACTGGTAAATACCAATTACGACATAGACACACGTCGACCAACTGCAAACTTCAGCCCATTGTAGTGCTGGGGGAGGTTCAAGCTGTGTGGTGGCAAACCTGGGATTAGTATTCAGCCAATGATGCAGTATAGTTTTGGATCGTCTATTTGCTTCGCCGGTACCAGTTCAGTAATTAGCAGCTTAGTGTGTTATTCCTGTTATTTATGCCAGTTGTGGTTGGAAGTCACCGAGAATACGTCCATTTAAAAATGAATAAAGAAACGTCCTGTGAAATACAATACGAACAAAGCATGGCAGGCCACAACCATTTTCATGTAGTTTGTTTGGCACTGGACACCTTCACGAGTGTGTAAGTTAGAAATATGTTGTTGCTTGTGGACAAATTTCTAAGGAACGTGGAAATCTTGTATTATCCACCAAACTGCACAAGCGTTTTGCAACTCCGTATGTGTCAGGCAGTTGTATAGGAAGCAGCTAGTAATAGCAAGCCGTGTGTGAAGGTCTCAGTAAAAGACATTGAACTGAAAATGTTCTGCAAGCGATAGGCTACATTTCGCAGTAACGGTCTGGCGACGAGTCAAAGAGCCGCAATCGAGAATTGCTTTCACATGTGGCTGTGGGCGTTTCCTTAACACAGAAGCCGACCAGGACTAAAGTGCTTAAGATGATGCAGCCGTCCACGAGAAGTGTATTCCGCGAGGCTCCGTTTTCGTTTGCCTGTTCATACGTAACTGTAGATAATTACCATAACGATTGTGGCGTCTGCAGCGTTAGTGAACTCCATAATGATCGTGAGTGGTGGGAGACGAACGCGAACGGGTACACTGCCGAGATTTACCGAGACCTGTGCAGCTTGAGGAATTGTACAGACATTGGCGAACGTTACGAATTTGGCAATTTGAACTTGAAAATAGAGCTGTTTTATCGGAGACGTAAGCTTTCAGCGGTTATCACGGGTTTCTTTGGGCAGAAAAAGAATATGCATGTAAGTGGTACAGTAACCCTTTATTTGTTTATTATTTTCGTTGGTCGAAGTGCAAACTGTAAAATTTTTATTTTTGTTGTGATCTCGTGTGTCTGACACATTGAATGCTGTCCCGTGACAGTCTTTTTCCCGCGGTTCCGTAAGAAGCAATGGGAAGATGTTTCACTGTTTAATTGTCCAAAGCACAAAAGCCTAATAGCAGTGTGAAAATACCAAAATAGCGCTTTTATTATCAGTTTCATAGCTATGTTTCTGGCGCCCGGGACGAGTAAGTACAATGGCTGCCCATAAGATAAATTATTAACTTCAGAAATCACAATTATTTGTTAAATTTCCCTTCATCTCAATAATTTTAAATGTTTTGGGGTAAAAAATAATTTTTTTTTTAAATTTAAAATATTAATTTTGCCAGCCCCTTGGACTCTGCTGCCCAGAGCAGCTGTACCCCACTCCACCCATCTACGTCCCTGATCACTTTCAAAGCTGAGGCTTACTTTAAACTATCAAAACCTTTACAAAGTGCTATGTTTTTAAACACTGGCCTAATAATGACTGCACATTTAAAACATCCCATTACAGGCCTGGGCAGGCCCTTAGGGTTCCAGGAGGTTGAGGTTCCCAGATTTCAAGACAGTCAGCACATGAAGGTGGTAAGGTCAGCCTTACGCACCGGCCGCCTTTACCCCCAGGAAATATTCCTGGTACTCATTTCTGTTAGGGGCTGAGTCAACTCCAGGGGCCATAGTGTGGCCAGAAGGATTATGTCAATGAAAAATTCCAGTGACACCATCGGGAATTGAACCCGCGACCTTCTGGCTTGGAGCACTGTGCCTCAACCAACTGTGCCACCGCATACCCCCCAATGACTGTACATTTAGCAAACTAGTCACCAATAAAATTACAGCAATTAAAGGTTTAGTCATATCACCTTCAGAGCAAATTGCAAAAACTGAATTAGATGAATAATGGTGCTCAAATAATTAAGAGTGAGCTACACTGTGTTGGTCCATATGTATATATTGTGGTACAGGCCATTGCCATTCAGGGGCTTCTGATATTTGGATTTATGTATCTGGTCTCAAGACATCTGGTTGGACTCTGGTCAAGGGATCAAGGAATAAACCCATCACAAGCTCTCTGCCAACATGGGGTATGGAAGGGAGGAAAAAACAGATATACTTTCATGCCTTAGGTGGGATTCAAACCCATGATCCCAATATTTGAGTTGGAGAAGACAGTACATACCTTACACTGTGCAGGCACTCTTATTGGTGATGTACATCATGTGTTTTCATAATACCAAAAGCTAATAAATAATATGCTGAGCACTTACGAGGCATACAGATGAGGTCTGGGTTACCAATGAAGAATGGATCACAAACGCATAAGTTTGTGTTCTTATCACAGGTAGCTCCAACACCGCAAATTACTCCTTCACAGCGTTCTTTGCACCGGCCTCCTATACAAACTCTAGGCTCAACACATGGATTGCTGGAAGAACAGATGTCTGGGACACAATGCCCACCAGGGAATGGATTGCCAATAAAACCTTCTACACAAGCACACGTTGGGCCACTGGCAGTTGCTATGCATTGAGCACCTTGCCCACAGTACAGACCATCACACACTGTAAGAAGTGGAGAGAACATACAACTGAAGACACAAAGTGAATGTGAAATGTTGGGAAAGCATTTTTACCCTAAAATCTTTAAATTTAAGCATCCATCCAGTGAGCACAGTTCCATACAAATGAAATCAGAATGATCAACTCAACTAAGATGATTTCTCTTCTTACCAGATACACACTCTCCATTAGCGCCTTCTGTAAAACCAACAGTACAGCGACACCAAGCAGCGTGTTTCTCCGACTCACAGTAAGCATTGGCTCCACATGGCAGTTTGGTACAGGGATTGATACATGTTCCTTCTATACATGCTAACTGGTCAGCACACTGTTCGTTTGTAGTACATTCTCCTTTAGGAGCAATTGAACCAATACCTGCACAAAGAAAAGAGTTGCAAAAATATAATAATCAAAGGCATGAAAAGTTTATGAAATCAGAGTGTGTACAGCAGTTATAGAAAGTTACTGTCCTTCAAATGAAATGCAAGGATCCAGGAATGTAATTCATGTATTGATTATCTGCAAAAATGTTGTCCATCATACAGATACCATATAAAATACCGTAGAATTTTCACACTGATCAACACATTTCAGGGATACACAACAGTATAGGTGTGTAATTTCATAGAATTTTTATGGAAGCATTTTGTTTTGTGATCATATCTCTACATTTTCTGACAGTGTTAATTCCTCGTTCATTTGTGAAAGTCAAAAGGATGCAAGTTATGTTTATCAATGTGCAGTCCTTAGTTCATACTGCTATGTAAAAATGTCCAGACAGTTTGTACAATCCTGCTACTTTGATTATTGATTGACAGATGTGTGGGCACTAACAGCCTCACACTTTGATGCACAACACAATAAATAAGTAGACAAACCAGTACTGATGGTGAAATTAAACTGGACTTCCAGTGTAACAATCACAGTCCAACAAGCTTAAGCTTATACCATGTAAACAGTGCGGTTCTAGCCTGAAGACCACTGCCTTTCTTCAGTTTGACTCTGAACTGTTTTCAAGCCCACAAATCATACATGCTAACAGAAAGTACTAGATTTATGTAGCACTATACTCACATCCTGCCCTGTAAGGATCTCCTGTCATTCCTCTGGCACACACACACTTGTAGCCTCCTTTCTCATTCAGACAGTGAGCCCCATATGCACATGGGTTGTTAATACATTCATCTATATCCACACAGCCATGCAGTGGATCTCCCTTGTAACCAGTCTGGCACATACACTTAGGAGGATCACTTGGAGTGCACTTCGCGTTGATACCGCAAGGAAATCTTTCACAAGGACCTTCATAAAAATTACACATTATAGCATGCCACAAAATTTTTACATTACTTCTACTGCATCTCTGTACACATGCCAAAGCACTCATCAGAAAGAGAGTTGACTGACTGATGCAACTGTAAAAATTATAATTTGAATGACCAGTACTTTACAAAATTTCAGTTGCATCATTCTGCTCAACAGGCATCCACTGATGAATCCAAATACCCCACCTATGAAATACAATTACACTTGGATATGAAATAGAAAATTTTCAGTTGAATTATGAAGACTGAAAATAAGTATTTTAAGTTTAATTTTAAGATTGAACAAAAGCTATGTATTAATAATTACAATGTCAATAGAAAAATTCTCAATAGGCATAAAAACCATGTGCCATACAAAAAATACAAACTGCACTTCCATATATAAATAGTTATTATAGTGAAATAAAAGTACCATATGAACATTCTGTCCTTTCAGAACTAAGAATATGTATAAGAGATGACAGTGACAGTATTTACTTTTAGGCTCATGTAAGTGCAATGAAGAGAGTAGTTGTATTCTATAGATTGCAAATATTATATTGATGTACTCTGTACATACTTTTGCATTTATTGCCATCCACTTGATCAGTGAAGAAGGGTGGTGGGCAGACACATTCACCTGGCTGCACACATTTCTCATTAGGAGAGCAGTCACCATCATTGACACACTTAACACGACTAGGTGAACATACACCATTGTATGGGTCTCCTGTGTAACCTCGTGGGCAGACACAGTCATGTGATCCAGGTCGGTTTATACACTCGGCACCATACCCACACACTTGCCGTCCTTCTTCACATTCATTAATATCTAAAAGCACAAATATGCATAATACTGAACTGCTTGGAGCAGGGTAATAAAGTCACCTCCTTGTAAGGTATAAAAATGTTGAAAGAAAGATGTAAAGATGACTGTGTAGCTGAAGGTTGGTCTGGCAACTGTTTTTCATCAAAATTATACTGATTCTCACCTTCACAAGAGCCATCATGTTTTATCCTGTATCCTTTTGGACAAGCACAGTAACTGACTCCACCAGCTATTGTGATGCACTCTGCTCCTGCAGGACAAGGCTCTCCCTTTGAGCATCCCGCAAGTACACAGTTGCCATTTACAATCTGGTATGGGGCTTGACACTGACATTCTAGAGTACTGCATTCTGAAAAAATGTATGAGCCACTGATAATATAAAACCTTCATAAAGATTAAACATGATAAATGCATTGATTCTCAAATAACAAGACATCAGGTTCTACTTTAGTGTTGGTGAGTGGACTGTAATAATGAACACTGTAAAAAGTAATAGTTTACTATACTGCTTCTAATTGTACTTGGATTTTCCTTCTTAAGTACATGTACAAAATTTGATTGTCTTTGTCATGCTGTCTTTTAGCAGTCTCATGCTAATCTTAAATCTTCTTATTTTCTGCCATGTGAATTTGAAGTCAGAAATATCTTGAGACAAAATCCTCAAGCATCGAGACTTTAATAAAGCAGCATAGTTTAAAGAGCCAAACGATATAGTATAACTTATGGTAGTAGAGCTTGCAGCTAAGGACAAAACTCTTACCTTCACAGAGAGCAAATGGGTTTCCATTGAATCCAGGTGGACACTGACACTCGTAACTGCCAGGGAGGTTTTTGCACACAGCATTCAGTCCACAGGCAGGTTTATCTCTTAGTTCTAAACATTCATTAATGTCTCTACATTTCCCTGTCGTATGGTCTCGTGTGTAACCACGCTGACAGATACAGACACTGCTACCCACAAACTCATCTCGTACACACTGCTCTGATCCAGGGCAAGGTTTTTCTTTTGAGCAACTGAACGGTAGTTCCTTTGTGCAACCTTCTCGATAGGCATCACCACTAGTACCACCAGGACATTCACAGGAGAAGCCACCAGGTTCATTGTTACATATTGCTCCAGAAGTACATGGATTAGCCACACATTCATCTATATCCACACAGCCACCACCTACACCATCTGGTGTACCTGTGTATCCAGTGCTACACAGACACTTGGCTTCGTTGTTTATTAGCATGCATTGTGCATTTGGGCCACAGAATACAGTCTCACACGGATCTAAGAAGTGAAACACATTGAATTACCTCTTAGGAAAATCTGAATAGTATTGAATACAAATGAAAAACTGAACACAGGTCTAAATTTCAAGTGAAATGAATATGTGTAATGACTTACATTAATCCCTACACATTGTACCACAAAGTATTCATAACTTAGAGAGTAGTTCTTCATGTTTTGTTTACTTAGTTAATTTATGAAATTTTACTTAGTTGATTTATGATATTTTACACCATTGAAAACAATTTCATTGGTTCTTATTATCTTTCAAATTTACTGTACAATGCAAACAATTTTAAAATTGCTCTTCAGTATCAAAACTATGTGAAGGAATTTTCTGTTCACTTACGTCTACATTCATTTCCAACATTAGGTTCTGGACACAGACAGCGTTTATGGTCATCACAGATTGCATTTCCTGGGCAGTCTTTGTCTAAAGAGCAGGTAACCACTCCAACACACTTAGTTTGTGGGTCAGGATCTGGGACGGAACCTTCAGGACATTCACACTTATATGAACCTGGCGTGTTTTGACAGAGCGCGCCTGTACCACATGCATCATTACGGCTACATTCATTGATATCTGAAAACAGAAATAACAGAATTCACTGAGTAAGTAAATACTTCATACAAAAAGTTTTACTTTAGATCCTAAGTTATATATCTCATCTGTTTCCATGTGGCTCAGAATATAACATTCAATTAAAACACCCCCCCCCCAAAAAAAAATTGAGATTGTAAGGTACATAGTTAGATCTGAACTAATAGAAAATCATGTAACATTCACCTAGACACTGCTTGTAGGCATTTCCCGAAAATCCTGGTTTGCATTGGCATCCAAAGCCTCCAGGTGTGTTTGTGCAGTCAGCATTGGTACCACATCGACCGGATGGTCCATTCCGCTTATCACATTCATCAATATCTGAAAGTGAATGAAATGTGGAATTACATAAAATAAGTCTAAATTACAATGGTCATAAGAATCCCAAATTATATGCATATTTCAAATTGTATACAAATTTAATTTTTAAATATTTCTGGATTTGCCATTAAAACTGCTTGTTTTAAAACATACCTATGCAACCAGCAGCAACATCAGTTGGGTTGAAAGTCCATCCTTCTTCACAAATACAGTAAGCTTCTTGACCTTCAGGCTTGCAGAATGCATGAGAACCACATTTCACATCCTCACATGGGGCTGTAAATAATATATTGTGACATGGTAACATTCTGCTACTACATGGTGTCTAGTATTTAATTACAAAAACTGTTAAAAATGAATAACAACGTCTCTAGTTCAAACTCTGTATGTCTTTACCTATCAAGAGGTCAAACTAAACTTTTTTTAAGGTAATATATTTCGTAGTGGTTCACAATTTAGTTGTGCTAGCCTCATAGGTCGTAGCTTATGATTATGTAACTGACTGACGAAATGAAATATTTTTTCTTTAGAAAATTATTATTTTACATTTGAGACGAGGTTAAGAAGTTACATTAATGAATCCCCATCTTGCTGTCTTCAAGTACTATGAATTCACCTTTGTACAATCTAAATGTTAGAATCTACTGCTGTGTACATGAACAAATATATATGGAATTCTGTAATATTAAAAACCCTAAATTTTGTCATGGTACTGCAAATGCTGCTACTAATAATGGCCGCTGACATGTAAACAATCAGAGATACAGTTGTTACTGCTGCACTGTAAGAACAAAGTTTTGGCAACTGTTTCAGTTCTCCGCTACATGAGGAGCAGAAAGTTCTACTAGATGGGACAAAATAAAAACAAAAATTTGTCCCTGTCCAAGCCATGAAAACATTCAGGAGGAGCAGAGGTATAGCCCCTCAGCACCAGATGGAAGAGGGTGGTCAACTTCATACCCCAGGCACTTGAACTCCAGTAAAGAATCCCATTACCCATTGAATAGGAGGCTGGGTCAACCCCAGAACTAGATTGGATGTTTGGGAGAAGAGAAAAACCTCCTGTCCCTGCCTGGATTCAAACTGCAGAACGTCCAGCCCATAGTCTAGTCACTATACCAATTGCACTACCCTGGCTCCTAGTGGGAACAAATAGATGAACAAACTCTTTTTCAGTGGCATGGATACATATGCATAAGAACTGCCATTAGTACTGAGTGGGAGATAAATATTCAGACAACCACAAAATTATGGTATGGTCTAAATGAATTACCTGGATATGGCCTATGGTTTCTATAAAAGTCTACCACTGTCCAATTGTGATATTATCAGCTACCACATGACGTAGTGTCTTAGAATATGCAGGTATACAGCTACATCCAAAACGTACTTTGGCTTTCAAATGCAATACTGCCTACTTTTTACCAACATTATACATCTCTGATACAGTTTACACATTCATTTTTCTATTCTACACTGAAAATGAAAGTGGTAGGTATTTCTAACTACAGACTGCATCCTAGAACACAGTATTCTTCGTACATAACTGCTGCAAGAACCTCAGATTTTTCACTCTACCCAACTGACTGTATTTCATCCATTTAGAACTGTTAATTATGTCAACACAGACATGACAATGCTGATAGTATGAAACATAACTAACAAGAATTACAAAGTTGTTACAATTCTGAAATTTTAAATGCTTAGGAAATGCCTAAAGGAAAATTAACAGTAACTTCACACCTTTACATTTCATCCTGGGTGGTGCACCCATGAAGCCCTGTTCACATTCACAGTGGAAACTTCCAGCTGTGTTAGTACACACGGCTAAAGGACCACATGGCTGATTCTGGCATTCATCGACATCCACACAGACAGCTCCCTGGGCTAAGAAGCCATCGTGGCAGAAACACTGTCCTTCTATACATTCTGCATTGTTCACACAGTCAAAATTAGATTTACATAGGATGTTTACGTCCACCTGTTCACAGGCAACATTTGGATTTGGTTTGCCTGTGTATCCTTGTGGACAGACACAGTTGTAACCTGGTGAAGAGTTTTCGCAGATTGCATTTGTTCCACAGGGCTTATCTAAAGCTACACACTCATTGATATCTGAAAATAACAAACAGGTAAACATTTTAACCATTAAAATCTTCTTATTGACTGCATTCCTTTATTAAAATTCCTGTTAATGTTGTGACAGATTTTCAGAATTGTAATAAATTCAAACCTACATGTTCTACATCATTGTACTGTGAAGGATCTGTGGAATGTAAGCAAATTCTATTTTATTTCATTCCATGTTATTCTATTCTATTATATTCCATTGTACAGAAGTAAAAATTTATGATCTTCATTTATAACTGCTGGAGATATGACTCACCAACACATCCTCGGAATGGATCACCAGTGAATTCCTCTTTGCATGTACAGACAAAACTGCCAACAGTGTCTGCACACACAGCATTCTCACCACATGGGTTGTTGTCACATTCATTTACATCTAGAAAGCACATTTAATATTCACATTATTACACACAAATTTAAGCAAGTGTCATATATAGAAAATCAACAACTATACAGGTGAATCAATGTTGTATAACTGAGGATTCCTGCCTTATTTTCATCTGAAGTCCTGAAGCAGTGTTCAGGGAATCTGTATGAATTTTCAGAATATTAAAATTTTGTGGCTGTTTCATTTTATAATAATGTATTACAATTTTGTTAAACATCTGTCTCTTCAAACCATCATCTATCTAACTTATAAATAAATGTTATGTCTTACTTCCTACTGTCTTTGTACTCATCATGTTGGACCAAATATTCTGCTGTAGTCTTTTCTAAGTGTGTTTGCAATGTCTGGTTTTATAGAACTAACTACCAGTAAGTCAGTAACTTCTAATATAACCACAGTGAAAATTTTCATCATGTCTATAGTAGGCTCCTGTGGAACTTATATTGACCTAAAAGAGAAACAGTTTAACCATTTACTTTCCAGCTTGCTGATTACTTTCCAGGTTCAGAAAAAATTTTCTGCAATCAACTAAAATAATTCTACCATGCGCAGCCTTGATAATAAGTATCAGGTCAGGACAGGTGATAAAATGAGGGGATTTTCTGCAAATATCAAGTTGACAAATATGAATAAGTTATTCAGATCAACAGAGCTAGAAGGAGAAACAATGTTCACAACATGAAAATTGTATGATAATGAGATAACATAGCCATATAATTATATGAAGAAAATTTACAGCTTCCTGTTAAAAACATTCCTTTAAACACACAGACTGGAACAACAGATGCATATTCTAGTTTCTAAAACAGTCAGTGAAAATATGCAAGTGAAATGGGCATGGCTGAGCTGAAAGGAGTTGTTCATTCACATAGAAATGTGATGAACTTCAAGCATGTAAAAATAAAACACAAGCAAAATGTCATAGGTACACAAGAAAGAAATGTTGTGGCAGCAATCATGAAAGTTTCAAAATGGCCTTGGAAGGATGAGAGGCCATGTATGAAAAACAAAGCAACATATCAGCTAATCAATGACTCAAAAAGCAGATGCACTTGACATGAAGCCATCTTTAAATGTCAAGGTCTCAGCAATAATTTTAAATAAGAACCTTGAAAGCATTTCCCACAAAAGCATCTTATAAGAACACAAATGGACAAACTCTTCAGCATCATACAGCATTCCACAGAATAACAAAAAGTACAAGAAATATTCTTGAAGCTGAAATATCTCTGACATTCCAACAGTAGACATGCTCATACAAACAAGTAATAAAAAAGAGTACAGATTTTAAGAGAAGACAGATGATTCCAGCTGAAGAGATGCGTGGAACTTTCATGGGAATCAACAAGACTAACTTTCACAAAACAAATGACCCTCTCCTCTGAATCCATGTGGGCACAGACACTTGAATGATCCTGGAAGGTTGATACATTTGGAGTTGATGCCGCAAGTGTTGGGACGACCACATTCATTTATGTCAAGACACTCTTGATTGGGCAGTCCTGTGTAGCCTGCTGGACACTCGCATTTAAAGCTACCAGGTGTGTTCACACATTCTGCATTCCCTCCACATGGGCTAGTACCATTGGCTTTCTCACATTCATTAATGTCTGTTAAAGGTGTAAGTTACACAAAAAAAGAACACCATTTCAGGCTTATTGTGCATCTTAGTTACAAGGGCATTGAATTAACCTCTTTTAATTTTTGGATTTGTGCTTATTTATGTTGCCAATGTGTTGGTATGTTAAACCTGCAACTGAAAGTCTGCTATGACAAATGGCATTAATTTTTAAATATGAGGCAGCTTGGTTTGTTTTCACGCCATGCATAGAGAAGTTTGATTGCTATAAATCTGACTGTTTGAAATTTATTCTAAACTGTTTCAAGTTACTGAGTTGCAGCATACATTTCAGCAGATGTTCAAACCTCTGTAGTCCCAGAATGGTTTTCTGAGTATGATTCCATTTAATGTTGGACTACAGAGTAAATTTTTTTCTCCAAACACTGCTTATGCAAGTTATATATAATTTCTTATTTGACCTAACCGTATATTAGAAGGCAGAAGTGTTAGGAGTCTTCACAAATGTATCTTCTTTGTATTGTCATACTCTCATATACATTGTTACGATTTGCATACAGCTTTAAATGTAATTCCAACAGAACCATTTCGTGACTGGCATACTTCTTACTGAGCATGCTAAATCCAAAAACCAAAAGGGTTATTTCAACCACATAAGGAAACAGACAAATAATAATCTATCATGAAAATTACCAATAAATTCTGTTACTCTTGTTGTGTGGCTTTCTACATAAGGATGAATCACAACTTGCATTCAATGAATGAGTGAGTGAAACACATAATACATTTCACAGTACAGCATTAATATTAAGTACAACCAAAGTGCTTACTTTGTAAGATAAATACTAACAGAATATTGTCATGTTTAAATAAACACTTAAATTGATTTATGTCAATGTGAGGATAAACCCTTCAATGAAACTGGGGTTTAAATTCCAACTACTGCCTAGGATGGAGGATTTTAAATTTATGGGAACCTTAAATGCTTTTATGAGCATACATTACACCGAGGTCATAACTGAAGGGTTAATTTATGCTACAGGATTAACAGAATATTTGCAAAATTTCTAAGCTGAAATTAATTTTGTGTTAGAGCAGCACAAAAAGCCACATTGCTCCTTCACACATTATGCAAACCTGTTATAGAAAATCAGGAAAAATAAATGCAAGAAAATCTCAGTATATTTCTGCTGCATGAAACTATGTAGATTAATTTAATTACACAAGTGCACACACAGAATTTTTCATTTGGGGTGAAGTGGCTGACACTGAGGCTATGTATAATTTATGTTTCATTTTAAAAATTATATTATGAAAATCATGTCATAAGTATATCTGCAACACAACACTACAACTGCATTCATACAGGGCTACGTACAAAAACAGCTACATGTTCCATGACACACTCACTGAATTTAAATCACAAAGTAAAATCTTCTTGGTTTCCTTAATTTCATCTAAGACAGCCTAAGTTTTGTATTTTATTTGTCAAAATTCTAATGTACTAGTCATCAGTTAATTTCAGTGGCTGATTTCAGCTGAAGGGTAAATCACGTAAATTGTTTGAGATCATCATTTCTACAAAGTCTGTGTTTTTTAAGTTTTGATTTTTTGGACGTGGAGGAGGGCTGCAGCCCAACATCCCTTCCCTCCTGGGTGCATCCCTGTTAATTGCACCACATATATACAGAGCTTGAAGTGGAATGGGAGGAAGGAAGATGAAACCCCACTTTATCTATGTCAATAATATTGTGTCAAAATGACAGATATTCATCTGTTCTGGAATTATGAACAATGTAGCCCTCTGCTTCTCTTTCCACTGTAAGTACTCTGCATTTCATGAATAAATATCATATAATTCACTGCCATACATTTTGCAATGTTTCAACTGTATTATCTCTTGCAGTAGACCTCAATTAGTAAGGAAATATGACAGCAATTACAATGAGATACTTTGATTTAGGATAGGAAGTTACTGGTAAAAAAGTTATGCATCAGTAGCAAACAAATAAGACTACTGCTGCCATCTGGAGAGGAGGGGACTTGCCTTTTCAAGATGTGCTGTCAGTGTGCTCTCAGAATAAATAAATGCAAAGTACATATTATTCATACACTGGTACATGGAAAATTATGACCATACAATTATGTTTTATCCAACACTGAAAAAGTATTTCATTTTTAGGATCTTACCTATGCCTTCCATTCATTAATCATGATGATTCACAGTGCCAAGAACTTAAAATTCATTAAGAGACAGAACGAAGGTAATCAACTCACCTTTACATTCATGGAGTGGGTCTCCAACATATCCTGGAGGGCATGCACAGCTGAAATTTCCAGGAAGGTTCCTGCAGAGAGCATCCCTTCCACATGGACTGCGTGTACATTCATCAGTATCTACACAGCCTGTGGTATATGGGTCACCACCAAAGCCAACTGGGCATTCACACCTGTGCCCACCCGGGATATTCGTACAGATGGCACCAGCCCCACACATATGTTGGCCCTCACATTCATTTTGGTCAACACACTGAGATGGAAAAAGAGCCACACATACAATGAATACTGTGAAAATAATATTAAGATGAAACAAAATTCTTCATTTAATCTACTGCTATAATAAAGTATAGTAATAGATTGTTAATGAACATGACAACATTTAATTGAATGTTGTTATTTTAGCAGCAGTGTTGGCTAATTTTTCAATAGAAGATCAATGAGCAGAAGCCCTGAACAAATTATGGAAATACAAAAAAGATTCACAGAAATGAAAAATTACTTTCATTACCATTTTTGCTGTCAACAGGTTCCAAAGTACACATGTAATTTTTTTAACTCACATTAATGCAGTAATTCAAAGTGTGCTTCAACACATTAAAAAAAATAAACATTTCTGATATAGATTTCCTCCCTATTATCTAAAACACTTCTGGTGCACAACACCGTGTAGTTTGGTAGACAGACATGAACAGTTGGGAAGGACCAGCTGCTTCCAAGTCAGGGAAAAGCTACCATGAAAATGGTGGCAGCAGGTTCCTTTGAAACATTGATACCTAGATACAAAACCATGTGGTGTCCCATCCTAGAAGATTCTAATGTGAACATTCATTACTGTGAGAAACTAAGTTCTCATATGCATCTAGTAAGTAACTGTTGTGGGCTTCAGTTCCACTTGGATGACATTTTCTGCTGATATTACACTTCTATACTTATTATAACTTAAATCTGCTGTTGCCAGTGTCACATATTTATCATCAATATAATTTCTAAATAGCAAATCAAAACCAAGGTTTATAATTCCATTCAATAGGTCCTGTACATATTAAATCTGTATATGATTTTTTCAAAAACTTGTTTGATCCTAGATATTATAGAAATATCTACCATAAAGCAAAATATGTTCTTACCCCATCAAAGGGATTTCCAATGAATCCTTCTAAGCAGGTGCAGGTGTAATTTCCAGGACTGTTCACACATTTTGCATTTATTCCACATGTACCTGGATGTTCACATTCATTGATGTCTGAAATATAATTTATTTTGTAAAACATACTGTGCTATGTTTGGACACTATAACTGGTCTTATGAAAAGCGTTATGAAACATCAAAAACACCTTCCAGTGAATATGTTCAGGCAGCTTCTTTCTTCAGTGTTATTATCACACAAATTAAAATGGCGATTCATTTGTTTATTCCAATGGTTGGTGGACTTGAAATGTTTATATCACCACATATATCTCCTATTGCAAACAATTTTATTTATGTGATAAAAAAAACTAAAAATTAGCATTTGAGAAAACCAAGCTTCTATGAATTAGACTGCTTTGGCCTTCACAAATCACCCACAGAACAAAAGCCAGCATCTAGCCAAACCTCGGTATTGTCTTATAGAGATACAGGAAAGTAACTTAGTGTTTTTGCATTCTAAAGAACCCCTCTGTCCATTTTTGCTCATAAAGATACCCCAGACTTTCACCACTCACTCACACATACGAGTACATACATGCATGTGCACACACTACTTGAATAAAACTTTACGTATTAGTGTAACTTAAATTTATTTTATGCAGTTTAGTAAGAGAAAAGCTTCAGTATGAGATAAATAAAAATTTTGTATTCAGATTATAACCAAGACAGTAAATTAGGGTAGCTGGATCATCACTCTCTGAGTCATAAAAAAATATAAATCTAATAAAATGCTATCTCGTCAAGACACAAAAAGATACACAGACTACCTTGAAAAGAAGAAAAGATTGTAAAACTAAGAGTAGTTTGAAATTTGTACTTCAGAGTATAATTTAGAATGGCTTTGCCTTTGTACCCTATGGTCTGTGAACGTTTTACAATATCACAAGACATAATGTCATTAAAACTTTAGTTATGCAACTCATAAATTTTATGGTACATCAACTGCAGAGTGTCTAGTATCCCACCACTGTGCAACTTGTTGTCATTCCTTCTAAACCACCATAGGACAAGCAGCACTACTTTGCTATGAGTGATTTCCTAATTTTGTTCTAAACTTAAGTCCGTTAATGACGTATGAAAGCAAGGACGTGGGGTGTCATACGCATAATTTTAAAAGCTGCTGAATCCTTTCATTACATGTCACATATAAAAGAAGTAAGATTTTGAAAAGTTAGCAATTTCAGATCATGCACCATATTTCATTACTCCACACATTTGCCCTTTAAAATTAACACAGTGATAGTGACCATGATTTTTATCGCTGGAGATGATAAATATGCAAAAACCAAATACCAAAAATCAACCAGAACGAAACTTCTAGAAATTCTTTACTGCATTATTATGATGAGTTAGCATTCAAATTGGCTTAAGCAGTAACACTACCTGCTTGCTTTCGGAAGGTGCCCGTTTCGAATCTCTGCTGATACACTGAATATCCTGATTGAGGTTATTAGAGGTTTTCCTCAGTCTGCCCAGGAAAGTGAGAGAACACTATCGCAAAGTACGCCATGACCAAACTATACGACAAGTTCTGCAATTAGGCCACAGCATGAATCAGTGCTTCCCAGCCACGTTTTCGCAGAACATCTTTAGGAGTAAAGCATGAAATCGTGAAGCGAATAAATAAAAAATTTGAAATGCCGCGAAGAATTTCAAAATCCCGCCAACTAGCACGGGAATTTTTATCCGTCAATCCGCAGCACTTAAAAAATCTCTGTGCGCTACCAAAATTAACCTTTTTTTGTTTTGTTGGGTTTCGGTCAATTCGTATTTTAATGTTATATTTAGTTCTATTGCGTATGTGTTCGTTTCGTCTTTTTACAGAGTCGCCTCACCGGTGGCGACAGAAAGGCTGCCCTGCTACCAAAATTTCTTGTGTGTAAACGTTTTTACAGGGAGGGGTTCCACGGGACATGAAAAATTATTTTAAGGGTTCCTCCAAGGAAAAATTTTGGTAAACAGTGGAATGTAGGTCGACTCAGCCTCTAACAGAAATGAGTATCAGGTGTATTTCCTGAGGGTAAAGGTGGCAGGTGAGTAGGGCTGACAACCTTACCACCTTCACGTGCTGACTGCCTAGAGATCTGGAGGCCTCAATCTCCTGGAACGCTACGGCCTGTAATAGGCCTGCACATGGGCTGCTTTACCTTTTCGTGAGTTACAATTCCACAATCTATTTTATTTGTAACATAACGTGAGAGAGTGTTCAGTTGATGACAATTCTTTATCTGAACTATATATGCTATTTACCTCGACATTCCACTTCACCGTCACCCTCGAACCCAGCTTTGCACTTGCACAAGAAATGTGCAGGCAGGTTACAACACTCGGCGTTCTCAACACATCTAGCAGCCACTGCAGGGTCTTCACACTCATTGATATCTGAAATAGGAATATCTTGTTAGTTTCTGCATGGAGAGTATGCATAAATTCAGATCAATATATTCAAGAAAATACTTCAACAAAGAAATGAATTAATACACTGAAACACTTCAGTTTTCCAAATGCCAAGCTCTGACATCTTTCCAAAATATGTTATGCCTAGTCTTGTCCCTTTTCATTAATTCATGTATAATATTTATTCTTCTACAGGAGTCCCTGTGCGCTTACAACACTCTATCACACTTACCATTAATCAAATAAATCAAATAACAACATAAATTATGGGTACACTAAAAGGCCACTTTATGATTCCCAAACAATTAGCCTCCTCGACAGCAATACTCCTATAGCCGCTGGTCATTTGTTGCACCAAACAGCACGAAGCAGCATCGAAAACAAAATAACCTCCACTGAACTGAACTTTTCGTTAGGTACATAAATATCTAACTTAACTGCTCTGATACTATGCAATTAAATGATGTGGTAGGGAGAAAAAAAATTGTCTCCCTACTGTGCAGCTGGGATAGTTCAGTTAGTCTACCGACTGGGTTACTAGGTGGACCACTGGAGTTCTATTCCTGGCACGGCAGGGGTTCTCTTCAGTACCTACCACAACCAGACTGGCTCAGTGACATAGCAGTCTCCTATCCCTTAGATAATGTTGGATATTTCTTCGTGCCGTAAAGCAACGGGAGCTGAAGCTGGCAACCCAGCTACACTGATTGCCCAGATTAAAGAATTCAAGAAGATGGAACTCCACTCCACATACACATCCACGGTGCGGTGACTAATTAAGCACAGAGCAGTATCTTCATGGCACGGTACCTAGTTAAGCTCAGGGTGAACGTAACCTTTATCTCACGATTGATCCAGTGTTCACCACCTCCTCGCGCCCAGGTTAAGAATGAATGGAGCTATTCCTTCCCCCCCCCCGCATGCCTTAATATTGTGCACAGGAACAACTTCACTTTTACTTATTTCACAATAAACTGAAGTGATATAAACAAATGATGTAGCTATGTGTATTATTTTATATTTAACCCTTAGCTCCACAGACGTAACTTGGAGAGAAGCAACGGGGGAAATACCCCCCTCCAATATTTTTTATACTTAAGAATAGTTTTCTTTTGCCTACTGAGTTGAAGAAGGGCTAATAAAAATGGGGTGAGGATCCCCCTCTTTCTAACTTGACTCCTTCGTATATTAAAATTCCTAACACCCATGGTCGATTCTCCCCCTCTACCGCCAATTCTACTAGCCAAATTACGCATATGCTTAGTTCAGCCTTCTTTTGTTTAACAGTTCTTTCGGTATCTCAGATTATAAAGTGTAGAACGGTATATGAGTGGTGAACAGTGCATTACAGTGAAGGAGAAAGGAACAATCCATGGTCTGATCTGAAGTACTGCCTTGGCATTTTCATGAGGCAACTAAAGCAAACCACAAAATCCCTCAGTGAGCGACGGTAGCCCTTGGGCTATAATATATAGAAAAAGACCATAGGAACAGAGCATGCATTCCTAAATATCTGTATTTTCCCTAGCAAGTACTGATATCATAAAGTTGTCCCTCGCGTTTAATTAAAAACTACTCCATGTACATATATGGAGATGTAGAGACATAGCTCCACACGTTTCACAGTCTCGGGTTCAGATGGAGAGAAATGATTAGCTTGACATTCCAGCTGCTTTACGCCTTCGGAAAATGTCGCTGGGATTCACCCGACAAGAGGGCCCCCGGGTCGATCTGCACACTGTAAAAGAAAGGAAAACTTCTTTCCTCTACCACAGTGGCTCCCAACCTAAGGTCGCGACTTAAATCGGCGTCGCAAGGGGTCTGAAGTTCGATTGCGAGAGGGTTTTATGGGGAACTCTGAAATTATGAAAAAAAAAGTATGTAAATTCAAACAAAATGATCGAGAAAATGTAATTATTGAATCTGTGTGTATTAATTTTAAACATAATGGAGCGATTACATTTTAAATAACTAACGACACACTTTACTTTCACTCACTTCACTTTAACCGCTGAATTAACTTGAATGTTAGTAATGTAAAAGCGTTATCTAAAATAAATAACGCATGTGTTAAATTTTTCAGTCACTAAATTTTTGACATCATTGTTCTGTTCACTTTATGTAATTTTTCATATGTTCAGTACTTCACAAGTTTCTATGTAGAAGCAAATGTTTTGTCTAGGTAGCACACGTATAAGTTATTTGACTCTTTAAAGACGAAGCGCAGATTGCTTTATTTAAAGACCCAGTTCGTACCGCGCAGTAAACACTTTTCATCTCGGTCATAAAAACCAATCATTTTATGGTGTAAGTGGCCCAAGTCGCTGTTTGTTCTGAGATAAATACGAAACACATAAATACAGTCTGGGCAGGCCGTACAATTGTTGAATGTACACCTGTTGATACATCACGTAACCAGTAGGCTTTAAAAGGTTAAAGAAAGATTTGTTTCTTGCATGTTTTGTGTGTTTAATAGTGACCCCAAAAATACTGGATTTGAGGAAGTAATGTTAAAAATATAATTTTTTTTTTTTTTTAAATAAGCGACAATGTTGTTTAGTGTTGAAGAAAAGGCATTAGTATTAATTCCTTTACAGTAAATATCATTGGCTATTTCTGTTACCCAACTTTGCTTTGGCGTAGCCATTAGGAGGGTTCAGGTGAACCAGGATGGCTTGAAATTAAATGGTACACACCAGCTTCTGGCTTATGTCGATGATGTTAATATATTGGGAGGAAGCGTACATACGCTAAAGGAAAATACAGAAGCTATAGTAGTTGCTGCTAAGGAGATTGGACTAGCAGTAAATGCTGATAAAACTAAGTACATGATTATGTCTCGAGATCAGAACGCAGGACGAAGTCACAGTATGAAGACTGATAATAGTTCCATTGAAAGGGTG
>JGI20166J26741_10011115_pt1 | contig 35762 bp, 10 predicted proteins | sample TergutCu122P5_FD_26741 | JGI IMG/M metagenome (IMG submission 26741)
TAAAGCGTATCGTAATCTTTCCTGGGGTGAAAAGCAAAACAAGGAAAAATACGAACGCGAAATGCTGCGGATTGTCAAAACGCTTGAATCGCCTGAACTGCGTGCCGATCAAATTATGGCCTTCGCCTGCAGCGCTGCGGATGCCGGTGATTGGGAAAAATACGACGCCCTGACCGGTGAACTGGACGAACCGTATCGAACCCGTGCCGTTCAATACAAACAGGCATGGCGGGAATGCAATGCCGGAAACAGGGAAGCCGCACGAAAAATTCTTCTCGATATGATTCAGAGAGAGCCTGTGATGCAACAACAAGCGGTTCAATCGGAAGAATCCAGGCTGAAAGCCGTCGTCGCGGCTCATCTTTATTTCGGGATGCTGGCAAGAATCGGATTTGTCGAGGAAACGCGTGATTTTCTTGCGGAATGCGAAAAATTTCATGTTTTCGGCCAAATGAACATCTTCCCAATGCCCGATTCAAAACAATATGACGTCTTTATGTATTACGCCAATGATATTGCGATAGACCGGACTTTCGGTTCCATTTCTTCACTGATTGATCGAAAAAAATATGACGAGGCGTTTGAAATCGCGTGTTTGAGCTACCCTTATGACAACGGTATGCTGAGTTGTTTTTTTGCAATTCTTCTCGACAACAAAGAGTGCGATGTTGCCACGGAAAAATATCGTCTCCTGGAAAAGAAAAAAACGGAGTTGATCTCTCATGGACGACCGTTTGAGGCGGGAAAAAGCGGGATCACCTGGCAAATTGTCGGTGCTTTGCTGAAATCCGGGGATTTCGACAGGGCGATGCAGTTGGCACGGGAAGAATCGCTCCTGGACAAGGGGGATATGGCTTCCATTGGCTGGTTGCTGCATGTACGTTTTCTGGACACTCTTTTACAAAACGGCAAAACGGAGGAATGCCGCGATTTTCTCGAAGAAACACTCAAGCGATATATGCCGCCGACCGACTTAACCCCGACAGTCACTCAATGGCGTGACCTTGTGCGTATTCAACTCGCGCTCGGTGAGAAAAAACAAGCCGAGGAACTTGTCGAAGCGATCAAAAAACAGTGCGATTCTCTTTTGCATCAGGCGGACCCGGAAAAATCCGGCCACGGGAAAAAACTGGACGCACTGATCACATTGGCGGAGGTTCAATGCATGCTCGGCAATCGGGAAGCGGCACTCGCAACGTGGCAACTTGCGTTGGAACAAGTGCCGGATGACATGGACACCTCGCGATTTTGTGCCGCCGTCTTCAATAAAGTGGCACTCTCGCAAGCCCAATACGGCATTGCGGGCGAAGCATTTTCGCGGTTGTCAACGATCCCGGTCACCGTCAGGAAAGTGCCGGCGGATGAGGTTCATGTTGGTACTCAAGAAATCCCGATCGACCGGCCGGTTTCCGAGATTTTTTGCGATATCGGCTGTACGTTTTTGAGAAACGGCGACATTGAAAACGCCAAACGCGCCCTTGAACAGGCGAAAACACGTCTGGAAACGAACCCCAACGTTCGCGTTTTCGGACTCGTCAACAATTTGGCCATGAGACTCCGCAAGGCGGAAATCCACGAAACGGAAAAATGACATGCCGTAATCCTGCTATCCGGCCAAACTTCATTTTGCCACGGATTGCCACGGATGAAACACGGATTTTTGTCCACAGATGACACAGAGTTTTACAGATGATTTTTTTAAAAAATAAAATCTGTGTCATCTGCGAAATCTGTGGATAGATCGTAGCCGGTTCGGGCGGCAGGCTTCGACTTCCGGTTCAAAAATCCGTAATCGTTACTTGTTTCACGCAAAGACACAAAGAAAACAAAGATCGCAAAGGTTTTAAAAAATAAAAAAAACCTTTGCGGGCTTGGTCCCTTGGCATTTTTGCGTGAAATCCCCATAAGGTGCGTGAACGGTTACAAAAATTATTTTTTCAACTTTTTCCGATTTTTTCTCTCTCACGCCCTTGAGATTTACGCAAAAATATGCGACGATAAGGTGTTTGTACCGGAGTCGGTATACAATCTGTTTGTGAAATGAAATTTTTCACTTTGCCACATTGAATATGAGGAGTACAAACATGGCAGCGTTTCCTGAAGTGTCCAAGATCAAATTTGAAGGCCCCGGTTCGTCCAATCCGCTGGCGTTCCGTTTTTACAATGAGTCGGAACTTGTCGAAGGAAAGACGATGAAGGATCACTTCCGTTTCAGCGTCGCTTTTTGGCACACGTTGCGAGGGTCGGGTGCCGACCCGTTCGGGCCGGGAACAATGGTTCGTCCGTGGGAGGATGGCACTGATTCCGTCCAGAATGCCTGCAATCGCGTCAAGGTGTTTTTCGAATTTTGCGAGAAACTCGGTGCGCCGTATTATTGTTTTCATGACCGCGATGTCGCCCCGGAAGGAAAGACGCTTGCCGAATCGAACAAAAATCTCGACGAAGTGGTCAAGGTCTTCAAAGGGGAACAACAACGTACCGGTATCAAACTGCTTTGGGGAACGGCAAATCTTTTCAGTAACCCGCGTTACATGCATGGTGCCGCCACCAGTTGTAACGCCGATGCGTTTGCTTACGCCGCCGCACAGGTTAAAAAGGCACTGGAAGTGACACTTGAACTTGGCGGTCAGGGTTACACGTTCTGGGGCGGTCGCGAAGGTTACCAGTGTCTTTGGAACACCGACATGAAACGGGAAACCGACCATTTGGCCAAATTCATGCACATGGCGGTCGATTACGCGAAAGAGATCGGTTTCAAAGGGCAATTCTACTTTGAGCCGAAACCGAAAGAACCGACCAAGCACCAGTACGATTTCGACTCGGCGGCGTGCATCAATTTCCTCCGTGCTTACGGTCTGGAAAAGCACGTCAAAATGAACATCGAGACGAACCATGCGACGCTTGCCGGGCATTCGGTCGAACACGAACTGGATTATGCCGGGAGTCAGGGCTTTTTGGGATCGGTCGATGCCAATGCCGGCGACATGCTCCTCGGCTGGGACACCGACCAGTTTCCGACCGACGTTTATATGACGACGAAAATGATGCTGCTCATCATGAAATACGGCGGTTTCACGACCGGCGGTCTCAACTTCGACGCCAAAGTCCGGCGTGAGAGTTTCGAGCCGGTCGATCTGTTTTACGCCCATATCGGTGGGATGGACGCTTTTGCAAAAGGCTTGAAAATCGCCGCTGAAATGCGGAAAACCGGTGAAATCGGCAAAATGGTCAAAGAGCGTTACAGTTCCTGGGACAGCGGTGTCGGAGCCGACATCGAAGCGGGCAAGTGCAACTTCAAGAGCCTTGAAAAATACATGCTCGACAAAGGGGAAGTCACCCCGAACAAGAGCGGACGTCAGGAGCTGTTCGAAAACGTGGTGAATCGGTACACATTTCAATAAACCGGCTTGTACGGTTTGTGATTGAGATGGTTTCAACAAGGCGGCTTTTCAGGTCGCCTTGTTTGTTTTTATACTTCAAAAATAACCGAAAAAAGTATATTAGGGGCACCTCTATTTATTACTTCGCAACGTTGATTCACATTCGAAAACGCTGCATTTTGAAGAGGCCGGAATCACAGGTTCCGGTTCGTCAAAGGAATTTTTAGAGGTTCCCTTATGGCACAATATTGGCGGTAACCGGAACCATTTTTTCAGATTCCAATTCAGCATGGTTTTTCTTCTGATCGTTTATATGTGGCTTTTCGTGCATCGGCCTTTCGAAGTCTGGCCGGTACTGGGAAACATACATATCGAACGTGTCTTCATGATCGTCATTTTGATTTTCTGGTTTCTTTTTCATAGAAAAACCTTTTTGACTAATCGGTCGATTTTCGCACTTTTTGCGCTGTTGACATCGGTGATGGTGTCGGAATATATGAATCTGGACCCCGTGAGATTCGCCAACGGTGAAATCAGTAAAATCACGGAAGACTGGCTCAAGATTTTTTTGTTTTCCCTGTTGATCATCACGAGTATCCAGTCGGAAACGGAGTTGAAAATTCTGTTGACCGGTTTTTGCGTCGTTTTTTTCATTTACCTGTCGCACTCGCTTTTTGAATATCACTTTCACGGTCGGCATGTCTACCGGATGGGAACGTACCGGATGATCGGCGTCGATGAATCGATGAACGATCCGAACTCGTTTGGGGCGTCCATCGTTTATGCGATTCCGATGCTGATTCCGCTCTGGCATCTGCGGGGAAAAACCTTCCGGCTCGGCCTGATCATGAAAACGTTTGCGGTTCTTTTCTTCCTGCTGGCGCTTTTTTGCATCATTCGTACCGGTTCCCGGGGGGCGTTTGTGGGTGCCATTTTGGTTTTGATCATCCTGGCGGTGATTTCCAGGCATCGTATTCGCTGGCTCCTCACCCTTTGCATCGCCGCGCCGATCGTTTGGGTCAGCATGGGCGAAAACCTTCAAAATCGTTACCTGACCATCATTGACCCGTCCCGGGGCCCCAAAACGGCCCAGGAATCCCTCGAAGGGCGAAGAATCGGCGTTCAGGTCGGGATTGCCACCTGGAAACGCTTTCCCGTGTTCGGTGTCGGGCCGGGAAATTCGCCGAAATACAATCCATTGAAGTTGCAGTTACACAATTTTTACGCACAGGTCATCGCCGAATTGGGGACCATCGGCGTACTGGCGTTCCTGATCGTGGTTTCAACGATGATCGTCAATTTTTGGCAGGCGAGGAAGTATTATCACCTGCATCGTCTCTTGGAACCGCCCGGCAACGATTATCTTTATTCGGTTTCGATCGCAACCATCATCACGCTGTTCGAGCTTTTGCTGCTCGGAACCGGGGCACACAATGCTTACCGGTACAATTGGGTTTGGTATACGGCATTTCAAGGGATTTCGGTGATGCTGTTGACAAATCAATTGAATGATGCCATCATAAGAAATGAAAAGTGACACGTTGAAAAGCACTTGTCACTTTTGCTTCGTGTGTGGTGAAAATGCCGTAAATGGTTACCTTTTTTAGTTTCCAGCACAAATGAGGGGAAAAACCGTATGACAAAGATAACAATGACCGTTTTTTCAGCTTTTCTTTTGATGGCGGGTGTCATGGCAATTGTGACGCCGGAAAATTTGCAGGCCAAAGAACCGGTCAAGCTGATTTTTGACACCGACATCGGAAACGACATCGACGACACAATGGCGATCGCCGTGATCCATGCATTGCAAAATCGCGGCGAATGCGAATTGCTTGCAGTCACGATCACGAAAGACAATCAATATGCCGCACCAATGGTCAGCATCCTCAATGAATTTTACGGTCGTCCCGACATTCCGGTCGGAATCGTCAAAAACGGCGTGACCAAAGAGGACGGACTTTACCTCGGCAAGATGTGTCATTTGAAAAACGAAGAAGGAAAGCCTGTCTTTTCGCCGAAAATCACGCCGGAAATGTATGCCGGTCTTCCTGATGCGACGACGGTGCTTCGTAAAACCCTCGCCGCCCAGCCGGACCGGTCGGTCGTGATGGTGCAGGTCGGATTTTCGACGAATCTGCTTCGTCTGCTCGAATCAAAAGCGGATGAAATTTCGCCGCTCGACGGAACGGCACTCGTCAAACAAAAGGTCAAACTGCTCTCGACGATGGCCGGTGCGTTCGTCGAACGGTTGAAAACGCACGCCGAATACAATATCGCCTGCGATATTCCGAGCGCACGGAAAATGTTTGAACTTTGGCCGACGCCGATCGTTTTCAGCGGTTACGAAATCGGCGAGACGATCAACTATCCCGCCAAAAGCATGCAGGACGATTTCGGTTACACGCCGCATCATCCGGTGCAAACCGCCTACGGTTTTTATCGCGGTCTCGAAAATGATCAGGCGACGTTCGATTTGACCAGTGCTTTGTATGCCGTCAGGCCGGATCGCGGTTATTTCGGGCTTTCAGAACCTGGCGACGTTTCTTTTGACGAAAAGGCGATCACGCATTTCTCGCCCAACCCGAACGGCAAAAGCCGTTATATGACGGTCACGCCGGAGCAGATCGCCCAAGTCCGCGAAGCTCTCTGCGGATTCTCCAGCGAACCGCCGAAAAAATAGTGCCTGTTGTCGAAAAGAAGAGTCCCAAGAAACCAGAGCCGCGACAGTCATGGAGCGGTTACCCCGGTGCGACCGCTCGTTTACACTCGCGGCTCTGATGAATCACTGAGGAGTGTCGCCGATGAATCAAAGCTGTTGCTGTAAAAAAACGGAGTGTTGTTCGGGCGACGTTGCAAAAGTGCCGCTTGTTTCCACGTCGCTTTCGTTTCGGGACACGCTTGGCGCGTGGAAAGCCCGTTGGGACATCGGACGCATGAACCACCGTGTCGAACCGGGGCTTTACGCCGTGGGGAAGCCCGACGGCGACGCACCCGTTCTGGTGAGCGCGAATTACAAATTGACATTCGACACGTTACGGAAAAATCTTTCCGGTCTGGATTGTTGGCTCCTGATTCTCGACACCAAAGGGATCAACGTCTGGTGCGCGGCGGGCAAAGGGACGTTTGGAACCGGCGAATTGGTGAACTGCCTGGAAGCGGTGGGGCTTTCAAAAATCGTGACGCACCGAAAACTCATCTTGCCGCAACTTGGTGCGTCCGGCGTGAGTGCCCATGAGGTCGCGCGACGCACGGGGTTTACCGTCACCTATGGCCCGGTACGGGCAAGCGACATCAAAACGTTTCTCGCATCCGGTTTTCAAGCGACGCGCGAAATGCGGGAAGTGAAATTCACGTTTTACGACCGGCTTGTCCTGACGCCCGTCGAATTGGTGACGGCAGCCAAAAAGTCGTTGCTCGTTTTTGGAGTGCTGTTCCTGCTGAACCTGGTCGCCGCAAAACCGTTCGGCCTGCCCGATTTCACTGCTTACGCCGGAGCGGTTCTCGCCGGAGCGGTTTTCACTCCGGTGTTGCTGCCGTTCATTCCCGGCAGGGCTTTTTCATGGAAAGGCTGGCTTTTGGGGTTAGGCTGGACGGTGTTTGCGCTGTGGCTGTCCGGCGGTTTTTCGCCGGGAACATGGTTGTTGGCCGCAGGATATCTGCTCCTGCTTCCGTCCGTCGCGGCTTATATCGCCATGAATTTCACAGGCAGTTCGACCTACACATCCCCTTCCGGCGTATTGAAGGAAATGAAAATCGCCCTGCCGCTGATTGTCGGCTCGTCCGTCGCCGGCATCCTGTTGACGCTCATTCACAAATTAATTTGACGGGAGAAAAAAACATGATACACAAGTATTTGACGAACGTAACAACGCTCTCGTTCACGAACGGTAAGTGTATCGGCTGTGGCAGATGTGCTGAAGTTTGTCCGCACGGGGTTTTTCACGTCGAAGGATTCAAGGCAAGGATTATCGCCAAGGACTTGTGCATGGAGTGCGGCGCATGCGCCCTGAATTGCCCGGCGAACGCGATTGAAGTCCATGCAGGTGTCGGCTGTGCAACGGCGATCATCAAGAGCTGGCTGACCGGCGGCGAACCGGTTTGCGGTTGCAGCGACGACGGCAGTGCGTGTTGTTAAGCGATCAATCATCAACGAAGATGACCGTTCATGCATCACCGAATTTCTTTTACCACAAAGAGCACAAGGTGTTACACGAAATTCACAAAGAACAAACAGACCTTGTGCCCTTTGTGCAATCTTTGTGTCTCTTGTGGTAAAAAAACTTCGTGGTGAGAAACAAAAATCGTAAACGGATACGAAAAAAGAGTGCGGGAAAGAGGACTCGAACCTCCACCGGGTTGCCCCGACTAGGCCCTCAACCTAGCGCGTCTGCCAGTTCCGCCATTCCCGCAAGTGAAAAAAGAAACAATGCTCGCAGTCCATCAATGGAAACTGCGCTGAATTGATCTGAGGGATTACGGCAACAAATCGAGATGCCGCAACGTGAGTTTACAATCATACTGGTGTCAAAGCATAGTTGTTTTTTTCATCGGGTCAAGGGGGGAATCCGACCCGGCAACCGATTTATTCGTTTGTTTTTAAGTAGCTTCCGCAAATTGACTTGGGAAAAAAAATCCTTGTGAAAATATTTTCAAAATGTGCTTGATTTTTTTTGCAGACTATTGTATAATAACAGTATGAGAAGCATTTGAAAGATTGTGACGGTGATTGATAAAAATCCAATTTTTCAAAGATTCTCACTTGATTTCTGTGCGACATTTTTGTCGTGATGGTTGGTTCCGTTGTTGAGGTTTTGTGATTTCGGTTAAAATTTCGAATCGTTTATCAATGGGAGGAACTCACATGAGGTATGCCAGATCCGAACCGGTTTCTGGGGGCGTCTGAGCGGCGTTCGCACGATTGATCCGGATGACGCCCCTGAGCAAAGAACTGAGTGATTTTTGGTTCTTTTGTTTCCTTTTTGCCGACGACGCGGTTGGATACCGTGATCGAAGTTTTTTTCGGGTGGCTTTTGCCACATTTCATGAATGATTTGTTCACCATGTGCCGGTGTGGCACCACTTGCGGTTTCGGGCTGTTCGTTTGAAGTTCTCAACCGATTCCACGCAGGTGAGTTCAAGGGTTCTTTTTGATTAACTTCTATCTCGTGACGTTGCTTGAGAGTATCGCATCGACCGAATAGTGTGTTTGAATTAAAGTGGCCTAAAAAACTGTATTCACAGGGACGAACATGTGTCCGGCCTGTTTTTGCGGGTTTTGTCAAATCCGTTCACACCAAAATGGAAAAGTGTACTCCTCAGGCACAGTTGATATCTCATCAACTTCAGATTTTGTAGCCCGAATGCTCCTCGTGTTCGGGCTTTTTTTGTCACATCGCATGATTTTCGCTGGACATGCGTCGCAATATAAGCTATTCTTTATCGGCTTGAGTATAAAACAAAATTCCTGCCCCCTGACAACTGCCCCCTGTCCCCTTTAATAGCCCGGTTCTGAACCAAATCAATGCCCCAAAATCATGCCGACGAGTTTTTTTGCCGCAAGTTTGAGTGAGACAACCTTGCCGTTGAATTTTATCGATTCGTGTACACTATTATTTTATTTCATCGCTTTGTTTTTCATTGTCGGTTTGACAAAAAACAAAGCCTCGCAAAGGAACTCTGAATTTTTTCTTGCGAGTCGAACGATGAAATGGCTGCCCATCGGCGTTTCCCTTTTCATGGCAACCGTCAGCATCGAGATTTTCCTTGCGATCAGCTCCGCAAGCGTAAAATACGGTTTGGCATCCATTCATTATCTTTGGTTTGTGACGATTTTTTTGCTGCTCGCATGGTTGTTTGTTCCGGTTTATTGGCGGAGTAAAACCATGACGATGTCGGAATTTCTTGAAAAACGATACGGAAATATTCCCCGTTGGTTTTATACCGTTTCCACGCTGTTTTTTTACGCAGGCGTTCGGATTCCCCTGATTCTGCTTGCTGCAAATTGTGTCATTCAATGTCTCTTTCCGCAACCGTTGATTCCCGGTGTCAACAATTTTTTGTTGTGTGGAACAATTCTGATTGTTTTGCAGGCGATTATCACTTTGATGGACGGCATCCGGTCCATCATTCACACTCAGATTTTTCACGCGATGTTATTTCTGATCGCTTTAATCCTGATATTTGCGGTCGGCTCCGAAAAATTCAACGGATGGACGCCGATGAAAAAAATGGTCGGGGAACAACCGGCAATATTATATGTTGATTCTCACGAAAGCCCGGCATTGGAAAACGCCGTCAAATATTCCGTTGAAAAAACGAAACATCCGGAACCCTGGAAACCGTATCATGACGCCTCGCTCCCCTGGTTGGGGTTTCTGCTTTGTATGCCGGTGATCGGCTTTTGGTACTGCTGCACCGATCAATACGTCACGCAGCGGCTTCTGACCCAACTGGACCAAACCGAAGGACGACGGGGAGCCGTTTTTGCATGCTTTCTCAGTTTCGTTGCCATTGTGATGATCGTTTTGATCGGATTTATGGTCTATGCTCAAGTTGTCCAGGCTTTGCATTCCAACGAAGAAATCGCGCAACGCCTGAAACAAGGGGAAGCGATCCCGGTTTCCGAACTGCAAAAAAACAACATCGACGTTTCCGTTCTGGAAAATCCGAATGCCGTTGTCGCCTCCATGGTCAAAACACTGCCGCCCGGCTTGCGGGGGGTGGCCATTGCAGGAGTGCTTGCAATGCTGATGAGTTCCCTGGCATCCCTCTGGCATTCCGGGGCGACGATGATCACGTTCGATATTTACAATAAACTTGTTGCTCATTCGGAAAAACGGTCTCTGGTTTTTTCCGGACGGATTGCCATGACCGGCATGATGGTTCTGACGTTGTTTTTGGTCCCGGTCGCTGCGATGAATGACTGGAGCGAGCCTGAAAACATTTTCCGAATGTGTGCTTTTTTTGCGCCCCCCTTTGTTGCCGTTTTTCTTTTGGGGCGGCTGTTTTCCCGGATCAATACGCTCGGTTGTACGGCCGGCATGATCGCCGGTTTTTCGTTGGGGTTGTTTTGTGCCGTCATCTCGTGTTTCGCACAAAACGTTTTCGCGGGCGGTTGGATGAGCCATATCGGTTTTTCACCGACGCTTTTGGGAACCCCGGACGGCAAAACACTTTTGGGAGAATTGGCAACCCTGCATTATTCTTATCTTTGTGCCGGTCTGACCGTCGTTTGCCTGTTGACGACCATGATTGCAAGTTTTGGGGCACCGGCTCCGAATCGGGAAAGAATCATGTTGTTGACGCTGCCGACGGTTTCCAACGAACACAAGTTGATCACCCGCGAAAGCTGGACGCTGACCGACGTCCTTGTCACGATTATCACTGCTGCGTCTTTTGTGCTGATTTTCTACCTGTTTTCATCGGCGGTTTGAAAAATATTGTTGGCGACTCCGAAAAGAACGAGAGTGGTTCTATTGTCCCGAATTCATGCTTCCCGAGTGAAAACCGGTCAGATCAAGCGTGATGTGGCGAAATCCGAGTGCAAGGAATTTTTTCGTCACCTTTTCACGAAATCTATCGTCGGCAAAACGTGAAATCTGCGACGCATCGACTTCAATGCGGACAAGGTTCGCTTCGTGCAGCCGGACACGCACCGAAGTCAAACCGAGCGACGCGAGAAACGACTCGGCCGCTTCGATTTTTTCCAGGCGTTCCGGCGTGATTTCAAGATCGTAAGCCAGCCTGGTCGCCAGGCAGGGGGTCGCCGGTTTGTTTTGATTGGAAAGTCCCCATTGGCCGGCCAGTTCGCGAATTTCCGCTTTCGTCAAACCGACTTCCGCAAGTGGTGCCCGAACACCGAGTTCCCCGGCCGCCCGCGAACCGGGGCGAAAATCGTTCCGGTCGTCGGCGTTGGAACCTTCGACCATAACGTCGATTTGTCGCAATTCGGCCCACTTTGAAAGCTGTGAAAATCGGATTTTTTTGCAAAAATAACAGCGTTCCGGCGTGTTTTTGATGAAATCCGGGTCGCCGAACTCTTCACCGGCCATCACCGTCAGTGAAATTCCGATTTCCTTTGCGATTTTTTCCGCAAACGCACGTTCATCCTTCAACGATGTCTCACTTTCGAGGTACACGGCCACGGCACGGTCCCCCAACGCGCACACGGCCGCTTTGGCGAGAACGGAACTGTCCACACCTCCTGAAAAGGCGACCACGCAATTGTCGTAATCCCCAAACCATTTTAGAAGTTTTTCACGTTTTTCTGCGGAATTTTGCAAAGTCATTGATTTGCCTGCTTCGCGCTATTTGGTCGAATTGTCGTCCTCTTTCAAGACAAAAATCGACGAAGGCCGGTGGGCCTGTTTGAATACTTGCCTGAATTCTTCCACTTTTTCCGGATGGTCATTTGCAAGATCATTTTTTTCACCGATGTCCTCCGCTAAATTGTAAATTGCAATGGGACCATCGGGGTGATTCGCCAGGTCGTCCTGAACCCCTTTCCAGTCGCCGAGACGTGCCGCGCGTTTTCCGCCTTGTTCGTAAAATTCCCAATAGAGGTAATCATGCTCTTTTTGACGATCCGTTTCCCCCAACCATGTCGGGAGAAAACTGATCCCGTCGAGACCGGACGGGGAATTTTCACCAATCAACTCACAAATCGTCGGGTAAAAGTCCCAAAACGCGCAGATGTGTTGCGTTTCGGTTCCCGGCTTGATTTTTGCCGGCCAGCGAACGATCAGCGGAACGCGAATCCCCCCTTCGGTCAGGTCTCTTTTGTGTCCGCGCAAAGGACCGTTGCTGTGGAAATCGAAAATCTTATCGCTGTGCCCCCCTTCCACATGCGGGCCATTGTCGCTTGAAAAAATCACGATCGTGTTTTCCGTCAACCCCAGATTGTCGAGCAATTGAGTGATTTCCCCCACGCTTTCGTCGAGTTTCGTCATCATTGCGGGAAAAGCGGCCACGGGATTCCGAACCGTGTTCGCACTGGAATACCTGACCTCCAGGGAATCAAACGCTTTGAATTGTTCCCGCCAGGGGGTGACGTATTTTTCCGGAACCTGCATCGCGGCATGAGGGATGGTGACTGTCATGAAACAAAAGAACGGACGGTCTTTGTTTTCGGTAATAAACCGCTTCGCCTCATTGATGATCAGATCATGCGAATAGGTTTTGCCGTCGAGCATGATTTTTTTGTCGTTGCGATACAAAAACGGCGGATAATAATTATGGGCGTCCACCTGGCCGTAGTAGCCGTAAAACTCGTCGAAACCTTGCCGGAGAGGGCTGCCGCTGTTCATGAAATTTCCAAGCCCCCATTTGCCGAACACACCGTTCACGTAGCCGTTTTTCTGGAGGATGTCGGCGAACGTGATCGTGTCGGAACTGAGCGGGTAATCCCCTTCTCTGCCGCCTGGCGCACCCAAATTGCCCCGAATATAGCCGTGTCCCGTATGTTTGCCGGTCAACAAGGCGCAACGTGACGGGGCACACACGGTGCTGCCGGCATAACATTGAGTGAACCTGAGACCGTTTGCCGCCAAAAAATCAATGTTGGGTGTTGAAAAAATCTTTTGTCCGTAACAACTCAAATCGCCGTAACCGAGGTCGTCGGCAAGAATAAAAACAATATTCGGTTTTTGTTGCAATGCCTGATCCTGGGCAAACGATGACGGAATTGTTGCGTTTGAAACAAAGATAAAACAGGTGGACAAATAAATGAATAGAGATAATGATCTTTGCATTAATGTGCCTTTCGTATCAGATGGGGGGAAATGAATCGAATGCCTGCTTCATGTTACATGAAACTCACGAAAAAATCAATTGCCGAATCAATGTACCATGCTATCGCAGCAATTTTGATATTTGAACATTTTTATATTCAAGTCGGTTGCGACGAGGCCGAAAAACGCAGTGCATCTCGCAAGTGGCGCACCTGATCACGAAAAATTGGTGATTCCAAAATAAATTCCGGAACTTTTGTAAAAATACCGCCTCAAACTGTTACGGTTATTTAGTGACGAAATTACGGCACGCCGAAAAAAATAAAAAAATTTTAAAATATTTCAGACAAGCGTTGTTGTTTTCCGTATCCCTCTTATTTTTCCAAGATTGCCTGTTGTCCTTTTTTTTCTAATATCGCGTCAATATTGCGACATGCCGGAAATTTGCAATATTTAATAATTTATTGCAATATAAGGTTGCTTTTTCAGAGGCATCTTATTTTAATCGAAAGGTACGTGAATAATTAGAGCATTTCAAGAATTGTTGGACCGAACCGGACGAAACGTTAGCGGGGCCCCCGCCTGTTTCGCGGCGCGGGCTTCGGTGGTTTCAAGTGGGATGACCGACACAAAAAAATACTGAAACACTGCGACTCAATCATGGCACAAGCGGGTTATTTTGGGTGGATAGGCTTAGTGTCATCATTCGTTCCTGCAATATTTTAAAATTTTATTGTGTCATTTTTGCTGTTTGGTTTACTTTGTATCGTTGGTTGGAAAGATATTTCGTATTGATGCCGTTATTGTGATGTAATAACGCATGTTGCGGAAATCATCCTGCCGTCATGACTGCCCCTGGCTTTTTGTATTTCTTTTTTCAGGAGAATCATCCATGCGTATTTGGGATTCCATTCGTCGTTTTTCAGGACATTCTTTTCGTCAACAGAACACAGGCTTATTCTCTTCACGAACAAAGAAGAAAGAAAAAGTTCAGAAACGCCCGTTGCAGATCGAGCAATTTGAAGATCGCATCCTGCTCAGCATCAACACGCCGGAATTGAACGCCATCTTCGTCAACCAGGATGAAACGCAGTATTTCGATCCGGCATTAAGCAAAGAGTTCAACACGGCCCCCCAATCGTTTCTGCTTCGATTTAACGAAGGCCAGCAACTGGACCCCGCCACGCTTGGAGCCGGCATTCAAGTGGTGCGTGCAGGAACGGACGGAAAATTCGGGACGGCGGACGATGTTTTGGTCAACATCGGATGGATCGGTCTCAACGGAAGCAAAGGGGATGGAAAAGACGTGGTGACCACAGGCAACGTAAAAACGTTGCAAGAAGGGATCGTCGGAAACGAAGTCGTGATCCGTTTTGCGGAATCGTTGCCGGACGACCAATATCAGATCCGCCTGATCGGGACCGGCAACAAGGCGTTGAAAAACCTTGACGGGGATGTTTTTCATGACGGACAGAACCAAACGGTCTCCTATAAGCTCGACCTCGGAGCATATATCGTTTCGGTCGTGCCGCAGCCGACCTATCACAAAACGGACGGGACGCTCGCGCAGTACCGTAACAGGATCGACATTTACTTCAACGCAAACGATCCCCTCAAGTTTCCGGCAACGGTCACGGCGACTTCCAATTCCGAATATCTGAAACTCTTTCAGTTGATCGCCACCAAAAATACGGTTTCTTCCGGAGACGATGTCGTTTTTTACCCGACGCAAATCAGTTACGATGCGAAGACCGGAAAAATGGTCCTGACGTTTGCAAAAGACCTCGACCAGCTTGATTCCACGTTCGATGGGGTCAACAATGCGTTCCGGCTCCGCGTGGGTGACCTCTATACGGCGACTCAGACGAAAATCCTTGATCTCGTCAACGCCGAACCGGGCGATGCGTTCCACACGTCTTATGAATTGACGCTGAGCAATCTCAATACGCAGGTAACGGGCCCGCAAAGTCTTGTGATTCACGGGCAGATCAATCCCCTTTATGATCCCATGCAGTATCCGGGAGGGAGCAGCGAGCCGGGATCGCGGGATTTGCCGAACTACGAAAACAACGATACCGACGACAATCTGATCAAGGAAAATCACACATGGTTCGACCAGGTGTTCGGGGGCGTTGACACAACGAACGGGCCTTCGATCGTTTATTACAATTTCAAGGCGATTCTCGGTTATGACGACACGGGAAAAGTGTATCGGAACGAAATCACGGAAGCCCAGAAAAATCTTGCACGCCAGGTCTTTCAGGTTTATTCCCGGTACCTCGGCGTCGAATTTATTGAAGACACGAATGCGACCAATCCGGCGGGGATCATCGTGGCGACAGGCGACCTTGCGGTCGACCGGGATGTGCTTCGAACATCGAAAGCCGGCGACGGAATCATGGCGGTCGGCGGTTACATGCAAGTCCGCGATTCCGTGAGCAACAGTGCTTCCCGTGCTTATTACAACATCGCCTTGATGGACAGTGCCGAAAACTGGGAAACCGATGTTTACGGCGGCAAATGGTTCACTTCCGCATTGCAGGCGATCGGTTATTCACTCGGCTACAGTTACGCCAACGATCTTCCGGTTGTCCACATTCCCGCCCAGCTTGATTCGGCCGGAAACGTAATCGTTCCCGCCAGGGATGTCCCGTCGGGAACCGTGATGGGGACCTCACACGTTTCCATTGTCGGCAACGCCGAACCGATTTATCTCGGCGATTACGACATCGTGCATGGCCAATACATGTTCCGGCCGGACAGCAACGATATCGATGTTTACAAATTCGACGCCAAACAAGGGGGCTGGTTCAGTGCGGAAACTTACGCCCAGCGGCAAGACGCCGCCTCGACGCTCGACACGGTGCTTGCCTTGTACCGCCAGGTCACGGCGTCCGACGGCAAAATCACCTACGAACTGATTTCCAGAAACGACGATTATTTCGGAAAAGACTCGTTTCTTGAAATGTATCTGGAACCCGGCACGTATTACATCGGCGTTTCGTCGACGGGAAACGACCGTTATGATCCCTCCATGGAGGGGACCGGCGAAGGGGGAACCACGTCGGGAAATTACGAACTGCGGCTGAACTTCAATCCGGAAACGCCCGCCTCGAAAAAAGACACCACGACCAAAGCGAATCTGATCGACCTGACCGGAACGAAATTCGACGGCGACAACGACGGGACGCCGGGCGGCGTTTACGATTTCTGGTTCAATGTGCAAACTCAGGCGAAAACCCTTTACGTCGACAAGATCGCGGCCGCCGGCGGCAACGGCACGATCCAAAAACCGTATAACACGATTCAGGCGGCATTGGCCGCCGCCAAAGAAGGGGACATTGTCCGTATCGTCGGCAACAATTTCGACAACGACAAACTCTCAAGCGATCCGGCTTATGCCCAAAGCACGCTCGACAACAAAGCGTATCAGATCGGCGTCAACCGGGACAACAAAAAAGTGCTTGAAGACGGAGCCGATTTTAACGTTCCCAAGGGCGTGACCGTCGTGATCGACGAAGGAGCCATCCTGAAGTTCGCGGATGCCAACGTCAATGTCGGGAGTTTCATGGTCAACGTCGACCGGAGCGGCGGTTCCATCCAGGTGCTTGGAACCCCGAAACACAACGTGATTTTCACGTCGTTTTACGATCAGACGATCGGCACGAACGGGGGCAATCCGTTTACGACGGTGCCGCAAGCCGGTGACTGGGGCGGCATCTCGATTCGCAACGATCTGGATTACGCCTTTATTGATTCTTATGATCCGGCGTCAGGAAAGACCCAGCGCGAAGTTCTCGAATCGCAGGGAATTTTCCTCAATTACATCAATAACGCCGATTTCCGTTACGGCGGTTCCAGCGTGACCGGTCTGACGGGAACTTATGCGCCGGTCACCATGAAAGAGGCGCGTCCGACCGTCACGTTCAACAGGATTTCCAACAGCAAGAGCGCCGCCATGTCGGCGGACGTCAGCAGTTTCACGGAAACCCGATTCGAATCGTGGGACCATGACGCAAAGATGATTTACACGCTGGATTACAACCGCATCGGTCCGATGATTCGCGGCAACTTCATCACCAACAACACGGTCAACGGCATTTACGTTTTTGCCGACACCCCGGCCGGCGGCACACCGCAAAAGGTGACCGATTTCATCCGTTTCGACGATACCGACATCGTGCATGTATTGCAGGAAAACATCGTCGTCCAGGGAATCATCGGCGAATACGCGACCTCGGCGACCACCGCTCCTTCACTCGGAGTCGGCTACGGCCAGTACGGACTTAATACGTCAATCGTCGAGGATAAAAAGGTCGATATTGCTTCACCGGATATCAACGATCCGGATCACCCCGCTTATCCGCTCTATTTCGAGTCGGCGCACACGTCGGCCGGAAACGCGAAAAACGATTCGTTTTACGACAACACGCTCTCCTTCAACAAAACGCCGGGCGACGGCGAGTATTTCACGTTGTTCGACGGCACCACGTCGTTGACGTTCGAGTTCAACCACATTGATACCGTCAATCAGGGGGGCGGCGTCAAAGCCGGACGCGTGCAGGTCGACATCCTGTCGACGGACACTGCGACCGTTGCCGCTAAAAAACTTGCCGACGTCATCAACAGTTTCAGCATGGCGGCGTTCAAAAGCAATTACGCCAAATACATTCCTGTCGGTGGAACCTCCCTGACCAAACCGTTCAAGATCAGTGCGGTGCAAGGCAGTGGCGTCAACAGCGTCAACATCAGCCTGAAATCAACCGGAACGAATCTCGACATTACGGGAACGGGATTGGTCAAGTCAAGCGTCGGTGGACGGATGATGTTTGACCCCGGGGTCGTCGTCAAGTCGTATGGAACCCGTATGGAAGCGGAAATGGGGTCGCAAATCATCGCGGAAGGGACCGCAGACCGCCCGATCATCATGACCTCGCTGTACGATACCCGTTACGGGGCCGGCGGGACATTCAACACCGGAAATTCCACCACCAAGATGCCGGCCGCCGGAAACTGGTCGGGCATTTTCTTCAGTCCGGATTCCAAAGGGAGCCTCGACCATATCGTGCTCGCGTTCGGCGGCGGGACGTCCCGTATCGAAGGGGACGCGAAATATTTCGATGCGGTCGAAATTCACCAGGCCGACGTTCGTGTTGTCAACAGCCGGTTCGAATACAACTCCGGTTACACGCGCGGCCAGATCGCCGGTCGCGGTTCTGCGGACCCGGCGGTCATTTTCGTTCGCGGCGCACAACCGGTTATCGTCAATAACGAGTTTTTCAACAACACGAACGGCAGAACCAACTCCGCAGACTCGCTGGCGGTTGTCAGTATCAACGCCAATGCGCTTTCGAGCAGATCGGTGATCGACTGGGGACGCAGCACAGGCTCCGTCGACAACTTTTCCGAGTATGACGACAACTACGGCGCAATGGTTCGCGACAACCGTTACACCGGCAACGGTCTCAACGGCATGATCGTGCGCGGCGAAGTCCTCACGACGGCGGGAATTTGGGACGACGCCGATATCGCACATATCCTGTTCAGCGAAGTCATCGTCGCCAACTATCATTCCAACGGCGGTCTGAGGCTTTTGAGCGCGCCGGGGAACAGTCTGATCGTCAAAATTCTCGATACCGATAAAAACAACCGGAAGGCGGGGTTCACGACGACCGGCATCGCCCTCGAAATGGACAACCGGGTCGGCGGCGCGATCGAGCTTCTCGGGGCACCGAAATATCCCGTCGTTTTGACTTCCTTGTACGACGATTCGGTCGGCGCGGGACGAGACCTCAAAAAACAGGTGATGTTCGACACCAATAACGACGGTTCGGCGACAAAACCGTCCCCCGGCGATTGGCGAAGCGTCAAATTCGGCAGTTACAGCAACGACCGCAACGTCGCCATCGTTTCGGAACTCGAAAAAGTGGCCGGGGAAAGCGAAGATCAGAACGGAACCCCCGCCAAAGCCCAATACATCGGTCAATTGGCGACGGAAGACAAGGCCGGCGATGACACGCTCCGTTTGGGGTATGAAATCCTCGGCTCGATTCGGAGCGATCATGCGAATGAAGCGGACGTCTACAAATTCAAAGCGACACCCGGCACCGAAGTCTGGCTCGATATTGACAAAACGACCCGCGATCTGGATTTGATCCTCGAAGTGGTCGATGGCAGCGGCAACGTCCTGGCCCGTTCCGACAACTCGTACATGGAAGAGTACGGAAACGGTTCGGTCTATACCGCACCCGGCATCCAGGCGTTCACCATGAACAAGGACCGCTGGAACGGAGTCGACAATTATTCGCAGAACCAGCGTGATCCCGGCATGAGATTCATCATTCCGGGACCGGGGACCGAATATTACGTCCGCGTCCGCAGTGCGCTCGGCATGAGCAGTTTCAACAAAATCACCGCCGCGGCAAGCGACGGCAAGACGTTCACCATCACCGACAACACTTCGATCGACAGCACGACGGGCAAGCCGGCGCGGGTGGCCACGTTCAGGTTCGATTACAGCAAAACCGGTTATTCCTACACCGGCGGGCAACACATCATCGGCATGAAAGGGGTCGGCACAACGGAAGACGAAATCCGCGAACAGATTGTCAAATGCATCAATGCCGCGAACCTGCCTTACGTGACCGCGCGGACGGCCATGATCACCGGCGGGGACGGGAAAATCATCAAATACGCCGTTCTTGACGGTGTCGAACTGGTTTTCAATCCGCTTAGCACCGGCTTGACCTGCCTTGAGAACAGTTACGGAAGTTATCAGTTGCAAATCCGTTTGCAGGAACTGGACGAAGTGCCCGGCTGCTCGGTGACTTATGCCGACATCCGTTACGCGGTCAACGGCATCGAAGCCTACGGTTTCCCGCAGCATTCGCCGATTCAGGCGGAATACACGTCGAACAACGCGTCGTCGGGGACAAACCAAACGTTCGCCGGTGCGATGAATCTCGAAAATCTCCTCGCCTCGGACACTGGCACCATCAGTGTTTCGGGGAAACTGTCCAGTCTGTCGCAGGTCGATTGGTACAAGTTCGATCTCAATTACCGCGGCACGCAAGTGAAGCCGACCTCGTCGAACGAAGGAAACATCTGGTCGGCCATTTTCGACATTGATTATGCGGACGGCAAAGGCGGCCCCGACCTGATGCTGTGGGTTTTCGACCAGACCGGACGTCTCATTTACATCGGCAGCGATTCCAACGTGCCGGACGATCAATACGATCCGAATCTTTCTTCGTCGATCGAAAAACTCTCGGCGGGTTCCGCCGGCCCGTATGATCCGTTTATCGGCCCGGTGAATCTCAAAGCGGGGCTTGAACCTGCAAATTCGGATGCGAATACGGTGAGGGATGTGAATGATAATAATAAAACGTTGGCGGACAAAAAAAACGATACAAGCAAAACATACTATGTCGCGGTGACCAGTGCGACGATGGCCGCAAATGTGCTCAAGAGTGCGCAAACGCGGCTGGAACCGGTGGACAGCGTCAAGCGAATCGCCGAAGAACGGGTCGACCAGGGACAGGACATGGACAAGTGGTGGAGCGGAACCGGTTGGGACGCAACCGAAATCGAAGCCGCCGAGCGTCTGACGCTCACACCCGACGAATACCACCTCGGCGATGTCGTGACATACGTCAATACCGGTGGTGCCTTGTATATGATCAATCCGTTTACCGGAGCCACCCAGGTCGTCCGATACTATGGTGCCGACGGTAATAACCGGTATGACACCCAGGATATTGACATTCGCTTTGACGGACGGCTCTTCACAACCGAATGGGTCGGCGGCGGTGATAAATCCTACACGTTTTCTGAAATCAATCAGGGAGATTACCGTCGCAGCCAGGATGTTTCCGGAATTTTGTCCCAGGTACAAAACAAAGATCGTTATGGTGCCAATAACGGTTGGCGTACCAACGACCTCGGATATCAAATCCGCGGTCTTACGACGGCACCATATCTTTCTTTGACGGGAACTTCACCTCAAACATATACGGTGGTTCTCGGGAGTATGAGCACCGATGGCGGCGGCGACCCGAATGACCCGACTTTGGGGGTGTTTGGAACCAGAAACGTCCTTTATATTCTCGGATCCAACGGTCAGGCGCTTTCACACGCACAAAACGGAACCATTCGGACGGCAGGGACGGATGACAGGCATTACAGCAATGCCACGCCGATCGGTATCTTTGACAGTACGGCGGCTGGTCTCATGACAGATAACGAGAGATTGATGTCTGTCACTTTCGGAAATGACGGGATACTCTATACCATTTCCAATACAGGTGCGATTTATCGTATTACCAATCCGACAGCGTTTGATTACATAGAAGTCGATCCACCGTCGGGCAGCAAGTTTATCCGCAAGATTGGAAATTCCACAACACTGCAATTTGTCGGATATGCGGTGGACGGCAACGGGAGTCCTCTTGCAAGTGCAACCAGTATTACGGAAGGTCCCGCGACTGTGGAAAACGGCCTTTATCGCAACATGCTGTTCATCACGACGTCCGGCGGACAAATGTTCGCCGTCACGCCGAACAAGGCGGCAAACGGGGTGATTCAGCCGGAACCGGTTTTTGTCAACGGTCGAAAATCAATTTCGATTCCCGGTGGTGCAACCGGCATCACGTTTTCCAATATTGATTACAACCTCTGGCACAGGACGTACAGCAGTGCCGACCCGGTGTATGTCTCGCCCGACGGTGTGCGTCCGGAGAATGAGTACGCGACGAACAACAACCAGAACACCGATGGATACGCCCATCCCGGCAGTCAATACGATTGGAATCACCCCGCGGGTGCGAGTTGGTATTTCGGCATTGACGATCCAAGGTGGATTAATACAGATTCCGTCGATCCCCAACCGGGAGTTTTCAATTGGGAGCAAGTCAATCAGTGGGGCGCAGGAAATCAAAGCGTGTTTGGAACTTATGATGTTCCGGGCGGTGCTTACGGGGCTTTGACGAGCAATTCCTTCAGTCTCGAAGGCTATGCCAAAGAAGACAAACCGGCATTGTATTTCACCTATCGTTATTCCGGCGACAAGGAAAATCTCGTCGATGCGAACGGCAATCCGGTCAATTACAAGGACGATGCGCCGATTGTCTACATTTCCGCGGACGGCGGAACGTGGGAAGCGGTCTCAACCGGGATTTTCTATCAGGATGTCAGGACTCAAAACGGCCAGGAATACAACCGGTCTTACTGGGATCGCACCAACGACGCGGATTACAACTCGCTGAACACACAATACCGCGACGAAACCCACATCATCGACATTTTGGAAAATGACGACGCATGGCGCCAGGCAAAAGTCGACCTTTCCAAATTCGCCGGTGCCAAAGACATCAAAATCAAATTCGTTTTCTCCACTTCCGGAGGACAGCTCGGTCTGGGAACTTGGGGAAATCCGTCAAATCAAAAAAGTTCTTCGATCACCGCGGTTGCCCCGGACAAGATTCTCGACGGTCGTTCGACTCAACCGGGACTTCCGGACGGAACATTGACAAAAGCCCAGGATTCCGGATTCAGAATCGATAATGTGACCTTCCAGTATCAGCAGGGTTACAGCCTTTATGTTCCGGTCACGCCGGGGGAATACACCAACGGCGGTCAGATCACGCTGACGATCAACGGGCAAGCCGTGAAGGTGAATATTCCCAAAGCGATGAGTGCCGAGCAAGCGATGACGGCGATCATCAGCCAGGTCAATGCGGCACTTTCGGGTATGGGGATCAGGGCGATGCGAACCGTCGATTGCTACGGAAAAGCATCGGGACAGTGTATCTATTTTGAGGGGGCAAACACGTTTTCGATCACCGTGCCGGTCAGCGGCGGCTTCACGATTTTCGGTGGTGCCCAAGATCGTTTCCTGGAAAATCTGCAAAACATGACCTCCGCGCAGTTCGCGACGTTAATGCAAAGCTGGCGGAACGGTACCGCAGTCGTGCCAATTCCGTTCCGCGCTGACATGTCGACTCAGGAAATCGCGGCAACGACGGCATTCATGATCAACATTGTCTTTAATGACAGTCTGATTGCAACGTTGAGTCAGGCAGGAAACGCTCCGGCAGTCCGGACGATGGATCAATTCTTCGAATTCGGCACCGGATTCGGTACCATCGGTGTTGCAGGAATGTACGACCCGCGACAACTCAAATTCCTGTTCACTTCAAACGACGGATACGGCAATTCGAGAACCAACCTCCTCGAACGGGTTGTAAAACTTGATTCTTCCATGATTTGGGGAGTATCAGGGTATTTCAGTGATTATTATTCCTATAAATATCTTGACGGTGTATTGCACACTTATGAAACCCACAAGACAAGCCCCTACACGAATTCCGTCCAGATGATATTGACCGGGCATACGATTACTCCGGTCAATATCACTGACCCTGTGACTGGGAGAACATCCAGCCGTCTTGGTCCGTTGTATGCACAGGTCGGTGATTACGAAGGGACCCGTTATTACAATACGGTGAATTCTGATCCCGCAAATCCGGTTTATGATCCTGTTTACGTTGCAGGTGATACGAGTAACGGCGACTATGGCGAATATCTTGCAAACGATCGCACTGTCCACAGGGCGACAAGTAACCAGAATACCGGTTTTTACATCGACAACATCATCATCGGTTTCGCCGGTCGCGGCGAAATGGTGACCAATGCGCCGGTCAACACCGGTTTTACTGCATCCAAAGCGTATGCGGAATATTTCGTCGCTTCCGGTTCGTATCAGCTTGAAATCCGTCGCGGCGACGAGTACACCGACTACACGAAGAACACGAAAATTCACGATGATGCCAATCTCCTCACGCTCTTCAACGTTTATGAGCGGATGGGGGATGGGATCAGCCTGATTTCTCCGGACGCTTCGGGCATCGCGCACAACCAGAGGTTCACGATCACCGACGGCGTCAACAAACTGACGTTCATCTTCATCAACGAAAAATTCGGCGGCGGTTCCGGGGACGACATCAAGATCGTTTTCAACGATCTCGACGACAACCTGACGATCAAAGTCAAAATCGTCGATGCGATCAACACCGCCTTCAACAAGGGGCTTTTCAAGGTTCGCGCCACGACGTCCCGGTTTCATCAGACCATTGATTTGTTCGGTGCCACCGATTTCCAGAACATTACCGCTGGCGCCACGCCGATCAAGCACATTTTCTACGGCGTCACGGTCGATCAAAACGACGGCCGGGTCGCTTACCAGAACAACGAAGTCGTTTACGCTTATGATCCGACCCAGCCGCGCGTCACGAACAGCGGCAATGTCGACTATAACAATTACGTCGCCAAAGACCGCGATTTCAACGGTTTCCTCGAATCGACCGCCTCACGGCTCTATATCGACACGTATCTCGGCAATCGTTACGGCGACAACAACACCGTCCGCGAAAAAGGGCAGTTGAACATTTTCGGGAGCAGTATTTCCTACTCGTCCGATTACGGAATCCTGATTGGCCCCGGCGACAACGACACGGCGGCCGCACGTCAGCAGTCGAGCGACAACAAGCTGGTCCCGGGCATCGCCGTCACCAGCAACGTCCTGTCGTTCAACGGTGCCGGCGGTTTGACGGTCATCGGAACGCCGGAGGAATCACCGTTCGTCCGCGTTCTCAACAACACGATCTACGGCGGCACCGCTGCGACCGGCATCGGGATCAATCTCGGCGACAACACCGCCGCAACAGTGATGAACAACGTGTTCGCGAACCTCAGCAGCGGCGTCGCCGTCGCGAAAAGTTCGGAAAACAATATCGTTTACCGCTCCAACACCTACCAGGGGAACACGAGCAACGGACAAGGCGCGGAAGTCGAAAAATACGACGCGCAAATTCTGGCGGCGGGCGAACCGCTGTTCGTCAATCCCGCACGCGGGAATTTCTATCCGGCACCCGGTTCAAGAATCATCGACAGTTCGACGGGAAGTCTGCTCGAACGCATCGAATGGTACAACGCGACACTGAGACAACTGGGCATTCCGCAATCGGTGATTTTCGCGCCGGACTTTGACATGTACGGTCAGCTTCGCGCCTATAACGAAGGAAGTTCCTCATCCGGCGGAACCGGCGGCAATCCGGCAATGGATCGCGGTGCGATCGACCGGGTCGACTTCTCGAAACCGACCGCCTCGCTGATCAATCCCGTCGACGTGACGGAACTCAGCAGCATTAAAACAACAGGCGACCAGAACCCCGCCCGTGATGATATTTTTATCATTGCGGAATATTACAATCAATTCGTCATCCAACTCGACGATGTCGGGATCGGCATTGACGATTTGAGCGTTGCCGATGCACAAGGCACCGTCCTTCCCAGTGTGTTGACATTGGTCGAAGAAACCTGGGACGGCAACAAGTGGGTGCAAAAAACTCTCGTGCAGGGGACGGACTTCTTTGCCAATTACAATACCGCCAATGATCAGATTTATCTGACCCCCGTTCGTGGTCAATGGAGCAGTGACGCCAATTACATCATCACACTGAATAACGGGCCGGATGGGATATGCGACCTGGCCGGCAACCCGCTCAATCAAAATCGTTCGGACGGGACGGTCGTTTTCAAAATCAACCTGACCGGTTACGATTACGGGGACGCTCCGGACCCGACTTATCCGACGTTGCCGACCAGCGACGGTCCGCGACATGTCGTCTATCACGGTTTCAGTCTCGGGCAAAACGTGTCCGTCGATTATGCTCCCTATACTTCGCCGTATGCCGACGGGGACGTGTTCGACGACGGGGTCAAGATGAATCAGAGCGACCTTGTCGCCGGAATGAAAAACACGTTCACCATCACCATTCGTGATGACAACGCACTCGTGAAGGCGTCGCGTGCCGCCGGTGCGCCGATCGGTTACCTGACCGTCTGGGTCGATTGGGATAACAGCGGTGATTTCGACTGGACGAAAGCCAATTCCAATTACACGGAACTTTATACGTTCACGGTTACCAAAGCGGGCGAAATGACCATCACGATTGATGCGCCAAGATACATGAAAGACGGCGTTACGGAATTGACGGACAGTTATGTTTTCGCACGTTTCCGTCTCTGTTCGGTCAATGAAGTGCTTGCCGTCAATCCGCAAACCGGTTTGCCCGAAGTCTATCACCAACTGCTTCCGACCGGTATTGCCAAAGACGGCGAAGTGGAGGATTATCGGTTCCACATGGTGAAAAATCTGAAAGACTTCGGCGACGCTCCGGAAACTTATGCCCCCAAAACGGGAATGGATGCTTGGCACGCTGTTGATTTGCTTTGGGGATATGACAAAAACAATCCGACCAAGCCGATGCTCGGAAAAGAATCGGAATTGGTGGCCGGGAGCGGAAAGCAACTCTATTTGGGGGACAAAGCACCGACCAGTAAATCGGCGCCGAGTTACTCCGAACATGCGGACGGCGATCCTGACGAATCGCCCAATCCGCTGACCGGACTGTGGTTTGTCGCCAACGAAGAATTATCGCTGGCAGGCAAAATCAAGGTCAATATTCCCGCCGCACTGAAAGCGAAGATGACGGCGGACCCGACTGTCAAGGTTTACCTCAATGCATGGTTCGACGTCAACGGGGACAAGGTCTGGTCCGATGACGAACATCTGCTCAACAATTATGCGATCGGATTGAATGATCTTGACGCCAATGGTTATCTGAAAAACGTCACGGTCAAGGTGCCGGCGAGCGCGCAACGGGGCGAATTTGTCGCCCGGTTCCGTTTGAGTACAAGCAAAATCAGCAGCCCGTATGGGCCGGAGATCGCATCCGGGATCGTTTATGACGGCGAAGTGGAAGACCAGGTCTTTAACGCGCTCGACAAACGCCGTGACTTTGGCGAAGCCCCCGGCAATGCCAATACCTTGTATGACAGCGGAGGCGCCGCACATGCCATCGTTCGCGACGCGAAAGGCAACCCGTCGTTGAGTCTTGGCACGAAAGTCGACGAGGAAATCGACGGAACTCCGGCCAAAAATATCGCCGATCTCAAGTCGATGGTGATCGCCGACAACGACGGATTGATCAATTGGCGTCTTGTCGTCGGTCAAACGTCTTACATCCTTGTGACGGCAACCAACACGACGACGACGGATGCTTATCTCAATATTTGGGTCGATCTCAATCAAAACGGCGTGTTCGATGATGTCGGGGAAAAACTGATCAGTAATTTTGTCGTCAAAGCGGGAACGCCGGCAGGGACGCAATTCCAGTTGAAGATCGACAAACTACCGACGGAAGTCACTTTGAAGTCGGACGGCAAGACAAAAGAGGCCGTTATTCTTGGTGACAACGTGATGCGTATGCGTTTGAGCCATCAAAAAGACATCGGCCCCCGCGGCAGCACCATTGTGGTCGGAGGCGTCAAAACAGATATTGACGGGGAAGTCGAAGACCATGTTGTTTCCATTCAGACGCCGACCGCGGACGTTTCAGGGACGATTTATCAGGACCTGAACGCCGACGCAAAACGCCAAATCGGCAAAGGTGAAGCGGGACTCGCCGGCCTGATCGTTTATGTCGATCTGAACGGCGACGGAAAATTCAGCCTGGACCAGTTCGGCGTCCTTGAACCTTACGCCGTGACCGACGCTAACGGCAATTATGTCCTGAAAGGACTTTGGAATACGACGGGCGACCAAAAGTACAAAATCCGCGTTCTGAAAGACGCTTCCGATCTCGGAAATATCACCGGAATTGCCGCCGCGGATAAAACCGCAATTGACGCGGCTCTGACATTGCTGAAGCAATACGACGAATACGTTTTGTCGACGCAGGTTTATCAATACGAAGTTGCCGTGCCTGACAGTACGGCGATTATCGGCAAGGATTTCGGCTATTTTGCGAAGCCGCATTTGAGTATCTCGGACGTAAGCGTCGTTGAAGGGAACGTCGGCACGGACGGCAAGGCGGTTCGGACGGAAGTGAGTCTTGAGATCAGCATGAAGAACAAGTACGGCACGAACGTGGCAGCGGACGTGTGGGTGGCTTATGACACGATTTTGACGACGCTTGGGCTTCATTTGGCGGACGCGGGTCTGAAATATCAGGTGCTGGTGGCGGACGCGGCGACGGGGGATTTTGAGCCGATCGTTCACGCGGCGACGGCGGCGACGAACAACGTGGCGAACGCCGGTTGGGTGAAACTGACGGGTGTGGACGCGAAGACGGCAAGCGTGAAAATCAAGGTGGTGGTTCTCGGCGACACGACGGTGGAACGGGACGAGATGTTCCAGGTGAAACTGAGTGCGGCGAGTTACGTGGAGTTTCTGAAGAACCTCGTGGCGTCGGATGGTAAAACGGCATTGGCCAGCGTGGTGATTGAAAAAGGGATGGGGAACGTCGTGATCATCAACGACGACGGTTCACTGAATTATGGAAACGCTCCGGCGACTTATGGTCCGACGCAATTGGCGGACGCCGGGGCGCGTCACGGTGGTCCGAAAACGCTCTGGCTGGGGAGCACGATCGATTACACGGCGGCTCCGGTGACCAACGGGACGGACAAGGACAACGACGGCGTGCGCGGTTACAACGGCGTGGCGAGCGTCGGTTATGTCGACATGAACAACTTCCTGTTCCTGACCGGTGCGACGAACCGCCTCGAAGTGACGGTGCATAACTCGACCGGCAAACAGGCGTACCTTGTGGCGTGGATGGATCTGAACGGCGACGGAGTGTGGAACTCTGCGACGGAACAGGTGATCGGAACCTCCGGCAATGGAATCAAGGTGAGCGACGGTATCAATTACGTGACGGTGAACGTTCCCGCGAACGCGAAACTGGGCGAAACCTGGGTGCGATTCCGCTTGAGCACGGACGAAACGCTTCCGCTCGGAAGCATGGCAATGAACGGCGAAGTGGAAGATTACAAGGTGAAGGTGGTGGACAACCGGATCGACTACGGCAGTGCCCCGGCGACTTACGGCGATGTGGGGCACATTCTGAAGCCGGACGCGAACGGCAATTACACCGGCCCGTACCTCGGCAACCGGGTCATCCCCGAATTCGACCCCAAATCGGTCTATTCCAACAATGCGAATGCTTTCGACGACGACGGCGTCACCATCAAGACTGTCAAACCGGGCACCGGCACGTCTTATGCGAATGCCCTGTACGCCGGAACGTGGACGACCATCACGGTGAACGCTTCCCAAGGCGGCGTCCTCAGTATGTGGGTTGACACGAATGGCGACGGAGATTTCCTGGATGCCGGCGAACGGATCATGTTGCGCAGGACAGGCGACACGGGCAACGGAGCGACTTATCTCACTCTTTCGCCGGGAAGCAGTATCAGTATCGATGTGCTGGTTCCGTCGACAGACCTTCCGACGAACGTTCAAACGACGTTTGCACGTTTCCGCCTGACGGACAGTACGGTCGATCATTCGAAACTCGGCCCGACCGGCATTGCCGCCAACGGCGAAGCGGAAGATTACAAAGTTTCCATTCTGACCAAGAGTTCGACCTTTGCAGGGACCGTCTACAACGACCTGAACGCCAACGGCAAACTTGATCAGAATTACGTGGCGACCCAACTGCCGGAAGTGAGTCTTGTGCCGACCAAGGGGACGAACGTCCCGCTCACGTCGATCGCTTATTCGACCATAACGAATCCGGGATTGTCGTCGGGTTACTACTCTCTCGACTCTCTCGGCCAAATTAACCAATTTTCTTCGGGTTACTACCCTCTCGGCTTTTATGTTGAACTTGGCGGAAAGCAGTATCAGTACATCCGGGTCACCGACAAAGGGGCTTTGATGTTCATCTCCGACGACGATCAGTTGTCTGGCGCGACCGCCGGTGTTCCGACGCTTTACGGTGCCGACACCCCGACATTTGCGCCGTTCCTCTCGAACATGATCAACGAAACCGTGACATGCGGTCGCGGTTACCGGTGGGTGACGTTGCCGGGCGATAACGATACGATCGTCACGGCGCGTCAGGATTTCGTGACCATTACCTGGGGCGGCAAGTTCGGCATCCAGATCGTCAACAGCATCCGTGAAATTAGTCCGGCGGATGCCAAGAAAACGATCGCGCCTGTGGGCGATCTTGTGACCTTCTTCTATTCCGACGATTTCATCGCATCGATCGCATCAATGCCGGCCGCCGACATTGCCGCCAATCCGGTTCAAATCGGGACGAATTTCGGCAACGCACGTGTTCGTTACGGCAATGCGGACGTTCTTCCTATTGCAGGGAGAGATGCGACGACTTATTCGTCAAATACAGATCTGTCGGCGTTTTTCAGTTCGTTGCAACGGGGAAAATCCGAAATGCAGGATGTGGGCGGCAATTATCTGGACGGCAATTACCAATATCTGATCCATCGTCTCAATCCGGTGCAAGGGTTCGCCGCGACGACGGGTTATCGTGATGTCGCAAGCGTAGCCATCGACGACAAGACCACAGTGATCATTTCATTGCCGACGGAAGTCGTGATTTACGAGTCCTTGATGTACAAGCAGATGTTTTACATCAATACTTCCAACTCATCGAAGTATGTGTCGACGAACATTTACTCGTTCGGGTTCTGGTTTGATTTCGGCGGAAGACGTTACGACAGTTACGTGGTTTACGACAACGGCACCATCGGTCTGGTGAACGCTTACGGACAGGTGGATGCACGTCTTGTCGCATGGAGCAGTTACCTTGCCGCCAAACCGACCGTCGATTTGGTGGAAGGAACCTCTTCGCGCGGCAACAAATTCGTGCAAATTCGCTGGAACAGCGCCTTCGGCATCTACGTTGAAAACGATGCGGCGGGCGATATCGTCGAGTTCTTCTACACGAACAATGCCTACACATCCGGCGGCGGGGTTGATCTCGGCGGGCTTACGGGATCGCACGTTTATACGAACAGCGGTTCCGTTGCCGGATTCACTTATGCGGATGGATCAGGCGTCAATTCGGTGAGCGAAGTGTTCGCCGGTCTGAAATCCTACATTGGCAATCAAGCCGATTTCAAAGATTTCCTGGCCAAAACCGACCGCAAAGACGGGACCGGCAGCAAAATCGTTTATCGATTCAATGCCACGACCGGAAAAGCGTATGCGAAAGAGCCGGGGCTTGCAGGAGCCGTTGTTCAAATCGAAGACAAAGACGGCAATGTGATTGCGACGCAGACCACGGGTCTGGACGGTTATTACTCGTTCGCAGGTCTTTATCCCGGCGATTATGTCCTTAGGTCGTTTTACAACGAAAACAATCCCAAGTGGATTCAGACGGAACCCAAGACGGGTAATTTCCAAAACGTTTCCGTTGACGAGCAAAAAACGACCGGGAACAAAAATTTCGGCTACTATCAAAAAGGGACGCTGGAAATCGTTGACACGAAAGTCGTCGAAGGAAATGACAAAAACACAAAGGCGCAGGTCGAAGTCCGGTTGAACGATTCATTCGGTGCCCCGATCACCGTGAATTACTCCACCAAAGACGGAACGGCCGTCAGCGGTCAGGATTACACCGGAGGTTCCGGTTCCGCAACACTCCAGCCGCAGTTGCTGCCGAACGGAACATGGGACGTCCAAACGCTTGATCTCGGATCGACCAGTTCTTACGACCGGAGCATTTCCGGCGACATGATCGCGTATGAAATGTTCGACGGGACGCGCTGGAACGTGTACGTGTATAATACAGTTTCAGGAGGAACGCCCACTCGCTTGGCACTTGGCGGCAACGACCGGATGCCGTCCATTGTTCAAACCGGCGATTCCAAAACCGGCACGGTCCGGTTGACATGGTCCAGTTACAACCCGACGTTGAAGAAGTACCAGATTTATTACAGTGAATCTCCGGTTGGTGATCTTGCGAAACTGAATGAAGAGTGGAAACCGGGAATGTCTTATGGATATGTCTGTTTGACGGATGAATTTTTGGGAACCAAAAACTCGGAAAACCAGTCTCCGCAGGTTTCCGCCTATCAGAATCCCGGGGGGGGGCAGGAAGTTGCCGTAACCTGGAGCAGCACCGGTTCGGACGGAAAGACTTACGTGTATTGTATCGGAACGAGAAGCGCCATCTACAACAGCAGAGGGGCGGACAGTCCCAATATCGTTCGTCTGGAAAACAGCACGGCGGCGACGCAATTGAAGATGTACGGTCAATATGTCGTCTGGTCGCAGCAAAATGCGGCTTCCATCGACATCATGTTGTATGACGTGATCAACGATGTCGCTTCGAAAAAAGCGAAAATCATTTCTTCCGCGGGCACAAGCACTTCTCCGGTGATCTACGGAGACCATGTTGCTTGGGAATTTGTCCCGGCGGGAACTACGGCACCGGCAAAGATCGCCGTCTATAGCATCAAAGATGGAACGATCAATTACTACAGCATGTCGAATCTGGAATGCCGGGCGCCGTCGCTCAGCGATGAGTGGCTCGTGTGGCAGGAAAGGGCTTCGGGCAGCAAGACCAACGACAAATATGATATTATGGCGTTCAACCTGAAAACGGGCGGCGCAATCAGAAATATCACGGTCAGTAATACGGAAGACGATACCTCGCCTCAAGTGGTCGGAAATCGTCTCGTTTGGCGTGCCTATATCAAGGAAGGATACACCACCGGGACCGATTGGGAAGTGCGCTATGTTGACCTGAGCATTCAGGATTATGTCCCGGTGACGCTTTCCAAAGCGGGTGTCTACGATTGGAACCCGGTTTTGACCGATTCGATGGTCGTATGGCGTTCACAGGCGAGCGGTGCCACGTCGTTCACGCTTAACGTGGCGAAATATGAACCTCCTGTGATCAAGGCGTACATCCCGATCGAAATTATCGGCGACACGGTGGTCGAGCCTGATGAAACCTTCACCATAACCATCACGAAGGTCACAGGTAACCTTGCGGACATCGGCAGGAATATCGCAACTGTGACAATTTTGAACGATGACGGACCGGTCATCTTGAATGATAAAAACGTCAATGTCGGCGGACTTGATTTCGGTGACGCCCCGGTCTCGTATGGAACGTTGCTTGCCGACGACGGCGCACGTCACGTGATCGTCGGAACCTTCGACAAAAACACGGGACGTGTCGTTCCGACAGTCGGACTTTCCAAATACTGTGTCCAGAATCCCAATCCGTCTGCGGATGAACTCAAGAAAAATCCGCCGGTCTGGGTTGACGCTGAAACCAACGGCAAGCCGACCACGGACGCAAAAGGGGACGACACCACGACTTCGAACGATGAAGACGGCGTGGAATTCATCGGGACGTGGACGGTTGGAAACAAGGCGTATCTCAAGGTTTATGCCATTTCCGATTGCGGGATGAATCTCTGGATCGACTGGAACCAAAATGGCCGGTTCGGGGACATGGCGACCGGCAGCGCGGAAGACGGTGAATTTGTCAATTACACCAATCTGACCAATCCGGCCGGTTATCATCAATTGGTGCCGGGGGAAAATCTTCTTGAGATTGAAATTCCAAATAATGCGAAAGTCGGAAAGACATTTGCACGATTCCGTGTCGTTGGTAATTCCTCCAGGAATTATCTGGACAATGAACTGAAATGGTTCGGTTCCGCCCCGGACGGAGAAGTGGAAGATCATCAGATCACGATTTCCAAGGGGAGTGCCGTCGCATCGAATGTTTACATTGATTCCGTTACGAATACGCTTGCGATTCGCGGTACGGCGATGGCGGACGTCATCACCATTCAAAAGCTGAACGATGGTAATTCCGTTTCCGTCGTCTTCAACGGCACCACATACAATTTCACCAAAGATCAAATGGCCAATGTCAAGACGATTACCGTCGACGGCATTGCCGGTGACGACAAAGTGACGATTAACGCATTGTTCGACGAACAAGTGGTGACGCTGAAGCCCGGTGAAGCGAAAATCATCGGCGGCGGAATCTCGGTTTCCGTCGTCAACGCGAAAAACATCACGTATAACGGCAAGATCGGCAAAGACACCGTTGAATTGCATGACGCACAAGGTCAGGATACCGTCGAACTTTGGCCGAACAAAGGGACGATGAAGTCAAGCGACGGTTCGATGCTGACGATCAATAGTGTCAAGATCATCAATGTGTTTTCCGATTTCGGCGGCGACGACGTTGCCACCTTGAACGGTTCCGCGTCTGCCGATACCGTCATGGCATTCGACAACACGGTCAACATGGCCGGTAACAACCCGGTTTATCTGAACACCGTGGTCGGTTTCGGCAATATGACGATCAATGCGGTCAAGAATCAGCCGTTGACGAATTTGGATGTCATTTCCGTCTTTGAAAAACGGGGAAGCAATGTCTCTCTGGAGGTCGATTCCGAAAAAGGGAAGTTGACACGTCCTTCGCAAACGGCGACAAACCAGAACTACTCACTTGTGTTCAACAATTTCAACACGGTCATGGTCACCTCGTTGGGCGGTTACGATTCGAATAACAATCCGACCGTTCAGGGAGCCAATAATATTGCCAAGATCACCGGTTCCGCAGGAGCGGATTCGCTCGTGGCAGGCAACTCACTCGTCACATTGACCGGAAAACGGACCGATGGCGCCGCCTACACCATTCAAGTCAGTAATTTCACTCAGAACATCGTGGATGGCGGTGCCGGAAAAGACTCCGCCTACTACAATGCCTCGGGACGCGGGGATTATGTCAAGGTCATCAAGGAAAACGGGGTGAACGCCGTTGATATTTTTGACGCGACACACGTTGACCATGCCTGGCTTGAATTGCTTGCTTTTGAAAATGCGACTTTCGATGCAAAAGGCAATAAAGCCACCAAATCGACCGCACAATTGATCAATGACAATCTTCTGGCATTGAACTTTATCGGCGATTGGACGGAAGTGCCTGAAAAATAACGGAAGCGGTTGAAAAACAGCCGTCAAACGCTATAATAAAGTCCGGAGGGTGATTTTACGTCATCCCCGGACTTTTTTTGTATTGTCAAGAAATCAGAGAGCGGTTACTCCGCTTGACCGCTCGGTGCCCCTCGCGGCTCTGGTTATAGATGCGATCATAAAATTTGAACCGCTTTCATGGCTGTCTGCTGCGCCGACAATGGTTAATACTCGCAAAATAACGGGATTTTTTGTTGTCGGCGATGCAGGCGATTCATCGGACAAACTCAAATTTTAGTGGCGGCACAATAATGATATGAACATGTATTGTTTTTTATAATGTTTGACAAGATAACCGATGAATCATAACAATTCGATACGGATTCGGGTTGGGCACAGTCCCGATTCCGACGACGCTTTCATGTTTCACGCGCTCACCAACGGCAAAGTCGATACGGGGCGTTATGTGTTCACTCACGAACTGGTCGACATCGAAACGCTCAATCACCGCGCTTTCCGCGGCGAACTTGAGCTGACCGCCGTCAGCGTTCATGCTTACGCCTGGTTAAACGACGTGTACGCGCTTTGTTCCTGCGGAGCAAGTATCGGCGACAAATACGGTCCGATGATCGTCGCGCGAAAAAAATATTCCCTTGACGAGCTGAAAACCAAATGTGTCGCGGTTCCGGGGACGTTGACGACGGCGTTTCTGGCTCTTAAACTTTGCATCGGAAACGATGTCAGGTATCAAGTCGTGCCGTTCGACCGTATTTTCGAAGTTGTCAAAGCCGGAACGTTTCAAGGCGTTGACATTGATGCCGGTCTGATTAT
>JGI20166J26741_10022226_pt1 | contig 35760 bp, 16 predicted proteins | sample TergutCu122P5_FD_26741 | JGI IMG/M metagenome (IMG submission 26741)
TTCAACTTTGGATACAGGTGTTTTGGGTTATATCGGTATAGTTTAACATAAGGAACACCCTCCCGAAGTTTGGTCCGTTCCTCCTGTGACACTCTGTATATACAGAGGGGTGCAAAAGTAGGTATACAATTTTACTCTCTATAACTCCTATAACTGTATACCTACTTTTGCACCCCTGTATATATATATATATACACACACACACACACACACACAGTACACACACGCGCTTCAGTAGCTTCATTACAAGCTCGAAATATTTCGGACCACAATTACGTTAATAAAGAAAAATATTTTCTTGAGAGATTTGATGTTCTCACAGTGGCGCTGATGTAGACTAACAAGTTACGTAACGCCGTGCCGATTTTTGCACGGTTACCGACGTGTTTGAGGAAATTCCTGCCGTCATCGTCAGAGTGGATGCAGTCCAAGCAGAGACATAGGCCCTAATATAGAAACACGCACCTACGCAACGTCGGTAACTACATGGACACAGTGTCATGTTTCCAAAGATTTTAATCGAATAATGTTTGCTATGTCGGTATTCATATGACTAATTTATCATCAAAATAAGCAAGCCCCATAATCTATGAGACTTTCACGCCTTGCTATAAAAATGCAATAATCAGGTACTCTTATATAAGTCATCTACGACAGCGCCCTAAAAATTGTACGCAGATTAAACCGAAGGAATGCGATACATCTTTCAACCCTTGAACTGTGATTCTTTTGGTAGAATAAACACAAATTTTTACAATGATGTTAAAATTTTAGTAACTTTTGCAGTTGAAATATTGTCGTTATAGAGCCTAGAAATCGGTAAGGGTTATAGACCAACCGAATGTTCTTGTACAGTGTTACGTTTTTTCGGTCACGCGTTTTTATACTGGCCTTAAAACATGCTTTGCTCATATTTTTCATTGTTCTCCCTTATTTGTTCACATACATTCCAAAACATAAGTTTGTCTACGAGCACTTTCTTCTATATACTTTTCAATTAAGTAATCACTAATCATCCTGTAACTGTACGCTACAGTGCGCTCATCAAAAGCGTTAATAAATAAACATAGGACAATAAAGAAAAAAACTTTCCACCCATTTGTTCCTCCTTCGAAAGGAGCTGACACCGAAATACTTGGTCCTACTGCGCAGTGGCTATCGAACAAAGAACCGCATGTCTGAAATACCTTCGATTGTGCGTCTCGTACTGGAGTTACAGAGGTCACTTTATTGACTCGTTAACCTCCTCTCCTTCCTAGTGAGTAAGAGAAGGATACATCACATTGGCTTTCTTGTTTCTATGCGATCTTTGATCTCTGCAGGTAACTGACGCGTAATGGTGAAGTTCATGTGTCAATCCGCATGTCTCATCTCTCCAGAGGAATGGACACTTCCGTTGGAGGTTCGTACTCAAATAGTGTACCGAATTCATACGTTACGCATTTTTTCTGTTCAATACAAACCGCATATGCATGAATGCATCTCTTTTCTGTCCTTTTGATCTTCCTTTTTTTATTATTTTCATTTTTATTGCTTCCTACACTTTCTTGTTATTCATACTGGAGGTTCCGAGAGCAAATCTTTACACTCGGACTGGGTAGCTTCCCTTAAGTTTTCCGCTCCTGTTCTCAGTTTCTTCAGACATATTTCGTTGATACTTCAAATAGACCAGTACCGCATCCTTTCACATTCTGTTCGCTCATATGCAACATATTTGTGCCATTTGACGCGATGTAGGCCTAAACCATGCATTAGAAGTGTCACTTATACTCTGATGGAGACAGGATATTCCTTCGAAATATTCATAAATACTAAATTACACAGTGTCCGATCCCAAAAGACCGTAATTTTAACGCCTACCGTCATGAGAAGGTAAAATACGTCTTAACTTTTCAGTCTATTATGTGCTGGTATATAAAACCATGAAAATGTCACGACGTCGGGTATTTTATGGAAATTCGGAACAGACACCGCAGGATAATAACATTTAAAAGGTGTTGTCTCAAATTAGTGTTATTCATATCCGTGCAACAAAGACGATATTACTCATAGAACTACAACAAATTGCACTTAAAGTTGATAGACATCTAAACTGTAGTAACTTAAAATATAAACTCTCCTATATATTTCGGTATGAATGAATTATCTCCAGGAAGATTCGTGTACACAGTAATTATAGTTGTCGACATGTAAAACACACAGTTTAAATCAATGTTCAAGAAAACATTAATTTAAGAAAAGATTAATTTTTTAAAAAAATAGTGTGCCTATTCGTTTACAGTACAGAGTGTTTTCTGCACGTAACACATCAAAATTTGAGTACAGGGAATATTATACAATAAATTTTCCGTGGAACTGTATTATATTCACCAAGAATCAAGACCAACTTGTCAAAAAATTGGTCTTGATTCTTAGTGATTTAATACTGTTCCACGGAAAATGTATAATATAAAATTTACAAATGCCCAACAGGCACAACTGGTTTATAAATTCAAGAACACTAACGAGAAGTTATTGAAACACAGTGCAGCTATTTGGTTCAAAAATATATGCAAAAACCATGAATTAACACCAGTTTATATAATTATATTTATATAATTTGGTCTTGATTGTTGGTGGTTACAAAGACGTGATCCATATAAGGATCGAAGATCCTTTCAAGTAGATATTAGCATGCAGAAGCGCAGCACACGAAAAGTAATAGAAGACATAATTTCAGATGTTAACTTTTACAAATTTTAATACAGTTTTGTAAATTACTCTTTATCTTGAACAACGTTTTAAAATTGTATGTTGCACATACCGACAAACAGAATTAATTTGTACACGAACCTTCCTCAAGATAGCTCACTCGAGCCGAAAGAAGTAGAGCGTTTGTATTTCAAGTTGATACAATTTAAATACCTGTCAACTGTAAGTGCGTTTTGTTGGAGCTCTATGAATATTAAGTGTTATCGTACTTCAATTTGTTCGTTACGGAGTCGACTCCTAACCCTAAAAGGTGAAGGTAAAGCAATCCCATTACAGGCCTGGACAGGCCCTGAGGGTTCCAAGATGTTGAGGCTCCCAGATTTCAGGACAATCGGCACATGAAGGTGGTAAGGTTGTCAGCCGTCCGCACCGGCCGCCTTCACCCCCAGGAAATATTCCTGGTACTCATTTCTGTTAGAGGCTGAGTCAACTTCAGGGCCATAGTGCGGCCGGAAGGATTATGTCAATGAAAATTCCAATGACACCATCGGGAATCGAACCCCCGACTTTCCGACTTGTAAAGCAGTGCCTCAACCAACTGCGCCACCGCGTACCCTCCATAGCCCTAAAAAGCAGAACGTAATTAACTGCAATATCCCCTCAAATGCAAGCCCAGTTTATCTTGAAATTAAATCGTAGGTTGTGAAACGGAAGTATGTCCTTCACCACGTGGAGTGCCCGCTATACGAGTATATGCCTATCAGCGACTATTCGGAGTGATGTTCCTGCAAGTGTGCTTTGTCAGATGGAGGTTCTCCCGGACATCTGTAACTCGACTTTGTTGTAGTAACGTTCAAGTTGGCTTGTTTTACAAGGCGGAAATTCGTCTGGAATATGTAATAACGTCTTTTCTGCAGTGACCCTTTTCCAGTAGGTTAGCTGCACTCACTGGAGGTTTTTGTCAACATTTCTAGCCCTGACATTGTCACAGTGACTCCTTAGTAAGTTTTCTGCAGAAGTTGGACATTCTCTTGGACCTTTCTAGCAGCTGCTTCATCGCAGTCGCTGTCCAGTGGGTGCGGACTATAAGGCGTTTAACATTCGCGACTTTTTTAAACTTATGTTGTACAGCCACGATGGTGGCTGTACAACTTCTGTCACGATACAATCATTCTCAGAATTTCTAATGCACATTACAGGCAGAGAATGACTTACGAATCAGCGGACCTACACACACGATCTAAATTCCCAATACGGCTGAATTGTCCCCAGTGTACAAGGCGTACTTAACATCTAAAATGTGTAGGCGCAACTCTTCTTCCAATATGAACATTTTGTATCCTCGAGGCGAACATTACAACAGAACTTAAAGTAGGTCCGGTCTAGTTGTCCCGCTACATTGTGTTCTTCCGAGCTGTAATCTTACATTTATGTCCGCATTCGACATTAAGTAACTTCAAGGAGCAACGTCCTCCTTAATCTGACAGAAGCTCAGTAGGTCAAGTAATTTCCCGTCCGTAATGGGATCCCAAGGCATATCACTATGTAGAAGAAAACCCGTCACTCTACCCTACTTCGGCCAGACGAATTCACTACAAGCATTCACAGCTTACTTTCTCGCTACTCAGTAGTTAGTAATGTAAGTTGTTCTTGAGAAGCTCATAACTGCTCAGCCAGTAAAATGTTCCCTGCCATTTTGTTACGTTCAACATTATCATTTGCCCGTCCTTCGGGTCCAATCAACAGCAATTCACTTTGCTTTCTGCAGTTTACTTCCCCAGTAAGCTTATCCATTTTTGTTAGGCGCGTTTGCAAAATTGAAAAGCGAGTACTAACTTCGTTATGTTTTATGCTCGCTTGTCCGCATGGAACTCGGCTCAGACTGAACCAGTTTTCATGAAATTTTATATTTGAGTATTTCTCGAAAATCGGACGAGAAAATTCAAGTTTAATTAAAATCTAAAATCCGACATTAATAATGAGTACTTTAGACGAAAACCTATGTATGTTTGGGACAATATCTCGCTGAACTCTTCTTAGAAGGTAAAATATTTCAGATGAAAATTGTAGAGAAAATTAAAACAAGCATGATGAGTTCAGTAAAATTTTTCCGAAAATCTTGCCAAATACATTGTGTTGCTCTTCCACTGCAAACAATGGTTCTGCGAACACGAAAGCGCCACAGTGTTACGTAATGCGCAAATTGAACTTCCTGTGTTAAAACTATATTCTCTTGGCATTGCGGGTACCTAAACGCCCCCTTTTCATTGATATATAATAGCAAAGCTTGCTGTAAAAATTCATTTGTGTGTGTGTGTAGAGACAGTTCTATGGCGACATCATTTTTAATCCGCATCTGATTCCTAGAATCACAATGACATATTCATCTGTAGGTAGACTTATGATGCGGAAATTTCCTGCTGTTACTACCACAGCGGAATAAACTGGCCTAACTATATTGTCTATTGTATTCTTATTTTATTTTTAACAAACAACACCATACAATAACACAAATAAATAATAAAATCTATAGCCATCCGATCCAAGTATTCCCCTCACTACTTATTTATGGAGTTCTCTTCCCTTACAAATGCAAAAGTAAATCGTCGCTATATGGATGTGACTGTTCGGCTTCGCGAGTCGGCTCATTGAACACCAAGAAATTACGAGTATCCTCCGGTGTTCATTTGATAGGAATGTGGGTTGGCATCAAAGGATTTCCTGCTCATCTCTAGAAAAGAAACGCTGTAATGAGACGTGAATAGTTGAACATTAATCTTAAAATATCCATTAATCAAGGGAAAATTTTCTGAGGGCATCAGTCCACTACGGAAAACTACATCAGAATTAAATGCCAATTTAAATAAGCTCTCGTTCCTTTATATTAGTAAACTGGGCCCCAGGAATTTGTTGTAATCACACCGATTTCTTAAATCGTACTTTCTGACTACGATTTAAAAATCTTCGTAAACAAAGTTTTGCAATAACAGCTTTGTCCCGTTCATTCCGTAGGTTCTGCACCACTGCCGCAACCATCTACCACATTTGATACTGCATTGCCATTGCAGTCTCAGTTGTCTAAGTTGTCTCAGTATGAAGTACATAAATTGCTTTCATGAATACCAGGTTTAACGTGTGTTCATAATTCCAGCAGACAGAAAACATCCTACGGACTAAACTCACAAGCTGTGTGTTGCAAAAGCATGGCCAATTCAAGGATGTGTTCATGCGGTAAACATATTTTCCGATTCTAACATTTCTGACTGAGCTGACGGGAGAATTTCTCTTATTCCAAAGACTGGCCGCCAAGACTCTAGGATTTCCAATACTGGTATTTCTATATATTTTTCATCTTCCATCTACTCCGTATCATTTTTATAACTTATTAATACTAATTTTTATGCTTATTTTGGCAGTCTAGAAAATTGTGTAATATTTATGTGTTGTTTAAAATTTCATATTCTTAATTTAATAACTCATTTTCATCTCCAGTAGAAGTATGATAACTTAAAATATTTGTATGGGAAGATAATCGTAAATATGCGTCTCAAAAAATAGACTGTAACATTGGTAGTTTACTTCAGCTGTAACAGTAGCTAGCATATCACGAACCTTTACATTATTATTTCTTTAATGATTAATATTTAGTATTCTCTATCCTAACAAATATTAGCTTTCAATATTTACAGCTATAACCTCACTGTGTTTCCGCTAGAGGGACGGAAAATGAACACTTGGAGATGTGAGGGGAATTGCTTTTGATGTCACCAAAAGAAGTCTTCAAAGGCTGATTAGAATGCATGAAAGTAAATTTCCGCGTACTGCCCGGATATCTGGTAAACTAAATATAAAAACATTAAAATGAATGAAATGTCTGCAACTGACTGCAAGGCCAAAAATATTAGAAAATTCAAACAAATAGTAAGAGTGCTGTAAATGTTGTCGGAATTGATAATCAATAATTTTACTGCTTTGTCTGTGAATAATTATTAATGAAAAAACAAATAATATTGGTCGGCAAAAAAAAATCTCACCCTGTTAAACTGAGGGTGATTCTTGTAGTTTTGACATTGCTGAATCTGAATACGACAAACAAACTGCCCTATCATCCACCAATGTTAGGGGAGAGGGGATTAAATTATAAAACTACGTTGGTAGTACAAAAGCAATGTATTGGTTTCTAATTACAATATAGAGTATCAAATAAAGAACATTGTTTCTATATACGATATCCTTATTAGTAAAATTTCATCAAACACTCATTTCGTCCTCTTTTGCCTCTTATTTTCGCCAGTTGATTTGTCTCTTATAAGACTCCAGCAGTAGTCAGCCGACATATTGCGACTCCATTTCCCACTGTACCTCTTTTCAATTTGGGAAATGTCCTGATGGAAACTTTCGCCACGCTCATCAGAGACGGTTCCAATGCTTCAAGAAACAAATCCAAATAGGAATGCAGAAAATGAAGTTTCAAAGACATGTTTCACCCCGCAGCACTGTATGATGAAATTAGCTCCTGTACAATTTCACTGTAATTTTCCGATTTTTTATTGCCTAGAAAGTTTCTGCAGACGTATTCAAATGTCATCTAGGCTATTCTCTGTGTAGAATCTAATATTGTACTAAAGTCTTGTTCTTCGAATAGGTGTAATTTGTGGACTAAGGAAATTTCCTTCTTTCATATTGGCCTCATCTGTTTTGGGAAATATTTGCCTTAAGTAAGCAGGCCCTTTGCTTTTTTTATCCATCGTTTTTACAGATATTTTTATCAAACTGAGTTTGATAGTCAATGGACGCAAATAGATTTTTTACTTATCCCTTAAAGCAGGATGTGCCACATTCTTCAGACCAGGCGCTGTTTCTGAACGGAGTGACCATTCGTTTTATTCTGTAGTGGCAGTGCCTGGCTTGACTGTCCCTTTCACATTACAAGCAGCAGAATTTAGTGAATCCACATTGCAGCACAGTCGGCATTGTTGTAAAGTTTAGGTCCGTTCATATATTCCACTCGTGTTCTTCATAGCGATTTACGCAGCAAAACCTGAAAGTTCTCGTACTTTTCTATCATGTGAACTGCTTGAGTCAGTGGGATAGGAGGGAACTTATTGCCCTTGTGGAGTAACCGTGCTTCATAATGACCTTAGATGAATAAGTGGAAAGCCTCCATTGACCAGGGGTGTTTTCAAGTTGGAATTCTTCCATTAATTTTTGGATGTTATTTCAGTACACTAGATCCACTGAGTAATACGTTGGTATTTCTGACTGCCTCTTCCTATACAGTGATATTGTAACACCTTTCTCAAGAAAATTCCACTGCTTAAGCCGCGATAGATCAAGTAGCTGAGCCTTTGTTTTGTCGCGCTAAAAAAATATCGGTGTGTTTAGCGTCCCTTTAATTGCACCAGTGTGATTATCACACTGCAAATTAAAAGGACGCTAAACAACTGGAAGGAAAATTTTTCTGTTTCAGATATATTTTGAGACAATATTATTCTGGGTATTTAAGTGTCTTAAATAAGTAAAAATAAATGAAAAGCATAAATTCTTTGGCCCAGGCCCTAGTTTCGGTTTTTGGTCATTCAACTAAAGTATCATCTGGTATCATTCAAATGGAGGGTGACATAAACATGTAATTCACACAATCGAGTTTGTAAAATTATTTAAAATAAAAATTTATCGAAATTTTTTCAGGAAGGATATTTATGCCAACCAATGTAACTGTTTGTCAAAACAATTCAATAAAAATATTACTGAAAGAGTTATAGTAATAACTGATCTAGTTGACGAGGAGAATACAAAATACACGTGAGTTTTTAAGTTCTCAGAGTGATTATGATTACTTGTCTCTCGGATGTGATGCCGTGAATTTTGCTCTACCAAATTTCACGCTGTTACGTCTCAGAAACTTTGGTCTTTTTTTAGTATTTTATCGATTAATCTTACAACTAAATGCATAACTCAAGAATGTGTTAAAAATGCTCAGATAATGTGGCTGAAGAAACTTTACAAGTTCAAGGAAAGTTTCGACAATAAAATTATCAACGTCCAGCACTGTCCCGCAGCAACACAGAATCTTGTTACTTGTTCAACACGCGTTTCTACACTGATACAGGCTATCACTACATTGACCCAATCGTTTACAGCATGATTCACTTTGCAACCAAGAATATTTCATTTACCTGACATTCGATTTTTTTTTACTTAAGGTTATACGTATAACGGGAATTGTCGATGTTTAAATATAAAAACTTTCTAAATACATAAAGAGCGAAAATTTATAGAATTTGAAGCCGGCCGTATGTAGGACTTAAGCAATCACAATAATAATAGCGAGGAACGACATTCCTGCATTAATACTCTCATGTCGGTTGTTTTCGTAACACGCCATGGGAAGAGGCAGCAGCAGAACCACTGGTCGCTTCAGCAGGGTTCACCAAAATTATTAGTTAAATGGCATTTGACTGAAATTTCATGGGCCAGCAACAATATCATGAGGTGTCATGAATCAGTACACACATGCAGGTTAGTGTTGCAGTGTCTTGTCAGAATCTGGTCTGCAACACCGTGCTACCGCACCTTTCCTGTGTTGGGTTGGGCTTGTAACTTCCCGTCTGCTCAGCAAGGCTCTAGGTCTTTCTTCAGGGTAATTTACGTGGGAGGTTCTCTGAAAGGTCCACAATTGACTACGACTGCCAACACACTGACACCCACGCGATACTGTTTATTTTATTTAATTTTATTTGTTAATTGAAATGTCTTTTATAAAACTTAAATACAATTTTGTTTAATATATTCTAACAATCAATGGAAAACGCAAAAGTTAATCTGAGTCACCATGGCACTTGGAGTAAACACTGAATTGCTCGCTAATCTAGTTTTATAATACCAATCACAATTAAATATTGCCAAACTACGTGCATTTTTACTGAGCACTCAATTTTGCGTGTTCGCAACTCCAACGTTCAAAGAAAAGTGTTCCCGCTCGCATAACGTCTTCTCCTTCACTCAACTAACTACCCCTTATGTATCAAGTAATTCTATTGGCTGCAATTCGAATTTAGAAAAACCCCATTGGCCGAATTACCCCTTTATCAAACCGAATCTCATTGGCAGCTCTGATTTAAATCACTAGACCCAAAATCTCGCAAACGAACATATGTGTGCTGCTACAGAATGAATCATGTCCTCAACAATAAAACGTCTCGTGTTTCATACAGAAACACTCAGTTGCAAAACTTCTACCAACTAGATAGCTGATGAATGTTTTGCCCAGGCGCAAGTGTCTCAATGCCATAACAGCCTTCATACATCTTACGGTTTTCCTTTTTAATCAGTTCCAACCAACAAATCTATCTATATAGAGCCCGTTCAGGATTCGAACCTGAATCGTCGGTACATATCAGGACTTGAACCTGAAATGCCGGTAATAACGGATTATTTTCACTGAGGTTCCAAGTTTTTCCGGGGAAAATGTTGGATGGTATATCGACTGGACTCAGAATCTTTTCCAGCCCATCTTTTACGAATCAGATCTACAATCTCACGCTATGCAATATGATACAAGGGAAGCGTCGTTAAATGAAAAGTAAATAAAGGACGACGCCTTTCAGAGGAACAAAGTATGTGTTCTGAGAGAGAAAATGTTCGGTTACTCGAAATTTGGTTTACGTGTAGAAATACGAAAGTCATGTAAGTGGCTTTCCGCTTTTTATGTTTAAATTTCGGATAATGATAAGCCTGTAATCGCTGAGAATCGATCCCATGTTTAGGATATGTATAACTTTCTGTTGGGTAACTATAAATAATTTACAGGAATACTCATAAAAATCGTTGATAGAGATCTGTGTGTGTCCGCCTCATTTGTTCTGTCTAAGCTGTAGATAAACTATACGAAATGGAGACCCCTGGAACGTCAGTCATTAAAGCCCACGTCTGCCTCTTATGATTTTATCGAACGGTGTCTGATACCTTAAGACGTCTGCAAACCGCCCGGGACGCAATTTGTCTTGCATCTTCAGAGCACCGTGACAACCCGAACACTGTTCTGCTTCGTGGGCCCAGTTCCTGTTCCGAATGATGTTCATCTGGCTGTCTATCATTTGTAACATTGTGTTGCGGAACCATTACAAATCAAATGTGACGTTATCTTGGTTCAAATTTATATAAAGACAATGTGAGACCCACTTACATTCAAATGCTTCTGCCCACACCGTACGGAAAGAAGAAAATGCAGAGTTATAACTATAGGTTTCAATTAATTGCTAATGAATGTACATAAGGTCCATATTGTCTACAGGCCCATGCGTTGAACGTGTGAAGGCAAAACACTAATAAAATTTTTCTTTCATGACTTCTGTAGCCCATTCCAATAGCCTACCCGAAGCTCTAGCGCGGTAAAACCCATTGTGGACGCAGTGCAGATTCTTCAAAGTGTAAGGACTTCTGAGAGTCAAATAGGGAGAAATAATAATTCCATGTAATGTCTACATTATACTTTGGGAAGAAAAATAAAAGATTGTTTGAAGGCCGAAGGAAAAGGAAATATTGTGCAAAAGAACTTGTAGCAAAAACCAAGAAAATATAAATAGCCTACATCTCTAATAAAAGAAATTTGACGCTGAGCTAAATTCCTGGGTAATAATCATTGCCGACTGCTGAAATATCGATTGGTCTACCATCAAATGGCAGCTCTTACATGTGTTTTGTCGTATAACGCGATTTGTAATGCAAATTTGTGTCCTGAGAAGAACGTAACTAGTGGTTGAATTAAAAATAAAAACGACCGAATGGTGAAGTCTAGTGTTAACATGTAAAACCGTAAGCCATCAGCATTGTGATCCATCATCACACACAGTCAATATCGACGAGAGATAATGATAAAAAGTGACGTTACTGCGTTACTATGTTCACCCACTGCAACATAACGTTTTTGAAGTCGTGTGATCAGTCGCTGTCAGACACACGGTCCGCAACGTGTAAGTGAAGAGACGTGCTCTACCATCCGAGCCGTCAAGACAGTGGCAAAAACGGCAGTACGGCCCGACGCACACTGCATATTCTAGAGTACACATCTAAATTGTCTGGGGAAAATCAAAATACTTTCCAGACCCTAGGAATAGGATCTATTTACGTATTTATTATATTAATATTTTTTTCTTCTTATGTTTACTTGCATTCTTGTATATGTTCTCCATTTCATCCTTTCTTCCACATATTCTGTCTTTATTTCTTCCGTCGTTCTTTATTTTTACCTTCCTTATTGTTGGTTATGTAAATAAAAATTAGTAGACAGCATAAAATGTTAAAGAAATATAAAAATTCTCATTCAGTTCTATGGATTAACCCCGAGTTCAGCAATACCCGGGATTACCCTAATTGTTAAATTATATGCAGTTTGTGGCATAACTTACGCGAATCTGGAGATTCGGCCTTTCTTAAAGCTTGTTACAGACATATGAAAACAAAGCATAAAAAGGAAGTATATCAGGAAGAAGAGGTTTTCGGGACAGTATAAGCCTCAGACCAAACAGCCACTGTAATCGTTAACTCCAGTTTGCAAGGTTACAAGAGCCAAGTGTACGAGGTCTTTTTTATTAGAGGTTATTTAGCGACGTTTCGGAGCAGCCTGCTGTTTCCATTTTCCGGGTAGTCCAAAAGAAGCAAGAAGCTTCTTGAACTGTTATGAAGATCAAGGTAGCGAGCTAATCTGCAAAGCCTGGAGTTAATTACCAATCAACGCAGAGTCATGTCCCAGAGAATGTAAAAATAAATGTGCTGAAAACTCACAATCACATAACAAATATCATATTCATCGCGGAGGAAACTCAGTTGTATGTTACTATTTCATACTGTGGTTTTGTATGTTATTCATCTGAGTATGGGAGCAGATCCATTTTCCGAAATGTGTTCTTACCGGAAAACAAGATGTGAGAGAAGCCCAGAGACTCAACCTTGCGAACCGTTCAGAATTTAATCGCTTGTTGGAGGCTGCGTACGAGTATAACGAATATTGATTCCATACAGCACTGAAAGAACATTAGTTGAAAGTATCTTTCGTTATTCGTTTGTTTGTTTGAGCTGTGTAGTGCCAGCATCAATGCATTACAGATTGTATTTAGTAACATTTCGTATGACATTACTAATAAATTGGAGACTTTTTTGGCGTGACAGTCCCCAGTGGACCAAGGCCTCCTCATTCACGAGGTTTCTAGATCACACACAACGACGCACACAGTCGGTGGGACTCCTCTGGACGAGTGATTAGCTCGTCGCAGAGACTTTTACCTGAAAACACTCAACACTCATAACACTCATAACTCATAACTCATGGCCCCGGTGGGATTCGAACCCAAAATTTCTGGAGGCGAGAGGCAGACCTACAGCAGACCGTGCGGCCACTGGGACCGGTGGGAGACTTGTTAGATTTTCAAAAAGGACAGATTGTTGGTGCTAGGTGTACCAAGAACAGCAGTTTCCAAGGTTCTGACGGCATACACCAATCATGGGAAAACATAATAAGTTAAGGGGAACAGTGGCCGAAAACCAAAACTAAGTGAAAGGGAAGAGTATTAAAGAGGATTGTATCTGCAACAAAGGTAACAGCAGAACTCGATCAATATTCATGTTGAAGACCCTGTTTCCACAAAACCAGTCTGACGAGAGCTTCACAAATCCAACATCCACGGTAGAACAGCAATTGCGAAACCTCCGATTACTGAAAACAACGCTAAAAGACGAAAAAGGTTGTGTGATAATCATAAAACCTGGGCGCCTGATGACTGGAAATACGCAGTATGGCCAGACGAGTCGTCCTTCATGTTGTTCACAACATGAGGCCGGGTTTATATTTGGAGAACGCCCAAGGAAACCTATAATCCTGAATGCGTGTTTCCAACTGTGAAACATGGAAGCGGATTTGTGATGATCTGGGCAGCAATATCTTAGTATTCTGTTGGTCCTATAATCACTCTGAATGGTCGATTTAACTGCCAGTGACTACGTGGACATTTTAGGTAACTAGGTGCATCCTATGGTCCAAATGTTTTTTCCTAGTGATGGTGGAATTTATCAAGATGACAATTCGCTCATTGACACGCCAGAAGTGTTCAATATTTGTTTGAGGAGCATGAAGATGCACTTCAAGAACCTCCCTGGTCGACAAAGTCGCCAGACTTAAATATCATCGAAACACAAATGGTAGGTCAATTTTACAGAGGAGGGGGAGAAACAGAAGCCAACCTCCATAATCTCTCAAACAACTAAATGTTCTTCATAAATAGTGGTACAGTATTCCACCAGAGACTACTCAGAACTCTATTCCAAGAAGGTTACAAGCTGTATTATAGGCAAATGGTGGCCCAACTCCGTATTAATAAAGAAGTGTGCACCTTTCGCATCTGTTTCCGTTATTTTGTCCAGACAGAGAGACAGAAAGAGGAAGAAAGGTAGACAGAATGCAAGAAAAAAAGGGAAGGGAAAATGAAGAAAGAGAAGAGAAATTCCCAGTTCACGCCGCCTCTCTTTAAAGCGTCACACGAACGAAAATGTTTCAACGAATCGGACCATAACGACACGTTTATATTCCAGCATCCTACCGCCTCAAGTGCCTGTTTGAAAGTCAGTGTTCAAATGATACCACTACAATGTTCCAGAATAAATGTAAAATTCACCCTATAAAAGTCTATGAAGGCCCAGAGGTGGAGTGGAGGTATAGCCCTGCTCTCCCGTGAACCGCGGTGTTAGAAAGGGGTCGGTGTTGAACGCCACGCCCCGACCGCTTCACCACCTGTACTTGTTGTACAGGAGGCCTGGTGGGCCCCAGAGCCGGACTGAACGGGCGCGGATTCGATTCCCGGACCATCCAGCCCCTTGGCGGATAACTATAACGACTACGCTATTCCGTCCCTCACGTCCTAGGGTGAATTACATACTTTAGGCCTGATTTTGTTATAGTGTGATGAGAAAGATAATACCTATGACAAGGCTCAGCCCTTTCAAGCCACATAAATAAGTACATTTACCACAAACACTAACATTACGAAGTTCTATATTTTGCCTCACAGTGTATGTGCATTTTTTGTATAACTCTCATTATAAATACCCTAAAGCTCATTAACTGGCGTGTCTTCAAAATGTTCATGAACTATTTTCTCCGTGAGGTAGGAACAAGGTTTATGTGTAAGCAGGATTTATATGAGCGTATCTAGAAACTCCAAGTATGCACTGCCATCTATTGTGGACGTTTGTTCAGAAATATCACACTTATTTAAGACACTAAAACAGACATGAATCCCAAACGGAGCCTGGAAGCAAGATCGCTCCTGTTGGTGAAGGTAATAGCAAGACAGCTCTTCTTTAGTCATCAAAGGGTGCAAGTGAGCTTTGAATTAGAGAAGTGCTGGTTAGCTGAAATTATGACACCACAGAGATAAAAGAAGGCTTTATGCAGCTAGTCTTCAAATTAATGAGATAAAAGTTCGTGGTGTAGAAAATCTCGTATTTGGATGAAATTTTAGGTTCAAATCCCTAATCTAAGAAACGTCATTGTGTCTAAGTTTGTTATTCCCATCACGTATTACAGAAGAATATATTCAGTTAGGTCAACACGTCTGGCATTATTGATATGATGCTACACAGACTACGTAGACCTAAATAGTAGTAGTAGTAGTAGTTGTCGTTGTTGTAGTTCCATTAGGAACATAGGGCGCTTTTCAACCATCTCAATGTAGGCTTAAATACCGACTGGAAGTCTTGTAGCAGAGAACGAAGTTTAAAAACACCAATCCGAAAAGTCGCATTCAATCAATACAGTGACCCGTTTTCTATAAACTTCCCTTCTTTACAACACTTTTTTCGAGATTTTTCTATATTCATCTCCTTTCCTGCCTTACAAGTGATCGATTTTAAGAATATCCCTTAAAGTTCTGTACAAATTTCTTTTCTCTCTTAAAAGTTACATATCACGATTCCTAGAAGCAAACATCCCAACAAGCTCGTGAAAGAAGGAACATCCACTTGAAGCCACTACCAAAGTTTTTCCAGTTATCCATTGCCGCTTGTTATAAAGTATCTTCCTGTAATAAATTTAATTTCGTTTAAAAATTGTTTCTCATATATTATTTCTACTGCCACTCGGAGAACTCGTCTGGTATCCCACGCTAATAGAATGGTCGATTGTCGCAAAAGCGGACGGCGTTTGTCATATGGAGTGGCCACATTTATATAGACTCTCACGCTGATATAGCAGAGTGGAGAGAAATAATAATCACTGGTTATGCAAATGTAGTTTCTAACAGTAGGTCGCTTAAAGGTAACGTAAAGTAAAATTTGCTATGGAACAGGTAACGAACAGGTAACGAAGGGCCAGAGGGTGTAGAAGTATAGCTCTACGCTTTCTTTAACCTTGGAGCTAGTTAGGGTATGTGGTCAACACCACGCACCGGCCACTTTACTTACGTACTGATTTACTTACTGCATAGTGCAGAGTCCTTCTGGAGAAGCTAACCGGTTCTCAGCTAGTCAAGAAATTCCCCGCACTTTATGGAAACCGAAAGTTTCATTACCTTGTTTACAAGTGCCCTCCACCTGTCCCTAACCTGAACCAGATCAATGTAGTCAATGCCCCCCATTCCACTTCCTGAAGATCTATTATAATTTCCTCCCATCTACACCTGGGCCTTTCAAGTGGTCCCTTTCTCTCAGGTTTCCCCACCAATATCCTATATGCACCCCTCCTCTCCCCCATAGGTGCTACATGCTCTGCTCATTTCGTTCTCGATTTGATCACCGGAATACAGTTTGGTGAGGAGTACAGATCATTAAAATTCTCATTATGTAGTTTTTTCCACTCCCTTTTTACCTCTTCCCTCTTAGGCCCAAATATTCTCCTCAAGACGCTATTCTCAGACACACTCAGCCTTAGTGTGAGTGATCATGTTTCACGCCAATGCAAAACAACAAGCAAACTGATGGTTCTGTATGTCTTAATTTTTATATTCTTGGATTGCTAACTGGAAGATAAAAGATTTCAAGCCATCCTGGTTTACCTGAACACTTCTAATGGCATACTGTAAAACAAAGTTGAAAAGCAGTGGCAATAAAGCATCTACTTGCTTCAAACCATTCTTAATAGGAAGCATGTTAGACAAATGTTTGCCTTCCCGGACTCTGCTATAGGATTCAGACACAATTTTATTAACCTTGCCAGTTGCATGGGGATACTAAACTCAATGAGAATATTACAGAAGACCTCTCTCACAACTGAATTATAAACTTTCTTGTAGTCGACAAACAGCTGATGTACTGCTTCATTGTATTTTAATTTCTTCTCAAGTTCTTGAGGAATGCAGAATATATGAGTAGCTGTCATCCTGTTGAGTCGAAATCCACACCGATAATGGCAGTAATTTTTTTGCATATAGAATTAACCTTGACAGCAGTATGTTGAGTAAAATTTTGTACGTAGTTGGCAAAAGTGGTATGACTCTACATTTACTACAGTCTGTTCTGTTACCCTTCTTAAAAGTAGGTACAATGATCGACTCCTTCCACTAATCAGGCAATTCCTCCTTATAAGAATTAGAATTAATAAGTGTATGGGTCTCATAGCGAATTGCTCTTGCACCTGCTTTAATTACTTCTGCTGGGATTTGATCAGTAACCAGTGATTTGTGTCTTTTTAGCTTTCTATAGCCATCTCAATCTCCAAGGCACTAGTGGCTCAGCTATACGTAGTTTTGTCCGCCTAACATCCTTAACCCTATGTACATTCAATAGCTGAGAGAAATGGTTCCTCCACCTAGCCACGATACTGTGGGAGTCAGTAAACAAATCACTCTTCTCATCTTTCACTTTATTAGTTCTACGGTGGAACCCTTATTGAAATTATTAGTGCCTCTATACAAGCATTTGATATTTTTTATCATACTGTTAGTTTCAAGTTCATCAATTTTAGTTTTTAGATATTACTTCTTTTTGTGCCTGAGAAGCCTGCAAGCTTCACGTCTTACGTTGTTTAGGGTACCTACGTTATTTTGGTTCGGATCCTGTAACCACTGCATTTTAATCTGCTTCCTTGGATTTGAAAATCGTGAACATTCTTCATCAAAACATGGTTTATACTTTTTCAGTTCATACATACATAGACTCTTCAGCTGAGCTTCTGATATTCTGTTTTATGTTTTTCCAAGCCCTATGTATGTCCACGCTATCGTTTAAGTTCACTAAAACTGCATTTCTTCTCGAAATCTTAATCTGATACTGTTTCCTAACCTCCAGTTCATTTAGATTCCTCAGATTAAAAAATCTAATCAAAATTTTGTAATGCTTATTTACTTATTGCCAATATTTCTCTAACTTCTGAAACCACCAGATAGTGGTCAGGATCACACTCAGCTCCCTTGGAAGATCGCACATTGAGTCTACTCGAATGGCATCTCCTATCTATCAACATGTGATCAATTTGGTTGTGTGTCTTCTCATCAAGAGAGGTCCATGTGTGTTGATGAATGTTTCGGCGCGGGAACATCGTGCTCTTAAATAGATTTTTGTTGTGGTAAAGATTACTGTTCTAACACCATTGTCTTTATTATCCTGATAAAATGTAATTCCTAATTTCCCCATTTGAAAATATCCTCTCTCCCCAATTTTGTATTAAAATCTCCTAACAGAATTTTCATACGACACTTAGAAAAAGGATAGAAACCCTGCTATAATTCCTCACAAACCCTGTATTAGGAATTATCAAGTTTCTCCTGACTTGGTGCATGCACATTCAAAACAATGATATTATGCAATGATATTACATATACAATCTCCTTACATTCCGTGTACCAAACCTCATGTTTCTTTTACAGTGCTTAGGTCGTACCAAATGTTCAGTCCAGGTCCGAGTTACATGTATCCGTTTCGTAAAAAGGCCAGTTTTTACGGTGAGAAGTTGTTAAAACCTCGTCCGACCCCCAAGCTGGAGGAATACGCGTTGTCCTCTGTCCATGACTGCTTATTCAATATATTCGCACCTACCCTCCATATTGGAAGCCATTCCTCTATCAGCAACCTGAGGACGCAACATACCGTGGTGACCCGGCCGCTGTACCCCCGGTAAAATACGGCACCCATTGTATAGTAGGTTGGGTGGGCCCCAGGGTTGGTTTGGATGGGTGCGGAAAATCTCGCACCCACCGGTGTTTTATCTCCGGACCGTCCAGCCCATAGCAAGTTGCTATACTGTCCACGCTATCCCGGCCCACAACTGTAGGTCTTAAGTTCAAAATTTGTCATCAGCAGTTGTTTTTAATATTTGAAAGTGAAAATGTGTGTTGTGTTGATTTAATTCATTCGACATCAAAACAAAAAGTTTTCAGAAGAAAATAGCTAAGAGCCAAGCAATTATTTCGCGTGAAGAAATATTCTTATTTTTAATTGTTAAAAATACTGGAATAAAATTTTAAAAACCTTAAATTTAAGTTCCTATTGAATCTAAAAATATTTTGGTCAGATTTAACACACATAAGTGGCACGAATTTGTAGCATCTTCCTTTGATCTTTACCCTTGCACGCATGACATCTGTGTGATCAGACAACAGAGTAAGTGTTGTGATTCATACTGCGACGAGTGATTAATTAAGCAAAAGTTAACCTTTATCTGCCTTTAGGCATGAGGTACGTAGTCATGTAACTTGTAATAAATTAACATTTCCTGTTTGGATTAGCGTATTTTAGGATGAGACGCCATGTAATGGCGTAGATCAGTACTGGGGGGCTTACCCGGCACCTTCCTATCCAATAATCAAAATGGCATCACATCCCAACAGCCATGATCTTAAAATTTAAGCCATAATAAATTAAAATTTCATGGTCATAACTTTGTATGACCACGATATTATACAGCCCAACGTACAGCATCTGACTGTAAGGTTAGCTTTCCTCGGGTTATCCAGATGCTTTCAAATTCTATATATAAGCTTGGTAAAAATATTTGTCTATTAATGATCTTGTGCAGGACACAACTTTTAAGTACCTCGCTCTAAAAGTACATACAGAATTCTGTCCGTGGCGGTGTATGAGTTAATTTTTTTATTTTATTTTATGATACTGTTTCATCACCCTATATGAAAAATGGAAAAAAAATAAGTTCCGGGGTCAAGAATGGCCCCTGATCTCAGGCTAAAAATAAGGTGAACACATACTCAAACAAGTCCTTTATTTAAAGCTCGTATATTAACCTCTGGGCAACCGAGAGTTTGAGCAAAATTTGTCTTAATTTTTAGCATGGGATTGTGAAAATATTCCATAAACTAGATGATTCAGACGTCGTGCTACAGTTTTCAAGTAAAAGAACAACGATGTTTAAAGTGGTGCATATAGGAATAATATGTATTTTGAAATGCAGAGAGAGTTATCAGTAGTGTTGTTTCTTCAGAGTTTAAAGTTCAGACTGGCGCTAGCGTCAGCAAATTGAAGCAGAGGGGCGGTGTTTTTACATGAAACAACTACTTGAATATATCATTTTATGGGACTCGAAATTTCAAAACTGTATACAGGAAATCCAACCATTTGCCCCTATTCTGTTATAAATGAAGCTAGCCTACACAACCTTCCATTAGTTTACCTGAGATGAATTTTAATACCATAAATTCATCAACGCCTTTTATCCTCCAAGTGGCTGTTTGTCTATAATCTTCCTACTGAAGTGTTTACATACTTCTCTCCTATACGTGCCACATGCTCTGCCTATGTCATTGACCTTGATTTGATAATACTAATATGTAACAAAGAGTACTAATCTGAAATTCGCCATTTTGCATTTTCTACGGCTTCCATTTGATCGTGACTCAAATGCCTGGGGGGTTTCCTTCGAGTTCTGCAGTAGTCATGGATTATTCTGCTGAATGGGACAGCTGGGCACCGCAAACAGCACAGGGAGGAGGTACTGGGACTAGAGACGTAGCTTCGTGGGAGGTCCGTTCCTCCAGGCCGGTGGTGATTGATAGGGTGACCTCCCCACCCCCAGAACAAGAATGGAGGCAAAATATTACCGTATTGGTTACAGGACCGTGGATTAATCCTGCACGTTGAGGATAAATCACGTGCACAGGGCACGACCCACAATGCTGAATCAAAAGTAGCCTCTAAACTGCAGCGTTCATTCACGAAGCGTTGGAAGTTATGCATATAAGATATAAATAAATATACAGGGCGTTCGTAAGTGATATCGAATTTTAACCACAAATACAGGCTAATTTTAAGAAAATGGCAGGTGTAATGCGTAACGAAGATACTTTAACCCTAGACAGTGTATGATGAAGTTTCATGCGTCTGGCATGTTACATTGTGTCGGGTAAACATTTCTCGACATTTCGAAACGCGATTCCCTTTCAGGGTCAAGTAGTCTAAAAATTATTTGACCACGAAGATAATTACAAAATCTTTCGAAATTTCGGCAAAAATTTACCCTGCGACACGGTTCCCAGAAGAATTTTGCCGACAGAAACCAAGCGTAGCTTGCACAACGACTTGCAAGGTCCATTAAAAGCAAATGTCAGGTACGCACCACATTCACAATGCGTTACACAAAACAGGGCGTAAGATTCTAAACTGGTGTTTGCGTATCGGTATATTGGTTCCTTCTCTTTATATGTAGCACGGTTAGACAAATGGTTCTGTCGATAGTATGACTGCTTTTCTGTCATTGCAGCAGTGGTTACGCTGGAAAACAAGATCATCCGAATGCCAAACTCTATTCTTACTGGGTTTTCATTTTCTCTAAATTTACCTCGTCGGTCTAAAATGGGTATCAAAAAGCTTTTACGTCAATGATGTGGACTCGGTGCTCATAATAATAACTGCTGCATTCAGGGTAAAAGGGAACAGAACGTGCAACAGTTTAAGACCTCCGACGTCCCTTGTTTAACTAACGTCTTTAAAAATTCTTCAACGGATATTAACTGCTTCAAGCAAGGAGCTTCAGGCTGTTTAATTTCATTAGTCAGTACAAATATTTCGAGAACCTGAGTATTAGCTGAACGTCATTCAAGACTGACCTCATGCTGTAAAGTGTCTGGTCACATTCCAGAACTCTGCCACTTGCAAGTATGTTTTTACTTCTTACCTGAAATAAAAGAAGAGGGAGTTTTAGGTTGTACAAGTTATAGTAATCTGCTGTTAAAAAAGCCTAACATTCGTCAGCGTTAAAACAACACAATATTTTCCAGTCTACATCTAAATCCCCAAAGCAGGTTCAAAGGCAAAAAATCAGTGTATACTTTTCATATCTCTAAATGCTTGCCACAAATCTTCCAGGTTATTGCCACTTATTTGGTAATCATAGCACATTCCAGATTGGTAAAAAATTCAGGTTATTTAGAAAATACTTGGAAGATTCGACAGCCAATAAGAGAAACAAAATCATACTGTACGGGCAGTCGCGTCAGTTCAGAAATTGGGAGACGTCCGGAAGAAAATAATTCTGTTTCGAACAAGAATGCTCTTCGTCCCAGATGGTTCTATCCTTAGAAATTATGAGTTTCTTCACTACGTGAATTTATGCACCCTCCTGTCACTTTCTCCTCTTTATGCCCAAGCGTTTTTTTCGACACCCTCCAGCTATATCCTTTCCTTACAGTGAATTCATTTGCTCGTGATACATGTACATGGTAATAAAACACATTGTTTAATACAACAAGAGACCTTATCCCGCTGGTAAACTAAGATCATAAGTTTAAAATATGCTTGGAGCATGGGTATATGTGCGTGTTCTTCTGTGTGAGACAAAAGACCAAGAATAATATAATACTTTTATAATTCGGCGTAACGTGTTTAAAGAAAAAATAAGTGCAAACTTTTTTCCCGCATAAGCAGAGTGACAGTGCCGATGTCATGCTTTTCAGTTACATACAGTTCAAGCACAGTGATATGAAACACCTGATAAGGGTAAGCAAACAGTAAGGTAACGTAATTACTTACAGAGGCAATTTATCAGTGTGATTAATGCCGCTTTTGCACACATATGCATATTAAAAGTACATGAACGACTGCACATACATTCAAATAACAATCAAGACGATGAAATATAAAGTAAAAGGGAGTTGTTCTTTTTTTCTTGCAACTGGAAGCTCATATTACATAAGACTTCAGCGCCTCGATCAATCTCTGTCAACGACGATGCAACCATCATCAATCAAAATTACCCAAAAGCAGGGACGCAAGGGACCCACGGGTACTATGCTCACATACCTGTACACAGTCTGATCCCGCTGTGTACAAATTCACTTACGTGCCTGTCATGAAAACTTGCCTCTTTCCATTATTCGTTATTTCTGTGAAAGAAGCAAACTTCTTTGTTTTCATAGCAAACCAAAGTTCCTGTTAATGAAAACTTTCGAATGTTGAAGTCATCTTTTTTAACGTTTCAGTCGACATTAATAGGTACAAGTAACGACGCTTATTTCCGTTATGGATTGTTATAGTAACTCAGGTTTCTCTTCAAGTGTTACAGGTTGCTTATAGGTCATACCAAGGCCTTCCGTTAGCATGCTTCATTTCCGAAATCATCGAATTTCGTGGAAATGTGTCTGTGAGGGTCTAATTAATTTAGAGTAAATGGATCGGGTGCAAAGTTCTTACTTGCTATTCGTGTTGGTCAACATCCCCACACTATAAGAATCTCAGATCACAATTATATTTCTCGAAATCGGCTCATCATTTACAAATCTGGCACATAGAGTATAATGTAATATATTTAATGAACTGCGTCCATGAAAAAAATAATTTCTGACTGTGGAGTGCGATATCTGTAATGTGAATTTTTTCATTCTATTGCGTGCAATAAAGAATGCTCATGATGCATAAACAATCACTAAACACAAACTAAGAACACTGGAGTGGAGGACATATTGCGCCCCACCGTGTTGCATACCAAAGAACACAACATATAGATTCCGCTGCAGTGCTTTATATTACATGCATAGGCCGATTGAGTGCGTAGTATTTTACTGCTAGGGCCTCTGAATTTGTACGTCAATAATGTGTTTACAAGCTCCCTACAACTGCTTCGTCTTACTTAATGACAACGGCGTTGCGATGTTACTGCACCGTCATTTGTGTCTCCTAGCATAGTACATTGTTTATACCACCTGCCTTTTACGACGTATTCTGCTATCAAATTCTCTGTCTTTGCTTCATTAAATGTACACATTATTGCTTCTTCTTATTACACTTTTTTTTACACCAATTGTATTTGCGATATTTTTCATAATGTTGCATTTTCATACACAGTCAAATGCAGCTAGTGTAAACCTTGTAACACACTATTCCACACCGATTATCAAGCAGTGGCGTGGAAAATCGTCGTTAACTGACAAAAAGCAAATGTAGTGATTGTGTAAACACAGCACTGATATGCTATACTATACTATACTATACTACACTATGCTATGCTATGTTATTTTCACCACAAAGTATGCGTAATATAAAGTCAATGTCTTTGTGTAAATGATTCTGCCAGTGGTAGTGATTTATTTGCGACATTGTCCATCGCAGTGAGATTTTTCAAACACAATATTTTGAAAACTGGATTTGTTTTCATTGTTATTTTTTATTTTACATGGCCTGTGAAGTGTCTATAGTAGCATGGTTATGCCTTATGCAACTTACTTAACAGTAAGACTTTTTAAACTTAAGGTGTTCCATCCCGAAGTGTTTGTAAAATAAAACGAGGTGAAGGTCAGTCAAACACAACAGTAGTAATGTTAAACATATAATGTGATATTAGGGCTACATGTTTCGATTCCCGCAATGCGTAGTGCATTCTTTGTATGGATCTAAAACACGAGGGCCTGAAGATTATTCAGCAGAATCGAAACATGTAGCCCTAATATCACATTATATGTTTAACATTACTACTGTTGTGTTTGACTGACCTTCAAGACTTTTTAAACTTAAAAATTTAATGCCCAAAATAATATTTTGAACCAGGAGGTATGCGAAAAGTGGTTAACCGGGAATAACTTTCTGTTATGTGAGGCGAATACTACGAAAAGTTTCAAAGTTCTACTCATGTCAATTTATTTGCCATTCGCGTTATGACAGAAGTCAAATTCAGAGCTTCTTTCGTGGAGCTAAAAGTCAACAAGGGCATAGCATTAAGAAGGTAAATTTGAAAGTTATTGCTAGAGAACCAACACGTCACAATAGATTCAGAGTCATTTACGTAAATAACCAGGCCTAATAAAGCCACATTTGTCAATAATTTCTAAAAGACCACAATTTGTGCAAAAGTCTTACCAAAGACTAAGTTATGAGGCGAGTAGAACAATTTCATGACACGACGATGAGACACAATTCAATCTGTCTTTGGGTTTACTCAACATCCCTTTAACTATCGCAAACATTTCTAAATTATGAAGAATGACATCTTCTTGGTTGTGACGCCGTGTACAATGGTAGAAGTCTATTGACGCCTCGGAAGAACTTACTACCATAATTTTCACCCCGAATTTGGGAGCAGCATGTACCACCGAATGGTTGTTAACCACTACCAGACTGCACTGCCGTCATCACCATGACGGCCTGAAATCTCAAAATACCAAGCACTTAATACCTCTTGGTGAAAACGGGAAAACGTGCCGATTTCTTACCGGACTGCATGACACAGGTTAACCATTTAAAGCCTATTGGTTACTTTATATACCACAAAGTTTTCAATTAAAATATTCTAAGTTCTGCTCTAAGAATATGTTTTGTGCTTCTGTATTGGTCTCAGAACAAACAGAGATTATTTCTGTAGCCAAAATTAACTTATCGGATTTTTATAACCGAGATGGACCGTGTTTATTGCGCAATACGAAATAAATCTTTCAACGTTTTTCAGTTTCATCTTAGTCTTTAGTAGGTTAATAAATGTGACCTGGCGAATTGATAAATGCAGACGCATATGTAATTAACACACATAGAACTTGCCACTTATACATAATACAAACATATAATACTACAGGTGTCATGTGAAGAGGAATTAATGCAACACGGTATACTTCAGATTTCCAAAATTTCACTGATTTACCAAAAACGGCACAATTCATACTAATACGTAAACAATTATAGTGCAAATTATTCAATCATGTGTACTGTGTCTCTGCAATCTGGCTTTAGTTAAGGAAAACTATTGCGAATATAAACGAATAGAGAAATCACAGAAATAATTACATCGTCTTTTTTGTTATGTCTGCGTTTCACTGTATTTTGCAGCAAACACTTCCATCCAGAATGTTATGTTACCTAGTTCCAGCTGTGAAATTCAATGGGGCTGCCCGTTTATATACATTCCGTTCTACTCTCCTTCCACTTCTGCATATCCACTATCGGAACTACGTGTAGTTTAGTGCACTGCTCCTATAACACAGACACAAGTACTCCGTAACCAGGACTCAAAGAAACCAACGTAATGCAACATAAACTAGGTGTCTCTGGCATCTCAACCAGTCTAACTTCTGCAGACGATGTAAACACACGTCACTCTCTCAGCTATCTAAACCATGCACGAGGACAACTAAAGTGATCTCTTTAATTTCTTTCGATGCGGTGTATACATTCGAGTCTCCAACGTAACTTCCTGTTTACATGTCATAATTCCCTGGCAACATTATTCTTATAACGTAGCTGTATCAACATTTGTTAGATAACAATTTGTTTCAAGTATATTACAGCGGATTTTAACCGTTGAACGTTCTATAAACTGGCAAAAGATAATGTGATGTCGATAACGCATAATACGTTCTAAAAAAAAAAGAATGCTAGAAATTTAGCCTACAGAAATTAAAATTATTATTAAATTCACTTAAAATTTCAATTAGCACCTCTCATAGAAAATAATTTATATTCATTTTAAAGACCGTTCAAATTTAGCTGTTTATAAAAACAGTCGCCAACTATAAAATTCCGCAGCGTGTATGTTTCCACTCCCTTCTACTTCCTCGCTGTCTCTGATCCTGTCCAGTACAAATATTTCCCTCATTACTTCTTACAGGTCTCGTATTAAGAATCTCATTAATTCAGCCCAGAGCTGAAGAGGTTTTATATTAGTCACAATATTAGATGATAAGCTTGAAGGTAATTAGTGCTACTTGCAATCAACAGACGTATCCCTCTAATGATTTTGGTGGTTCATCCCCAACTCACGTTAAGATATAATAACGTATATCTGTCACGATTCTTTCTCCATATTTCCTTCTAAGTCACAGTTACACTTTGGATGAAGATGACCATAACAAATTATAAACTAAAGTTGAATAACCAAAGAAAGGAGCAGAATTCGCCGAAAAATCTAACAAGGGACGTATGGTGATTGGGGTCTTCGAGGTCGAGACACTGCGTAGTCTTGGACACACATATCAGTCACAGAAAAGCCTGTCTCCATCTTCAGATTTCTTCTATGTGCGCTGTATGGAAGCAGGTTTCAAATTAAACTAAAGCAGTAACAGCCTATACATTTTTTTTTCACTAGAACTGATTATTAATAATTTGCCTTACAATGTTTTACTCCAATTCTAAGGTAAATAAAGTCACTTTCGCCGCACAATGTTACATAAGAACGCAGGAAATATTTATTCACGGTATGCGTGAGGGCATACAATATAGTTTGGCTGGTCGGTAAGAACGAAAGGCAGTCTGCCCCCTGACATTTCCTACAAACATTCATGCCACGTACGACGGTGTTAAGAAAATTAATTTCATAGATGTTTATTTCTGATAGTACTGAATCAAATATAAACATTTAACAAGCAAGCGTGAAGGATTTCAAGTTTCGTAATTTATGGTTTCTTCTATGGGTTTCTGATTTCAATCGGAATCACGAGTTACAAGTTACGAAGGAGTTCGTTCTGGCGGTAGAAAGGCAAGTTCCATAAAGAGAGTAATTACAACTTCTGAAGGAAATGGACCAGTCAGCTTCAAGGTAATTGAAAGATCCAACTAATGACGCATTACATGCTACCGTGCGACATATGCATACTATAACATAACATTTAAATGAGTCTCTTGCGTTGCCACGTGTGCACTTCGTCAGTTAAGCATATACAAGCTTTAGGTTGGTGAACATAAAAGAGTATGATGTTAATTGCAGAATTATCAACTTTTAATTTGCGTGAGATTCTGATCTATTACATAGGACATGTGAGACTACATGATCTTTAACAGTTACCTGCTCTGTGTTTTTTTTCGATGTACCCTACTACCTGTTAGTTCAACCTAAGCGCACGTCGCGGTGCAGTGATCAGAACACTTGCTACCCACTACGAAGTACCGGGTTAGAATCTCTACTTACACATCATGCATCACGAACGAAGTTCTTTTTTTACTTTCCTTAGTCCTGTCACGATAGGTTCTCCTAATCAGTCTCCAGACAACTGCAAGATTTGTGCAATTTCTAAAACATATCGCGGCCGATTCAAGTAGCCGCGCGGTTTAAGTTATGAGTCTACGACAGCTCGCTTACTGGGATGGTGGCCTCGAATCCCTCCAGGGGCTTACGTGTCTGTCTTTTGTGAGTGTTGTGTGTTTTCAGTTAGAGGGCTCTGTGATCGCTCGTTCAGGGAAACCTACCGAGTATGGGGTGTCTGAGTGTGGTCGAGGAACCTCATATTGGAGGCTTATGCCAACTAGGGCCATCGAGCCAAGAGGGGAAGGAAGATGAAAAACGTGTCTCGGCATCGCAATTTTGAAGTAATACGAAACGCAGAAGTAGTTTTGTGCAAAGTACTGAGAAGATTTATTTGGACATTTTACATCATCTTGGTTCTTCATAACGTTTCGAATGTCAGTTTGTGTAAATGTCTCTAAATGTCTATTTTAAACCGTTGCTTTTAAGAAATTTGTGTTATAGAACAGAGTAAAAACGTACAATTCATGGTGCTATAATGACATATTTTCCTAGCGCATACATATATTTATATTATCCCATTTTATAAATAGGGTAAGGAGATTTGAAACCTTGCCGTTAAAGAAGAAGAAAGACATTAGTTCTTCCTGCTTTTAGAGAAGACACTACGGTACTTCTCTCGCCCGCAGCTGCTAGTATCACAAATTAAAAACTTTGACATAAATTCCCTTGCATGATATAAAGCGCCCTACTTCTTGTATCATCCAGTTTTCTGTTTTTTTTTTGCGGCTTTGTTGATACTCTACAAAGCTAAAACAATATCACAACAACAGATGTTTGCTGAACACTTCATGAAGCAATGGTGTGTAATTACTCTTTTGTCACCTTTACAAATTTGCTTCTGAGGGCTGACTTGATGTAAAACATGCATTGGACTGAATACGGGGTTTTCCGTGGGGAAGAATCACAGTGTTGGGATCGAACACTCCTCCTCGAGCTCCAGTTATTTATTGCCCAGCATGTTCCAGTGAGCTGATATAAAGGGAATTTCGTAACAATTTGGAACCAGTGTAACCACTATAAGCGACGAAAAGATCAAAGTATTTGGCTTAGTCATTAACTACAGCATCGCCGAAAGTAAACCTGAATATGACTTCCTTATAAGGCGCACAGAATCGCTGCCTAAGTGTACGGACACTTTTTAATTACCACCAGAAAATAATTAAAACTTCAACTGTATTTTTCAAATGTTTAAAAAGTGAACAGAGACGGAGTTACTTGTAGCCTTTTCTTACTAGGAGGGAAAGACAGTGATAGCTGAATCATAACTCCAAAGCTTCCACAACAAACGAAATACGTGACAATATTAATACAGACACCTTGAATTCCAGAATTTTTCAAAGTCATTCTTCGCAGAGAATAAACTAACTCTAGAGAAAATTATGTTACGCGTCAAACAGCACATATTTAGGAACATATCATTGCAAGAAATTATCAGTTAAGTACATATTTTGTCCCTATTCATGTCGTTTACGTACCTACTGAATACTAAAGACAGATGGTCGCAGAGAATTGGGGAATGGAATTTCTTAGACAAAGCATTTCAGGTACAGGAGACAACCAGTCTCCGCAAAGTAGTCATGTACGAGCAACTGAACGTTACGCGCATTTTATATGTATTGAATTGTGTTAGTTTTCTTTACTAGTAGAAACCCCAAATTATAAATAAAATGAATCTTCCTATAGGGAATATTGCAGTCAGTCATGTTTATTTGATAAGAGAGACAGCTCATGGTAATTTAAATTGTTGTTTTTTAACCCACACTTCTCAGTTAAAGAAGGTAAATATATATTTACATTTCCAGACACTTAATAATGAAATGGCAAAGCAAGAAAATTAAAGTTCACAACGTGATGATGTTAATCCCCTCTTCAGAAATGAAAACTTGAATTTTAAGAAAACATTTTAAAGGTGATTTCGAGTTGAAGAGAATGAAATGGCTGGATACCAAATTCCTAAAAGAGAAACGAAGAGGCCAAAACCAGTTAAATGCGTGAAGTTTGAATTTTTTTTTAATCGGGACAATCCTTGCAAAAAAAAAAAAAAAGGAAATCTAAATGCCATCGAGGAGAAAGCAAGCCACGGCTGCTAAATGAAAAACGGCCTGACTACACAGAGATGGAACCAGCTCACACAAAACGAAAGAAAGAAAAGAAACGAAGAGAAAATTTTTAAAACGTCGGTTTGCAACATTGCAATATAGAGCCCAGTATGTCCTACAGCCCATTTTCTGTGCCGATATATTGCCATATTTGTAATAATTATTATGAAAAGAACGTCATTCTCTGATCGAGTTCTTTTCTTTTTTAGGCAAATGAATTGGATTTATAAAAGTGTCTTTTACATCAAAGATGGGCAGTAAAATCGGGATTATCAACTGTATTCTACTTATTTGAATGTCTACAGAAGGAAGTAGAAGGCTTTAAGAAAGTGGGCAATGATGTGCAAAAAGTGAATTATTATGTCGCCGCTTTTCTTCGGTAACGATGAGCATTTGTTCGGTTCCCCTTCCTTTTGAAGCCAGTTCAATTCCGTTGAGGCCCTGTGTTTTTGCTTACCATTTGCACTTACCACACTCTAAGATGGAAAGACGTGCTACGCAACTGTCAAATCAACTATCAAATATACTTCCTAGAACTCAAGTTTCTGAGAATTTATTTTTTGACCAGTGGGCTCTATGCCGTATTATTTAAGTTATAAAGGATCTAAATTACATTAACAATGACTTCTCCTTTAGTCAAGGTCAGTCCTTGTGATATGGTTTTCATGGGCGTGTATACAACAGATGTTATTTCATGGTATATTGTGATCTCAAAGGGATTCACAAGCGAGAGAGTGATTTGCAAAATATTTAAATTACACACTCCTTTGTGTTGTAGGATAATTTTATATATGATGAAGTCTATTAAAATTACTTCATCACTTAAAATTTACTTAGCATGGAACTAATTTGAAGTTATTATTTTAGAATATTTCTCATCAAATACTTTTACGTCCTTTTGTTGAATTCCATTTAACAATATTTTCGTACACAAATTCTTCGACATTTATTGTTTTTCTGCTACAACCACGTCCCCCCCTTGCTGTCCCACCAGAATTAAATGAGTGCCTGTACAGTACTTACAACAGTCTTGCATATTGTCGAGTGTCGAGTAAGAGACAAATGAAATTTGTTGACCTTAATATTAAACACACAAAATTTATAGTATGCGATCACAGCAATCGACGGTTGCAGTGCTGTACGATCGTAGGCAACACGACAGTAGAGGTCGAAATATAGATATGCCCAAGCGTTGTGCTATTCGTGTGTTTTGTGCGTTCAACCTAGAGTGCGCAGAGTAACCCCATAATACTGAGACCTTGGTTTCTCGCAATTTTCGCTCCTAGAACTACTTTGTTGTTCAGAATCTTATCAGTGGAACGAAATTGACTGAATTTAATAACTGATAGTTATATCAGTGTAATAATGTAAACTGTGATTTATAAAAAGCGGAAGATTAAATTTATTTATTTCTCCCAGAGTGGCTTATCTTACATGAAGGTCAAACATTGTGTAATTTAGGCATCATTCTGTGCGTTTTTAAAGAGAAGGAAGACATAAAATTATGTGACTAGTTTTGCAAAATTACTTGTGTACGCTACTTGATTAAGGCGTAGACCATCCAAGAATTTGGAAAAAGTGTACCCTATATTGTATTCCTTTTTCTAGAGTACGAAGGTATACCTTAGAGGGCACTATTGAGTAAAAATATATACTGTATATTACAGTCTTAAATATGGAATACATATCTGAACCGTGTAAGGCACCCTTGATTTTAGAGCATAAGTATGTAACGTTCACTGCACTACGCAGTTTGGAGTAGGCTGCAGTCTTGATTTTGGAGTACAAATACGCTCCGTATGTTGCAATCTTGATTTTGGAGTACTAAGACTACCGATGTGTACTGTATACTGAACACGTGAGTGTAGCGTTCTGAAATTTCAGAGAAGTCTTGCGTGAAATAAGAGTAAAGTGATCCTTCACGTAAAAGTTCTATTACTACTAGTAAGATTAGGAATTTTAGTTGCAACAGAAAACCCCCTGACATGGATCTAACTCGGAAGTTAAGCAACAGTTAAAAATTTGTTTATTGTTTCATGTCTCAGGTTATGACAGCTTGTATTACTGTAAGTTGGTACCAACAACCCGTAAGTTGGAGGCAATATGCATTCAGAAATCACAGCACACATCTACCAGGTTACATGTCGCAATTCAGAAAATTAAAATTGTATAAATTATACTGCTCTGGAAACCGTAATTCTTCGTCTGCGTCCTCTTTTAGGAACTGTTATTATTAGTCTAATATTATTATCATTATTGACATTGAAACTGTCAATCTTTTTAGACAATTGAGGAAAAATGCAAAGCTTTCTCACCAACACAACATACGTTTTTCCATTCAGAGATACAGGCTACATGTTTCGGATTAATTAATTATTCCATCATCTGGCCTTGTACATGATAAACAGCAAGAATAAATTAATGATATGTCACTTTTAGTACATCTGTTATGTTTTTCTGTGGGATTCCACGTCAAATTAATATTACATTAAGAGTTGTAATATTAAGAATATTCTTATTATCGACAAAACACAAATAAGGATATATTACAATTTTTGTGGCAGAGACGTGAGGTAGAAAACTCATTAATTTTATCAAGAGAGTTTTCTACCTCAGGTACATGCAAACAATTTCAATTATTTTTATTTACGTTTTGTCCATGTTTTTAACCCTAATACGGTATTTTTATTATTACAACTCTTATTTTATAATAATTTTAATGCGGGGTTCCACAGTAAACAAAACAAATGTACATGTCATTACATTATTATTGCTGTTTATCCTGTATCAGGCCTAATGGTGGATTAATTAATTAATCCGAAACATGTAGCCAGCATCTATGAATAGAAAAATATTTGGGTTGGAACACGTAGCATGTTTCCTCGATTGAGCTGTACACAGCGGGATATTTCCATTAAATTCTTGTTCAGACACTTCTTAATCTTTGACTAGTTATCGGCCTGTCCCAAGACCTCTACTATTACGGGACAATATAAACACGACGAAAGCGGACTTACTTACGTGCTAATGATTCTTTGAAATCAAGACCCTGGTGCACGAATAGTCGAAGAAAACACGCGTTTGCCTGCTACGATCCGGTGCCGCAAATCGTAAAATTTGCAAGCTATTTTTGTTTTATGTCACCTACATTGATAATGTGTGGGCTGGGCTGTTTGGTGCATAACGTGAAGCCGCCACTCTATAGAAGTAAGTAAATAATGTAAAGGTTTGTATTTTCAAATTAAAAATTACCTTTATTCTATGTCCGATTATTAAGCTTACAAAATGTGGTAATGCACCCCATATCACAAGTGTCCGAATTTATAGTTCGTATTGCTACTGGGCCTCATTTCGGGTGAATCCCGAAAAGGGCTGCTCAACTCTGACGCAGGCCACAGGAATGCTGTCTGGTTCTTAATACCGTTACATAATTAGAGAAAACTCTCGTACACTTTGATCGCTTGAGAGCCGGTTATGTAAGCTGTCCATTTGGCAGCTAATCGGAGTCTTGCACCTGTCCTCCCAGTAGGCCTTGTTTTATTTCTCTATACACTAAACGAGGTGCAGGCCATAGTATTGGAACCATCAGGTTCAATTCTAATTTAATCCCATTACAATAAAATACTAGCCTTTATCATTAGTAAGCTGGGAAAGTGTACTCCTCCACTTAACATAAATTTTGGCTTGTATGTATTACACTTGCAAAACGCTTTTCAAAATGAACAGATTCTGCGAAGAACCAGCAAAGTCTTTTCGTTAAGTTGCTGAAACCTGCTGTGACTCTGTTCGGGATTACATAAAAATGTTTTTTTTCTGTACCTTGCTTCAACTAGGAGGCCCAGATTTACCTGTGGTCCCATAGTGGAGTAAGAGTGAAGCACAGCGGGGTTACGCACACCCGGACCCTCTGCACCGGCTGGACGTGTCCAGTCAGCTTCACGTTTCAGACAGTTTGCTGTAGAAATACAAATGTCTGGATATTGCAGTGACAATAACAACCCACGTCCCATAACTGAATAGAAGGGCAAATCCCCATCGTAAAACCAGGCACTTCACAACTTCCACCCTCCTGCCTCATGCTGAGTTAATTTTTTTTGTTGTAGGCCTAATTCATACATTCCAAGGTAGATATTTCCTGACAAACTATTAACTTTCTTGAATTAGTGGTCATTATGCCTTTCCGTTACTTTGTTTACCGATATGTTTGTGGCCTGCTTTTAGATTTTATGGTGACTAATTGAGAATTTCGATTATTTCGAAGGGTTTGCATCCTGTGCAAGTGGGTTTATTGCTGAAGTTAATAAGCGACATGCTGCTTTCACCTTCAGCTCAGAAGTCGACTTCTTCTGAACTATATTTGAATATTCGGTTCATAGCTTGCAGTAACCAAATCGTCTCTGTATAACAAAGATCATCCAGACTCAATGAAAGGCAGTGATATATGGACATGGAAGGACCAACAAGTGGATCATAGAACTGTCAATATTATAACATTATACGGATTTATGCGATTAAAACAGGGCAATAAAACAACCGCACCTTCTTAATCCCATTTTGTCACCGAAACTTTTAGATTTAATTGAATAATTCTTTCTAAATACATACAGTTTCCCCTCAAACAAAGTTCACAATATGTCGTAGAACATAAAAATAAGTTTTATAAGCCTGCTAGACGTTTCGCCCAGACTTGGTTGTTATCGGGTTAAGCACACAGAAGACAAAGTAAAATTACTTGAGTTTTACATTAACACTCTTTACTTAAGTGAGTTCAGCTATTAAAGAGGGCAATTTTAGACAACATATTGTATCATAATTTTCAAAAGCCCCAGTGCTTCCAGTAATCGCTGGAAGAAGCAACTTATAACCTGCTGCAACCATATAGATGCTTGTGAATTTAATATCTAATCATCTTAAGACACATTAAGTACAGGCAAATAAGAATATACTGAGCTTGATCGAAGGCTTTATCCCCTTCCATGATATTTTTCGAAAAGACACCGAAATTCGATTGGCTGGAAGTTTCATTTCAACACATTTTTATTAACCTAACTAGTTTCAAAGGTATATAAAATTCTAAGAGTTTATTGTACAAAATCTCCATCGTAACTAAATGGGCTTTCTTGAAGTCTATACATAGATGACGCACTGCCCGATTATGCTTTTATGTTTTTTAAGTATTTGACAGATGCATAATATATGATCAGTAAAATTAATATTATTTATTCCATGCACTGTGATTCTAATCGTTAATAGCTACATACCAACAGATACACACAAAATATATAAGATTACAAATGTTTATATATGTAGAGATATGTCGAAAAAAATATATATATATGTAGATAATTTGTATGTATGTATATAGAGTTCGTGTACATCTTTTGATATATATATACAGGGTGTCCCAGGAGGAATGTGCAATACCTCGGGAGAGCGTTCCTTATGTTAAACTATACCGATATAACCCAAAACACCTATATCCAAAGTTGAACGGTTACGGAGATAATGGCCAGAGAATTTTGAAACTTTGACAGT
>JGI20166J26741_10044448_pt1 | contig 35292 bp, 30 predicted proteins | sample TergutCu122P5_FD_26741 | JGI IMG/M metagenome (IMG submission 26741)
ACGTCTTCGTGCTTTTGGCAATATACCGCCTGGTTTACCCCGCCATGTTTACTCGCGCTCGTGTTATACAGATGGGCGACAATTCTGCGCCCGTATTCCTCAAAAGGCAGACGGCCGTCGGAGTATAGCAGATCGGGCTGGAATTTGTCTATTACGTCTTTGATCCTTCTAAACCAGTCTTGATGATACTTCTCGTTTGTTGTGTACCAAAACTGCAAACCGCTTTCCTGATAGGTGAACTCGCTGTTATTATCCCTGTACAGGCTTTGCAGCGCCGGGTCCGCCCCCGCGTACGGCACTCCCTTGTATTTGCCTGTTTTATCGCATTTATGCGACTCCGCAAACCAGGTGTACGAAGCTCCGAGATGTTCGGAAAGCCCGAACGGCAAGCCATGCTTTTCAGCTTCCGCTTTCCATAGCTGACAGATGTCTTTCATCGGCCCCATTTTTACCGAATTCCATTGATTATGCGTTGAGTCAAAATTATCAAAATTGTCGTGGTGCATCGCTTGGCCGACAAAGTATTTAGCGCCCGCGCGCACATAAAGATCCATCAATCCAGCCGGATCGAAATTTTCCGCCTTCCAAAGCGGAATTATTTTGTCATAGCCGAATTTGGACGGATGCCCGTATTTGCGGCAATGATAGCGGTAGCAGTCCGATCCCTCAGTAAACATGTGGCGCGCGTACCAATCGCCGAACATTGGCGCGCTCTGCGGGCCCCAATGGCTCCAGATCCCAAACTTAGCGTCCCGGAACCAGTCCGGACATTTGAATGCGGATCTGCTGGTCGATTCCCGTTATGGCGGCCAAATATATTATAGAACTCCAGCCGAGGGATTTCCATAAATCGACTGCCGTTTGAAACCAATAGACAGAGTTTTGGTCTCCTAAAACAGACGTATTTGATTTGTTTCCGACGCTGGACAAAAATGAATTAAGTGCCCCGTCATTGGAAAATATCATGAAAGCGAACGAGAACTGCGCAAAATGGTAATTTTTTGCGCCGTGCTTTTCCGGTTTATCCGGGTTAGGTAATGGTGTAAATTCCTTTATGTATTCGATCATATCATTCAAATCGCAATCCAGGATTTTACATATCGAATCAAGCGTGTTTGTGGAGACGGACATGCCCGCCTTTAAGCGGCTGACCGTCTTACTGCCGACGTTATAATCCTTGCCTTTATTCTGCAGTGTATATGTTGTCGCTCCTTTTTCCTGCATGGTTTTCCACAATGGGGCAAAGGAAATCATGTCGCATATCTCCTCTGTTATTGAGAACGATTTTATGTCGTAGGGGACGCCGCCCTCGGCGTCCCGAAATTTGCGTATGCCGCTGATATGCGTTATAAAAATCGGCGCGCCGGGCCGGCGCGCACTACAACTCCGCCGCCGGGGCGCCGCGTCTTTTTGGCGTGCCGCCGCTGAACCCGATAATCGCGAGCCGATTGCCGTGACTCCGCATTTCAATGTGGTCAATAGATGAGGTGTTAGTCGGAAATAAAGTTGAATTGTCAAACAGTCAAAACATACGGTAGGGCGGGGGCTTGCCCCCGCCGGAAATTCCCGCGTGGCGCGGCGGGGGCAAGCCCCCGCCCTACATATGCGGCGCGTCATTCAATATAAAAAGGTATGCTTCTTATACATTTAGTATTATCAACCTTATTTCAGACTGACACCATACATGAAGGGCAGTGGGCCATCCTGTCGGAACCGCCCTCCCCTTCCCCCTCAATTCACCCTCACCTTCCCGCACCCCATCCCCCTCAGCCTCTCCGCCCAGCGGCCTTTCAACTCCTCGCCGGGCGTCGGTATGGGCGCGCCCTGTCCCGTCCCCAGGCCCAGCCGCGCCGCCTTGCCGCTTCCCATGGCGTGGTACGGCATGATCTCCACGCCCGAAAGCCGCGGGTATTGCCCGGCCAGCTCCGCGAGCCCAGCGAGGTCTTTTTCCGAGTCGTTCACGCCGGGGACCAGCGGGCAGCGGAGCGCTACGTCCGCCCCCAGCTCATAAAGCAACGCGAGGTTATTCAGTATCAGCCCGTTCGAAACCCCGGTCAGCCGCTCGTGAAGCGCGGGATCGGCCGCCTTGCAGTCGTAAAGGAACAGGTCTGTCAGAGCCGCGAACTCCCGGATTATCCCGGGCGCGGCAAAGCCGCACGTCTCGACGCAGGTGTGTATCCCGCTTTGCCGGGCCAGGCGGAGCAGCTCCAGGGCGAACTCCGGCTGCATGGTCGGCTCGCCGCCCGAGAGCGTCACGCCGCCGCCGGATTTCCCGTAATACACAGCGTCACGGAGAACCACGGCCATGATTTCGTCCGCGTCCTTCTCCTCGCCGGCGATTTTAAGCGCGTTCGCGGGGCACTGCTCCACGCACGCGCCGCAGGCGGCGCACCTGTCGAAGCGAAGAGCGTGCGCGGGCGTCCCGCCGGCAAAAGCTCCGGAAACCGCCTTCGCGAGGTCGTTTTCCTCGCGCCCCAGGTGCGCTCCCCGCCCGCATACCGCCGCGCACCTGAGGCACCCGAGGCACCTGCCGGGGTCGTACATCAGCTGCGCGGCGGGCGAAAGGGACTCCGGGTTGTGGCACCACTCGCACGAGAGCGGGCAGCCCTTGAAAAACACCGTCGTCCGGATGCCTGGCCCGTCGTGCAAAGAAAACCGCTGTATGTCAAAGATCATGCCCTTCAATAGACATTACTCCTAAGATTTATCCGCATTATCCCTGATTTATTTTACTTCCGCGCGGCGATTATGTCAACGCGGGTAGATGCCTATTGCCTGTCCGCCGAAGGAGTAGTATAGTTGAGTTAAGCCGACGCATATATTAACATCCGATTCGTCGCCGCACTCCCGCGCAACCCAAAAAAAGGGGTCGTCTATATGGCTTTTATCGGCATTTCTTTCAAAAACGAGCTCACCTACCGGATGTCGATCATATTCGACGTTTTAGGCAATGTCTTTGGGGTTGCGGTGTCCTTGGCGCTGTGGCGCTACCTGTATCGCAATGATCAATCCATGCAGGCGTATATGACGCAGTACATAGTTCTCTCCAGCGCAATCAGCGGTTTTTACAATATCCGCGCAGGATTTGTCATTGGCCAGAAGGTGCTGAACGGCTCCATTGTCACGGATATGCTCCGCCCTTCCAACCTGCTCGCTCAGGTCTGGTTTACGGAACTCGGGAAAATGTTCTCCAGTCTCCTGTTTCGGACTGTCCCCACGGTGCTGATTTTTCTGCCCGCGTTTCTCACGGGTTCTCCCCTGCGGAATGTCCTTCCCGCTATAATCGCTGTCGTTTTCGGCCATCTGCTGCAAGGGTTTATGCACACTTTCATCGGGTACTCGGCGTTCATTCTCGTCGAGGCGAGGCCGTTTTTACAGATCATCGGCGGCATTCAAAGGTTGTTCAGCGGCGCGCTCATTCCGCTTGCCCTTTTCCCCGGCGCGCTCGGCTCCATCGCGCACGCGCTTCCGTTCAGGCTTTTATTCTCATTTCCCCTGACATTGCTGCTCGGCGAACCTGTCAAGTGGGGAAGCGCGCAGTTTTACGATATTATGCGTAACTTCGCGCTGATGACCGGCTGGATCGCTCTTTTTTATATCTGTACGCGCGTCATGCGGCATTTTGCCTTGCGGAAATTTATCGTGCAGGGCGGTTGACGGGAGGTTTAATACATGAGCTTCGCGCGGATATACGGAGAGTATGTAAAACTGTATATAAAAGGCGCCCGCGAATATCGCGCCGCTTTTATACTGTACCAGATTTCGATACCCTTCGGTCTGCTTGTATCCTATGCGTCGATCTGGATCATACTTACAAACTTTACGGACGCGAGCGGCGGTATAGCGGGGTGGAGTATACCCGAATTTGTATTGCTTTTTGCAATCAACGCCACCACGGCCTCGTTTGCGGCTATACTTTATTGGAATACCGTGCTGCAACTGGGGTATCAAATCCGGGAAGGCACGGTGGATGTTCTGTTGCTGCGCCCTATGGGGCTGATAAAGCAGCTTGTCTGTTACAGGCTGGGCGACGTCTTTTTGTCCGAAGCTGTCGTCGGCGTCGGCTTTGTGGTCGCGGCGGCGGTTAAGCTGCACGGTCAAATGACTTTGTTTTCTTACCTGTTTTTGTTGCTGACTATCGCCGGGGCGTTCCTTTTTCAAAGCGGCGCGATGATCCTTCTTGGCAGCCTGAGCTTTTGGCACCCTAAGTCGGATCAATTTGCCTTTATGATGTATTACAGCGTCAGATCCTTTATTCAGTATCCCCTTTCAATATTTCCGGTGATTATCCAAGTGATCCTGACTTGCGTGGTCCCTTATGCGTTTATCAATTACTATCCGTGCCTGATAATATTGCATAAAGCTCAGACCGGTCTGCAGACGGCTTTGGGGTTGATCTCGCCGCTGGTGGGCGCGGGAGTGTTTTTGCTGTCGCTGCTGGTCTTCCGTTTTGGGTGCAAACGCTATACCGGAACAGGAAGCTGATCTTTTTACACAGAGGGGAGGCATCTATGTATGGAACCGTCAGTCAGTACCGACATCATTGAAGCGCGGAATTTGACCCGTGACTATAAAATCGCCAAACGGGACGAGGGCGCAAAATACGTTTTCGTCCGAAAGTATGAAACGATCCACGCCGTCAAGGCGATAGATTTCACCGTAAAGCCCGGCGAGACGGTCGGTTTTGTCGGCCCGAACGGAGCGGGCAAATCCACCGCGATCAAGATGATGACAGGCATACTCGTGCCCACGTCCGGCACAATACGGGTGCTTGGCCGCGACCCCTTCGCCAGCCGCAAGCAGAACGCTCTGGAGATCGGCGTGGTGTTCGGCCAGCGCAGCCAGTTATGGTGGGAACTGCCGATCAGCGACGCCTTCACATTGCTGAGAAAACTGTATCGCGTTCCTAAGGAAAAATACGAGGCGAACTTAAAGCTGTATAAGGAATACCTGGATCTGGAAAGCATATGGAATCAGGCGGTGCGTCAATTGAGCCTGGGCCAGAGGATGCGCGCGGAGATCGCGGCCGCTATTTTACATAACCCTCCGCTGCTGTTCCTCGACGAACCGACGGTGGGGCTTGACATCGTGGCGAAACGCCAGATACGCGCCTTTATCAAACGCCTGAATACGGACTACGGAACCACCGTTATTTTAACGTCCCACGACATAAAGGATATAGAGGAAGTTTGCGAACGGATCATGCTGATAAATAACGGAACGCTGACGGTAGACTGCCCGCTGGCGGAGCTTCGCAGCCGTTTTCAGGCCAACAGCGTGGTCACGGTCAATTTCGAGAAGCCCTTGGCCGCTTTCGACATGCCGGGCGTAACGGGCGCGCCCGAAAAGGACGGCTTGACATGGCGTTTTGAGATCGACAAAAATATAACCACTATGGGGCATCTGGTTTTTGAGCTTTCAAAAACGGCGGAAATCGTCGATATGCAAGCGGCGAACCCGGCCGTGGAAGATATAATACATGATTTGTATATTAACGAAAATACATTGTAAAAGAGGTCAGCTTATGTCCGACGCCTACATCCTCTCCATCGACCAGGGCACCGCCTCGAGCCGCGCGATAATCTACGACGGCGGCGGGAAGCCCGTCGCGCAGCACCGGACCGCCCACAGGCAGATTTATCCGGAGCCTGGCTGGGTCTCCCACGACCCGGCCGAGATTTACCATAATGTCGAGCAGGCCGCGTACAGGGCCGTCGAGGCCTCCGGCGCTCTGGCGTCGCAGATCGCGGCCGTCGGGATAACCAACCAGCGCGAGACCTTGGTCGCCTGGGACGCGGACACCGGGGAGCCCGTCTGCGACGCGGTGGTCTGGCTGTGCAACCGGTCGGCGGACATATGCGCCCGGGCGCTGGCCGACGGCATGGAAAGCGAGATCCGGGCGAAAACCGGCCTGCTGGTGGACCCGTATTTCAGCGCGACCAAGCTAAGATGGATCCTGGACAACGTGCCGCGCGCGGCGGAGCTGGCCGCCAAGGGCCGCCTGCTGGCCGGGACGGTGGACTGCTGGCTCGTCTGGAAGCTCTCCGGCGGCAAGGCCCACGTGACGGACTATTCGAACGCCTCGCGGACGATGCTGTTCAACATACATACCCTTAAATGGGACGAGGAACTGCTCCGCTATTTCGGCGTCCCGCGCGGGGTTTTGCCGGAGGTCGTCCCCTCCTCCGGGATCGCGGCCTATACCGACGAGAGCATTTTCGGCGCGGGGATACCTATTACCGGGATCGCCGGGGATCAGAGCGCCGCGCTGTTCGGGCAGACCTGCTTCGCCGAGGGGGACATGAAGAACACCTACGGAACCGGCTGTTTCATCCTGAAAAACATCGGGGAAAAGCCCGTCCTGTCCGAAAACAGGCTCCTGACGACGATCGCCTGGAGCATCGGCGGGAAAACGACTTACGCCCTGGAGGGCAGCATATTCAACGCCGGCGCGGCCGTCGAGTGGCTGATCGGCAAGGCAAAGCTGGCAGTCGGCGTCGGCGAGATACAGAGCATATGCGAGAGCACGCCGGACACTGGGGACGTGTATTTCGTGCCCGCGTTCGCCGGCCTCGGCGCGCCGCATTGGGACATGTCCGCGAGGGGGAGCATCTTCGGCATGACGCTCTCCGCGGGCAAAAACGAGATCGTCCGGGCCGCGATGGAGGCCATAGCGTTCCAGTGCAGGGACGTGGTCGCCGCGGCGGACGCGGAAGCCGGGGCCGGGGCCCTGACGCGCCGCCTGCGCGTCGACGGCGGCGTCAGCGCGAGCGACTTCCTGATGCAGTTCCAGGCCGACATACTGGGCATTCTGGTCGAGCGGCCCAGGGATTTGGAAACGACGGCCCTCGGCGCGGCATACCTGGCCGGGCTGGGGGCCGGGGTCTACGGGAACCTGGCCAACATCGCCTCCCGCCGGGAGATCGGCGCGGTCTTCCACCCGTCCAAAGACGCGGCGTGGAGCGGGGAAAGGTACGCGAGATGGCGCAAGGCCGTGGAAAAGGCGAAGGGCTGGGCGTAACGGCGTAACAAAAATCACGGGAGGGATCGTCATGCTTCGCAAACGCGGGGATCAGAAAACCGAAATCAGGGAGAACATGCGCGGCGGCGCGGGAACCGTTTTATCCGCGGCGCTGCTGGCGGAGGACGAGATGTACGGCAAAGGGCGGCTCTGTTCCAAACTCACCGTAAAGCCCGGCTGCTCGATCGGCTTCCACGTCCACGAGAACGAGATGGAGGCTTTTTACGTGATAAAGGGCAAGGGCGAGTTCGACGACAACGGCGAGCTCAAGCCGGTCGCCGCGGGCGATCTGCTCTATACGCCAGACGGGACCGGCCACGCGGTCAGGAACACCGGCGAGGCCGGGGATCTGGAGCTTTTGGCGCTGATACTGTATCATTGAATTCAAACGAAACGACATTACACCGGAGTGCGAAAACATTAGCCTCCTCTGTCGCCGATTCGCCGCTGAAGCGTTCGTCGAATCGGCTCGTCGTCGGTAAATGTTTTCTGCATCCGGTATACATCAATCTGCCGGCGGAACAGGTCAGTCTAATTTCCGTTAAATTGCACATGCCATTATGTTAGAATTGTAGGGGACGGCCTCCGGACGTCCCGCTCAATCTGACATATGCACCAATTTCGGGACGTCGGGGACGCCGTCCCCTACATGCTTCGGGACGTCGGGGACATTGCCCCCTACATGCTTCGCTGTTGCTTTTTGTGCACTATCACGCACGACAAACGCATAAACATACAAATTGCACAACGAATGTAGGGCGCGCTGACCCCGGCGCGCCGGGCTTGCAACGATATTTATTGCAAACAGCGGAACGGTGCGCCGGGGTCGGCGCGCCCTACAACTTCTTCGGAAAATGATTTTTCGTTGTCAGCTGAGCGAAGCGAAGGGTCTTAAAATCAAGATTCTTCGCTTTGCTCAGAATGACAAACGCCAATTTCCGAAGCAGTCTAACCTGCTGGCGGAGTTTTACCCTGGAAACAGGAGGTAACCGCGTGATAACCTTGCGGAATGTCAGCAAAAAATACAAGGGCGTACAAACGGACGGCAAGGGCGGCAGCCAAAGCGGCATCGCCCTTTGGGTCAAAAACTTCGCCAGCCTGACGGGAAACAGGGCGTCCTCCACGACGGCCCTAAGCGATGTTTCCCTTACTGTCGGCAAGGGGGAAATATTCGGCATTTACGGCGCGAACGGCGCCGGGAAAACCACTTTGATAAAGATACTTTCGGGTTTGCTCCTGCCCACGTCCGGCACGGTAGAGGTGGACGGCCGCTCCGAAAACAAGCGGATCAAAAACGCCGTCAGCTATATCAGCACGAACGGCTGGATGGGCCTGGAATGGCAGCTCACGGCGCGGGAGAATTTGTTCCTGTACGGGAACATATTCGGGCTTTCGGGCAAAAAACTGGCTTCCAGATGCGACGAGGCCCTGCGGGCGGTGGGAATGACCGAGGCGCAAAACAAATTGATCAGCCAGCTCTCGGCCGGTATGCGGCAAAAAATAACCGTCGCCAGAGGGTTGATACCGGATCGGCCGGTCATTTTCTACGACGAGCCGTCCGTCAGCCTGGACGTGCAGTCGTCCCGGAGCCTGCGGGAGCTGATCGCAGCCGACGTTGCCGAAAACAGGCGCACGGTATTGATCGCCAGCCACAACGCGGACGACCTGGCCATATGCGGCAGAATCGCGCTCCTTTCAAAGGGGAAAATCCTGGCCGCCGGGACGCTTGCCGAGCTTGCGGAACCGCTGTCGGATATTGAAATCGTCGAGGTCAGGTACCTGAACCGGGACCGCGAAATAGATTTCGGCGGGCTCCCCGGCGTTATCGGCGTCACATACGGCGCGGCGGAAGGCAAACGCGACGTGCGCCTCTGCAAAATAAGCGCGAGCAGGCGCGGCTTTTCGTTTGACAGGCTCATAGATTTTATGATAGAGCATGACGTCGCCGCGACGAGTACCCGCTCGCTTGCCGTTTCCGTTCAGGAGATATACGAATACTACGCGGCGGCGCAAGGGGGCGGTGAGCTTGCGGCTGTTTAAGCAATGGGATTCGCTGGTGATGTTCTCCAAGCGCGAGTTCATCATCTGGTGGTCGTACAAGATGAACGCGCTCATGTGGGTGCTGGACACGTTCTTCAACACCACGGTGTTTTTCATGATCAGCCTTGTCACCCACGGCGGCGGCGCGAGCTTTGCCCCATACGGGGGCAACTATGTGTCGTTCGTGGTGCTGGGGCTGTTTGTGCACTACATAAGTTTTACGAACCTCGGCGACCCGTACCCCCGCATCGCGCGGATATACTGGAACGGCGCGATGGACTTGTACCTGTTGAGCCCGCTCTCCTACTTCACGCCCATGCTCGGCGTCATGTTCCGGGGCGTCATCGACGACTACCCGCGGAGCTTGCTGGCGCTCCTGTTCGGGTGGCTGCTGTTCGGCGCGGCGTTTGTCTTTCACAGCCCGTTTACCCTTCTGTTGCTGTTGATATTGATACTGCTCTCGACGTTCGGCATAGGCATGGTCAGCGCCAGCTCGTTCTATCTGTTCAACTTCAAACAGCAGACCGAGCCGGTCAGGTTTGTTTTTCAGGACGTCATCATCGCCCTGACGGCGGGTTATTACTATCCGATCACCGTGCTCCCCTACCCGCTTCAGGTTTTGGGCAGTTTCATCCCCCACACCTACGCCCTGGACGCCCTGCGGCGGCTGATGATCCCCGGCGGCGACGCGCTTACGCCAGTTTTGCCCTTGCAGCTTGCTCTGCGCGGGTTAAGCCCGATCGCGCTGGATATACTCGCACTTGCCCTTATGTCGGCGGTGTTCCTGCCCCTGGGCTGGTTTATGTACGTCAAAGGCATCGAGCGCGCGAGAAGGGAGGGCACGCTGACCAGATGGCAGTAGATATTGTGATAGATATGCGGGATATCGTAAAGAGCTACAAGGTCAGGAAAAACAATGGCTGGTCGGACGCTTCGCGTCCTGCTCGCCCATGCATCCCGGGCCGGTCGGACGCTTCGCGTCCTGCTCGCCCACGCATCCCGGGCCGGTCGGACGCTTCGCGTCCTGCTCGCCCGGAGCGTTTCTTCGCCCTTGACAGCGTCAGCCTGTCCATACGGCGGGGCGAGGTTTTCGGCCTGCTCGGCTCCAACGGCGCGGGCAAGACCACGTTGATTAAAATAATGGCCGGCTTGCTGGAAGCCGACGGCGGCACGGGAACAGTCCTCGGCCATGACATTTACAAAGAGCATAAGACGATACGCGGGATGGTCAGCCTTGTGGCGCCGACAGCCGACATCGGGACGGACAACAACCTGACCGTCCGGCAAAACCTGGAATTCTGGGCTGTCGTTTACGACCTGGAAAAGTCCCGGCGGCAAGACCGTATCAATGAAATGCTGGACTTTTTGAACCTCCGGCAGTATGAGAACCATTGGCCGATGAGCATATCGGCGGGCAACCGGCAAAAGCTGGCCATCGCCCGCTCTTTGCTCGTCCGGAATCCCATCCTGTTCCTGGACGAGCCGACCGTCAAGCTGGACGCCAAGGGCGCGGAAGCCGTGCGGGAGCTGGTGAAAAAAATCAACCGGGAGTTTGGAACCACGGTAATCCTGACCACCCACTATATTTTCGAGGCCGAGGAACTCTGCGGGCGCGCGGCGATCATGCACAAGGGGAAAATAGTGAGCTGCGAAACCGTGGAGCGCCTGCGGCACAGTCTCCGGAAATATGACGAGCTTACCGTCGCCTGTGACAATATGAACGCCGGCACGCTGGAAGCGGTGCGGGCGCTGCCGTATGTCGCCGGCTGCGAACCTTCGGATCATGGAATTGTGATACAAACCCACGGCCTCCGCGAGCATTTCATCGAAATCCTGAAACTCCTGCGGGGGCGCGGCGTCTCCGTCAGCGGCGTCGAAACGAACGAGCCGACGCTGGAGGACATTTTCGTCGATGCGATATGGTCGTCCGCAAGCGGACCGTCCGGTGGGGGTGAGCGATAATATGTTTATCAAATCCGCATTGTCGTTTGCCAGGCTGGAATACCGGGCGCTCCGCTTCTATCCGTCCAACTTTGTATTGGCCGTGATCCAGAGCTTTGTCACGGCGGGCATGTGGTTTTTCGTGTCGCTGTTTCTCAAGGACTACGCCGCCGCGTCGCTTACGGGCTTCGGCGGGGACTTCGTATCCTATATGGTCATCGGCGTGGTGTTCTTCCAAAACTCGTCCGCCATTTTGAACTTGCCTTTCCAGAGCCTGAACACGGCGTTCTGGGACAGGCGGCTGGAAGTCTACAATTCTTCCGTATACGGCGTATGGGCATTTATCGGCGGCCGGTTCATCTGGACGTTCTTCTATCAGCTCGTCATCCAAGCCGGCGTCCTAACCGCCGCCGTGCTGTTCGCCGGCGTTCACGTCAGCGCGAACGTCCGCGCGGCCCCGCTGGCGATGTACTACCTCGGCTTTGTTTTCACCTGTTTTGGCTTAGGGCTTATAGGCGCGAGCAATTTCTTCAATCTGGAGGTGAAGCAGGGCCGCGAGCCGTTTACCTGGCTCGCGGACATACTGGCGCGGATTTTTTCCGGCGTATACTATCCGCTGGCGATCCTGCCGGCCGGAATACGGTTCATTTCCCGCGTTGTCCCCCACACCTACGCGCTGGAGGGGCTTCGGCGGATTTTGATGGAGGGGCAGGGGCTGGGGAACGCGGTTGTCCGGAACGATTTGCTCGTCATCATAGCCTTTGCCGTCATATCCATGCTGCTGGGCGTCTTTCTGTTCGGAAGGTCGCTTATGCGGGCCCAGCGCGGAAACGGCGTCGGCATGATAGTATAACGACTACCCTTTTCCAAATAAATCCCTTTTACATTTCCCCGAATGATGTTATAATCAAACCGTATGTTATGTATTCGTCGCTTAAGATATAGATAAATCGCGGATAAACCGACAAAACATTACTGCGGTTGAGCGTAAGCTCAGGGGGACGGCCGCGTGGAGGCAAAGTACATATAATGGAACGGTTTGTCATAAACGGGCAGAAAAAGCTCCGCGGCGCCGTGGCTGTAAGCGGCGCGAAGAACGCCGCCGAGGCGGTCATCTGCGCGGCCAGCGCCGCGGACGGCGTATGCGTGATCGAGAATCTGCCGCGAATCGAGGACGTGACGGTTCTGGCCGGCGCGCTGGAAAGCCTCGGCGCGTCCTGCCGCTTCCGGGACGGGCATACCCTGGAGATCGACAGCGCGGGGATAAACTCCTGCGTGCTGGACTATGAGCAGGCCCGAGGCATACGCACCACATATTACCTTTGGGGCACTCTTCTGCACAGGTTCGGCAGGGCCGTCGTGCCGATGCCCGGCGGGGACAACCTGGGCGTGCGCCGGATCGACCAGCACATCAAGGGCTTCGAGGCCCTCGGCGCGAAGGTCGTCCTGGAGCACGGCAACGTGACTGTCACGGCAGGAAGGCTCACCGGCGCGAACATCTACCTCGACGTGGTCAGCGTCGGCGCGACGATAAACATCATGATCGCGGCGGCTTGCGCCGACGGCACGACCGTCATAGAGAACGCCGCGAAGGAGCCGCACGTGGTGGACACGGCGAACTTCCTGAACATGATGGGCGCGAAGATCAAGGGCGCGGGCACCGACACGGTCAGGATAATAGGCGTGGAAAAGCTCCGCGGCGTGGAATACACGATCATCCCCGACCAGATCGAGGCCGGCACGTACATGATCGCCGCCGCGATAACCGGCGGGGACGTGACCGTCTCGAACCTCATCCCCAAGCACATGGACTCCCTCTCGGCGAAGCTCGTCGAGATGAACTGCTCCGTGGAGGAAGGGGACGACTATATACGCGTGCGGAGGGAAAACGAGCTCCGCTGCGCGAACATCAAGACGATGGCCTACCCCGGCTTCCCGACCGACCTCCAGCCGCAGATGACCGCGCTGCTGTCCCTGGCGAACGGGACGAGCTTCGTCACCGAGACCATCTACGACAACAGGTTCAGGTACATAGCGGAGCTTAAGCGCATGGGCGGCGAGATCACGGTCGAGGGCCGCGCGGCGGTCATAGAGGGGGTCGGCGAGCTCTCCGGCGCGGAGGTCTGCGCGACCGACATACGCGCGGGCGCGTCGCTGATTTTGGCCGGCCTGGCCGCCAAGGGAACGACGGAGATCAGGAACATCTGGCACGTGGACAGGGGATACGAGGACATAGAGAACAAGCTCCGCGCGCTGGGGGCGGAAATAATCAGGCGGGCGGAAAAGCAGATAACAGATAACAGGTAACAGATAAAATATAAAGGTTATAGTCTCAAATAGTGTTGATACGGGCGGGCTGCAGAACGCCGCCCCTACAAAATCCTGATAATCCGCCGTTTTGACTGTAGGGGCGGCGTTCTGCCGCCCGTATAACAACGCATCAACGCTTTTTACGACTATCACCAATATAAAAACAAAAATAGACTTCTTCGGAAATTGATTTTTTCATTGTCAGCTGAGCGAAGCGAAGGGTCTTAAAATCAAGATTCTTCGCTTCGCTCAGAATGACAAGCGCCAATTTCCGAAGAAGTCTAATGTAGGGCGGGGGCTTGCCACCGCCGGGCATAACAGGTAACAGATAAAAGATAAAAGGTAAAAACAATAATGTAGGGCGGGGGCTTGCCCCCGCCAGGGTTTTATGGCGGCGGGAGCAGAGCCCCCGCCCTACTTTGTTTTGACTAAAATATTCGGCCTGGTACATCATCCCGGAAGTAACTGCTCATTGTCATTCTGAGGCGGAAGTAACTGCTCATTGTCATTCTGAGGAGGAAGTAACTGCTTATTGTCATTCTGAGGCGGAAGTAACTGCTCATTGTCATTCTGAGGAGGAAGTAACTGCTTATTGTCATTCTGAGGCGAAGCCGATGAATCTTAGATCCTTCGCTACGCTCAGGATGACATTTGGGCCTTTATTTACGATACGTTGTACTAGGTTACACATGTGCGGCGGGGAGGTCTTGGCGTGGGGGAAGGCGTGGACGCGGCGCGGGAAGAAAAGCAGGAAAGACCGGACGACCGGCCGGAAGAGCGGGACGTTAAGCCGGGAGGGCCGGACGACCGGCCGGAAGAGCGGGACGTTAAGCCGGGAGGGACAGACGATGGGCCGGAAGAACGTGCCGTTAAGCCGGCAAAGGCAAGCGGCGCCGCTTACTATGTAAAGACGGCGCTGATGGCGTTTCTGGCGACGCCGGTTTTATCGTCTTTGGTTATCTTTATGCCGACTTATCTCAGCGCTAATTTGGCTATTATGGCAGTTATTATGATATTCCTTCCTCTGGTTGCATGGGCTGTATATATCGCTCGCGTACATATGCCTGATACGCTGACAAAAAGACTCGCGCCGGTAATAGCAGTTTTTTGTTATTATATGTTAGTATGGGTATTGTTTTTCGGGGCAGCTAATTATGAAATTGAGAAATTAAGCGTTGTGTTTTGGATTTTAACCTTTCCGTACGCTCTGAGCAGCTTTTTAGCGAGTTTTGTAGGCAATATTTTCATATTTCCGGTGTTTCAAACAGCCGTCACTTTGATAATCGCAATACTGATGCTAGCGGTATGCGCGGCAGCTAAAAAGAAAGCGCGGATCGACGGCCGGCTTTTATACCTCGCCGCCGCTTTCCTGCTGCTTTCCGGCGCGGCCGGGTATCAGTTCTACGACAAATCGGCGAAAGTATTATCCGCGGACAACCGAACCGCAAAAGTATCCGACGAGGTAAATCTGTACGAATACCTGCCTTTCAACGCCGGCAACAAACTCGCCGTGCCCGGCGTCCCCCCGTCTCTGGCCATCGCCTCCGATTACCCCCGCCTGGACGGCGCGACGGCGGCCTACCCCGTCTACGCGGCAATGGCGCAGGCCATATACAAGGGGCTGGACTCCGACACGGTCACGGCGTATGTCGCGTGCTCGACGACCGACGCCGCCTATACGCGCCTCATAAACGGCGAGGCCGACATATTTTTCGGCGCGCAGCCGTCCCGGCAGGAGCTGGACCTGGCCGCCTCCAAAGGCGTGGAGCTGAGCCTGACCCCCGTGGCAAAGGAGGCCTTCGTCTTTTTCGTGAACGCCGGAAACCCCGTGGACAGCCTGACTTTGGAGCAGATAGAAAACATTTACCGGAAAAAGACCGTGAACTGGCGCGACGTCGGCGGGCCGAACGAGAGGATCATGCCGTTCCAGCGGCCCGAAAACTCCGGCAGCCAGACGATAATGCTGGCCAAGGTGATGAACGGCGAGGCCCTGCCGCCTCCGCTGATGGAGGAATACTCCGGCATGATGGGAGGCATGATAAGAGACGTGGCCGCCTACCGCAACTACGCCTCCGCGATCGGCTATTCCTTCCGTTTCTACGTCACCGCCATGAACCCGGACGAAAACATAAAGCTGCTCGCGATAAACGGAATCGAGCCCTCGCCCGAAAACATCCGGAACGGAACGTACCCGTTCACCGTGGACGTCTACGCGGTCACGGCGGGAACGGCGAACCCGAACACCGCCGGGCTGTTAGCCTGGACGCTGTCCGCCGAGGGGCAAGCGTTCGTTGAAAAATGCGGGTATTCTAGATACTAGAAACTAGAGACTGGATACTAGATACTGAATACTAGATACTGAATACTGAATACTGGATACCGGATACCGGATATTGAATACTAGATACTAGTACAGCATATCAAAAAAAGTTGGGCTGTATGTCATCCTGAGCGAAGCGAAGGATCTTAAGATTCTTCGGCTTCGCCTCAGAATGACAATGCGCAGTTACTTCTGGGATGATGTACTAGATACTGGATACTAGATACTGGATACTAAATACTAGTACAACGTATCGTAAATAAAAGCCCAAATGTCATCCTGAGCGAAGCGAAGGATCTTAAGATTCTTCGGCTTCGCCTCAGAATGACAATGAGCAGTTACTTCTGGGATGATGTACTAGATACTGGATACTGGATACTGGATACTGGAAAAACCAAAAGCTACGAATTACGGTTTTTGAAGTTTCCAGTCTCCAGTTTCCAGTCTCCAGTTTCTAGCCTCTAGTCTCCAGTTTCTAGTTTCCAGTCTCCAGGCAAACCTCTATCTCCGCCAGCACGTCCGGCAGGGTGTACTCCGTTATCTCGTTCACGCCGAGCCGGTCGCAGGCGTCGGCCAGCTGGCCGATGTCTATGCCGTATATGTACGATATGTCCTCCCGGGTGTAGACGACGGGCGAGCCCTTGTCCAGCTCCCTCTGGTACATCCGGCACAGGTCGCTGGAGCCCTGCCGCATTATTACGAAGAAATTGGACTTGGTGATTTTCTGGAGACGGTTGGACCTCATGATGTCTATGATCTCATGCGGCATGATGTCCAGCGCCCTGGACGTCTGGCCGACGCTGAGGTCGCCCTCGCTGGTTTTCAGCATCAGGTCGATCTCCCTTATGGCCGGAGCGATTTTTGCGTAATACAGTTCCAGATAGCTCGATGTGTTCATTCCGATACTCCCCCGTGTTATGCCGGAGCGCGAAAACATCAGCCTTTTCTGTCACGTCGTCGGCAAATGTTTTCCGCGTCCGGTATATGTGATATACGTAATATTGTAACGCAAAATCCCCGGCGATTCCACATGTAATTAATGGTTTGAAGGTGCGCTCCGGTGAACGAGATACAGCGGTATTTCAAATACAGGCAGGGCCTCATAGACCAATACGTCAAGGGCGACATGACCAAAGGCGAGTATCTGGCCAGAAACCTCGACGCGGTGCTCTCGCTCAACATCAAGCCCTTCAAAAACATCGACACCGTCGAGAAGGGGCTTTTCAATTACCAGTATTTCAACGCGATGGCAAAAGACGCCAAAGACCGCGACGCCGACCTGGCGGTGGAATTCTACCGCAAAAAGGACAGGGCGACCGTCGCCGTCCTGCGGCTTCTGGGCTACAAAAACGTGGAGGCCTATTTCATCCGCGCCCGCTCCAGGATTTTACAGGGCCGGCTGATAGAGATAGTCATCGGGGACTGGCAGATGATCTTGCACACCACGAGCGACCTGATACTGAAATTCCTGCGGGACGAAAACGTTTTCACGGACGACACCAGGACTTCCCTGATCGACGGGTATATCAACCAGAAGTATTGACGCCGGGCCGGGCTGATTTCCGCGAATCCGCGCGTCGTGTATATGACGGTTTCTATAATCCGTCATCCTGAGCGAAGCGAAGGATCTATACCGGAGTGACCTGTCCCAATAAAACGGATTGGCCTGACGTTGAGCGGGCCGCGAAGCCAGATTTTACCACGCCTTTTTGTTGACATTACCCGTAAAATGTCATTTTACTCGGTTGCTATATTTTATTATTATGGTACAATATTATCGAAACACAATAGGCAACCTCTATAAACTGTCATCCTGAGCGAAGCGAAGGATCTTAAACAGCCAAAACATAAGATTCTTCGCTGCGCTCAGAATGACAAAAAAGGTTTTTATAGGGTTGCCAATATCTCGAAGGAGGATGAAGGAATGACAGGAGGTAGGATGCAAATGACGCGTCTGGCAAGGCGTCCGGCGTGGAAGAAGGCGCTGGGGGTGGTTCTGGCTCTGGCCCTGGTATTGCCGGCCGTGGCCGTGAGCGCGGCGCCGGCGGCAAGCACCGGCGCGGCGGGGGCGGCCGCTTACAACGGAGGCGGCCAAGCCAACGGACAAGCCAATGGCCAAGCCAATGATCGGATCGCGAACGGCGGCCAGGCGGTGGACAAGCCCGTCGCGGTGAAGCCGGCGGCTTCCGGGCTGTTGAGGAGCCTCGCGGCCGTGCCGGGCGAAACGGCCGACGGGGACCGTTATTTCCCCCTGGGCGCGCCGATATGCTATTCGGGCGGCCTGGGAAGCTACATAGCCACAACCGGCTCCGCGCTGGGCGTCGAGAACGTCTACGCGGACGCCGGCTACGACAACGGCGCGCTGTATAAGGCCGCCGCAACCACGGAGGACGGGCTGTACGTTTCGGAGACAGGTATCAATGTGCGTTTCACGAGTTCGCCGATCGTGACGTACGTCTACGGCAGGTCGTTCGATAGCGCGGGGACGGGCCTGTCCGTTTACGTCGAGGGGTCGAACCTTTACGGCAAGGCCGAGTTCGCGCTTCTGGACGCGGACAACGCGGTCATCGCGGAGTCCGATTTCCAGGCGATACAGGATTATGACAAAATGACGTTCGGCGAAAGCTTGCTTGTGCATTTCACGGGCGAGGCTTTGGACGGCGCGGCAAGTATCGGTATCCGCAAGGCCGGCGACGACGAGTATTACTCCCAGGAGATATATCCTTACAGCGACCCCGTCGTCGGCTACACGATTATGGACATGCTGAACGGCGTGATCAGGCTGTATGTCTCCGGGAGCGAGTTGCCGTCGGCCACCCTGACTTACTACGACATGTTCGGCGACGAGCAGACCGCCGAATGCGCCGCGCCGGTCAACGTCAGGCCGGGGGTTTACGACTGCGACTTCGGCGTGAATCTGCACGCGAGCCTTTTGAACTATGCGTGGGTCGACGCGCTGGATTACAGTACAAGCATAGAAATTTACAGGTGGGGACACAGGTTATACGCGGACGATTTCTACCCCTATAATTTCTATATCGGCAACATGCAGACAAATGCGCGAATCAGCATCCCAAATGAGGAAAATTTCGGCATAGCGGCGTCCAATGATCTGAAGCTGACGATTTACGACGAGAGCAAGACGCTTGTCGGAACTTCCGTCGGTCAGCCCAGGGCAAACGGCGATGATTATCTGGATTTCACCCTGAATCTGACGAAGCCGCTTACGGAGCAGGATTACTATTTCGCGCTTAGCGTCAACGGGAATGTGCTCTGGGTCGGCAAGTCCCCCTATCAGCCGTATACGCCTTCCGGCGGCGCCGATGCGCCTTACGCGTACATGTATGGCCTTGACATTTGGGACAGTTATTATTACGGCGGACAGAATTATGAATACGCCGGATATACTTACCTGCCAAAAGGCGAGACTTCGTTTGACGTGGCAGCGTACGCCGGCAGCTCCAATTTGACCACGAGCACCCAGACCATGGGCCCGGTCACGTTTACGCTTACCGACAGGTATAACAGAGAGGTGGCAAAGGTCACCGCGCCCGCGCAGACTGTGGACGTATATTACGGCTACAGCAGTTTCGAGTTTGACGGGGTATTGAACACCGGAGTCCTGGAGGACGGCGATTACATCCTGAAGGCCGTGGCGGACAATCCGTTCCAGGACTACCAGCTCGTTCAGATTATGCAATGCAGGGTTGTCTCCGAGCCGGTGTATTTCTATGAATACCTCTGGAAAACCGACGCCCAGGCCGACAGTGACAGCTATTACAATTACGCGGGGTATAACAGCGTGATCGTGAACATGAACGACAACGGCGGAGTCCGATTGGACGGGACATTGAATATGGCGCTCGATAAGACCACGGCCACCCTGACCGATCTTAAGGGAGCGCAGGCCGCGTCCGTAAGCGGAATTGAAAGCCGGACGTTTGGAATCGGTTTGCCGCTTTGGCCCGATCCGTCGGCGATCGTGACGCCGGAGACATGGTATAAGCTCGACGTGCTCTGCGACGGAAACGTCGTATATCCCGCGGACACGCCGCTTCCCGGGGATTGCACGCGCATGTTGTATTTCACGGAAAATCTGACGGATATAGCTATCTGGTCAGCGTATAACGCAAATGAGTTCTGGACGGAAGGCGCAAATCTGCCCGACGGGACGTATACCGCCCTGTTCAATTCGGCATACGCGCCGACGGTGGCCCCGTATGAGTTTACCGTTACGTCCGAGGACGGGGAGTTATACTTTACCGAAGACATGATAAGCGACAAGGGGATACCCGTTGGCGATTATCTTATAGTAGTGATCGGAGCCGACGGGCGGATCATCGGCGCGGACACCGTATCTGTCGGGGAATATCTGTTTAACAAGAGCGGGCAGAACCCGCCGCCGGCGACAAGCTACACCATAACCGTCACCGCCGGCGCGGGCGGAACGGCCGCCGGCGGCGGCTCTTACGCCGCGGGCGCGTCCGTCACCGTCATCGCCAGGCCGAACAACAACTACACCTTCGCCGGCTGGTACGAGAACGGCGCGAAGGTGTCCGACAGCGCGGCGTACACCTTTACCGCCTCGGCCAACAGGTCGCTGGAGGCGCGCTTCTCCTACAGCGGCGGCAATAACAATAACAACAACAACAACGGCAGCATCAACGGCGGCTATTACTACCCGCCGGCCGGATACATGCCGAATTACCCGGCGGGCACTGTCCCCGGCAACAATACCGGAACAACGGACAAGACCGGAGAGACCCCGGCCGTGAAGCCGCCGGCCGAAAAGGCTCCAGCCGCGCTCTACAGCGACGTCTCCGTTGCCGACTGGTTTTACAACGCCGTGAAGTACGCGGCGGACAACGGCCTCATGGCCGGAATCGGCGGCGGGAAATTCGACCCGAACGGGACGATGACCAGGGCGATGTTCGCGCAGGTGATCTACAACTACTCCGGCAAGCCGGCGGTCTCCGGCCAAAGCGCGTTCACGGACGTCGCAAACGGCCAGTGGTACACCGACGCGATAGTCTGGGCGACCGGCGAGGGCATCATCCACGGCTACGGGGACGGCAAGTTCGGGCCGAACGACCTCATCACCCGCGAGCAGATGGTGTTGCTGTTCTACAACCTGGCGAAGCGGCTCGGCCTCGACGTCAGCGCGAGCGCGGACCTGTCCGCCTTCAAGGACGCCGGCCAGATTTCCGACTGGGCGCTTCCGGCCGTCAAGTGGGCCGTGGCCGCGGGGATCATAAAGGGACGTACTGCCGACACCATCGCGCCGAAGGGCAGCGCGACGCGCGCGGAAGCCGCGACGCTGTTCATGCAGTTTATCGAACTTGCGGTCAATAAATAAAAATTCCAGACCTGCCTGAATTTACGCGGCATATAAAAACTTTTTCGGCGCACAATATGCTCATACCGATTCGGATTTGACACCGGCTGGTATAGGTCAAAACGTTCAACGCCCACGGCGCTTCGTTTACCTCCACGCGCCGGAAATCGTCCGAAGCCGGTATCAGGCCGGATCGAGCCGGATACGGCCGGGCGGCCTGCACATGCCAGAGCGTAATAACCCGGCGGCTCCGTCAAAGCGGCGGAACCGGCGGGCACTGCGAGAGAGGTGTAGTGTATGTCGTCGAGAAACAGAAAAGCTGTTCCCGAGGCAAAAGCCGCCCTTGAACAGTTCAAATACGAGGTCGCCGATGAGATCGGCGTCCCTCTGAAAAACGGCTATAACGGGGATCTGACGTCATTCCAGAACGGTTCCGTGGGCGGAAATATGGTCAAAAAGATGATCGAGGCCCAGGAGCACAAAATGGCGGGCAAGTAAGAGGAAAAAAGATACGGCCTTATCGGCTCTTATTTATCCTATGTATCTTATTTAACGGAAACATTGAATAAGACATCGAATAGGACATAAAGATAGGACGCGTCTTATCTACTTCTTATAGGCAATCCCCAAAGCGGCAAATAGGCAAGTTCATTTGCAGGGGCAGACTACATGTCTGCCCCTTTTAATTATGCTTTTTATCTTACGGTGATTGAAGCCCATAGACACCGCCATTTATAGCGTATTATCACTCTCCGCAATTATTCCACTGTTCTTATTTTGTCCTGTTTTGTCCTAGGATGTGGTGGAATAAGTGGTGGAATAAAAAATCTTATATCATATGGGTACCCATAACACAATATATAATACTTCATAATAATGTTTACTATATCTATGCTTTATTTGTTAAAAATTATGGGTTCCCATATTACCAATAGTTTGCTATAATGTTGGCAAATAGGTGGGGTGATTATTTTGCCTGCTAAGGATAAGCCATATATCATTGATGGCGAAAGGGTTACGCTTGAAGAGTATCGAAAAACAAAGTACGAGGATATTCGGCTAAGGGTTCCCATAGGCAAAAAAGATATGATCCAGGCCCACGCCGCCCGGCGGGAGGAATCCCTGAACGGCTTTGTCAACCGGGCGATAGACAATCAGGTCGAACGCGACAACAGAAATGAGTCAGCACAAATTAAAAGCGCACCCGACATGTTTTTTCAACTCAACCCAGAGGAGAAGGCCCACATTGAAAAACGGCGGCTTATGTTGGGCAAGCTAATGGGCAACGGTGACAACGCGAAAGGAGCGGAATGATATGCAGACCCTGGAAGGGTATGTCGAAGGCGGACGCTTTTACCCTATGGAGAATAAAATACAAGCGCCTGGTCGTTGTAGGGCATTTCTCATGATTCTGGATGAGCAAGCGGCTCCGCGCAAACCGATAGATAGTGAGGCATTCTGGCGGGACCTAGGCCGCATGTCTGAGGAAATAGATTCAGAGGATAAGAGACTGCGTGCTGACTGGCTCAATAGGTTGGGTGCTGCAATCGACCTGTCTTCTGACGAGGAGCTTCCAAACTTTACACGTTCATCGCTAATGCGTGAGCCTGCAAATCTGGCTGATGAGGGGTGAACATATGACCTATGCCTTGGATACCAATATTGTCATCCTTTATTTGAGAAACGAGCCGAACGTCAATAGAAATTTCAGTGATGCCATTACCCGTGGTGATGACCTGGTAATACCCCAAATAGTCAATTACGAAATTCGGCGTGGCTTTCGCATTGTATCGGCACCAAAGAAAGAAGCGGCTTACCATGTTTTAGCTTATGGTCCTGGTTTTTGTCAGATCGCGGAAATGGACGGGTATTGCTGGGTTCGCGCTGAACAGGTTTATGAGGAGATGTATCACAAGGGGCTTACTATCGGCGAGTTAGACATTCTGATCGCTGCCACTTGCCTTGAAAACGGCTACACCCTGGTAACGAACAACGTCAAGCACTTCGAGGACATAGCCGGGCTGCGGCTGGTGAACTGGGCTGAGGAATGAAAGAAACCCGCCTGACCGTTGTACGGCCTCTCATAACAGCATCGCCGCTACAGGTATTATTTTGACTTGTAGCGGCGTTTATTCGCGGAGTGGATAAAAGAGTGTGCACTCCCAAGGATTCAGAGGGGTATAAGTAGTTTAACGCGTTTTCCGCTGGGTTTGGCAGAGAAGGTGTTATGAAGTTATGCCTCGTCTGTCAATTCGTCTCGTCACCATCTGACATTAACGCTACGAGCAAACCTTCAAGCAGATCGTCGTTCTCGGCTTCATTGCTTTCGGACGGCAGCATTACCTCTCTATGCTTATCCGCAAGCGCGATGGCAAGACGGATATAAGCAAGGGCTTCCTGAGTCGTTATAGTATTGGTGGCCGCTTTATTTATAGCCTCAAGAGCGGTGGTGGTAAGCCGGTCACTTATATCTCCGAAACGCGCATAACGATTTCTGATTTCTTTTTGCGCGCTTCACTTCTTCCGCAACGACGAAATTGTCCCAAAGGCGAACGCGCTGTACCCAATCCCACCGGCTGCTCCATCCCTCAATCAGCGTCCTACTTTTCCTGTCTCTGGGCACATCTATTTCCGCTTCGCCCCACTCGCTCTTCACGACAGGCGAAAGGCTTGCCGATTATTTGGTTAAAAAATAATCAGCCGTTACTTCGCGAGTGTGGGCTGATTATTTTTTTGTGTTTTTGTCTACCATGATTGCCACGATTAGCAGCCCGAAGGCTATCATTATCGTTAAGGCTTCATAGATTGATATTGGCATCCCTCCCTTCAGGTTGGATTTATTCAACCCTCCCTTCCGGACGGCAAGCCTACAAAAAATATCGCCCTACGCTTCATGCACGGACAGAGTATACGCTAGTTCGACAATTATTTCAAGCGGCGTATTGAAAATGGCGGGGAGGGGTGGTAGAATGCGCATAAGGAAAGGCCGTAGACTAACATGTCCGAATTACCACGGCAGTTTCACAGAAATTAACAAATTGTTCACAATTTGACAAAAAGCGAAAGGGAGAGACTGTACAATAGCGAAAAAAGGAGGCCGCTATGTACAGAAGATACTTTGAGAGGCATTTTGAAGTGGTAAAAGACACGAGGTTTCGCAGCTATGTAAAGCACCAATTAACAGATGTATTGATATTGGTGATGTGTGGGATATTATGCGGGCTTGACGAATTGCAAGACATAGTTGCATACGGGAAGGGAAACCTTATATTTTTGCGGGAGGCATTTGGGATAATCAAAACACCGTCGAAATCAACGCTTACCCGGATAATGAATTTGGTGCGCGGGGAAGTGGTTGCGGGCATAATAGTAAGCATAATGCGGGAAACGCTGGGCATTGAAGGCTAAGTCATCGCGTTTGACGGCAAGACCATATGCGCTACGGCAAAGGGCAATCAGGAGAAGCTTCATATAATAACGGCTTATTTAACCCGGAACGGCGTTGTTTTAGGGCAAGAGACGGTCAATGAAAAGACAAACGAAATCCCTGTTATGCAGGAAATGTTAACATACATAGATTTGCAGGGCAAAGTCATAACGGCGGACGCGCTGCACTGCCAAAAAGACACGGCAGCACTCATAATAGAGGGCGGCGGGGACTACATATTGGGCCTTAAGGGCAACCAGGGGACATTGCACGACGAAACGAAGCTCTACATTGACGACTGTGTCGCGTCCGAAGATATAGCGGTCGAGACGGCGCAGACAAAAGAAAAAAACGGCGGGCGGATAGAAACCCGCATTTGCTATAAGGCGCCTTCGATTGACTGGTTTGAGAACCGGGCCGATTGGGCCGGGCTGTCCTGCGCGTTTGCTATAGACCGGATTTTTGAGACTCCGACCGGGATAAGCTCGGAACGCAGTTATTACATATCAAGTCTCGACGCCCAGCCCGCTGACTTGCTGCGGCTGACCAGAGAACACTGGAAAATAGAATCCATGCACTACCAACTGGATGTTTCGTTTTCAGAAGACGATTGCAGGATTCTATCTGCAAATGGGCAAAAAACCTTCAATGTATTCCGTAAACTGGCGCTGGCCTTCCATAAAAACTATATTTCCGGCATCAATACAAAAACAAAGCCTTCGGTCAGACACAACATGTTCCAGGCTCTTTTGTCCAATGACATTCTTTTAAAAGTTTTGTCAGCTGCGTTCACAGTTTCTTAACATCCTGTGAAACTGCCGTGCCGAATTACAAATTTATCTTGACAAGACGGACAGAGGTATTTATAATGCTTTTCATCGGCAATGTTTTTACTCACTTTACCTGAATATTCCTCGATAGCTCAGCGGTAGAGCATCCGGCTGTTAACCGGAGGGTCGCTGGTTCGAAACCAGCTCGGGGAGGTCAAAAAATCCGTTAGCAAAAGCTGATGGATTTTTTTCTTTCTCTCAGAGGAAGTCCGCAACTCCAACGACCCATATCGAGAAATGCCGTTATAACAGGCTTTTGGCATTTCTCTTTTTTCATTTGCCAACTGTTTTCCAATGAAAGTCTAGACGTGATTACCATTTATAGCCATTAGTTTGAATCCAATTCCGTTTGGTCTGCCGTTAGGTTTGCCAGTTTTGCTAACAGATTTTTATGTTCTGCTAACAGGTTTTCAGCGGCAACTTATTTCGCCATGAGATTTTTGATTCTGCTAACAACATTTTGTTGATGTTTATCGTGATACTGCCATATGACTGCTGGCCCGCGATGATCTGGTTGTATGTGTCGCCCGTAATAACCGTAGGCGGGTTTTGGTTAAATACTTGGATGCGCTTGAATACGTACTTTTTGTACGCCGGATTCCCGAAGTCCTGTATCAGTTTGTTGTAAATGGTCAAATTTGGCGCGACGACAAAGAAGTTCCTGATGTCATAGTTTGTGTACAAATACGTGATAAACGCGCCCATCAGCATGGTTTTACCCACGCCGGTGGCCAGCGCGAACGTCAGCGACGGGAAAGACCGCTCAAATTCTTTGAAAATCGGATACAACTCGTGAACCTTGTCTTGCAGGGCGTAATTATCCTGCTTGAAATCGAAGTTCCGCATGATGTTGTCCAATATCTGGAGGCTGTAAAACTGCGGCAGGCGCAGAGCCATGTTGTTGTTGATCCGGTCAATGGTGTATTCGGGTTTACTCATCGCCGCCGCCCCCGTTCCCCTTCAAATACCGCTCAGTATCCCGATCAAACTCCGAGATATAATCCTTGTCCTGTTTGACGCGAAACTTCTCATAAACTGCACCGGCCTTTTTCACAGCGTCCTCGTGGGAGACGATGCCTTTATCATTCAAAACGCGTCGACGGTTGTTGTTAAGGAAATTATCCGTTTCTTTTAACCAATCGGCCATAGCCATCGGTATGCCGTCCTCGGCCATAAGCTCCGCATAGTCGATATACATTGTCACTAGGCGGTTTAGGCGTGAAATTTCCCGCTCGTTCAGATAATTCTTTGCGACAACTATGTCGCGTTTAAGGATTTTACCGTTCGGCGCGTCTTTCCATGTAGTCAGGCCCATTGTCGGGTGTTCGGGACTCACGCGCTCGGATATGAGTTCAGCGGCGGTTTTGCCCGTCACCGCAAAATGGAGCTTATTCTGCACAAAGGCGTAAAATTCCCGCGTCAAATCGCTTTTTGGATCATAATCGTAACTGCATTGCTCAAAGATGTCTGCGATTTTTTGATATGCCCGACGTTCACTGGCGCGTATCTCCCGGATTTTTTCGAGCAGTTCATCGAAATAGTCGCGACCGAAAGGCCTGCCATTTTTCAGCATGTCATCATTCAATACAAAACCTTTTTGTATATACTCCCGCAGGGTCTTAGTCGCCCATTGCCGGAACCGGGTGGCTTTTTTCGAGTTAACGCGGTATCCCACGGCAACAATCGCGTCCAGATTGTAAAACTCCACCGAACGTTTTACCGTCCGCCCGCCCTCATTTTGAACTATTTCCTTTTTGGAAATAGTTGCGTCCCGCGTCAGTTCTTCCTCGTCATAGATATTTTTTAAGTGTTTTGTTATCGCCGGAACCTGCACATCAAAAAGCTCCGCGAGAGCCTTCTGAGATAGCCAAAATGTTTCATCGGAGAACAGTACATCAATATAAACATTGCTGTTCTCTGTGGAGTAGAGTATAATTTTCCCTTCCGTCCCCTGCATTTCTTTACTCATCAGCTTTATCATTGTATTCTCACCCCAATTTCCTGTATCAGTCTTGCAATCAAAGGAGCCAAAACATAATAGTTTGCAGCTAATGTTGTTGCATTCGCACTGGTTTCGAGAAAAGCCTTTATTGATTCCATCGCCTTCTTAATTCTAGGTATCTTTGGTTCAGAGGACTCAATTTGCTCACTTAATGACTCCAAATCATCACTGATTTCGTCTTTTGCCTCGCTGCTAATATCTAGTGCCTTAATTAGCTTCTTCATTTCACATAACAGCGTTGATATTTCACTCTCAGTTGAACCGATATGTAACGATTGAGTTGCATTGCTTACATCACCAGCGATAATGTTCATATTTCCGCGATTGTTTGAGATATTAATCTTCGATTTTAGTTGCATCTGTTTTTCATGGTCTTTCTCCATTTCAAAGTAATCTATACAACTTGGTAATATTTGCAAATGATGTACTTTATTATCCGCCCAAAATATTCGTAAAAAGTCATCCATCGCGTATGAGCTCTCCTAGCGCGCTCCTAACAGGCCCTTGTGCGCCTTCAACTATAAGTAAATTATTTAAGTAAATTTCTGCATCCTTAACAGATTTATCGTGAATAGCTTCAATAATTTCTCGGCGTTTACCGAATTGCTTCTTAAACATAACCGCGCCCCCTGTGTTATGGTTATTTATGCGCTCGTCAATCTGCGGCGACAGGCTGGCGCGGAGTTCCGCGAAACTGCGCTCGATTTCGGCAGCGGTACGACAGGTCTGGTATATCTCAACCACGCGCTTCTCGAAGTCCAGCGCGTCTATGTCGCCCAAAACGCCGTCGCTGGCCCCAAACACACCCTCGAATAGCTGAAACTTATCGCATAGCAGTTCATATACGCGCTGGTCGGCGATGTTGTTCTTGTTGAGGAAGTTAATCACAACAACATCGTTCTTTTGGCCATAGCGATGGCAGCGGCCAATGCGCTGCTCGATCCGCTGCGGGTTGAACGGCAGATCATAGTTTATCACCATCGGGCAAAACTGTAGATTCAGCCCCTCGGCGGCGCTCTCCGTGGCAATCATGATCTGCGCCTTATTGAGGAACGCGGCTTTGACTTCCTCCTGCTTTTTCGGCGGCATACCGCCAAAGTACAGTACAAACTTGTTCTTATACTTACTCTCAACGAGAATCCGGCTTATGTAATCCTGCGTCCGGCGGCTCTCTGTAAAGATTACCGCCTTTTGAGGAGCTTTTAACTCTTTCAGTTTTTCAAATCCCTTTTCGAGCGCGATAATCAGCGCGTCGCCTTTGGCGTTCTGATTGATTGACGCGGCGATGCCGTAATAGCGCCGTAATTCGTCAATCTCCGCTTTGAGCGACAGAACTTCCTTTTCCGTCAGTTTTTTACGCTTGACCATAGGCTCGGCTTCCTCATTGTCAATCGCCATGCCGTCGTCCAACGCGCGCACTTTAACGTTGCGAACGGTTTCGCCCGCTTCGTACATCGTCTCCAATCGTACCAGTAGTTTTTCAAGCGTCCCAGCGATGGCGAAAGACGAGGACGCGAGCAGTTTCCACAGCACCATCGACACAAGGGGCCGCCCGCTGTTCGGCAGCGCCCAAAGCTCGTCCCGCTGTAAATATGCGCTGAAAAGGTCGTAAAACTCCTGTTCTTTCGGCGATGGGTAAAACTCCTGCGTAATAAGCCGTCTCTCGGTGTACTGGATATATTCCGTAACCTGCCGCCGCAATGTTCTGATACAGAACGTTCGCACTCGTTCGGTCAGGTCGTCAAAAGCCCTCTTTTCCTCGTCCCGGAGGAACGAGAACTGCATCTTGAAACTCTCCAGGTCGCCGAATATGTAATCGTCAATGAACCGCGACAGACCATATAACTCCAGCACGGAATTATGGAGCGGCGTGGCGGTCAGAAGCAACTTCTGCCGGTCGCGCAAGGCGTCCAGCAACGTCCGCCCGATTATGTTGTCAGGCTTGTAGGCGTTGCGGACTTTGTGCGCCTCGTCCATAACAACTAAGTCCCACGCTATGTTTTTCAGCGCGGCGGCGTTATCGTAGGCGAAGTTGTAGGACATAATCACAACCGCGTCTTGCTCCAGCGGGTTTTTAACGCCGGACTTTACAAACGCTTTGTAGCTCTCACTGTCCAGAATCACGGACGGCAAGTAGAATTTTTCATCAAGCTCGATCTGCCATTGGGTTTTGAGATTGGCGGGTACGATTATCAGAATACGCCGTTTTAATTCCGCCCACTTCTGCGCGATCACGATACAGGCTTCTATCGTCTTGCCAAGCCCCACCTCGTCACCCAACACCACGCCTTTTGAGAACGGTGAGCGAAACGCGAATAGGGCCGCTTCGATTTGGTGAGGGTTAATGTCAACCTGCGCGTCGGAGAGCGTCCCCGCCAGTTTTTCTATGTTGTTCGACGACGCGCTTTTCGATAGCGTGAGCGCGTAGTATTTCTCGTGGTAAGGCGTGAGCCGCACTGAATCACCGTCCCGTTTATACGAGATCGTATATGTTCTCCAAAGACGTTAGAGGTCTGATGAATCCCTAAAAATATTATACGCAAAATAGGGCTGTTTTTCAATCTTTTTCGCGGTATGCAGTTAATGCAGATAATAAGGTTATATTTTCGCTGTCAGCTTTAACGGTGAAACACAACCGCGGGCGCTCTGAGCTCAGAACGCCCGTGGTTGAGCCTGCGTCTTAACAGATATGTTATGCTGTATACATTTACAGGTGGAAATTTCGATTACCCAAGATATCTTTTAGCGCGATCAATTCAATAATTCGCACGATAATCTTGTTAAAGCGCTTCTGATTTCGTTCACCTTTTCGCAGATGCCGCCGCGATACGCCACTTCCTCGCGCACTTTCAAGCTACCACTCAGGCATTTGATAAATGTGACCCGCGCGCCTTTTGTGTCGTAGATAACTTTGAACACTCTGGCGGAGAAATCCGATGCACCGCAATCGGGTAGGGAAATAGTCTTTCCTATCACATCCAGTGTCTCTAAGACGCCGTTTTGCCGCAGAGCGCTTCCCGATACGGCTAAAGCGATGTCGCCCATCCGTACCCGTCGCTTAACGACTTCCAGCGCCAACGCCGCATTGATTTCATTATCCAGATAACGGCGCATCAGCTCGTCATCGTGTTCGCACAACCACAAGGCAAACTCTTCGCTATCCCAATCGTCCGCGCTATTTATCAAACGGCAGTTTAAATGTAGCTTAGCCTGAATGTCAGTCAGACAGGCCGTCACGTCCGCACCCGTCTGATCTGTCTTGTTGATGAAAATATAAATGGGAATGCAGTGCTCCCTCAACAATCTGTACACGGTCAAAGTGTGGCTCTGAACGCCGTCTGTCGCGCTGACAATCAGCACGGCGGCGTTCAGGATCATCAGCGCCCTCTCCATCTCGGCAGAAAAGTCCACATGTCCCGGCGTGTCAACGAGATAATATTCCCGCCCGTCATGGAGAAAAGAGGCTATATCGCTGAATATCGTGATGCCCCTGCGCTTTTCCAGTTCGTTGTGATCCATTAGCGAATCCCCGTGATCCACTCTTCCCGGCGTTTTAATTCTGTGCGTCTGGTATAACAGGCATTCGCAAAACGTCGTCTTGCCCGCGTCAACGTGCGCGAATACGCCGATGGTTATTTTCATACTGCCTCCGAGTATTTATTGAAAGAGCAGCCTGGAACGGCTGCTCAATAAAATTTTGATTGCTAAGTCTGCTTTTTCACATCCTATGTGATGGACTGCGAATTGAGGTATTGTTTAAGCAGAAAAGCGCAGAAATAGGGAAATGTATAAATTCCGTCACTGAACCCGATATTACCTCTGGTTAGCTTGATTCCGCAACTTATATCCGAATACTTTCCGCTGTCAATGAGTGTTCTGAGCGATTTCGCCCTTCCGCCTGTTGCCTTCACTTCAACGGGAATGAGCTTCGAGGCGGTTCTGACAAAGAAATCCTCCTCTAAAGTTGAATCGTCGCGTTTATAGTAATACAACCCATACCCGCTTTTGACAAGGGCCTCTCCAACAATGTTTTCGTAAAGCGCGCCTTTGTATACGCCTAGATTTTTATTTGTTCGCAGATCCTCCTGGGCTTCTTCGTCGAGCATCGCGACAAGCAGTCCGCTGTCGGCAAAATAAATTTTGTACTTTGTTTCATCATAATTTCCCTTAAGCGGAAGCTCGGGAAAATTCAGGCAATAACAAATATTCGTCATGCTCGCGTCGTTCAGCCATTCTATACAGCCACGATAGTCCTTGAAACGCGCGCCGGAAGTGACCTTCGAAATCTGGAACTTCTTATTATCTTTCGCGAGCTGCGGCGGGATTTGGTTGAATACATTCAGTATGCGTGTTTGATCCACGCCTTCCGCGTATTTTCTTATGTCCTCCTTGTAGTCGGCAAGCAGCTGCCGCTGTATGTCAAGCGAATCCTCAAAGGTACCTTTCGTTATATACTCCCGTACCACCGCCGGCATTCCGCCAAGTATGCAGAAATCAAGGAAAAGCGAGCCGCAGACTGACATCATGGCGTCGTTGAATGGTGTAAGGCTTATCATATGCTCAAGCATGTCGCGTATAAACGCGCTGTCATATTTCTTTGCCCAAAGGAATTCCTCAAAATCTAGGGAGCGCATCTCATAATCCGTTTTGTAGCCTACGCTGTTACTTTCGATTTTTCTGTAGTTGATACCGAGCATGGAACCACTGCATATAACATCAAACCGACCGTCGATATGAAAGAATTTCAGCGATGTTGAAATCTCCGGGAATTCCTGTAATTCGTCAAAAATAATAAGAGTTTTACCAGAGTCAAAATGTTTAGACGGGTCAATGCGGGAAATATTTTTTACGATATCTTCCGCTTTATATCCGTCCGACGTGATCATTTTATATTTTGGTTCCTCAACAAAGTTTACATAAATTACATTTTCAAAATTTTTAGCGCCAAACCGGCTTATTGATTCGGTTTTTCCCACTTGCCTGGGGCCTTTGACAATGAGGGGCTTCCTGTCGGGATTGCTCTTCCAATCCGAAAGGAAGGAGTCTATTTTTCGGTTGAGGTAGACCATGATATTTCCTCCCGGTGAGTCTATGCGGCTATTATACAGCGTTCGATTTTAAAAATCAACGCCAACTACAAAAAAATGAGCGATTTAATTTGCTTTCGTCACATTTTTTTAGCGAATCACGAGATCCTCATGGTATTGCGATACTGGCTCGTGTTGATAAGACAGCTCCTCCAATCGCCATTATTGTTTGTATCGTTAGAATATATCGGATTTATGTCGATTGCAAATCGATGAAGCCACTCCTATACCAGCCACGCAGGCACATACCAGTTTTTCCGGTCCACAGGCAGTAAATCGTTTGCCATACAAATCACGGCGCCATTACCAATCTCCGTCTTATACTGTTCCAATTCTCCGAACTTTTCCGGCTCAGTCACAGACTGCAAGACCTTAAAGTGTTTAATTGACTCACTGCCGGGTGACGCAGCCTTTTTGACCTCTATTGGATACAGCGTTCCATTTTCCATAATCAACAGGTCGATTTCCCGTTTGTCCTTGTCCCGGTAGTAAAATATTGGCGGTTCTTTGGCGGCGTTCAGGTAACTCTTATATATCTCGGAACATATCCAGCTTTCAAAAAACGCGCCTGACATTGCGCCCCGTTCCAGAACTTCGGCGCTCCCCCATTTCAACAGATAGGCGCACAACCCTGTGTCTAAAAAGTGCAAAAGCGGCGTCTTGATGACCCTTTTGAGCACATTATTGTGATAAGCTGGCACCAAAACGACTATATGGGATGAAACCAGTATCGACAGCCATTTTTTTGCCGTCGGTGCGCTGACGCCCGCCTCCCTCGCAAGCTCTTCGTACATTACTGGTTTTGCAGTCCGCGCTGCTACGCATGTCATGAAATTGAAGAATGCCATTTCATCGGCGACCTGCGTTAGATCACGGATATCCCGCTGCAAGTAGGTGGAGATGTAGGAAGAATAAAAAGTTTCCAGATTGATATCCGGGTTCGCGTACAGCGCCGGCATTCCGCCTCGGAAAATACGGCCGAAAATATCAGACAAGTTCATCTTTTGGACAACTTTTACCCGCGCGGTCAACCTATCCGGCATCGTTGTAAAGAGTTCTGACGGAACGGAGTTTATTTCCGCATTGGACAATCCAAGCAGATTCATGATGCCAACCCGCCCGGCCAGCGACTCGCTGACATTTTTCATCGTGTGAAACATCTGTGAACCAGTCAGCCAGAAATCCCCGTTGTTATGGGAACGGTCAACGCTCATCTTAATATATGGAAGAATCTCAGGAGCGTACTGGATTTCATCAATAGTGATTGGCGGTGTATACCTCTGGAAGAACATAGCGGGGTCTGTCTTGGCCAAATAGCGCACGTCCGGATCATCAAGCGTCACATAATTGCGATCAGAGCCGCCCAGGCGCTGAAGTAGGGTGGTTTTCCCGACCTGGCGCGGTCCGGTCAGCAGCAGAACAGGAAATGATTTAGAAACTTGCAATACCGCATCCTCAATAGCTCGTTTGATATACATGGCCGACCTCTATTCGACTATTCTGATTTGTTAATTTAGTATAGTCGAGATTACTAGCTATGTCAATGAATTTTTCCGCTTATATAGAAAGGAGCAACCGATTTCTTTGGCCGATCCTTCTGTAAAAAAAGCAGTTCAGTTGTTACTATTCAGCAGTCTTGCCAAACGCAGCAAAAAGTGGTAAAAATATGGCATGACAAATTATAGCAAAGGGATCATAAAGGTCGGGGGGCAGAGGGGTCATAAAGGAGCGACGCTGAGCATACCGAAAAATCTCGACACGTTGGTGGAAGAAGGCAAAGCGCAAAAGCGCGTGTCGATCTGACATGCGGAGCGGAAAAATATGTGTCCAAGTGGAAGATAGACTTAGAAACGACGGTAATATATACGGAATACCGGTGTCCGTGCGGTAGTGTGCCATGCGTATATTATGGCGAGAACGTGAAAGCGCTGTCGGTTTTGCTGTCCAATAATGGTTTGATAGCGGAGAAGCGGTTGTCGGACTTTTTCAATGAAATCTCCGGCGGGTTGATAACCGTCAGTGAAGCGACTATAGAGAAATTCAATTACGAGGCTGCCTCGAAGGTAAATATAGAAGCGATAAAGCGGGATTTGCTCAACGGGGAAGTAATGAACACGGACGAAACGACGGTGCGGTGTACGCAATTGTTGGAGTACGGCGCGACAACACCAAAAGTGGCCGAAAAGACCACCTTTGACGCAATCATCCGAACCTATTCAAGTTCCGGAGCGACACTCCTTAGCGTTAATCCGCATAAAGACGACGAAGGGGTGCTAAGGGACGGGATCATACCTAAGTTTTGCGGGATTTTAGCGCATGACCATGACAGGAAGTATTATAAATATGGGAAAAACCACGCGGCTTGCGGAGCGCATCTTTCGCGGGAACTGAAAGGTCTTCATGAACTATGCAAAATCGAATGGGCCGAACGGTTCCGAAAATTTTACACTGGCATGAACGACTACAAGAAAAAAACCCAAATCTGCGAACCGCAAAAGCTTGTTGAATTTGAGAATACATATGACCTGCTGCTTGATGAAGGCGACAGGGTTTTAAGCGGTATGAAGCCGAAAAGTTTCGGCTATGACCAACTGCGGCCTGTTCTCAAGCGGCTGAGGGAATATAAGGACGCATATTTGCTCTTCATCCGGGATTACAAAGCGCCATTCACAAACAACCAAGCGGAGAGGGATTTGCGGCATTGCAAAACCAAGCAGAAGGTATCCGGCGCTTTCAGTTCCTGGAATGGTATTGTTTGCTATGCCAAAATCCGCAGTTTCCTTTCTACCGCTACAAAACGCCAGCAAAATCTGTTGTCCGCTATCAACACCCTTTTCGTTGTCGGTGCTGCTTGCCCTGCTGAGCAGTAACTGAAAAAATTGTAACTATTCAGTCATCAAAGCTTTCACAGAAAAAGGCTTGCCAACAAGAGCATTTTTGATAGCAATAAAACCAGACACGCCGTGTTTACGAGCAGTG
>JGI20166J26741_10055559_pt1 | contig 35215 bp, 38 predicted proteins | sample TergutCu122P5_FD_26741 | JGI IMG/M metagenome (IMG submission 26741)
CGCCGACGACAGTACGCGACATGGAAGCCTGCTGGCACAAGCATCTTGCCGATTTCTTCGGTGCCATCCAGCCGAAAACACTGAACCGGCAACTCATCGAGCAGTACAAGGAGCGGCGGTTATCGGCGCCACGCTGGGGGAAAATCGAGTACGGCACCATCAAGCCACGCACGGTGGCCAAGGAACTGAACTTCCTGTCGGCGCTCTTGGCGTGGGCGACCGAGGCCGATTTGTGCGACCCGCTGACCTTCAAGATCCAGCGCTTCCCGGCTAAACTCATCCGCTCGCCCAAAGCCAGGCCGCTATCGTTCGACCAGGTCGACGGCATCCTCGAACACATTGAGCCACAGTACCGCCTCTTGTACCTCTTGATGGCCGATGCCGGTTTACGAGCCAGTGAGGCGCTAACCCTGCGCCGCGAGCATGTCGAACTGGCGCGGGGATTGATTTTTGTGCTCGGAAAGGGTAGAAAGGAGCGCATTGTGCCGATCGGCACCGAGCGCCTACGCGATGAACTGGCACGGCGGCTGACTAAAGCCTCCGACTACTTGAGTGCCAACCCGAGGACGGGCAAACCTTACTGCGATATCAAGAAGCCACTCAACAAGGCAGCGCGACTGGCCGGCATCGAAAAACACGTGTACCAACACCTGCTGCGCCACAGCTTCGGCACCAACGCTACCATCGCCGGGGTGACGCCGCCAGCGCTACAAGATATGATGGGTCATGCCAGCTTGGAAACAACCCGGATTTATCAAAATCTTGCCGCCGATTACTTGCAAGCCCAGGCGGCCAAACTGGGCGATATGGTCAAGCGAACATCGAACCATATGGACAAACAGGACGCCTGTGGTAACGATATGGAATAATTTACAAATAACATATTATTTGCTTAACTCATAACCCGAAGGTCAGAGGTTCAAGTCCTCTCCCCGCTACCAGCAAAATTAACCGGTTACGTCGTTTATTCTACGGAGTAACCGGTTTTGTTTTGTCCACATTTTGTCCACATATGTATATGATCAGAAATCGAGCAATCCCCAACGATTCCGTACATCGATCATCATCCGTTCGCGAATGATTTGTAACCTATCTTCTATCGTGGTCAATTTGCTCATTTCTTCCGGATTGCTGGCGCGGCCACGCATGCTGCTGACCAATTCCAACAGATCCAGCAGATCGCTGCCTCCTGGACATTCCTCACGGATGGCGCGGTTATAGAGTTTCCTCGTGTTCGTTTTTTCGTATTTTAAACGGAACTCTTCTTTGCTCATTTTTTTTTTACCATTTAACGAAGTGCCCGGCATTTCACTGGACATCTGATTTTTTTTTTACGGACAAAAAAAAATACCCAAGTCTTTCGGCCTGGGCATTCTCCGCTTACACAGCGGTAAAAATAAGACTTCTGTTTCAATCCGCGCGCCGAAGCGTGACATCAAACCCATTACAAACAATGTTTCTATCCACGCGGCAAGCCGCGACCCGTGAGCGAACCTACTGGCGTATCGTGGTACATTTTTTTTTTGTGCGTCAACCAATTTCTCGCGCAGCCACTATGGCTGCGCAGAGTCTCACGCCGATGTGCTTTCCGCTCCACGGTATTTAATACCATAAAGTCCCCATTGCAGAACAAAGCCAAGCATGGGCCATATGCGGTCTTTGATGCGCTTTGTTGCTATTTCGACGCCAATGGCGTGGTCGTAGTTGGCTGGGTCAACACAGGAGCTTACTTCGTATTGGACAAATCCGGTGACAGTATCCATTTTGACGATCGTCGTTTTCTCGTCAAGCTGTGATCCTTCGGCTGGAAGCGTGAAAGAGTCAACCACATCCGGCGTAATCTTCCTTCCATCTGATAATGGAAGATACGCCGCCTCGAACACATCGGCGGGACTCCATGACTCATACGTGGTTCCGCCTGGATTGTCGTAAAGCACTTTGTAACCAGGGACTCCGTTCCTCTCCATCGGTTCGGCCTTGATGATTTTGACACCCATGTAGCTTTGCATGATTTTTCTCCGTAAAAAAAGAACAGCCATTGATTATTTATGCCGCCGCAGCCTGGCTTGGATACTGCGGCGTAGCGGCGGCAAGCAAGCCGCCGGTCTGTTGCGCGGTTGGGGTGGTGGCGTTGGCGCCCTTGGTTTGCAGCCACAGCGGCGCCGCCAATTCTTTGCGCTGCCGGTTGATTTCGACGAGCGACACGCTTTGCGCATTGCCGGCGGCGTAGTTGCCGCCCTGTTCGACGCCCTGGTTGAAGCGCTCCTGGGCCGTGAGCTTGTCGTCGCGGTTGACATCGAACTGGCGCTTGGATTCGTCGAACTCGGCACGGAATTTTTCCCTTTGAAAGGCCAGTTGCTCCATGGCCGACTGGTACTGCAAGCCGGCGGCGTCGCTGCCGCCGGCGGCATTACGCATCTCTTGGAGCTGTAATGCCAGGGCCGCCTCGCGATCCATCTTCTCACGTTCCCAGTCCTTGTCGATCCCGGGCGTATCGGTCATGCCGCCCTTGAGGAATTGGGCACCGGTGGACAAGGCTGAAGATGCCAGCAACGCTTTTCCGGTGGATAGTTCACCGCCAGCAGCCCCACCAGCGGCAACTTTAGCACCAGCGGCACCAGCGGCCGCACCACCACTACCTGCCGGGACGATGGTGGTAGTTGCCACGTTTCCGCCAACAATTTGTCCCGTGGTATTCGCCAACCCAGCACCACCAAGACCGGTACCGCCGCCAGCCGCCGCACCGCCGCCCGCCGCCGCGCCGCCACCACCTCCCGCCGCCGCGCCCGCTCCCGCTCCCATAGCCACGCCCGCGGCGCCAACCAGGCCGCCAACAACAGCGCCACCGACGGCGCCGTAGAGCATATTTTTAAGGATGTTGCCTCCATTAAAAGCGGTGTAAACGGCGCCAACCACAGCGCCGATAACAGCGCCAACAATGATACCACCGACAATCACCGCAGTGGCGGTGCCAGCGGCTACACCTACAGCCGCGCCAACAATCCCTAACCAACACATAAGCATTCCTCCTCACCCCACAGCGCCCAGAATTCCGCCGCCGTGAAGTAGTAGATAAATTCATCGCGCAGTTTGCCGCCGCGCTGTTTCGATTGCGGCACGACGCCGATCCGCTTCATGCCGAGCTGCGACAAAAGCGACCGCGCGCCTCTGTTCTCCTCTTCGATATAGCCGATGATGGCGCGGCAGGGTGTCTTCGTGAACATGTAGCGGCCGAGTTCGACCAGCGTATTCACCAGGTGGCCGCCGCGCGCGTCCTCGCGGACGACGAAGTGGGCCTGGTAGCAGGTGGCGTTGTGGTTCGGCAAGCAGCCGAACATTTCCCGCTTCGGGTCGCGGCCGAACATGTAGATATTCGGCGCCGACAGCCAGGCGTCGAGCGTGCGCTGGATGGTCACCGGGTCGGCGTAGTCGTCGCGGGAATAGCCTTCGGCCAGACGGTAGAGGCGCAGCAAGGCCACCGAGTCAAGCGGGCCGTAGCGGCGCAGCGGCCGCGCGATCGTTTCCGGCGGCACGATTTCTGCGGCTTTGCGTTCCGCCCTCGCCTTCTTCCGCCGCTCGGCGCGGCGCGGGAGATCGATGATCATCGGTTACTCCATATACTATCGAGTGGGCGCGTAGGTTGGTTGCCGCCGGCGGCATCGACGCGCTTCCTGGTAAGCGGATCAATTCCGGTCAGCGTGATGCTTTGCTGGCGGGCCGCCTCCATCGCTTTCACTTCGTCATCCGGTTTAATTTTGCCAGTGATCGGATCGCCATAACGATCCAACTCACTCTTCAGCGCTTTCTGGTATATAGTGGCGGCGTCCTTTGGCGTGAAATCTGGCTTTTCGCTGGCGTCCTTGGTTTTGGTCCGACGGAGAGATCCGTCATCTCCCCTTTCAAGTCCACGGGCGCCCATGACGTAGTCTATTTTGTCTTGTCCCCGCAAATTGAGGCCGGCCGCCTCCGCCAGGAGACCGGGTTCAGCCTGGCCCCTGTATTTAGTTGCCACCATTTGCAAGGCTTTTTCCGGTCCATAAGCCTTTGTCAGCTCGTCAATTTCCTTACCCACCGCGCCGCGCGTATCTTTTTCATCCGGGACCATCTTATTAGCGCGGGCAAACATCTCATTCCCTTTTTCCTCGCCATATGTATCCACGAGGAATTTATGCTGCTGCTCTAGTTGTGTTGGCTTTCCCGCGTCGAGCTGACGCTTGTAATTTTCGAGCGCCATAGCCTTGGCCAGTTCCGCCTGCGACCGCCGCTGATCACGAGCATCCTGCGCCGCCTGCTCCGCCAGTTTCATTTGCCATTCGCCGTACTTATCGGCCCCCTGGCTGACTCCCGAGAGCAGGCCCTGTGCCGCGCCCTGCCAATTGAAACCCATGTCTATACCCCTCCGGCCGCGCCCATCATGCCCCCGGGCTGGTTTGTCTGTCCTCCGATACCCGCCCCAAAGAGTCCCGTCGGCGGCGGCGTCAGCGATATGCCGTTTTGGCGGGCCGCTTGCAGGCCCTGGCGGCGCTGCTCGGGCGTGAGCAGGGCGTCGGCCATCTTCTGCGCCTCGACCGGGTTGATGGCGCCTGGCGCGTCCGGGCCCTGCTCTTTGTAGATACGGAAACCATCCTCAAATGTTTTTTGTATCCCCAGTTGGTAGGCCTTGGTCTGTTCGTCCTGGTTCAGGTCATAGAGGCCGGCGGCCGACGCCAGCGTGCACAGCTCGGAAATGAGATGGGCGCCGCCGAGGCAAAGCGTGATTTCCGTCGGCTTCTCGCCGGTCTCCAGCATTGCGGCGACGAGCTGCTTGTTGATACGGAAACCGGCCTCGGCCACCGAATCGACGGGATTCTTGCCCGATTGTAAAAGCTGCAACACCTGCGGCTGGCTCTTCTCACTGAAGACAACCAGCGTGGCGTTGTCGGTATAGGCCTCGTACTGGGCTTCCTGCGCCGGCGACATCTGGTAGTTGTCGGCGCCTTCGCCGAGGGTGGCCTCGGCCATATCCTGGCCGCCGGCGCCCGGGGTGGGGTCAGGGATTAGGGGACGGGCGCCGCCACCCGCCAGGTTGGTGTTTCCCGCCCCCCTTTCCCCGAATACCTCATCAGCGACCTGTTGCCGCATGGTCTGTTCGTCCAAAGGTGCATCCATATTTCTGTCTCCTGTATCCTGTCACCTGTCACGCCATCTTGCTTACCGTCGCCACCTTAACCAATGCGCCAGAGGCGATCAGGTTGTTGATGCCGCTGGTGTTATTGGCCAGCCCGCGCTGAAAATTATCCTGCAAATCTTTTGTGATCTGCGCCTTCTGGCGGGCCAGCTCGGCGTTCATCTCATTGGCCTGGGCAACATTCTGATTGTAAGTATCGACCTGGGCCTGGCGCTGGGCGGCCAGTTGTTTCGCCACTTCGTCGATCTGGGCATTGGCGTCGTCGCGCTGCGCCTGGAAAATTTGGTCGTTGGAAAAAGCCTGTCCCGAGGCACCCCGCAAGGCGTCGTGTACTTCCTGGCCCTTGTTGCCGACCTCGATGTTGTAGCTGCCGTCTTCGCCGCGATAGACCGTGACGCCGCCGGTCTTCGACAACTGATCAAAAATCGCGTCACTCGCGCTCTTGTCGAGGTAATACGGCGCTTCTATCTGGCCGTGCGAGACGACGTTGAAGGTGGTCCAATTCGTCGATGGCATCCCCGATACCTGGCTTCTGGCCTGCGACAAAAGCCCCTGTGCCTGGGCATCGGCCTCGGCCATCTGCTCATTGTAGGACGTGGTGTAATCGGCGAGCGCCTTGTTGTTGGCGCCGATCTGGTCACTGTAGGCCTTCTGTCCGGCATCGTAGACGGCGCGCTGGCCCGTGTTCATGGCAACGCCAATGTCGCGGTAATAAGGATCGACGTTCTTGCGCGACTCGACGCCGACGCCGGCCTGATCGTACTTGAGAGCGTCTTCCCTCAAGGGGTCGTAGCGCAGGAGATCGGCGGTGGTCAAGAGGCCGCGGTTTACGGCCAAGGTGTTCGGTGCCATATCAGTTCCAGGTCAGTTTGAGGCCGAAGACGGCGCCGGCGGTGGCGGCGTTGGCGCGGTAGTTGCTCATGATGGCGTCGATGGCCGACTGCTTGGCCTTCGCCTCGATATTGGTATCGCGCAGGATACGCTCGATGGCGCCGATGGTTTCGTTGCCCATGGTGCCGATGGTAGCCGCCAGTTGCTGCCGCTCGGCGCTTTCGAGCTGGTCATCTTGCAAGATAGCCTTCATCTGGGCGTCGAGCTCCTGCCGTTGCATGGCGGCGGCCTCGGAGATGCGTTGTACTTCAAAGGCCTTCTGCGCTTCCTGCGTGGTCAAGGCGCCGGTGATCTGGGCGTTGGCCAGTGATTTCTGGTATTCGAGCTGGCCGACTTGCAGATTCGAGAGACTATCGGCGATGGTCTTGGCGTTCTGCTGGGCGATATTGCCGAAGAGCTGGGCATCCTGCTGGGCGATGGGCAGGGCGCTCTTGATGGCCGCTTCCTCGCCGGCCGAGGCGGCGATGCTCGAATTCAGCAAACCGCGCTGGTTGGCCGTCTGCATGGCCCCGGCGCGCGCCTGCTGGAGATAGGGCGAATTGGCGGCGAGCAGGCCGGTGAGCTGGCCGGCGACCGTCGCCCTGGTTGGATCGACGGTGGTGGCGGTCTCTTGGTTCAGCTTCGCCGTGTCGATTGTCGCGTCCGGCGCCTGGGTATTGGGGGCGGCGTAGACCGGCAAAGTTGGATTATAGTTCAATTCAGCCATTGTTAGAGTGCGGAGGTCAGAGGACAGAACCAAGTGGAGGTTTTGCCAATTCATCCGTATGTCGCGCATTCCATGCGTCGATGACTGGCTGGTATTTATCAATATCTTTCAATTCAACATTCAGTTGATTAACAAATTCCTCCCATCCTTTTTCTCCTGTCCACTGTACGGCGTGAAGATTTGAAGGAAAATCGAATTGAGATAAATCAAAGCGATAGCCAATGCCATCGACCATGACCATGCTATCAGGAACTACAATCGTAAGTTTCATGAATCACCTATAATCTCATGATAAATGCTATTGCGTACCACAATGGATTGATGGATACAGTATGACTATGACCTCCAGCCGCAGGGGTGGCAGCAACCGGGTGATTGTGTGCGCCGTTACCGCCATGAGAGTCTGTATTTGCACTCACACTATAAAAACCGGCCAAACTATCCTGCACTATTTGGGCTCTATATGAGCCGGCAATGGCCGCGCTATAACGTAGAGCCTGAGCCGAGCCATGATAATGCAAAGGCATTTGCGCTTCAGATAGCGTCGTAAAATCGGTATTTGACGCTCCGTGCTGATGATTCGCCACCACATCTGTCGTCGATGTTGCACTACCACCTGTTGTCCCTGCTACCTTTGTTGCGCTCGATCCAACGATAAAACGATCGGATAGGTCTGGCGTTGTTACCGACTTGCCATCCGGCGCGGTGTAAGTGCCGCCGTCACAGATTGCAAACGAGGTATTTGCCACACCGGTACGGCGATCGATTGGAAATTTGTTGTTTGCGCCGCCAAATGTCCCAGAGAAAAGATAAATAGAACCTGGAATACCTGGAATATCATCACTAATCCCTAGTTCTTTACGGACAGCGTTTCGGTCGGCCATAGCCAAAAGATTGGCCATGTAGTCGGTCAGTACGTGGTAGGACCACTGCGCGTTATCGTTGCCGGTGGACCTGGCAATTTTTCCGGCATCGGAGGTATTGGCAATGCCAAGCCTTTGTCTTACCCACGCATCCGTCTTTGGCTCCAAACCTGTAGCGGCGGCATTGCCACCGATAAGCTGATTCGGCTGGATTGGCGCGGGCAGCTTGTCAAATCCTTCTTCTATGCTTTTGAGTTCAGCGCGCATCGCCGCCGATGAGCCGAAGCTGTTTGTCTGCGGGAAACCGGTATTTGAGTAGTACGGATTAGCCATGGTTATCTCCGATCTCTGGTTGGCGAAAAGAGGATGATGGCGCCGGAGAGCGCGAAGTGATCGTTGATGGCGCTCTTGCCATGCAGACGCATCGACCAGGCGCGGCCGTTGCCGTGCAGCTCGACGCGGCTTTTTCTTATCGCCTCGCCTTCCCAGAAAAAATTATCCCAGTGGAAATTATCCCAGTAGAAGCCCTGCGACTCCGACGAGATATGATTGTTGGTTTGGTAAACAATGTCCTTATCCTGATAATCGAGATAAGTGTTTATGGTGGCGTCGAAAAAACCGTCGGATAGATAGTCCAGATCGAGCTTGCGGAATTTCTTCACCGTGTTCGGCGATTTGATGGTGTTGTAGTGGAAGGTCAGATCCCATTCGATTTCCTCGCCATCAAAATTGTTTCCTCCCTCGCGATACACCATGCCGTCGGCGCTGCCAAAAAAGACCGCCTCGCCGCCATCGGGCATTTCAATCGAGGCGACGCTGGTGACGATATGCGCCGGATACTGCACCGGCATGACCGAGGCCAGGTAAGCGCCCTTGTTGTTATGCCGCACCTGGCAGACCAGGCAGTAGCCATCGGTGAACAGCAGGCAGTACTTGTTTTCGGCGCGGCGGATAAAGGTATCGAGCAGGTTATTGCGCCGGGCGACGAGGATGGGGTCGACACGCTGCGACGAGGTCGTGCCGGCGAAGTTGCCGTAGGCCTGCGTGGTGGCAAGCGCGGTGATGCCGAAGTTATCGAGCATCCACGTCTGTTCGAGGTTCTTGGCCGAGCGGGCGACGGCGCCGGCGTTGGCGCGGAAGGTGCGGAGCTGAAAATCGTCGTTGCCGGTACCGTAGAGAATACTGGTGGTATCCTCACCGGTGACGAGCAAGGCCTGGGTGCCGTCGGAACCGGGAATGGTAAGTAAGTTGGTGATCTGCTCGCCAATGACCACCTCGCCGGCGCCTTGGCTTGTTTTCCATATCATCGGCAGGCCCACGGCCGACCATTGCAGCGATGCGCCGAAGGAGAGAAACAGGTGGTTTGCGTGCTCGCAAATATGATTAGGCGAATCCTCAGCCATGCCGGTACTGATCTGGGTAAAACTGCCATCGAAGCGAAAGGCCTTGTTGACGCCATCGCAGCCGTAGACGGCCGACTGCTGCGGGTCTCCCGTGAAATTGGTGTAGATGAACTCATATCTGCCACCGGCAAGCAGCGTGACGCCGGTATCCACCTTTTGCCAGCCGCTCGTCGAGACGTGGTAGAGCCAGGCTTCGCTGCCGTCATCGGAGTTGCGGAAGGCGTAGAGCACACCGGCCCAAACAAAGAGGCCGAGGATGCCGCCGGAACCAGGGACCGGCTGGATATGGTCGCGCGCGGCACCAGCCGTGATCAGTTGCAGCTCGTTTGCTATTTGCCGCGTCAGATCCGGCACGATCGGCAGGATGTCACCGGCCGGAACGCCGCCCGCCGACTCCGTCCAGAAAAAATCGTCCCAGTAAAAATGATCCCAAACAAAGATATTCGTCTGCGTATAGGCAAGAAATCCACCCTCGGCCAGCGCGTCGCCGATGACGGTCATGATCGTGCGTCCATGGTGATCGAGGCGGATATCGATGCAGATGGCCGTCGACTCGTCCTGGATAATGATGTCCCCCGGCAACACCGGCGCCGTCAGCGTCACAACCAGGGTCTGCGAGCCGAGCGTTTCGAGGATATTCTGCCCGTCGTAGCGGCGATAACCCTTGACCCGCTCGTAGCCACCCATCGGCGATTCCACCATGTTGATACTATCGCGCAGCGTACCCGGCGCGGCGTAGAACGGTGGCGTGGCCACGTCGAGGCCGCCGGTAAAGGCGATGTAAGTGGATTTTAATGATACGCTCTGGATTGGCATTTTTCTTTTGTCCTCTGTAGGGGCGAAAAATTTTTCGCCCCTACACCAACGGGGCGCCCAGGGCGAAGCGCGGCAGGTTGCGCGATTGCATCTTGGCCAGGATGGCGTCGCGCTGCTGTTCGCCGTGCTGGTACTTGTCCGGCTCGGCGTGGTGGGCGGCGGCGAAAATCAGCCCCTGCCAGACGATGACCATTTGATACTGCGCCGGGATCACCGGCTCGCCGGTATTCGTGACCTGGGTGTCGACATCCGGCCATTCCCAGAAGGCGGCGCGTATCTTGCACCCAACACCAAGCGGCGTTTCGATGGCGACGCGCTGATCCGGCGTGATGGAAAATACCCACGGCACGGATGACGCCAGCATGGTCATCCGCCGGCGGGCGCGTATATCTTCCCAGGCAATCCACGCCATCGGCGACATGCCGCTCGCGCCCTGCCGCGAACTGTAAAAGCCCTCGGTATCCCAGTCGTAAAGCAGCGGCGGCGCCGTGCCGGCCGGCCAGGAGGCATCGGCCAGCGCGAATTCGCGCCGCGCGCCATCGCCTATAAACTCGCATTCCCGCCACAGGAAATCCCAGTGGCTATAGCGCAGGATCGTGACATAGGCCTCTTTGATCCACTCGCGTACGTGATCGAGTTCGGTACCGTCGGGCGCAAGCGTCGTCAGCCGCCCGCCGGTACCGATTTCGCGCAAGAGATGCTGGGCCAGAGTCAGGAACGTCGCCATGGTTCATCCTTGCCGCAAAATCCCTTCCAGCCAGGCGGCGCCGCGCTTGTTCTTGTCCTCGAGCACCACGAACGGGTAGGTCGGCGTTGTCGTCGGCACGTTGATAATCACCGTCGGATCGTTCGGGTTGGGCCGCTCCTGGCGGATGACGGTGGTGCGCGTCCGGGCCAAACACTCCAGGTATTTGCGTTTGACCGTCGTTGGTTTGCCACGCAATACCGGCTGATTGACGCCGTTGACCGACAGCACGACGACGGCGTTCTCGCCCTCGACGGCCGTCGGCTCGATGCGTATAGTCACCGTCTCGGCCATGAAGGCCTCCATATCTAAATCCTTCGGTTTCACTTTCTCGCCAGCCAATCCAACCACCGGTTCCTTGCCCAGCTCGCTGTTGGCGATTGGCTGATCGCTACCCACCAATCCCGCTACTTCCGTCTGTTGCGCCATTGCGTTTTCTCCTTGGCCGTTCTCGATCTCGCTGTTGACGATGGGCTGATCGCTACCAACTGGACTAGCTGCTTTCTTCTGTTTCGCCATTGCGTTTTATCCTTGGCCGTTTATGTGTAGGGGCAAAAATTTTTCGCCCCTACATCCCCTGTCATCCGCCCTCTGTCCTCTGTATCGGCGCTCACAGCGCCGATACAGCCACCTCAAGCCGCGCCATCCAGTTTTCGTTCAGCCGCACCGCTTCATACCAGAAGTTGGCGCCGACATAGCCGAACATGCCCAAGGGGTTGGCGTGGTTCTTGTCGGTCGGCCGCAGATAGGTCGGGCTGATCGACGACTTGCCGTTGCCTTTGAGGCTGACGTTACCCCAGGCGGCATCGCCGATAATCAGTATCGGGTAGACATCGGCGGCGGTGCCCGAGGTCGAAACCACGGTCGTCCCGGGGGCGCCGCCGGCGTCGGCATAGGGCACAAAGAGCGGCGAGTTGACGAAGCGGAATTCCTCACAGGCGCCGAATTCGCGGTCATGCAGCGGCTTGATCGAGCTGCCGTAGCGTTCTCGCGGGATGAAGCCCACGAGATCGCGCACGTCGGCGTTGCAGTCGGTGTGGCAAAAAACGACATAGGCCGGCGGCACGGCCGTGGTGTTGAAGTACGGCCCGGGCTTGATGACCTGGGTGACGCGATCGGCCCAGTTGCTTTCAAGCGTTCGCGCCGCGAGACGCAGCCGGCCCAGGTTGATTTTGGTATTGACGGCGGCCCGGCTGCTGCCGTTGGCGTAGATGACGTTCGAGCCGGCCCTGAACTTGCCGTAAGCGACCATCTCCTGGACATAGCCCAGGGTATTGCCGGTCAGCTTCTGCATATCGGCGGGGATGTCGTCCTCATACATCAACTGCGCCTTCGACGACAGGCTGAAGAGGACGCCGTAATTCTGTAACGTCGCCGGCACATCGGTATAGCTGATGGTGTTGGCGGCGGGCGTCACGCCCTCGGTCAGGAGGAACGTCGTCGGGTCGATCGAGGCAACGCCGTTCGGCTGTTTGTTGAATGGGTCGAGGCGGCGGAAGACGACAGTATCGGTCTTGCGCACCGGCTGTTCTTTTTGTTCGCCGAAGTTGGCCAGCACGCAGGCGGTCTCGGCGAACTTAAGCATCTGCATTTCGGCGCGAATAAGATTTCGCGACGGTACCGTTGAGTATTTCTGTCCTTCAAAAGCCATGGTGGTTTACCCCCACATTTGTTTAGCCAGATAGGCGCGGTACTGCGCTTCATCCATGCTATCCGGCGATAAGATTCTTTCGTTTCTACCGCTGGGCAGGCTCGCCGCCCGTTCCAGCCGCCCGGCGTTGCCGGCCTTTTCGCCGCCCTTGTAGGCGGTCAAGACGCCGATGCAGGCAATGGGGTCGGTGCTGCTGGCAACGGTATTCTGTACATCGGCGCTTTGGCGGCTCAGCCAGTCATTGAAGGCCTTGCTCGATACCGTTTGCCGCCAGTCCGGGTGGGCAAAGGTCAAGAGCTTCACGTCAATCTGCCGTTGAAAGGTGGCCAGCGTTTGCTGCATGATCTCGGTGCCGGCAGTTGGCGCTTGCGCCAAACGCTGGCGTATATCGCCCGTCTCCTGGCGCGTCGCCTTCAGCTCCTCTTGCAGGGCCGGGGCCCAGTCCGGGAACTCCTCAGTTAGCTTCTTCCAGGCCTCTTCGGTTTTCTTGGCCTTTTCGATTTGCTCCGGCGTCGGCGCATTGGCCCGTTCCCGTTCCGCCCGCTGCTGCTCCTGGCGCAGCATGTTTTGCAGCGATCCGACACGGCCTTCGGTCGACTTCAGCCGGTGGTCGAGGCTGTCCAGTACAGTCATGCGGGAATTGAGCGCCTCGATGGTCTGCCTTAGGGCGGGAGAGACTCCGGCCCATTCGTCGCTGCCATCGGGCGCGGTTCCGGCATTGCCGTATTCACCACCCCGTCCGCCTTCGGCGTCCACCCCTCCATCGGAGGGGAATATTTCCGCGGCCAACCCTTGTCTTGCCTGATCTTCCGCCTGTTGCTGCTGCTCCAAAGCGTCCATACTCACTCCATACCGGGCCAGGAATAAGGCGCGGTGGTTTCACGCGCAGCCGTCTCCGGCGGGGCGTTCCGTTGTTTGTTCGGCAAATCCAAGAGCCATTTCCAGGCCTCGATTTGCCCGCGAATAAACGCCGTTGTCGTCTCGCTGTGACCCGGCGAATCGTTATCTTCGCGGAGTTTGGCGATACGCCCATCGGCGACGTTCTTAACTTCCAGCCATGTCTTTGATTCTACATCGATCATGGTTCACCTCTGAAACGCCTGGCCTGGCGGCGCTTGGCCGATGGGTTCGGTGGGTGGCATTGCGACCTGTGGCACTACCATCCCGGACCTTTTCATCTCATCGGATGTGAGCGCCGCCACGGATAATTCCTTTTGTGTCCGCAGCTTCATGCTGTCGCTGGCGAGCTGCGCCTTGATCTGTTCGAGGCTGATATTCTTGTCGTTGGCCAGCTTCATCATCTGGATTTGCAAATCCATTTGCTTCATTCGCATCTCGTGCTCGCGGCCCGCCGCGTCCATCGCCTGCTTCAGTTGCAGCTCACTCATGTCGGATTGCTGGTTCAACTGCGCCACCTGGAGCTGCGCCTGCGCCCGGATCTGCGCCGCCTGGATGGCGGCACTGGCCATCCCGCCGCCGCCCTGGTCCTGTTGCTGCTGCTGGGCCGCTTCGGCTTGGGCCTGCTGCTGTTGCTGCATGGCTTGCTGTTGCTGCTGTTTTTCCTGGGCGATCTGGTCTTCCGGCTTCAGGATGTCGAGGTGATGGGCGGCGAAGAGCTGCTTGGCCATCTTCTGCTTGTCGACCATGACGGCGATATCCGGGTCAGCCATCAGTTGATAGAGCTGCAAGATACTCTGCGCCTGCTGGTCTTTGGCGAGCAGGGCCGAGACACCGCGCGCCGCCACCTGGAAATCGCCCTTGATATCGTCGCGCTCGCTGTACTGCATGTTCCAATGGTAATATCTGGTCAGGTGCGGGATGGTGATCTGGTCATCGAAACGCTTGATGCGCGAGCGCAGCGCCACGTTATTGGCGTCGACCATGATATTGGTGGCGCCGAGCGTTTCCGGCAGTTTCCCCTGCTCACCCTGGAACAAAACCGGGATGCCGGTTTCCATATCGCCGAAGCGCAAGGCCAGCTCGATGATATTGGCCAGCTCCTGCTGGCGGCTCATCAACTGGAACTGGGCGAAGGCATTGGCCGCCGACACCGTCGGGTCGGTACAGCGCCAGACCTTGCGGTGATTCAGCTCCCACCTGCCGTCGGCCGGTTCGACACCACGGCCGACGATGATATGCTGGCCCGCCGAATCGCCGGCGTTATCCATCATCGCCCGCCAGGCGGCGGTGGCGACGCGCTGCTGCCACTGCATCATGCGCGGGATGCCGATGCCCCAGGGGCTGCCGCCGACGGTGGTCCACTGGAGAAAGTCGTAGGGGAGAAAGCCGGCGTCAAGCGGGTTGACGGCCAGCTTGATCGGCAGATCGTTGACGAAGACGACGGCGGCGGAGAGCCGCTCGGCGCTGATCAGCGCCATCGGCACCTCTTCGCCCATGCACTCGCACATCTCACGCGGCACATCGCCGTTGTATTCCCACACCTCGTAGAGCTGCGACGCCTCGGTGACCGCGGCCCGCGCCTCGGTCAGTCCACCCTTATCCGGGTTCGATTCGACGCGCGAGGGCGGCTGCGCCAGCGCCTCGGCGATCATGGCGGCGTCATAGCCTGGCAGGCTGGACAGCTCGGCGATTTCACCACGCAGCATCATGCGCCGTTCCCAGAAGTATTCCGCCCGTGTAATGTCCTCATCGCAGGACGGCGACACCCAGACATTCCACGGGTCGACGCGCATCGAGGCGGGCCGGTGCTCTTCGGCAATAATGAGTGCCGCGCCAAGGCCATCGGGCGCGGCCCGCCATGCTTTCTTGGTACGGCGGATAATCATCGGCCCCTTCAGGATGCCGGTGCCGAGCCGAGCCGCGTCGTAGATGATTTTGCGCACTTCGCCGTTGTAGTGGCATTCGACCAGTTGGTCATCGATTTCGGTCTGCATCGCCGCCATGCGCTCTTTCGCCTTGGCGATCTGGTCCTTGGCCACATCGGCCATGGTGGCCTGGTTGCCTTCGCCGTCGGTGACCGGTTTGGTGGCGCCGGTCTGCGGGTCAGCCTGCATAGCAGGACGCTCATCTTTGATGGCGTCGGCCATTTCCGGCACCGGCGTCACCTCGAGGCCCCAGTTGCGGTCATCGACCGGCATGGAAATGTCGGCAAAGCGGCCGACGGCGGTCTCGGTCTTGGCGCGGATGATGTTGATTTTGACCTGGCTCCCCGCCTTCTTCTTGACGGCGCCGCCGGCGCGCAACTGGCCCATCATGCTCAAGTCATTGACGCCGTCCATAAAGTCAAAGGCGTCCTGATCCTCGCGCCAGCGCGTCTCGACACCTGATGCGGCGCGATAGGCGAGGGCTTCACCGCGTCGCGCCAATAAAGCCGAGGCCAGCATCATGATATGTTCGCGGCGAGCCGCATCAGAAGACAGAGGACGGAGGACAGAGGACAGATCACCATCCCCGTCCTCATCCCAGCGCGAAGCGCCTATCTTTAATCCGTCCTCTGTCATCTGTACTCTGTCCTCTGAATCAGTATCCTACTACCTCGTCGAGCGGCTCCCATGCCTCCATCACCGGCAGGATCCGTTCTTCGTTGCGCATGTTTTCGACATTGACGGCCAGGTAGCGAAAGGCGTCGGCGCCGTGGCTGTACTGATCATGCACCGGCGACGATTCTTCACCGCTCTTGCCGACATGGCGGCGGTAGCGTTTCAGCGCCTCGACGAGCGGACCGCAGCGGTTCTTATCGAAGTAGCAGCGGCCAAAGACCTGGCGCGCCGCCTGGATGCCCGATTCGAGCGGCATCATGGCCACGTCCTGCCTGGGCGCCACATCCCAGCCCAAACTCCGCAGCATATCGGCGGGCGGCTGTGCCGTGACCGAGCCGGCAAAGCCATCGTGCGGCAGCCAAACGCGGCCCCAGTTGTATTTCAGCTCGCGCAGCTCGGCGCTGTAGTCGTCGAGCGTGCGGCGGTTGCCCTCGATATAGCCGATGATCGACACCGCCGAGGCCTGGCGCTGCGCCAGAATAATCGCCGTCGAATCGTTCCAGCCGAGGTCGAAAACAACATGGACTTTCAGCCCCGGATTGTAGGGGGCGTGGCCGATACGGCCCTCGCTCTCGGCCTTCTGTACCTCGTTGAAATAGATGGCGCCGGCGACGGCGGGCAGGCATTTGCCCTCCCAGATATTCGGGTAGGCCTGCGGGTCACGCTTCAGGCAATCGAGCCGCGCCGATTCCATCTCGGGCGAGAACCACGGGTTATCGGTATAATTCATCCACTCACTGATACAGTCAGCGGGTGGATGAACAATGAAACGCTGATAGGTTGAGTCGCTTTCGAGTTCCGGATTGAAACTCACCCAGATTTCCGAGCCTTCGGCGCGGATGGTCGGGATAAGAATATCCCACGAGCGTTTGTCGACGTTCTGGGCTTCCTCGACCCAGCACTTGGTCACGCCTTCCGCTGACTTGATGGTTTCAGCGGTCTGCGTTGAAAGCCCGGCGAAGATAAATTCCGTGCCGTTCTTGCCGGTGATTTTTTGTTCCTGCACCGTGTAGTGACTGCCCAAGTTCAGGGCGGTTATTTGGTCGGAAAGCAATTTGTGCGAACTGTCCCGTATCGAGCGCTGAATCTCACGGGCACAGAGAATGCGTTCGCGCCCGGCAATGCCATGCACAAGCAGCGCCCTGGCGATGCTCCAGCTCTTGCCACTGCCGCGGCCGCCATAGAGCACCTTGTAGCGCGAGGGCCGGTAAAGGAATTCGGCTTTTTCAGGTATTTTCAGTCGTAGATGCACGCTCCACCTCAATCGTCACCTTCTGCACGGCGCCGTCACCGAGCACCGTGTCGAGTGCCCCGCGCTCACGCCACAAGTCGGGATGCCGCACCGATAGCCAATGCTTGGCGGCGCCGACATCGGGCGGCATATGCTCCGTATACTGGGCGATGACATAGCCATCCTTGGCTTTGGCGTTGGCAATGGGCCGTTCCGCCGTGTACTCGTAGCCGACCGCCCGCTGTAAGAGGGCGCTGACCACCGCCTGATCGGCCTCGGCCTTGCCATAGCGCAGCGCTTCCTTCAGCTCCGGATGCTCCTCCTGCCACTGATAGAAAGTGCTTTCGGCGATGCCGAAAAAATCGGCGATGCGCTCATCGGTGTAGTTCAACAGGCAGAGGGCGCGGGCTTGCTTCGCGTACTCCTTCCGGTAGACACTTCGTCGTCCCATGGCTATTCCTGGTAGCTCCTGTTGATATACACCGCCGCCTATCTTTCCTTTTTGCCGATGCCATTGCATCTCAGCTCACATAAAACCGATGCCCGCCGATCTCTTTGAGAAATCTCATCTTGGCCGCCCATCCCGGCGCCTTGCCGCCGGCCATCCCCTTCGGCGCGTAGTAATGATCGGCCCCCTCAAGCGGCAGCACCATCTTGGCCGCGGCGTCGAGGCGCTCCGATTCAATCCGCTGCATCAGGCTCATGATGCGCGCCGCCGCCTTGTAATCTTTGATGACCGGCCACGGGATGGTGAGCGTCCAAGAAAATTGCGACGGCGCCGTGATCACATCGTAGACCGTCTGATTACGCCGGGCGGCACGGTTCAAAACGACATGACAGACCGCGACCACGCCGTCGTCGCTCTCGCCCCTGGCCTCATGGTAGGCGTTGACCATCAGCCAGTACTTTTCAACGTTGGTGAGTTCCACTTTCATTTTCATGGTTGTCTTTCCCGTGGCGTAGGGGCGGAAAATTTTTCGCCCCTGCATTCTGAACAAAAAAAAGCCCGGAAAGGATGGACCGCCGGTAGTGGCGAAAGATTCTTCGCCCCTACATTGGTGGACCATTCTCTCCGGGCTTGATTGTCTCCGTCGCCTGCGCGGCAGGCGGGAGGTCATCGCGTGTTCGGATGTATCTGGGTCTTTTATATACCGCTTTCGTTTTCGAAAGCAAGTTGAAAATTTCTTCTTGCCGTTTTTTGCGAAACCGTTCGTCGTTTTCGTCAACCTTCTTGCAGTTGCGCATATGCGCGAGATCCCGCCAGCCGACACGAAAGCCATCCGGCTGGTACCGGCACCACAGGGTTTTTCCATCCCATTCCAGGCGCGGGCAGCCGCGCTCACACCAAAACGGTATCTTTGCCAAGGTCCTCGGACAATGCTCTTGGCCGATGTCCTTGGACGATGCCGTTTCAATCGGCATATTCCCCGCGCAAATCGATGACTTCACCGGTCCGGATCCGGTATTCCTCCCGCCGCCGGCACGCCGCCCACCAGGCCGGCCAGCCGAATGCCCCCAGGGCGACGGCGGCCAGCCAGCCCGGTGTCTTCATGCCATTCACCTCGGCGCTGATACGGCGCATCATCTGATCATGGAATCCCTTGCCATTTCCAGCCATAATAATCCCTTCGCCAAGCGTCCCGCCTAATTCCCATGGCGCCAGGTAGAAATCATGGCGGTAGCCGAAGTCGTGGATAAGGCTTGGCACCAGAAGGATTCCGGTCGGCTCCATGCCGATGCCCCAGAAAGCGCGCGGGACCGAGGCGAAATCGGTGAGAAAGCCCGCCGGGATCATGATGGCCGGCCATCCATCTGGCTGGTAAACGTAGTCTTCCATCACTTCCCACACACGGGCATCCAAGAACCAGGCCTTCGTGCGCCGCCATACGTTTTTCCCCTTCGTCTTCAGCGGCACCGGCCGCAACACTGGCAGTACAATACTCATTGTTCACCCCCCGCCACTGGCGTCGTAGGTTCGGACGGTCCGGTCAAGGTGCTAACCGTCGTCGTCGTTTGCGGCGCCGATGTCCAACTGGCATTCGATGACCGAGAGATGACGCTGTTGCCATCGCCGGTAATACTGATGCCTTCGGATGTATCGCCGGTCCGCAAGCCCATGATCACCCAGGGCAGAAACACCTGCGCCCATGGCAGCAGGCGTTCGTCCCAGCTCCGTAGCCGCTCGATTTGCGGTGCCTGGCGCATGGCCAATATTACGGCGAGGTAGCCACGGCCTTCCGCCGTCGCGCTTTCCATGGCTTTCGATATGGCTATGACACGTGCCTCATCGGCATCACGAATCGCCATGATCCGCGCCGTCTCGGCGTCGACTTCGTGTTCGACGCCCTTCGAATCGACATAGACCGTCTTGCCGCAGCCGGCCAAGAGCGTCATAACCAACACACAACCTATCAAACGCCTCATTCCATCCTCCCACCTCATTTTACCTGTTTACTATCACTTATCACCCGTCAAGGTGGATGGTGACTTTTGAACAGAATTTTTTTCGATATTATGCAAGGCTACCAAGAATTCCATGTGTTCACGCTGGTTACTTTCTTTAAATTCTTTAATCGCGTTCACAAAATCCTGACGTTGATTTTGCATATCATTCCGCATGTCGATGAAAAGCCATGCGACCACGGCCAAGAGGATGCCGCCGGTGGCTACTAACATCGGCCAGTCGGCGGCATCGACAAGGGTGTATTTGCCAGACTTCTCAATCGCCGCTACCAGCCTTTCCCCTTGATCCGATGTTATTCCTGTTTCACCATTATTCTTCCGTCTCATTCTCATCCGTCCTCTCTTCCTCATCCCCTGTATCCTGCCATCCAGCCGCCCGCCTCAGTTCGCGTTTACCTGGCTTGTCGCGCTTGATCATGCTTTGAATCGACCGTCCCGTGATCGGCCTTACTTCCGGGTCGGCCAAGGCCCGCACATCCTCGTTATAGCGGTTAATCTCGGCCATGAGCTTGCCCCGTTCCTCATCCGGTATCTGGCCCTCGTATTGCTTAATGACGTGCTTGATCCGGCTGTTGATCTCCGTCCTGCGGTCGGTGAAGCGCGCCGCCACTCGCTTCTCGTGCCACTGCCGTTCGCGGGCGCTGGATATACGTTCAGGGTTGAAGCCCGCCGCCCGCAGATAGCCCTCGGTGGCCGTCGCCTTCAAAGGCTTGTCGCCCCACCAGACGGTGCCGTACTTCTCGGTGGTGATGCCCTCGGTTGCCTCGCGGTAGCCCTTCAGCACATTGCCAAACGCGGTCGGCAGCAGGTCTTCGCCGGCCTTCGACCACTCGCCGCGTGTGGCATGGCCGCCGGCGGCGAGCACATCCTTGATGACCGAACCCGGGGCGCCGGCCATGGCGAACAAAGCATCCGTACCGCTGCTTGCCCCAAACACATCGGCAAAAGGCACGCTCATGGACAGCGAGCCTTTGAACGAGACGCCGAGCATTCCCGGCAACCCGGCCCGCAAGAAGGCATCGCTGCCGAACATCCGCTCGGCCCAGGCGTAGAGTTCTTCTTCCGGATCGCGGTCACTGGCGGCGCCGAAGGCCTTCAAGAGGCCGGCAATGAGCGGGCTGGCGCCGAGGCCGCCGAGGATGGCCGGCGAGAGCAGCATCCAGGTGACGTTTTTAAAATCGCCTTTGCCGGCCATCTCGCCGATGTTCAGCATGTAGTTCTGGGAAAACTTCTGGAAGGTCCAGATCAGCTTCATTGGGTTATTCGCGCCGCGCGTCCACCGTGGCGCCGTCTCCTTGCCGTACCAGCCATGGGCGCGGTCACTGGCCTGCTTGGCCTTTTGCATCAGTTCGCCATGGCTCATTTTCGGGAAGGCCTTCTGCCATTCGCGGTAGGCGGCGTGGATGGTTGAAGCGCGGTTGATCTCCTCCGCCTTGCCGAAGAGCCACATGGAGCTATCGACAAAGCCCTGCCAGACGCGGCCGGCGCGGCTGCGCAATACCCCCGCCGCCTCATGGTTGAACTGGCTGCGGTCCCAGCCGCGCGCCCGAATGTCGAAGAAGATTTTTTTGTCGAGGTCGCTGGCCTTGCCCGCCTTGAATTGGGCCAGCGCGAACAGCGAGCGGCTGACTTGGCGCATCGCCTGGTTGAGGTCGCGCCCGGTGTGGCTGGCAATCGTCGCCGGCACCGCCTGCACCATATTGGTCAAGTTGATGGCCGCGCTCGATACCCGGAAGCCCATATACTTCAGTGTCGCCAGGCCTTTCAAAACGCCGATGGCCCGATCTGATGCCTCCTCGTTGCGCAGAATTTCCTGCATCCAGCTTTTTGCTTCGCCGTACAGATTCGGCTGCTCGGTCGGGCTGATCTTCCGCGCCTCGACAAAGGCGCCGTAGTCTTCCCAACTTCCGTCCGGGTTGGCCTCTTTCCAGGCCTTCCAGCCGATGTCGCGGCCGGTCAAGGCCATGGTCAGCTTCTCGGCGGTCTGGCGCTTGGCGATGCCGGCGGAGAGCCCCTGCGCGTACTGGATGCCCGCCTTCAGCGGGTCGGTCTCGAAGCCGCGCCAGTAGCTCTCCGTCCGCTTCATGCGCGATGAAAGGAAGCCGCGCGAACGGAAAACATCGGCCGCCCGTTCGAGGATTTCCATATGCACATGGCGCAGCGCCTCCTTTTGCGCGTCGCTGGTGGCGCCCTTTTCCATACTGGCCAGGCTTTCGTCCATGATCGATGACACCGAGGCCATCAGCCCGGCGGCGTCAAAGACCGATTCCGGCGTCCGCGCTTCGCGCTCCATGGTCACGGCATAGCCTTTGGCCGCCAGCTCTTTCGCCCGCCGTCCCAAAGGCGTCACGGCGTTGGCCTTGTCCATCAGCCAGTTACTCACACTCTGGCCGGCCTCCGAAGGCATCAGGAAGGCGTCACCTTTTTCGAGGATTTGATCGCCGCTCTCATGCGTGGCCCGAAGTACCACCCGGCCCCGATCGCGCTGGCGCGGGAAGTAGGTGCCGCGTAAATCGCTCATCTGGGCGATGGCGTCTTGCAGCCGCATCGGCCGGCGGATGGCGTTGTCGTCCTGGCGCTTGATGGCCTGGAACTTCGGCTTGGCCTTCATGTTGGCGGTGGCGGCGATTTCCATGGCCAGCTCCGCCTTCTCGCGCGTGCCGAAGGTGGCCATGACCTTGCCCTTCTTGTCGAGGATGGCCCAGCGCCTGGTTTCGTCGACGGTGTCAAAGGTCGGCGGGTCGAGACCCAGCTCTTCGTACTTGGCTTCAAGCGCCTTCCAGTCGGCCACCATCTGGTCGAAGGCGCGGTTGGTCATGCCGCGAAAGGTGGCCACCGCCGCCACTTCCTGGTCGCTGTAACCGGCATGTTTCAGACGCTTGCCTTCCTCGGCGATCATCCTGGCGACGGCCTCTTGCTCGCTTGCCAGCGGCTTGCCGACATCCTTGCCCTTCGGGTCCAAAACCTGCCACGATGGCGCTTCCCTCTTGTACTTGTCGCCCTTGTTGTACTTGATGGTGAAGCCTTGCCCTTCGCGGTCGCACTCGAGCAGGTAATCCCGCACCTTGGCGTAGCCCTTTTCACCGGCCTGCTTCAGTTCCTTGAAGGTCTTAATGAAACCGTTGTGCTTGGCCGTGTACTCGGCCAGGTTGGCGGAATCGTTGATGCCGTCGATGATCCTATTTTCAAGCGAAATCTTGTCATCGGCCCGCTGTTCCGCCGCCGCCAGCATCCGCTGCCCGGCCGGGTCTTTGGTTAGCGTGTACTCGGCGGTGGCGAAGGCCGGCGTGAAGGCCTTGATGTCCTTTTTCTTTGAAAAGTTAAAGGCTATGGTGCCGGCGTCTTGGTTGTATCCGGGGTCGTTGGCGGCGCGCTGCCTTGGGGATTGCTTTGATTTTGGCAATTCTCCAGGTTGCGTCGCTCTTTCTCCCTGCGTCTTTCCAGTTTCCACTTGAGCAGTTGCATCAGGCCCAAGAGCACTTGCCGATTGATCGGTGTCATTCTGTCCCCCTATAATCTCGCCCGTTTCCGGGTTGATGCGCATTCCGTCACGTTCGATTTCCTGTTCCCTGTTCCCTGTCTCCTGTCCCCTGACTACATCTGGCCTATGCTTGCGCGCTGTCAGTACCCGGCGCAGCTCTGAGCGGTTGACTTGTCGCAGAAAGCGCGATACAGTTTCAGGCGCAGCGTCACGAACGGAAAGGCTTCCGCCGGGTGCCGAACTTTCGGTATGACTGATTGGGGATACGCCGCCCCCAGACGCTGCTATTTCTACCCTTGGCAATGATGGGTACAGCTTCTTATTCTTCGTCCTGTATAGCGATTTGTGTAAGACGATTTTTCCGTCCTCTCCTTTATCTAAAGCAACAGTCAGCAAGTAATTCTTGTCGATTCTTTTCACAAATATAAGATTGTCGCGGTTTGGTTCCGCGCTCTCGTGTTTGTGCTCGCGTCTATCAATAATGACTTCATCAGGCGTGTTAAGGATGTCCTGAATATTTCCGTATTCTCCAGCGTCTATTTCTGGATGATGATTCACCGCATGGTCAATGAAATACCCCTTGCCGCTGTAAAGGCGATTGTCATTGGTGGTTCCCGTAAAGTATTGGAGATACTGTTTTGGAACGAATGCTATCGCCTGCAAATCGTTTCCGAACTCTGCAAATATTTCTTCCCGCGTCTTTCCTTGTGCTCTGTCCAGGTTTTCTGGTGACAACCATTCCGCGACACGCTCCCGCATTGCCGTTTCTTCCTGCCCATAAACCTGTGACCCGTCCCCTGTTTCCTGTCCCCTGTTCCCCGTCTCCTGTTCCCTTGCCACTAGCCGGTCAAATACCGCACGCACATCATCGTTCAACCGCACCCGCAGTTGCTTGGCGTCCTGGTAGATGGCCGTCAGCCATTCCTTGAAATTGGAGAAGACGCGGGCGAGGCTCTTCGACGGCGCCTTGCCCTCGCGCAGGTAGGCTTCAAAGCCGCGCGCGAACTTTTCACGCTGCGCCCGGCTCAAGGGTGTGCCCGGGTCCTCATTGAGCTTGCCGAGCCAGCGCCGCAGCGTCAGATAATCGGCCTTGACGCTGTCGCTGGCCGTGCCGTCCAGCACGGAGGCTTCGAGTTCTTCCAGGTAGATATGCCCGGTCTCATGTAGAAGCGTCGAGAGATCGGCGCCATCGAACAGGCTGATGACGTATTCGCGGTTTGTTCCCTGGCCGCGAACTTCGACTTGGCCACGGGCGCGGGATTGGCGCCGTTGCTCGTAGGTATTGCCTTTGCCGTCTGTCGATGTTACTTTGGAATCAAGTGACGGAGCTAAAGCGTCGGGCTGATACCCTGAAAATGGGCTGAGTGCGTCACCAGAGACCCCGGATTGATTCCGGGGTTTTCTTTTTCCAGGTTCCACCTCGAGGATGCTATCTAGTAATCCGCTAATACTCCGCGTTGCTGGATACTTCCACATCGAAACAGCCCGCAAGTTCTGCCGCTTCGTTGTTGCACCAGCGATATAGACTATCACTCCGTCTTTGTAGCGTTTGGCAAAGGCGATTTCTTGTTGGCCTTGATCGCCAACTAAATCCGTCCGTATGGCATCGTAATCGGCAACAATCTCTGGGATGCGTTCCAGGTCTTGATTACTGATTGCAATTTGTCCACGTGTCGCCTCTTTCTGTGCATCGCCATGATTCTTTCTGATATGATTCAACGCCGACTTGTCGAGCGAGTGCGAATATCTGGCCAGTTCCGGCGCGTCATTGGCTAGTTTTCCCTGAATGTCCGTCCAGAACACCGCTTCAGCTTGGTTTTTTCCGGCAATGAATCGCCTGGCTTGTCCGCCGCCGCTGTCATGCACCCATCCTTTCGGCGGCTGCGACGCCATGGCTTGCTCAAAAACTTGTACCCTTCCACCAGCCGGAGATGGTGGCACATCTCCGGCAGTGGTATTCTCGCCTTTGCCAGTAGTAATCTCGTCTTTTCCAAAAGTAATAGTGGCGAGGTTTCGGGGTCCTTCCTCTGTGCGTGCGGCATCTCGTAAGCCGCTTTCATCGCGAGCGGCAAATTTGATTCTTCTGACATATCCCGCCGGATCATTCGGCGCCACCCGCATGGCGGCGGCGGGCAAGGTGGCATAGACATCGTCAACGTATTGCTGCACCGTGCCTGCTTGGTTTTCCGCCTGCGCCTTCAGCGCCGGGTTGGCCTCGATGGCGGCGACGGCTTCGGTTTTCAGAGAGTTGACGGCAGCCGACAGTTCGTCGTTGCCGGCGCCGAGCGCCTCGCTTCCCTCCGTCTTCTCTCCTCTTCCTTCTGTATTCTGAGCTGTTCCAACTCCCACGTCCCGAGCTTCAACTTGAGCAGGTTCTCGTCCCGTTGCGCGTCGTGCTCCGAATACTTCTTCGGGTCGCGTTTCTCCATCGCGGGCAACAGCATCTTCGGCGGCAGCGGGTCTCCGTCCTTCAGCTTCAGCCGCTGCCGGCGCGAGCAAAGCGTATGCATTTTCACCGCGCACATCTGGCTGATTTCCCGCAGTGTCATCAGCTTGCCCTGGTGCAGCAGCCGCAGCGTATTCTTCCGTCCCAGGTATCGTCGTTTTTTCTTCGGCGTTTCCATCTGTCCTTTGTCCTCCGTCTTCGGTTTTCGGTATCGCTGCCAAGGCCTTCTCGGCATCGCCGTCGTAGCGATCGAGCAGCCGGCTCATTTGCCTGGCTTCGGCGTCGATATTGCCGATGGTGTCCGGGCTGGCCGCGCTCGGCAATCTGGCCAAGAGGTTCGGGTCAAGGTCGTAATTCAAGGCGGCCTGAAACAGCGCCACCTGCGTTTCTTCCGGCGCCTGGGCGAACAGGGAATCAGGGGACAGACGCCAGGTTTCAGGAGACAGGTTCTTGTCCCCTGTTCCCTGTCCCCTGACCCCTGTTATTTGACTCCGGTTATTTGTATCGGTCTGTTTTCCCGACAGATTGCTATCGGCTTGCGCGATTGCCTCATCGACGGAACCAGCGGCAAGAATGCTGGCGTCCGGTAGATGGGTATCCGTCTTCTGGCCTCTATGGCCAGTGATGATGTTTGTCCCGCCGCCGATAACGGTACCAAGCACCAAGCCTTCGGCGCCTACTTCTTCCACTCCTTCAAAAAGCGGCCTTCCTTTTGCGGCGTTTTCCCATATTTGTTCCTGCGCCGACTGCGGCAATTCTTCAAAGACGCCTTCGCTAACGCCGCCCATAATTATCCTACTGATGACATGGAACTCATTACTGGCAATCGCCGCCGCCGCTTTTTCTCCGCCATCCCGAGCCGCCTTTGTCTTCAAACCGGCAAGCCAGTTTTGCGCATCGGCAAAACCAAATCTGTGTGCCAGTTTGCCACCGACGAGCGCCAAGGCGGAGTCGACGGCCCCGGAACCAAACGCCGCGAGGACCTTCTTGCCAGTGAGCCCATCTTGGCTATACTCTTCGAGCTTCTGCCCGGTCTGCACCACGCCTTCAGAAGCCGCACCCGCCGCTACACGGGCGGTGCCGCTTTCCAATGCCCTTGCCAGCCATGGCAGAGATTCCTTCCCAGCAACCGCCAGAATTCCCTCGCCGGCACCGATTATCCCCTTGCTTATCGGGCCGCCAAGCAACATTGGACCAATCGATTCGATGCTCTTATCAAGCACCACGTCGGGATGGCTCAGCAACGCCTTCGCTCTGTTGCCAAAACCTTTGGTCTGATCAGTTTCTTGTCGGTTAGCTTGCAACTCTGGAGATTGCAATTCGTTCAACACTTCCAGCGCGCCTTCCGCATCATAGCCCGCCCAATCCAGGATATTGCGTGGCAAACGTAAAAGCGCCGGTCCAGGATTCATCAAAGTGGCGAGGTACCTTTTTACAGGCAGAGACGATGTATCTATGCCATGCATGGCGCCGATCAAACCGAGTGTTTTCCCGTCTATGCCAAGCTTGTCGCCGATCTGATCAAGTATTTTCTCATCGCGCTCGGTGGTATCCAATTTGTCACCCACCCAGCCCGCGAGTTTATAGCCGCCTACCGGCACCCGTCCGGTTTGCACCACAGTCTTCGCGACAGATAAGGCCGGATCAGCCACCGCACGCCGCAGCAGTCCCCAGCCAGAGACCTCTTCGTCACTGGTTTTCTCCGGCACAGTATCCGCCCCGCCAATCCCCGGCGCATCGCCGTAGCCCTCGCTGCGATCGGGCGGCAGCGCGTCCCAGTCGGCCTGCTCTTGCTGCGCGGCCAGATACTCGGCGATCTCCTTGTCGGAATAGCCCGCATCCCGCGCCATGCTGGCCGGCTTGCCCAGCTTTTCGCCGAGGAAGTCAGCGATCTGGCCGTAGCTGTATCCTTCTTTGAGGGCGTCTTGCAGAAATGCCATGGGTCCCTGCTCTCTGAACGAAAAAAGCCCGGAAAGAACCTTGCGCCGTCGTCGGACGGGCCGTGTTCTCTCCGGGCTTGATTGTCGCGTGGGCGAAATCCATCGCCCCGCGGTCATTGCCTATTCGGATGTATTATGTCGTCATCGTGGCATATCTTCACCGACGTGTCAAGGAGGGCGATAGCGCCGCGCCGCCGCGATTCCAGCCACAGGTCACGCGCTTTTCCGTGCAGCATTTCCACGCGGTAAGTGAGCGTGCCCGTGAATTTATTCGCCCGCATCGCCGCGATGTCGTCGGCAATCTCGGCGGTCACATCACGCCGCGGCGTAAGCGTGAATTTTTTCTTCGGCGCCATGTTGGCTTCTTGCGCCTGCTGGTGGCACGATGGGTCGATGTATATTGGGTCCATGGCAGTACTCCCGGATGATTTCCTCGATGCGCCTCTCACCGATCGGCCCGCCTTTTTCCGCCCGTTCCCTAAGTATTTGCGCCCGCGCCGCCCTGGCCCGCATCAGTTGCTTGTCCTGATGGCTGGCCCCCGCCGGCGCGTTCAGCATGGTCACGGCATCGGTGCCGCCCCACTCGTTCTGATATTTTTCATACTCGCGCCGCCGGCGTTCCTCTTCACCCACGTTTTCAAGCGCCTTCTTCAGCACGGCGAACGGCGGTATGGCCTTGTACTCGTAATTTTCGATGACGATATTCGTCGCTTTCTCCACCTGCTCGACGGTGTAGGCTTTGAGCCGATCCAGCCAGTCATCCATCAGGATCGTGGGAATCATCTTATCAAAGTGTAAGGCCATCATCGTCAGGGCCGATATTTTCCCCTCTTCAGTGTTGGTTCGCATTCCCCACTCCCGCCAGTCGTTCCGCCTCTCTCTGCCGCCGCATGGCCAGCACCATGGCGCCGGTCTCCATGTTTTTGCGCCACAGCTCGTCGGCGCTGTTCCGCCTGGGGGTGGCCGACGCCGGTCCATTTCTCGCGCCACCTTTGTTCTGCTCTTTGGCCAGCCAGGCGTTGACGAAGCGCAGCACGCCGGATTTCGTCTTCCGCTTCGTCGGGTTGGCGCCGATCCAGCCGACCATGGCGCGCAGTTGTTGGCGCACATCGACAGCCGGGTACAGGCTTTGCCATTCCTCGACCTGTTTGGCCGTCACCCGGTACTGGGTGTTGTCGTTGAGCGTGAGGGAACAGACGCACTCGTCCTCCTGTCCGGCGCCGTTGTGCGGCGCGTCGGCGCTGTTTGCCGATCGCTCCGCGCAAGAAGCGGAATCGGCAACGGAGAAAGGAGGTGGATTTACACTTTCACTTGTTTGAAAGACATTGGTATCGGTTTTGGTAATGGTAACGGCAACGGCAATGGGCTTGACCTCTGCTGAGCTTTGCTTGACCTCTGCTGAGCTTTGCTTGACCTCTGCTGAGCTTTGCTTGACCTCTGCTGAGCTTTGCTTGACCTCTGCTGAGCTTTGCTTGACCTCTGCTGAACGTTGACCGCCACGCCTACCTGCTTCCGATTTATTTTTGCTGGATTCTTCCAATCGCTTGGTCAATGCTGAATGCGCGTCAAACAGAGCTTTGGCCATCCCTGTCAGTTCGGGCAAATCTTCTCCATTTGACGCGCATATTTGCGCCCGGATGAATTGCGCAAGTTCCTCGTCTGTGGCGAGATTGACAAAAGGGAGATAATCATTGTGAATTGATGCAACGAAGTGACCTGCCATAGCTTTATCTCTGTCGTATCCCTTTGTCCCCTATCCCCGTCACGCGATCACCGGCACATTGGTGCGTTCGCGCAGCCACGCCGCGATATTGGCCCGCGCCTGCACCATCCAGGCGCCGCCGTCGGCTTCATGCAGCGCCGCCATAACCGGCTCGTCCTTGCCGGATTTGACGCGTAAAATGAACGGGCGCAGGGACTGCTCGACTTCGTTGAAGGTGCAGAACGGCCGCAGGAATACCGGGTTCGGGCAGTCCACTTCTTCGCGGCGCGTGACGCCGGCGCTGACGGTTACCCTTTGCGTAAAGCCATCGTCTTTGACATTCGCCTCAAAACCCGCCGACAGATTGCCAACCACTTTGATCACTTTTTCCCGGTCGGGTGATTCGGTGAAGCGGGATTGCAGCCAGATGATGAATTCCTCTACCGGCATGTTTTTGCCGAACAACTGCGTCACCGCGCCAAATTGGGCGATAATTTGGCACTCACGCTGCCACTCCGGCACGAGTAACCGGCCATGCAAAACCACTCGCGCGTGATTCTCGACAAATAACGCCATGCTTGGATCATCCATGGTTTCTCGCACACCGTTAAACGCGATGCCATGCTCAAAATACAGATAATCAATCAGCCCTTGCAGGCTGTGGATTTCCAACGGCTCAGGCATCGAGCGCACGATTGGGGTGATGGCGCCGGTGGAAAACTTTCTGGTATAGCCACCCTCTTGAACGTCGATAATTTCCGGCTTGCCCAATGCCAAAATCCGGTCTATCGCTTCGCGTATCATTGTGCATCCTCCTCAAAAACTTCTCCGATAATTTGCGCCGCAGTCTCTTCGGCATTCTTCTTTATCGTCCGATACATGTATTTTTTCGCGTCCTGATCCCCATCGGTTACTCGACGCAATTCCGTGCTGATTTTCTCCTTGCGATTTAAGAGTTCCTCGATGCGCCGGTTCTTGCTTTGGTAGCCGATTTCGATCTTGCCCGTATCGTCGAGGCCAAGACGCAAATCGGTTACGAATTCGGTACGCGGCGCCAACTGTGGCGTCGCCTTGACGGCAATGACGCAGCTCGAGCGGTCGCGCTCGTTGGGTTTGAAGGTGAAGGTCAGCGTCAGCTTACGTACCGCCTTGGCATCGCAGTTGATGTCATGGATGTTGGCCACCACTTCCTTGAGCGAATCCTCAAAGAGTTCCTGGGCCGCGCCGGCGGCGATGGTTTCAAGCGACAGGTTGCTCATTTGCTACCTCCATTCTGTGTAGGATTTCATCATACTGTTGCCGTTCATCGCGCTCGTCGTTCAACCGCACGGACAAGCCGTACATGAAACCGAGAACGCTGCCGGCCACAGCCGAAAAGGCGGCGACGATGCCGACGCCGATATACTCTGGTGTCCAATCAAGCATGGGTTTGCCTCCCAATATGCGCCACCGTAGGGGCGAAAGATGCCACCGTAGGGGCGAAAGATGCCACCGTAGGGGCGAAAGATGTCACTGTAGGGGCGAAAGATTTTTCGCCCCTACAGGTTTCGCAACTGATATGGATATACTCCGCCAATCCCTCGTCACCGAATGCGTCGATGTCGTAGGACACAACCCTCGAAACTTCATCAATAATGCCGCGCAATCGGCTAATCTCACGCGCTTCTTCTACTTCTTTTGGGCTTGGAAACATGGCCATGTTCAACCTCAAGTTTATAGATATGGGCGATACGCTCCCAATCATCGCTTTTGACACCACAACCGCCGGCTGTCTCCATGTACAATTTGGCATCGATCAAGCGGTGCTTGACTAATGGGATCGTGCAGTACTTCGTTCCTATTTGGCATTCCTCATCCCCTTCGCCTACAGTCTCAAAAATCATGGGATGTGGGTAGGCGGCTAAGCGGCATCCCCGACATTGCATATCTCGGTGGACAAGTATCATGCGGATATTCATTGGTACCGGCACAGTGCGCCACTCCCCATCGATGATGATCTTGTAGCCGATGGACAGAAACGCCGGCGGCTCTTTAGGCTGTCCTCCTTGTACGCGCATCGCGGCCTCCCTTTTTCCGCTTCACTCCTATGCCGAATTTTTTGTTGCGGGCGCGGTTGGCCGCGACCATTTCATCCACGGTCATGCCGCGGAGACTCTCGACAAAGTCCAAACCGTCTTCCTCGCGCCGGTTTTCCTCGCGCTCACGCCGCTCGAGCAGCGCCAAGAGACGGTCAACTTTTTCTTCGATGCGGGCAAGATCGGTCATGCTTTTTCTCGCTGCCGTGCCCGTTCACTGTCAATATCCATAACAATGACTGCCCGATCGTTGCAGATGTTTCTTATCTCCGCCTCTGACCCCCACCAACATTCACACCCGTAAACAGTCTTACCGTTATCCAGCTTGATGCGCGGATTCGGTATACCGGAACCGATTCCATCCGGGGGAATGTGGTCACCCTCATAGACGCCGAATCCAAACAAATAAGAGGTTTTTTTATCGGTGTGACTCAATGCGCCGACGCGCTGTCCAACTTTTCTCATGGCTCCCTCTCCATACTGGCCTTGGCCCGCTCCCAGGCCGCCCGCCGTTCTTCGACGGTGGCCAGTATCCAATCCGCCGCTGGGATATTGGATACACCCTCAAGTATTCGCGCCAAGCGTGGGCTGGCATTTCTCTTGCCGGATAAGATGTAGTCCAGATGCCGGACCGTGCAGCCAGCGGATGCGCATAAATGTTCTTTTATATTCTTCATACTGAACATTAAAGAACCTTATGTTCGATTTGTAAAGAAGTTTCTTTCACAAGCCGATATTTTCTTGCAACGTTGGAACATTCCGTTCTATATTATTAAAAGGAGATATACGACATGGAAGAAATATTGAGAGAAAACGAATATATAGTCAGAGCGACTAAGTATCTTGCTGATAGGAAAGGGGTCGATAACAAGACCTTGGCGGCGGCATCGGGAAGGAGCCTGCGGACAATCAACTACATTTTCGCCAGACAAAGAGGCGCCGGGAAAAAGACCGCTGTAAAGCTGGCGGCATATTTCGGCTTGTCTTACGCAAATATGCTTTCGCTCGGCGCCTGGATTATCGCCGGCAAGGATCCGGCGCAATGGCAGGTCCGCCCCGATGTCTCACAGCTTGGCGATTACGCCCCGTTTTTTGCCGAGGCTGCCAACAAGGCTTTAACTAAAAGGAAGCAGGAAGCCACGGCCGTTACCGGTGACAATATCGTCGCCACCGAGCTGCCGGCCATCCGCCGCCGCGTGCCGGTTATCTCGTTCGTCCAAGCCGGGGCCTTTACCGATGCCGCCGAGTTCTCGCCATCCGACATCGACGAATGGGTGGAATGCGTTTCGCCGGTTAGCAAGAACGCCTTTGCCTTGCGCGTGCAGGGACCAAGCATGGAGCCGGAGTTTCGCGCCGGAGAGATTATCGTCATCGACCCGGACCGGCGGTGTGACTCCGGTGATTATGTTGTTGCCGGCAACGGCGACAGTGAGGCCACCTTTAAGCAGTACTACCTGGACGGAACCAAGCAGTTTTTGGTGCCCCTCAACGAGGATTGGGGCAAGCCAATGGAAATGACCGGGCAAAACTGGCGGCTCATCGGCCGGGTAGTGGAGAAGATCAAGAGGTATTGATGGCGTTATCCGTAGCCAGCAAGCACTGAATGAGGGCATGAAATGATAATTGAGTGGCTAAGAAAGTTGTTCGCTGTTGAGGAAACAGCCACCTATCGCGAAGACGAGAACGAACGGTCCCGGCAAGCGGTTGCCGTATTAAAACCACCGCCTCCCACCAAACATCAGACTATTTCCAAATCACCCACTGTAAGCCAACTTGAACACAACAACCCAGAGTGGTTAAAAATCACCGACGATTTTCGTCACGTTTTTGAAATCATCGAAGAAAAAAATATATCAGTTTTTCTCACCGGAAAAGCCGGAACAGGAAAATCAACGTTTATCGATTATTTCCGGGCTAATACGAACAAAAATATAGTATGCCTTGCTTATACAGGCGTTGCCGCGTTAAACATAGGTGGTAAGACTATACACTCGTTATTTCATTTTCCAACAAAAGCCATAACTGAAGAAGTGATCGATAGGATGCTTAATAATGAAAGGTATAACGATAAAAACATACATATTATCAAAAAAATTGACACCATAATAATTGACGAAGTCTCCATGGTCAGAGTTGACTTGCTTGAAGGAATACACTGGATTTTACAGAAGTATCGCGACAAAACAAAGCCGTTTGGCGGCGTTCAAATGGTCTTTGTAGGAGACCTTTATCAGCTTTCCCCAGTCGTCGATGATAAAAAACAGCCAAGAAAAACCGAGAAAGGCGAATTCGTACACGGAAAACCGCTTAACGATTATCTTCAAGACAAATATGGCGGCAAGTATTTTTTTGACTCTAATGCCTTCAAAAAATTGGAAGTTCTTTATTTTGAATTGAAAGACATGTTTCGCCAAAAAGATGAGCATTTCTTAAATATACTAAATCAAATTCGTGAAAACATTGTAACAGATAAACTATTAGATGATTTGAATTCGAGATGTGACGAAACGGAAGATACAGAGAGAATAGGCGAGGAGCGTATATACTTGTGCACGAGAAATGATATTGCTAACAAAATTAACCACAAGAAAATGGAAACGATAGATGCGGAGCTATTTTCTTATCCAGCGGAAATTGAAGGCGAGTTTACCAAATTGAAAGAAGATAAGTGTCCAGCGCCAAGTGAATTGAAATTAAAAGTTGGCGCTCAAGTCATGATGATAAAAAACAATATAGGAGGCCACTGGGTTAATGGCACCATCGGCAGGGTTCATAAATTATCAGACAGCAAAATCGAGGTTGAAATTCATGGCAAACTATTTGCCGTGGATAAGGAAACATGGGAGCTTTTCGACTACCAATATAACAAAAAAACATGTCGTCTATCGCAAGAAGTTGTGGGAGAATTCATCCAGTATCCAATTAGACCAGCTTGGGCTATCACGATACACAAAAGCCAAGGAAAAACTTTTGAAAAAGTCACAATAGACCTCGGCGAAGGTGCATTCGGACACGGACAAACATATGTCGCATTAAGCCGTTGCAGAACACTTGAAGGGATAATCTTAAAAAGACCTATCAGAAGACAAGATATTAAAGTTGATGACAAGGTGGTGGACTTCATTAAGACCATGGAACAGAAAACCAAACAATCAGACGCTGTACCAATGGGGTGATAGTATGCCGCGCATTCTTTTTATCCTGATTCTGCTCGTCGCCTGTTTTGCGTTTTCCTCGTGCGCGAGTAATTTCACCAATATTGGCTTTAAAGCGCTTCAACGAGGCGACTATGAACGCGCTTATAGCCTTAGTCTTTATGCAGCGCGAAATGGCGAACCAGCAGCCATGAATAATATGGGCGTACTTTGGGAAAACGGATTCGCGAAAGAAACCCCACAAAATTATACAGAAGCAATTAACTGGTACACCATGGCCGCCAATCGCGGGCAGATACAATCGATGGCGAATCTAGCCAGAGTACTGCGCAAAAAGGGCCTTATGGAAGAATCGGCGCAATGGTATACGACTGCTGCCCGTTGGGGTAATCTGGAAGCGATAAATTTTTTCCGGGAAATGAAAGTGGCACCCCCGCCCGCCGATCTGTTGCATGGCGCCATTGCCCGCGAGCAAGAAGCCGATGCCCAGGCCAGCGCGGCACTGGCTGCCGCTCTGATCGGCGCCGCCGCTGACGTGACCAATGCGGTCATCGAAGCGCGACATCCGCCGCCGGCGCCGCCACCCCAAGAAATCCGAGTGAAAACGAACTGCACAAAGATCGGCGGGTATATCCATTGTGATTGAGACCTATGGGCATCCGTCCCGACCCACACAGCCCTGATCTGTGGCACCTCGACTGCCGGCCCGACGGCTACCGTGGGCGGCGGCTGCGCGAAAGCTTCCGCGGCACACGCGAGGCGGCGGAGGACTACTACCGCGCCCTGATGCGCCTGCCGCCGGACGCGCCGAAGCTGGCCAAAGCGCCCACCATCAAAGCCATCTGGCCGGACTACCTGCGCCATTGCAAGATGGTCATGTCGCCGACGACAGTACGCGACATGGAAGCCTGCTGGCACAAGCATCTTGCCGATTTCTTCGGTGCCATCCAGCCGAAAACACTGAACCGGCAACTCATCGA
>JGI20166J26741_10066670_pt1 | contig 35208 bp, 41 predicted proteins | sample TergutCu122P5_FD_26741 | JGI IMG/M metagenome (IMG submission 26741)
GCAGCCTGTCAACTATGCCCGCGAAGATGATTAAAGAAATACCGTTGCCTATGCCTTTTTCCGTAATCTGTTCGCCCAGCCACATGACGAACATTGTGCCGGCGCACAGCGTTAAAGTGGTTACTATATAAAAAGAAAGCGACGGGTCAATAATGGCCGAAACGCCGCCCGGGGCCGACATTTTGCCCAGCGCGAAAGTTAAGCCGAAACCCTGGAGCGCGGAAAGAAGCAGCGCGAAAACCCTTGTGATTTGGTTTTCTTTTCTGCGGCCCGCCTCGCCTTCCCTGTACATTCTGTCAAGCGCGGGGATTATGTGCGCGCCGCGCAGCAAACTTATGATGATTGACGCGTTGATGTAAGGCATGATACCGAGGGCGAGAATTGAAAACCTGCTCATCGCGCCGCCGGAGAAAATGTCTAAAAACCCTAACACGCCGTTCTGCTGCATATTGAAAATCTGGCGTATGACGTCCGTGTTAATGCCGGGTATCGGGATAGCCGCCGCGACGCGGAAAACGAAAAGCGCGACCAGAACAAAGAGCAGTCTCTTTTTAAGTTCCGGCGCGTTCAAAATATTGGCAAATGTGTTATCGTTCATTATAGTACTCCGTCCTCCTGTTTGCTTTCCTCTCCCTCGCAGGGAGAGGACACAGGAGAGGGTTTTGTACACAACATGCACACAAAAATGTGCCCTTCCGGCTGGAAAAACTCGGTGCAAAAAATGGAACTTAATTTTATAACTGCACCGAACCCTCCCCTCTCCCTTTTAAGGAGAGGAAAAGGCACAACTTCTAAAACTTATTTCTTTGCGGCTTTGGCTTTTTTGGCCGGTTCTTTAGGTTCTTCTTTTTTGGCTAAAACCGTCACTGCGCCGCCGGCTTTTTCTATCGCTTCTTTCGCCGAGGCGGAGAAAGCGTGCGCCGAAACTTTCAGGCCTTTTTTAAGTTCGCCGTTTCCTAAAATTTTTACGCGGCCGTCGCATTTCACAAGGCCCTCTTTTTTCATGGCTTCGGGCGTTACTTCCGCGCCGGCGTTAAAAACCTTTTCAAGCGAGCCCAGATTTACGCAGGCGTATCTTTTGGCAAACTGCACGTTGGAAAAACCGCTCTTGGGCACCCTTCTGTAAAGGGGCATTTGGCCGCCTTCTTTGCTCTCTTTGCGGTTGTTGCCGGAGCGCGAAGTCTGGCCCTTCATGCCTTTGGTTGAACTGAGCCCCCGGCCGCTGCCGTGGCCTATGCCCAGGCGTTTGCCGGTTTTTCTTGAGCCGTGTTTGGGGAAAAGTTTATTTAAAGTTACCATTTGTTTTATTCCTTATTTAACTTCCGCCGGAGCGGATTCCGCCGACGGGGCCGCGGAGACGGCCGGAGCCGCAGGCGCCGGGACCGTCTTGCCTCTTAACATGTCGACTTCCGCGCGGCTTTTTAAAGTTTTTAAAGCCTCAAGCGTCGCATAAACCAAGTTGCACGCGTTTGTGCTGCCCAAAGATTTGGACAAAATATTTTTTATGCCCGCGACTTCAAACACGGCCCTCGCGCCCGCGCCGGCTATAACGCCGGAGCCGGGTGCCGCCGGCTGCATCCAGACGGCGCTCGCGCCGAAGCGGCCTATGGTTTCATGCGGTATGGTTTCATGAACTATGGGGAAAGTGAGCATATGCTTTCTGGCGTGGCCTTCGGCCTTGTTGATGGCAAGCTGCACCTGGTTGGCTTTGCCGATCGCGGCGCCTACTTTGCCGCTTCCGTTGCCCACCACGACCAGCGCGCGGAACCCGAATCTCTTTCCGCCCTTTACCACTTTTGCCGTCCTCGCGACGTTGACGACGAGCATGCTGCCTTCGCTCTCTCTTCTGGGAAAATCAGACCTTTTGCCTCTGGGTTCCCTTTTGTTTTCTTTTTTGGTTGTTTCAGTGTTCATTTGAAATCCTTAAAATTTCAGACCGGCTTCGCGCGCCGCGTCCGCCAGCGCTTTTATTCTGCCGTGGTAAATTCTGCCGCCGCGGTCAAACATCACTTCTTTAACGCCTTTGTCCAAAGCCTTTTTGGCTATGACAGAGCCCAGCGCCTTCGCGGCCTCTATGCTCTTGCCGGATTTTTCGTATTTCCCGTCCAGCTCTTTGGACAGCGTGGTCGCGGAAACTATGGTCTTGCCTTCGTTATCGTCCACCACCTGGGCGTAAATATATTTGAGGCTTCTGTAAACCGACAGGCGCGGCTTGTTAAAGCCGTTGGCCGTCAAATGTTTGCGCGTTCTGTCCTTGCGGTACTGGTACCTTTCCTGTTTGGTTGCCATAAATTATTTTGCTCCTCCGCTGCCCGTGGCCGCGGTCTTGCCCGCTTTTCTGGCTATGTGTTCGCCGGCGTATTTGATGCCGCTGCCTTTATAGGGTTCCGGGGGTCTTATGCGCCTGATTTTGGCGGCGAAATCGCCCACCATAAACTTGTCGCTCCCTTTGATTTCAAGCGTGTTGCTCTTAATGTCAAAAGCCGCGGATAAACCTTTGGGAATATCAAAAATCACCGGGTGGGATAACCCGACTTCCACCGTCAGCTTCGGCCCCGCGACTATCGCTTTGTAGCCCAGGCCGATAATTTCCAGAGATTTTGAAAAGCCTTTGTCCACGCCCTCAATGATATTGTTGACGTTGGCGCGGGTCGTGCCGTGGACGGCGTTCAGCAAATCCGTCTTGGTTTCGTCCGCGATTTTTAAGTTAAGCGCGCCGTTCTCGACGGCCGCGTTTATGCCTGCCGGCAAAGTGTAGCTGAGCGCGCCCAGAGGGCCGCTGGCGTTAATGACGCTTCCCTTAACTTCCACTTTGACTTTGGCGGGGATTGTAATCGGTTTTTTGCCTATTCTGCTCATATTCTCCCCTTACCAGACCTGGCACAGCAATTCGCCGCCGAGTTTGGCGGTCTTTGCCTGCGCGTCGGTCATTATGCCTTTGGAAGTAGATAAAATGGTTATGCCGAAGGCGCCGCGCACGCGGGGTATGTCAGAGTAAGAACTGTAAACCCTCTGCCCCGGGCGGGAAAGTCTTTTAAGGCCGCTGATAACAACGTCCTTCTCAGGCGTGTATTTTAAGAAAACTCTCACCACGCCGCCTTTGGTCTCATTGTGCACGGCTTTGAAGTTGGCTATGTAGCCTTCTTCTTTAAGCACGCGCGCTATTTCCGTCTTGATTTTGGAGAACGGTATGTCAACCTTCTCTTTTCTTTTTGCGTTTGCGTTTCTTATTCTGGTTAAGAAATCAGATATTGGGTCCATGTATACGTTTAGGTTAATCTCAAAGCTACTTTCCGCGTTTAATGTTTGCTTTGCGGAGTTAGCCCCTTAATCAACCCCTCCTTGACTACCAGCTAGATTTGCGCAGCCCCGGGATTAAACCCTGGTGCGCCATTTTTCTGAGGCAAATCCTGCAAAGGCCGAAGTCCCTGTAATAACCTCTGGGACGCCCGCAGACCTGGCACCTGTTGTGGTACCTGACCGCGAACTTTTGCGGCTTTGCCATTTTTGCCACCCATGCTTTTGTCGCCATTTTACAAACTCCTTATTTCTTTCTGAACGGCAGGCCCATGTAGGACAACAGCAATAATCCGCCGTTGTCGTCTTTGGCCGTCGTAACGAACGTTATGTTCATGCCGTGGGCCTTGGTAGACTTTTCCACGTTCACTTCCGGGAAAATATAATGCTCTTTTATGCCTAAGTTCAAATTGCCTTTTCCGTCAAAACATTTTTCCGAAAACCCCTGGAAGTCTCTTATTCTCGGGGCGGCTATGGAGACAAAACGGTCTAAGAAATCATACATTCTGTCCCCGCGCAAAGTGACGCGCACGCCTATCGGCATATTTTCGCGCAGTTTGAAATTGGATATGGATTTTTTGGCCCGCCTTACCTGCGAAGCCTGACCCGTGATGGCCGTAAGATCGTCCTTGCACACGTCGAGGACTTTAATGTCTTCCCTGGCTTCCGGCACGCCTATGTTGATGACTATTTTTTCAAGCTTCGGCGCGGCCATGGGGCTTTTCAAATTCATCTCTTTCATAAGAGCGGGAAGCACTTTGCCCTTATACAATTCTTTTAACCTGGGCTGGTACCCGTCTTTGGTTTGTTTTTTTTCTGTTGTCATTTTATAACCTTATTTAACGGTTTCCCCGCATTTGCGGCAGACCCTGGTCTTTACGCCTTTGTCCGAAATATTTATTTTCGGCGTCATGGCCGCTTTGCATTTTTTGCAGACCACGGCGACGTTGGAAATGTTTATCGGCGCTTCCCTTTTTACTATGCCGCCTTTTTTGTTGCCGGACGGCTTTTGGTGCTTGCTGACCATGTTCACGCCGGAAACTATGACCTGGTTTTTAGAAGCGATAACTTTTCTCACTTCCCCGGTTTTGCCTTTGTCTTTGCCGGCGAGTATTTTAACGCCGTCGTTCTTCTTTAAAATCATATGACCTCCGGCGCGAGAGAAATAATTTTTAAGAAATTTTTGTCTCTCAGTTCCCTTGCGACGGGGCCGAAAACGCGAGTGCCTTTGGGTTCCCCGGTGTCGGTGATGATGCAGACGGCGTTCTCGTCAAACCTGATATAAGAACCGTCCTTTCTCCTGTTCTCGCGCGAGGTCCTTACGACGACGGCGCGCAGCACGTCCCCTTTTTTGACGCTTGAGGTGGGTATCGCGTCCCGGACGGAACACATGATAACGTCCCCCAGAGTCGCTATATCCCGGTGGTGGCCGCCGCGCACTTTAAAGCACTGCACTTTTCTTGCGCCGCTGTTGTCCGCCACGTTAATAATGCTTCTTAACTGAATCATATTCTATTACTCCGTTTTTCTTCGGCTTTTGAGCGTCTTTGAATTTTTCCCTTCGGGAGGTCTGCGCCCGCTCCGCGGTTCCTTACAAATGTACCTCTCTGCGGGAAAAATTCAAATCCATCTCAAAATCCTTTGAAAAAATTTAAAGGAATTTACTGCTCTTATTTTACTCCGTAACGGCCTTTTCTATGATGCGGCAAACCCGCCATCTTTTGAGTTTGCTTATAGGCCTGGTGCTCATAATTTCAACTTTGTCGCCCGTTTTGGCTTCATTGCCTTCGTCGTGCGCGTGATACCTGGCGGTTTTCCTGAGCGTCTTGCTGTAAAGCCCGTGCCTGACGAGCCTTTCAACTTCGACGACGCAGGTTTTTTCCCCTTTGTCCGACACGACGACGCCGGCTAAAACTTTTCTCTTCCCGCGGGTTTCTGTATTTTCCATAATTATTTAGCCCCCTCTTTCTGGCCGATAAGGGTTTGTATTAAAGCTATTTCCCGTCTTACAGCCCTCAGCTCCAGCGGGTTGGCAAGCGGAGTGGTGCTGTGTTTGAAAAGCAGGTCAAACCTCTTTTCCCGCGCTTTGACGAGCAAATCTTTCAGCTCCGCCGCGCTTTTCTTTTTAAAATTTTCTTTGTCTTTGGTTTTCATTTATCTTCTCGCAACCAGTTTGGTTTTGATGGGCAGTTTGTCCGAAGCCATTTTTAAAGCTTCTTTGGCCGTGGCCAAATCCAAACCCTCCACCTCAAATAAAATATGGCCCGGCTTTACGACGGCCACCCAGTGGTCCGGCGCGCCTTTGCCTTTACCCATGCGGGTTTCGGCCGGGTGTTTTGTTATGGCTTTGTCCGGGAAAACCCTGGTCCACATTTTCCCTTTCTTTTTGGCGTAGCGGGATATGGTGACGCGGGCGGATTCCAACTGCCTGGCGGTGACCCATTTGGGTTCAAGCGCCTTAAGGCCGTACTCCCCGAAAGCTATCGTGGCCCCTCTTTTGGCTACCCCTTTTATGCGCGGGGCGGAAAACGGTTTTCTGTATTTGACTCTTTTAGGCATTAACATGTTTTCGTTCTCCTAGTTGGCCTCTGGCGCCGGGGCTTCGGGCGCGGGCGTAATGGCTTCCGCCACGCCGGCGGCGGGCGTTACGTCCAGCTCTCTGTGCTTTCTGAGTTCATGTAAAATTTCTTTGGGCGATCTGGCAAAGTGGGTTTTCTTGAAAATCCAGACCTTGCAGCCTATTTTGCCGGAAACCGTCATGGCTTCCGCAAAACCGTAATCAATTTCCGCGCAGAGCGTGTGCAGCGGAACGCGGCCTTCGCGTTTCCACTCAGTCCTCGCTATTTCCGCGCCGCCCAAGCGGCCGGAAACCATGATTTTTATGCCCAGCGCTTTGCCGGACAATGCCTTTTCAATGGCCTTTTTCATGGCCGCGCCGTAGTGCGCGCGCTTTTCAATCTGCATGCAGATGGACTGCGCGACCAGGCTGGCGTCCGTCTCCGGGCTTTTGATTTCCACCACGTTGACGAAAGTTTTGCTGCCCGTCATTTTTTCCAAATCTTTTCTGAGCTGCTCTATGTCCGCGCCTTTTTTGCCTATCACGACGCCGGGGCGCGCGGTGTTAATGTTCACCCTTAAAAAAGCGCCCGCTCTTTCAATGCCCACAAAGCTGATGGCGGCCATTTTAAAGCGTTCTTCGATAAGTTCCCTTATGCGCTTGTCTTCAATGATTAAAGCCGGCATATTCTTGGGCGAGAACCAGCGGCTGGACCAGTCCTGCGTGTACCCGAGTCTCAGCCCTCTGGGATTAATCTTATGTCCCATAAATTAACGTCCTCCCTTTGCGTCCGAAACAACCACGGTCAGGTGGCACATGCTCTTTCTGTAAGGCATCGCTCTTCCCTGCGGGCCGGGCTGCACTCTTCTCAAATTGCCCTGGGGGCCTATGTTGGCGTAGGCTTCTTTTATATAAACTTTGCCCGCGTCAATGTCTTTGCCCAGTTTGATTTTTAAGTTGGCCGCCGCGCTGTGCACGGTTTTGTAGACAAGGTCAGCCGTTCTCTTTTCGACAAACGGCAGCATATTCTCCGCCGCTTTGACGTTCTTGCCCCTTATCTGGTCAAGCACAAGGCCGACTTTGCGGCTGCCGTACCTCTGAAATTTTGCTTTTGCAAAAGCTTCCATGTTTATCCTCTCTTACTTCAGCGCGGTTGACTCTTTGGTCATGCCGCCGTGAGATTTGAATACTCTGGTAAAAGAAAACTCGCCCAGTTTGTGGCCGACCATTCTTTCGCTGATATATACGGGAAGGAATTTCCTGCCGTTGTGCACCATAAAAGTGTGCCCTATAAATTCCGGCGTTATCGTGCACGCGCGGGCCCACGTTTTGATGGGTTTTTTGTCTTTGGAAGTGTTCATGGTCTGAACCTTTTCCAATAAATTAACGTCCACAAAAGGACCTTTTTTTGTTGACCTGCTCATATTTAGTTACCCGCCTTAGCTTTTCTTCTGTCGCTGACAATCATCCAGTCCCACACTTTTCTGGGCCTCGTCTTGAGACCGCGGGACGGCTGGTTCCACGGCGAGCGCGGTATGTTGCCGCCCTTGCTGTGGCCGCGGCCGCCGCCCATCGGGTGGTCAACCGCGTTCATGGCGCCGCCGCGCACCGTGGGTTTAATGCCGCGGTGTCTGTTTCTTCCGGCGTTGCCTATGACGATATTGTTGTGCTCTATATTGCCCACCTGGCCGATTGTGGCGCAGCAGAACGCCGGGATTAATCTTATTTCCCCCGACGGCATTTTGACGTGCGCGTATTCGTTTTCCTTAGCCATAAGCTGGGCCTGGGAGCCGGCGCTTCTCACAAGCTGCGCGCCTTTGCCGACGTTGAGCTCTATCGCGTGTATGAAAGTGCCTTCGGGTATGTTCTTCAAAGGAAGGCAGTTGCCCGTTTTAACTTCCGCCGCGGGGCCGGACATAACAGTGTCCCCCACGTTTAAGCCGACCGGGTGAATGATATAGCGTTTTTCCCCGTCCGCGTAGTGCAGAAGGCAGATTCTGGCGTTCCTGTTCGGGTCGTATTCAATTGAAAAGACCTTGGCGGGCACGCCGTATTTTTCCCTCTTAAAATCTATTTGTCTGTAAGCCTGGCGGTGGCCGCCGCCGTGATGGCGCACCATAACCATGCCGGTGTTGTTGCGTCCGCCTTTTTTTCTCATGCCCTTTACAAGCTTCTTCTCAGGAGCGGTTTTGGTGATTTCAGAAAAATCAGCCACCGTTATGGTTCTCCTGGAAGGCGTATAGGGTCTGAATGTCTTAATAGGCATATTTTAAACTGTCTCCTTACTTAGCCGTCGCTTCAACGACGTCTATTTTATCGCCTTTTTTTAACGTGACTATCGCTTTTTTATAGTCCGCCCGTCTGCCGGCAAAATTGCCGGTGCGGTGCATTTTGCCCTTTATGGGGGCCGTGTTCACGGCGGTGACGGTGACGTTGAAAAATTTTTCAACCGCCGTCTTAACCTCGCCTTTCGTCGCGGTTTTGCCGACGACAAAACTGTATCTGTTCTGCTCGTCCCGCAAAGTCAGGCTCTTTTCCGTCAGCAGGGGCTTTTTTATGGTTTCATATACGGTTTTCATTATTTAGCCTCCCGCGCAAAAGCTGTTTTGAGAGTTTCAAGCGCGTCTTTCGTGATAATAACCTTGCTGCTGTTAAGCACCGCGTAAGCGTTGATGTCCGACGCGGGGATTAACGACAAACCGCGCACGTTCCTGGCCGACATAAACACTTTCTCGTCGGTGTTCGGCGTGGTGAGCACTAAAGGCCTTCTGCCCGCTTCTATTTTCTTCAAAGCGCCCGCGAAAGTTTTGGTTTTAGCTTCGGTCACGCCGGCGTCGTTCAAAACGACCACGTTGCCCTCCGCGTATTTAGCCGACAAAGCCTGCAAAAGCGCCGCGCGGCGTTTCTGAGCCGGCAAATCCTGCCTGCGGGAGTGGGGCGTAGGCCCGAAAGCCACGCCGCCCTTTCTCCAGATTGGGGAGCGCATTGAACCGTGTCTCGCGCGGCCGGTGTGTTTCTGCTTCCACGGCTTTTTGCCGGTGCCGGAAACTTCCGCCCGCGTTTTAACGTCGGCCGTGCCCGACCTCTGGTTAGCCAGATAAGCGGTGACGACTTCATGCAAAAAAGTCGCGTTCGGCTTGGCGGAGAAAAGAACTTCCGGCAGTTGTGCCGTGCCCTCTTCCGCGCCCTGTATGTTAAAAACTTTTGTTTCCATATTATATATACCTATTTCTTGGCGGCCGCGGCTTTGGAGTTGGCGTTAGCCGCTTTTGACGCGGAAACCTTACTCACTATCGGAGCCGTAACGTGCTTTTTAAATTTGGAAGTTTCCAACACTGAGACCAGAGTGCCTTTGGCGCCCGGGACCGAGCCTTTTAAAAAGATAAGCTGGTTTTCCTGGTCAACTTTGATAACTTCAATTTTGGACACTGTCTGCGTGACATTGCCGTAGTGCCCCGCCATTCTCTGGCCGGACAAAACTTTGCCCAGCGCGCGGCGCGAAGCCAGACCGCCCGGCGCTCTCTCTCTGTCCGACGCGCCGTGGGACGCGGCCTGTCCGGCGAAACCGTGCCTTTTCATGGCGCCGGCAAAACCGCGGCCTTTGATTTTGCCCTGGACGTCCACGTAATCCCCGGGCTTAAAAATTTTCTCAAGAGAAATAACCTGGCCAACTTCAAACCCTTTCACGTCGGCCACGCGGTGTTCCTTCATATATTTAACCGGGGACTGCGAGGATTTTTTGAAATAACCGGCCTGCGGTTTGTTCAGACTTTTCTCTTCAATATCGCCAAAACCGAGGCAGACGGCCTGGTAACCGTCCTTCTCCTGCGTTCTGACGCGGACAACTTTGCACGGCCCCGCTTTTACGACGGAGACGGCGTGCAGATTGCCTTTTTCATCAAAGAGCTGCGTCATGCCCACTTTTTCGCCTATCACAAAGCGGAAAGCGGCCGGAGCCTCTTTGACAGTTTCCGCTTTAGCATGCTGTGTTTCAGCAGCGGCGTCGGCGGCGGTTTGGGTATTTTCTGTCATCTGTTCTTATTCCTTAATATATATACGCTAATTGGATTTGATAGCCACGTCAACGCCGGCGGGGAGGTCAAGCTTCATCAGCTCGTCAACCGTTTTGGAGGTGGGGCTCTTTAAATCAATTAATCTTTTGTGCACGCGCATTTCAAACTGTTCGCGTGATTTTTTGTCCGTATGCGGGGAGCGCAGCAAAGTGTATTTTTTTATTCTGACGGGCAAAAGCACCGGGCCGGCTACTATCGCGCCCGTTTTTTTGGCCGTGTCGACTATTCTGCTTACGCTTGCGTCAAGCATGCGGTGGTCGTAGGAGCGGAGTTTTATGCGTATCCTCTCCTGGCTCATCAGCTGTTTGGCAGCCTTTTTTTCAACGTTTTTATCGGACATTTTTTTCCTTTTTCTTTTGGCAGCAATCTCGCGCGGAGTTCCCTGCCCGTCGTCATTTCTCAGACGTTATTTCAGACAAAAATATTTTCGGTAGAAAAGACCGTCAAGGGCAGAACATTACTTCGCCCTTGTCAGAATTTTTTACCGAGTATTAACCGTCTACTCTCAAATTATAGCAAAATATTCTGGCTTTGTATAGCGGGAAACAAATTGACAAAACCCCGCCACGCAGTTTCAAAACACTTGCTAGTTCTGAATATGTAAATATTGTATCATATTTTTTATAAAAACAAACAAGTATTTTTAATGGCGTTTTTTGGTATACTGAAACCATGAAAAGATTTTTTATTTTATTCGCCTGCTTTTTATTTATTTTCGCGTGCGGCGACAGAACGCCGCGGCCGCGCACCGCGGCCGAGCGCGAAATGTTTGTGCAGGCCGACAAAAATTTCAGCACCGCCATGCTGCCCTCCGACAAATATTTTGAAAGAAACGGCGCGCCGGACGAAGTGCGCCTGTACAAAGAACTCAAAGAAAATTATCTCATTGACATAAAAACCGCGCTTTTGCGGACGGACCCCGCGGCGCGCGGCGCGGCGTTAAGAACGGCGGACGACAATTATCTGCCGCAGATAAACGCGCTGCAAAACGCCGTCAGGCTCAGAGCGTCAAACGGTTATATTTCAAATCTGGAAGACAAAAACGCCGCGTCCCGCCTTGCCGCGCGCCGAATTTTCGGCCCGCTGGCGGAGGCCGAAGAAAAAGCCGCGCAGGATAAAATGATGGCCGGCATAAAAGCCGCGCTGGCTGAGCCGGACCCTATGTACGCCCGCGAAAAAATTAAAGACGCCGGCGGTAATTTTCAGACCGATTTGACGAATATCGTCAACAAATACGCCGCGCAGCAAAAAATTCCGCCGGACAAAACCGTAAAAATTTTTGAACCTTATAATAACGGCGCGCCCGGCCCGGTTCAGGCCCGCGCGGACAGAAGGCCCGTTATCACCGGCCCCCGTCCGCTGGTCACCGCGCGCGGAAGCGGCCTGCCGCGCCCGGTCCAAAGCGCGCCCATTGACGTAAGTAATAATTTCCCCTCGCCCGCGCAGGCGGCGCAAACTTCCGCGCAGGTTCCGACCAATTTTGACGCTATGACAAAACCGCTGATTGACAAAATGGCAGGCAATTTCGGCGATAAAATAGCCGGGGAGTATGAACATGACGTGGCCGCCGTCAAAAACAACATGAATATCGCCCTGGCAAAAGAACCGGACCCTTCCAAACAGCAGAAGATACTGGACGACGCCGCGTTCCAGGTGGCTGATTTGACGGATTATTATAACGTAAAAGGCAGCGCGCCCAATCACGTGGACCAGGTGAACCAAAAATATTTTGACAGAATGATAAACGCGCTGTCCGCGCGCGGCAAGCCCGGCGAAACTTCGCAGGTGCAGGCTTTGAAAGACGGATATAATAAGGATGCGCAAAAAATTGCGGGGGACGCGCTGGCTAAGCCGAAAGGCACAAACAGGCTGGCGTTTTATAACGGGCAGATGCAGCAGATTGATAAGTCTTATTCCGAACAGCTGAACAAAATCATCAATTACGTGAACCAGACGCAGGCGCAGATGGACAAGCAGCGGCAGGAGGCCACGCAGCGGGCCCGCGCCACAAAATTCACGGCCGTCCCGCCGTCCAAGTAAAAATTTATTACATTATTTTTCTGAAAGACTGCGCGGCCGCGTCGGCGTAGTCTTTTATTTTGCCGGTTTTTCCGTTGGCGGAAAGAGAGGCTACCAGCGCGGTAAGCGTTTTCAGGTTGTGTTTGTCAAATTTTACGTCGGAAGAATAAGACGAGGCGTTTTTGCCCGCCAAAGCTTCCGCCGTAACGGCGGCGGCGCGCAGAGCGTTAATCTGCGTGTCTTCGTCGGAATTTGACAAGCTTTGTTTCAGAATTTCAAAACCGTCGCCGGGCATAAAACCCAAAGCCAGAGAACACGTGAAAGCGGGCCGCGACGAATATTTTATTTTCAGGCACTGCGGAATATACCGCGCGGAGAACTGCGGCATTCTGCTGAGCGAAAACGCGACGGCCGATCCTGCGTCCGCGTCTTTTTCCTTCTCAAGCATTTTAAATAAAACCGCGGCGCTTTTCTCGTTTATAAAATTGCCGAGCATTTGCGCGGCCCCGGTTCTCACGCCGGCGTTTTTGTTCCCCGACGCGTCTTTCAGCGCGGAGATTATTTGTTTCTCCGACGGATATAAAGCGTTTACCGCTTTCAGCGCGAAAATTTTGTCATGCGGATAAAGGCTGACGACGGCATCCGATTTTGTTTTGTCCGACGGATTTATTATTGAAGCCGCGGCGGCGGCGTACGCTTTCAGCACCGGGTCCCGCGCGGATGAATACGCGTTTTCCAGGCTTGGCAAAAGTTCTTTGTTGTCCGCGCTCATGGACGCTAAAATCACGGCGGCAAAAAACCGGCGCAGGCCGTTGCCGTCGGAAGATATTACCATGTCATACAATTTGTTCGCGTAAGTTTTGGGAGGCGGGCAGTCCGCCAGCGCGGCGGCGGCCGCCAAAACGCTTTCGTCGTCCTCCGAGTTTGAAAACAAATTTACTGCGTCCGCAAAATCTTTGTCGGTCACAAGATTTCGTTTCTGCAAGGCGCCCGGAATATCCTGCGCGAAAAGCGCGGCGGCGGCAAACGCGAACAACAAAACAAATAAAAGTTTTTTCATAATATTACCTTTATTTTATTGTACAAAAAATTTTCTCAGACGGAGGCGGCGGTTCCCGGGCGGGCCAAAAGGCCCAGACGCGCCTGGGTCCAAAGACCCTTGATTAATTCGCGTATTTTGTATATTCTATGAGTAGAAAGAAAAACAAACGGAGTTTGTATGAAACAGAACCTTAAGTTTATTTTAGCCCTGGGCGACATGAAAATGATAGTGCTTGACACCCCCGCCCGTCAAGAAGTGTACGCCAGACAGAACGGCAGAGCGCTTGAGCGGCAGGACACCTTAAACCGCATAGCCGACGCGATAACGGTAAAATAACCCGAGGCAAAATAGTTTTTCCTCTTTGAGGAAACCCCTCCGGAGCTCAATGCTCCGGAGGGTATTTTTTATCCCGCGGGCAAAAAATGTTAGAATTATTATATGCTTAATTTTCTGTCCAGAGTGTTCAGGGAAAAAATTGACATCCTCGTCGTGCCGCGCTCAATGGGGCGGCAGTTCAAAATTAAAACCAGGCTTGTGACGCTGATGTTTGTGGTGCTTGTGACGCTTGCTCTCTTCATCACTTCCTGCTACGTTCTGGCAAAAAATTACGATTACAGTTTTACAAAAGCTGACAACCAGCTGATGAAAGCCAAACTGGCCATTATCGGCGAGGAACTGGAACGCGGCCGCAAATATCTTGAACTCACGGAGACCACGGACCGCCAGATGCGCCAGATGCTCGGGATGCCTTTGGGCAAACATATTCCCGCGCCAGGCTCCGAGGAAGAAAAATTAAATTTCAACAAAGTTTTCGCGCGCGGCAGCGGGGACATTGACGAGAAAGATTACAAAAATTATATTGACAATATTGAGACGGTGTCCAAAGCGCGGCTGGCCAGTTTCCAGGAAATAGCCTGGTATTACGCCAACAAAAAAACCACGATAAACGCGACTCCCTCCATAAGACCGTCAAAAGGCGCCATCACTTCCGGATACGGATACCGCATGAACCCGTTCGGCGCCGAAAGCGGGGGCATGCACCGCGGCATAGATTTCGCCGACAAGCCGGACAGCCCCATAGTGGCCACGGCCGACGGCGTGGTCAGGCACACCGGCTGGACGAACGGATTCGGGCAGGCTATTTTGATTGACCACGGTTTCGGGTATTCCACTTTATACGGGCACATTTCCGGCATTAAAGTCAAACCCGGCGACGTGGTGAAGAGGGGCCAGGTCATAGCGACCATGGGGACGACGGGAATGTCCACCGGCGTGCACGTGCACTATGAAGTCTGGCGGGACGGGGAGCCGGTAAACCCGCGGCCTTATTTTCAGTAAATATCAACAGGAGAGCGTTATGAGTTTTTTGAAAAAAAATACGGATTTCACTTCGGGCGAACATATTTCCATCATAAGCGAAGAGTGTTATTTCCAGGGCACGCTCAGCGTGCAGGGCTCGCTGAGGGTGGACGGGCATTTGAACGGTTCGGTTGACAACGCGAAGCACATTTTCGTCGGGGACGACGGCAAAGTGGAGGGCGACCTCAGCGCGAAAACCATAATTTTAAGCGGCCAGGTCAACGGCAATGTCTGCGCGGACGATTTGGAAATTTTGAGCACCGCCAAAATCACCGGCGACGTCAGAGCCGGCAGAATTTTGGTCGAACAGGGCGCGTCCCTGAACGGCAAAGTAGTGGTGGAGCCGCCCAAAGAAGAGGTAAAAAAATAATGACCGCATTTTTCCGCAAATACCAGAACGTAATTTTGATTATAGTGGTGCTGTCTTTTCTGTCCGGCGTAGGCTATGTCGGATACGGCGCGTATTCAAGCGGCGCGGCCAACCGCGGAACCGCGGCCATGGTCGGCAGTGAAAAAATTTCCGCCGCCGCGTACAACCGCCTGGTAAACCGGCAGGAAACGGACATGCGCCGGAAAGGCGACGTTACGGACGCCGACATTGAACTTATAAAACAGCGCGCCATGCAGGGCCTGCTGTATGAAAGCGCGCTTGTGCAGGGCGCGGAAAAATACGGTTTATACGTGCCGGATTTTGAACTGGCTTACGCGATAAGGACTTCCCCGCTTTTTAACCAAAACGGCATGTTTGACAAAAGAGTTTACGTGTGGACGGTGAGAAACCAGTTTAACATGAACCCCGGCGATTTTGAGGCCGAGCAGCGCCGCGCCATGCTTATGCAGCGGGCGGAAAACCTTTTCGGTTCCGCTTACAGGCTGACGCCGGAGGAAATTAAATACAATTTTAAAACCCAGTACGGCAGCCTGAAAAATTTTGACGCCAAAAAAGCGGATTTTATCCCGACCGTTCAGGAAACCAAAAACAACGCCGCCACGGACGAATATCTGGCGTATTTTAACGCCAACAATCCGGTAAAAGTCACTTTGGCCGATACCGCGCGGGCCAACGGGCAGCTTTAGCCACGGCGCCGCCTCCAAATCAAGTGCAATAAAACATGTTTTTTCCCGTTGACTTTATAGGGAGTTTTAGATGAGTGATTTGACTGATGTAGAACTTCTAGCCCGTTTTAAGGCCGGCGACACGGATTGTCTCGGCCTGATAATAGAAAAATATAAAACTCTGCTTTTTTCCTATATAGTCTCGATGGTAAAAGACGCGGCCCTGGCGGAAGATATTTTTCAGGAAGTTTTTTTGAAAATAGTCAAAACGCCGGAGTGTTATAAAGACACGGGCAGTTTCAAAAGCTGGCTTTTCACGGTGAGCAGAAACAGGTGCATGGATTATTTCAGGGCGGCGGCGGCGGAAAAAAGCGTGTCCCTGGACGCGCAGGAAGAGGACGAAGTTTCTTTGCACGACACTTTAAAGTCGGACGAGAAAGAGCCGCTGGATTTACTGATTAACGAGGACGACGGGGAAGCCATTTTAAACGCCCTCAAAAAACTGCCGGCGGAGCAGAGGGAAGTAATAACGCTGCGCCAGACAATGAGTTTTAAAGAAATAGCGGAACATTTGAAATGCCCTCTGGGCACCGTGCTCGCAAGGGCGAGCCGGGGATACAAAAAAATGCAGGCCGAATTGGCCAAGGAGGTGGCTTATGCCGCGAAATAACGAGCTTTTTGAATTTTTAAAATTAGACGAAAACGACGCGCAGGCTAAAAATATAAACGCTGTCGACCGCGCGCTTGGAGCGCAGTTTGCAAAAATGTCCCCGTCCCAAAAAACGCTGGACAATATCATGGCCGCCGCCGAAAAGAGGAATACGCCTTTCGTCAAAAGATTTTCCGCGTGGCTGTCTTACCGCCGGGTTTTGGCGGGCGCGGCGATAGTTTTCATACTAGCTTTAGTACCCGGTCTGATATTCAAACAGGTGTCGGACAACCAGGAAATTCTGGCCTACGCCGCGCAGAATTCGGTCAATGAAATTACAAATCTGGACGACGGCATTAATGATGTAATGTCAGAACTTGACGATATGGAGGGTAATATATGAAGAAAGTAAGCATGGCTCTGGCGGCGGTTTTTGCGCTGAGCGTTTTTGCTTCCGCGGCCGAAGCAGTCGCCAATAACGCCGACAAAACCGGCGAAGCCCGACGCGCGGAGCGGCAGGCAAAAATAGCCGAGTTTAAAAAGCAGTTCCAGGCCAAAAGAGAGCAGAACATCGCCGAAAACAAAGCTTTATACGAGCAGTACCAGGCGGCAAAAACGGACAAAGACAAAAAGGCCGTGGAAGACAAGATAAAAACGCAGGCGGCAAAAGAAGTTGACGAGGGGCTTGTAATGACAAAAACAGGCCTTTCAATGGCCGACGACAATTTGCAGAAAGCCAAAGACAGACAGACCAGAGCGGAAAAAAACAGGGATAAAATCATAGCAAAAAGGGTGGACGACATTAAAGCGGGCAAGTATAACCAGAGCCCCTTCGGCAAAGACTGTGACGGCGGCAAGTGCCCGGCAGTTCCGCTGACGGGCATAAGACCTGACGCCGGCATGCCTCCGCCGCCGGACGGAAACCCGCCGGGTTCAAGCGTTCCTTTACCAAAGAATACTCTGCCCCCGCCCGCGGCTCCGGCCAAATAATTTTTTGCAGTACCCCTCCTCAAAAAAATACTTCCCGTTTTTAAACGGGAAGTATTTTTTTGGGACGATTTTAAGATTAATTTAATTTGGTAATGTCGGCGAGTCCGGTCAGCAGCGCGGATATTTTGAAAAGCAGGTTAAGGCGGTTCGCGCGGACGCTTTGGTTTTCCGCGTTTACCATAACCGCGTCAAAAAACGCCGCAAGCTCCGTCTTAAAACCGGCGAGCACCTCGAACATTTTTTCATAGTCCGCCGGCGTTAAATTTTTGCCGGAATATTTTTTAAGTTCGGTTTCGGCCGCGTGAAATTTGGCAAAAAGACTTTTTTCCGCGTCATGCTCAAAATATTTTTCGTCAACCGGGCCGGTCTCAAAAGACGCTTTTTTCAAAATGTTCAAAACGCGTTTCGCGCTTTCCGCCACGGCGGCAAGCCCTTCGTCGTTTTTCATGTTTTGCAGCGCGGACGCGATGGCAATAATTTCATTTACCGTTTTATCCGTGTGGAAAGAAACGGCGTTTATTATGTTTTTTTCAAAACCCTTTTGTTCAAGCAGGTTTTCAACGCGCGCCTTAAAAAATTCAGCCAGCGGCGTTTCCGCTTTTTCCGCTTTCCCGTCATAAAACGCGATGGAATTCTTTATCAAATCGTCAACCGTGACGGGCATATTAAATTCTTTAAGCATGCGCGCTATGCCCATGGCCTGGCGGCGCAGGGCAAAGGGGTCCTCGCTGCCGCTGGGGATTTGGCCGGCGGCAAAATTGCCGGTAATCGCGTCCATTTTTCCGGCGAGGGAAACCAGCGCGCCTTCCAAGGTTTCCGGCAATTCAGACGACGCGGTCAGCGGCAGATAAAACTCCGCAATCCCGCGGCTGACATTTCCGCCCAAATTTTCTTTCGCGGCGTAAACACCGCCCATATAGCCCTGGAGTTCGGGAAATTCATAGACGACGGAAGTGGTTAAATCCGCGTAAGCGTAGTCCGCGATTTTTGAGACGGCGGCTTTATCCGCGCCGGTTTTTTCGGCCAGCCAAACGGCGAGTTTTTTTGTCCTATCCGTCTTGTCAAGCATTGTGCCGAGACCGTCGATAAAACGCACGGTCCGCAATTTTTCCCTGAAAAAGTTAAGGCCTTTTTTTGAATCCTGCTCAAAAAAGAAAACCGCGTCCGACAGACGGGCGGACATCACCTTTTTAAAACCGTCCCGCACTTCGTCCTGGTTGACGGAAACACCGTCCCGCACCGCTATAAAATAAGGCTCAATGTTTCCCTTTGAATTTTCCATGTGGAACATTTTGAGCTGCTTTTTTAAGACGGTGACAATTAATTCTTTCGGCAGAGTCAAAAATCTTATTTCAAAATTTCCGGGCACCGCGACCGGGTGCTCCGTCATAAAAACGGTTTCTTTTAACAATTCCACGTCGATAACCGCCTTAAGCCCGCGCGTCTGCGCTTCCTTATTTATGGCCTTTGCAAGCGCCGTTTCCCTTTCAGTCGGCTCAATCAAAACGGGCTGCGGCAGATTTTTCAAAGTCAGGGCGTATTTTTCCGGCGACGCTATTTTTACCGGCCTTGTGCCGAACGAGGATACGGGCCAGGTAAAGCGGTCGCTTTTCACGCCGGCGATTTCAAATTTCAAAACTTTGTCCCCGTACAAACCTATTAATGTGCGTATGGGGCGGGCAAAACGAAGGCCGCTTTCCTCCCACACCATGTTTTTGGGGAACTGCAAACCTTTTATGATATTTACAAAAATCTGCGGCAGAATTTTCTGCGATTTTTCGCCTTTTATTTTAATTTCCGCAAAAATAAAAGGGCCGTTAGGAGTGTCTTTCACGACGAGGTTTTCCGGCTTAACGCCGTTTTTTTCCGCGAACCCGCGGGACTGCGGCGTAAAACCGCCGTCCGCGCCTTTCAGCATTTTGGCGGGCGGGCCTTTGACTTCTTTTTCAATGTCTTTGGCTTTTTCTTCAACGCCGGTAATTTCCAAAGCGAGTTTTCTGAATGTGCCGAAAGCGCGCAGCGACGTATAACCTATATTATTTTCCGCCAGCCGGGCTTTTGCCAAATTTTCCATCTGCGCCAGAGTGTCCGCCACAAAGCGGGCGGGCAAGTGTTCTACGCCTATTTCAAGGAGCGCGGAGTCGTTCATTTTTTGGCCTCCGGTTCATTGGCTCTGATATATTCCGCCGCGCAGAGTTTGGCAAGGCCGCGGATTTTGGTGATAATATTCGTGCGGTCGGACACGCTGATTGCGCCTCTCGCCTCAAGCATATTAAAACAGTGGGAAACTTTCATAGCCGCGTCGTACGCCGGCAGGTATAAACCTTTGGAGCACAAATTTTTGCACTCGGTTTCATAATCCGAGACGTAACGGCGCAGATTTTCAATATCCGCTTCTTCAAAATTGTAGTGCGAGAACTGGCGTTCCTGCTCCAGCACCATGTCCCCGTAAGTCAGTTTATTATTCCACATAATTTCAAAAACGCTGCTCTTTTTTTGGGAATACGTGGCTATGCGCTCCAGCCCGTAAGTCAGCTCCGCCGTGATGGGGTTCAGCGCGTAACCCGCCATGTTTTGGAAATATGTAAACTGCGTGATTTCCATGCCGTCCATCCAAATTTCCCACCCCACTCCGCTTGCGCCGAGCGTGGGGGACTGCCAGTCGTCTTCCACCCACCGCACGTCGTGCTTTTTGGGGTCAAGGCCTATTGCTTTGAGGGAGTTGAGATAAAGTTCCTGCACGTTAGCCGGAGCGGGTTTTAAAATTACCTGGAACTGGAAATATTTGCCGAGCCTGTTAGGATTTTCCCCGTAACGCCCGTCGGCCGGCCTGCGGCAGGGCTCAATATACGCGACGGAAGTCGGCTTTGAAGTGAGCGAACCGAAAAACGTCAGCGGGTTAAACGTCCCCGCGCCTTTTTCCACGTCATAGGGCTGGGCGATGATACACCCCTGCCTTTTCCAGTACTCCTGTAAATTGGACACTATATCTTGAAAGTTCATATATTAGATTTTACTATTTTATAAGCAATTCTTTGATTGCTTCCGTTTTTTGGCGGACGGCGGAGGCGAAATTTTTATTTGAGAATAAATACAGCGGGCTTTTGAGAATAGTGCCGTAAATATTTTTTTTGTTTATTTTTACGCGGTTTGCAAGAATGTCCGTATGCGCCAGCAGTTCAAAAGTGTCCAGCGCCCAAATGACCGGCATCAGCACGGACAGGCGAAAGCGCCACGCGCGTTTCGGAATTTGGTTAAAATATTCCGGCGCGGCGGAAATTTTATCAAGGCCCCACAACAGCCACTTTGTTATAGCGGGGATTGCCGCGCGGTAATCGCTTGCTTTCAAATCGTCAACGCTCACGCCGAATAATTTCAAATCGCTCTCCGGCAGGTAGCAGCGGTTGTTTAAAATGTCTTCTCTTATATCGCGCAGAACATTTACTATTTGCAGCGCGTCGCCGATATTTTTGCCAAGCTTTTTAAATTCTTCCGCCGGCATTTCTATTTTTGCCGACGACAAAATAAGTTCGCTCCAGAAAACCCCCGGCGCGCCGCCCATCATGCCGCAGTAATTTTCAAGGTCTTCCGCCGTCTTAAGCGCGGTCATAACGCCTGGCTTAAAAGTCTGCAAATCAACCATCATGCCGCCGCACACTTTGCCGACCACGGCGCGCGTAATTTGTCTGTCCTCAGGCTCAAATTTATCAAAAATCGAAATACAGAAAGGTAAATTTTGAAGCAGCAGTTTTTCGTCCAAATCCCGGCCTTCATGAACTTCGGCGGCAATTTTTTCCGCGCCGTCTTTGTCAATAACTCCCGCAAATTTTTCAATCCGGAAAATTTTGCGCTCCGGCGCAATTACCGCCGTGTCAACCACGGTGTCCGCCGCGCGGCACAGAAGATACGCGACGGAAAATACCGTCCTTTCTCTCGGCGGCAGAATAACCGCGCTCTTCTGCATTGTCCTGCCGGTCGCGCGCAGCAACCCGTCCAAAGTCTTTAACTCGGCGCGCGTGATTTCCATCAGTGTAATCCCACTTTGCAGACGTGCGTTTCGCGGTATTTTAAAAGGCACGCGGCCTCTTCCTTTTTATATTCCCCGGTGCGGCGCGAGAGTTCGTCAAAATCCACAAGCGCGCCCTCAAACATGGGCCCGTCTACGCACGCGAATTTTATTTTGCCGCCGATGGAAACGCGGCAGCATCCGCACATGCCCGTGCCGTCTAAAATTATAGGGTTTAAACTGGCATAGGATTTTATGCCGAGTTTTTCCATGAGCCGGCAGGAAAATTTCATCATTGGCACCGGGCCGATTACAAAACCCGCGTCAATTTTTTCCCCGCCGTCGTGAAGTTTTTGAAGGGCGTCCGTCACCAAACCTTTCTGACCGTAGGACCCGTCGTCCGTCGTGCAAATAGTAATATCCGAAATTTCTTTCATCTCTTTTTCAAGAATCAGCAAATCCCTGCTGCGCGCGCCGAGTATTGAAATTATTTTGTTGCCCGCATCTTTCAAAGCCTTTGCAATGGGCAGAATTTCCGCAATTCCCACCCCGCCGCCCACGACGGCGACAGCGCCGTATTTTTTCACTTCCACCGGCGCGCCCAGCGGGCCCGCGACGGCCTCAAAAGAGTCCCCCCGGTTCATGTCGTTAAACATGGCGGTGGATTTGCCTATGGCCTGTATTATGACGGTGATTGCGCCCTTTTTTTCGTCCCAGTCAACAAGCGTGACGGGCACGCGCTCTCCGGCGGCGTTGGCTTTTAAAATCACAAACTGGCCGGCCTGCGCTTTGCGGGAAATGAGCGGCGCAAAAATATCAAACCGCACAATGTCTTTGGATAAATTTGTTTTTGACACAATTTCGTTTTTCTTCATTTGCCGCCTCTCAAATACTCGTCAATTTTCCCGACCGCGATAATGCCGTCTTTCATGGCAAGCAACACCGTGGCTCCGCTTCTGATAATATCGCCCCCGGCAAAAACGCCTTTCATGGTCGTTTCCCCGCCTTCTTTGGCCACGAGCACGCCTTTTTCGTTCGTCTTAAGCTGCGGCGTTTTTTTGGGAATAATCGGATTTGGTTTTTGGCCGATGGCGACTATGACGGTGTCGGCCTCAATGATGAAGTCCGAATTTTCCACGGGCACGGGTTTGCGGCGGCCTTTATCGTCGGGGTCGCCCAGTTTGTTGCGGCTGCATTTGATGGCGCGCGCGCGGCCGTTTTCATCGCCCAAGATTTCCTGCTGCACCGTCAGAAATTCAAATTTTACGCCTTCTTCCATGGCGTTTTCAACTTCTTCTTCCCTGGCCGGCATTTCTTCGCGCCCGCGGCGGTAGACGACGGTGACGCTTTCCGGCCCCAGCCTCATGGCGCAGCGCGCCGCGTCCATGGCGCTGTTTCCGCCGCCGAGGACGACGACTTTTTTGCCGATTCCGACCGGCGTGTCAACCTCCGGAAATTTGTACGCGCGCATTAAATTTATTCTGGTCAAAAATTCGTTCGCGCTGTAAACGCCGACGAGGTTTTCGCCCGGCACGTTAGCCATGGTCGGTAAACCCGCGCCGCTGCCCACGTAAACCGCGTCAAAATCTTTCAAAAGTTCTTCAACCGTTATCGTGCTGCCGACGATGACGCTGTTTTCAAAAATCACGCCTATGTCCCGCACCGTTTCAATTTCTTTGGTGATAATTTCGCGCGGCAGACGGAAAGACGGTATGCCGTAACGCAGCACCCCGCCGTAATCATGCAAAGCTTCGTAGACCACAACGTCGTGCCCCAGCCGCCTGAGTTCCGCCGCGGCGGATAATGACGACGGGCCGCTGCCCACGCACGCCACCCGTTTGCCCGTCGACGGGCCCGGAACGGGCGGCTTTAAAACGCCCGAATCTCTGGCCGTGTCCGCCGTGTATCTTTCCAAAAGCCCGACGGCAACGGGTTTAAATCTCCCGTTAAGTATGCACGCGCCCTCGCAGTGGTTTTCCTGCGGGCAGACGCGGCCGCACACGGCGGGCAAAAGGCTGGTTTCCATAATTTTAGCGGCGGCTGCGCCGACGTCGTCCTTCAGCAGCAGCTGTATAAACTGCGGGATTTGCACGTTGACGGGGCACGCGGCGGAACACTTCGCGTTTTTGCAGTTTAAGCAGCGCTGCGCCTCAAGCAAAGCTTCTTTTTTGTCAAAACCGCCGACGACGGAATCAAAATTCTTTATTCTTTCCTTAGGGCTTTGGCGCGCGCCGGTCTGGCGCGGCAATGACGGATTAGACATAAATTACCTCTGTATAAAAAATGTAAAAGCAGTATAATATAATTATATAAAAAAGGAGGGTAACCATATGTCAGACAGAAATGATTTGGGCGTGATAGGGGCGTTTTTGCTGGGGGGAATTATAGGCGCGGCGGCAGGGCTTTTGCTGGCGCCGGCCAAAGGCGAAGACACCAGGGAAAAAATTAAGGACTGGGCCGGGGACAAGTTTGACGAAAGCAAAGACAAACTTGAAGACTTAAAAGACAATATCGAGAAAAAACTCGCGGGCAAGAAAAAATCGCTCGGCAAAAAACTAAGCAAGTTTAAAGAAGACGTCGTTGAGGCCGTGCTTAACAATAACGGCGAAAATTAAACTTACGTTTTAAAAATATCCTCCGCAGCCCGGAGGATATTTTTATTATAATTGAAATATGAGAAATATGTTAATAGTGGGAATATCCGTCTTCCTGATTTTTTTTGTGGTTTTCACCCGCATGCAGGTAAAAAAATTCGCCGCTAAAGCCGAGGCGAAACAACATGAATTTCCCCAGATTATGAGAATAAATTTTGACTTGCACGGCGTTTACCTGGCCGGCGGCTGCTTTTGGGGCGTGCAGGCGTATCTTGACAAAATTCCCGGCGTAAAACACACGCAGGTAGGCTACGCCAACGGCAAAACGCAGCGCCCGACATACGAGCAGGTCTGCCACGACAACACAGGCCACGCCGAAGCCGTCTACGTCCAGTTTGACCCCAAAGTTATTTCCCTTGAGCAGCTGATAAGAGCGTTTTTTGAAATAATTGACCCCGCGTCGGTAAACAAACAGGGCCCTGACGAGGGAACTCAGTACAGGACCGGCGTTTATTACACGGATCCCGGCGACAAAGACAAAATCCAAAAAGTTTTTGACGAGCTCGCGCCGAACTACAAAGCGCCCATAGCCGTCGAACTAAAAATGATAGAAAATTTTTATCCCGCCGAAAATTACCACCAGAAATATCTTGAAAAACACCCCGGCGGCTACTGCCACATAGACTTAAAAAAAGCCGACAAATACAAAACCGCAAAAAAATAACCCGACGCGCGGCTGCCGCCCATTAACGCCGCGGCGAAAGCGCGCGATAACATATTGACAAATATCAATATGTTTTTGTATTCTTTCATTATGGACAAAAAATTAAAACAATCGGCCAAAACGTTTAAAGCGTTTTGCGACGAAAACCGCCTGGCCGTTTTAACCATGCTGCTGGACGGCGAAAAGTGCGCGTGCGAACTGCTGGACGCTTTAAAAATAGGCCAGCCCACCTTGTCGCACCATATGAAAATACTCTGCGAAAGCGGCGTGGTAAAAGGCCGCAGAGACGGCAAATGGACGCATTACTCCGTGGACAAAGCCGGCGCGGAGAACGCCAAAAAACTGCTTGAGCGGTTTACGGAAACTTCCCCCGTTTCCGCGTGCCGAGGGAACGACATTAAAGAAATGGTGAAAGAGCGGTACAACGACGCGGTTTCGTCCGGGTGCTGCTGCGGCTCCGGCAAAATTTCCAACAAACTTTACAGCATAATGAGCGAAGATTACAGCCGTATGAAAGGTTATGAGCCGGACGCTGATTTGGGTTTCGGCTGCGGCGTGCCGACGCGCTACGCGGCTATAAAACCGGGAAACACCGTCGTGGATTTGGGTTCCGGCGCGGGCAATGACTGTTTTGTGGCCCGCGCGGAAACCGGCAAAAGCGGGCATGTCATAGGCGTTGATTTTGCGCCGGCCATGATAGCCAAAGCCCGGAAAAACGCCAAAAAACTGGGCGTGAAAAACGTTGAGTTCAAACGCGGGGACATTGAAAATATGCCGGTCGCAAAAAACACGGCGGACGTGGTTATCAGCAACTGCGTGTTAAACCTGCTTCCCAAAAAAGACAAAATTTTTCATGAAATAAAAAGGGTGTTAAAACCGGGCGGCCATTTTTGCGTTTCGGACATAGTGCTTGAAGGCGAACTGCCCGCGCGGTTAAGAAACGCGGTGGCAATGTACGTGGGCTGCGTGGCCGGGGCAATACAAAAAAAAGAATATTTAAACGAAATATCAAAAGCGGGTTTCAAAAAAGCAAAAGTGCTTAAAGAAAGAAAAGTGCAAATCCCCGACGACGCTTTTCCGCGGGATTTGGACGCGGAAACAATTAAAGATTTCAAAAACGGAAACTGCGCCGTCTTATCAGTCACGGTGACCGGCGTTAAACCTTAGCCGTAACGCCCGAGAATTATAGTTTATGCGGCTTTATCCTGTTTTCCAGAAAAGTTAAAATATTTTCCGTTTCAGCGATTATGTCGCGCGCTGGGGGCGGAAAATTTATGCGCAGGCCGTCGCCCTTAGGGGACGGCACAAATTTTATTTTTCCGCCGTATTTGACAAGCAAATCGCTGACCATGCCGTCGGGCATTTTAAAATCTCTGGTAAAATAAAACTCCGAAAAATCGCGCGTGATTTCAATGTGGCGCGCTTTTACGCGGCCGGCCCGGTCCGACATCAAAACCGCGCGGGACAAATTTTTCACTTCGTCCGGCGGCGGGCCGCTGAGGTCCGCCATTTTATCCAAAATTTTTTGCTGCGTGGCGGCGTTGCTGGCAATCAACTCTTTATAAAAACGCAGCCGCTCATTGTCGTCGGGCAGATATTCCGGCGGAATGAAGGCCGGCAGCGGCATATTGACCGTGGAGCGGTAAATTTTTTCTTCCGGCTCGCCTTTTAATTTTTTGACTTCCGCGGCGACCATGTCGCAGTATAAACTCAGGCCCACCTCGTTGGCAAAACCGTGCTGTTTGGTGCCCAATAGTTCGCCCGCGCCCCTTATTTCCATGTCTCGCAGCGCAAGTTTGAAGCCGCTGCCCAGCTCGCTCATTTCCATAAGCGCGCCGAGCCTTTTTTTGGCGTCCTCCGTCGGGTCTTTTTCTTTTTTGGGAAGTTCAAAGGCGCGCGGTTCGTCAAAATTATTTTCCTGCTCGGCCGGTTTTTTGAACAGCCAGTCCGGGTGGAATAAATAGCAGTAGGCCTTTCTGTCCCCGCGGCCGATTCTGCCGCGCAGCTGGTAAAGCTGGGCCAGGCCGAAATCCTGCGCTGCCTCCACAATCAGCGTGTTGGCGTTGCTTATGTCCAGGCCGCTTTCAATGATTGTCGACGCGAGCAAAATGTCATATTTATTATTGTAAAAATCCCAAAGCGTTTCCTCCAATAAATCCTCGTCCATCTGCCCGTGCGCCACGGCGATTTTGGCTTCCGGCACCAACCTATGCAAAAGTTCTTTGCGGGATTCCATGCTCTGCACGCGGTTGTAGACAAAATAAACCTGCCCGCCGCGCGCGATTTCCCGGCGTATGGCCTCGGCCGCGAGCTCGTTGTTCCACGGCGCGACTATCGTCTTAACAGGCATGCGGCCCTGCGGCGGCGTTTCAATAATTGACAAATCCCGCAGCGTTGAAAGCGCCTGGTTTAAAGTGCGCGGTATCGGCGTGGCGGACAACATCAGCGTGTGCACGCCCGCGCATTTTGCTTTGATTTTTTCTTTTTGTTTTACGCCGAAGCGGTGCTCCTCATCAATAATCACGAGGCCGAGATTTTTGAAATTTATGTCTTTTGACAACAGGCGGTGCGTGCCTATCACGATTTCCGCCGCGCCGGTTTTTATTTTTTCGGCGACGGCTTTTTGCTCCGCCTTCGTCTGAAACCTGCTTAACATTTCAATGCTGACGGGAAACTCCGCCATGCGTTTTGAAAAAGTTTTAAAGTGCTGGGCCGCCAAAATCGTCGTCGGCACAAGGACAAGAACCTGCTTGTTGCTGAGCGCGACGCGCAGGGCGGCGCGCATGGCGACCTCGGTTTTGCCAAATCCCACGTCGCCCACCAGCACGCGGTCCATGGTTTTCTGCCGGCTTAAATCGTCCAGAATTTCCGAGACGGCCTGCGACTGGTCCGGCGTTTCCGTAAAAGGGAAAGAGGCGGCGAACTCGCCTTCCATATGCGCGTCGCCGGCCATTGAAATTCCGCCGGCCGCGGCGCGTTTCGCTTCCATCTCCAGAATTTCTTTGGCGTCTTTTTGCGCGGCTTCTTTTACGCGGCGTTTGACTTCCCCCCACGCCGCGCCGCCCAGCGTTGAGAGCGGCGGCGTTTTGCCTTTAACGCCGATATATTTTTGCACTTTGCCGAAATCGCCCACGGGCACAAAAAGTTTGCCGCCTTTGCGGTATTCTATGACGAGGCAGTCCGTCGGCGCGGTATCTTCCTCAAAAACGCGCAGGCCCAGATATTTGCCTATGCCGTGCGCCTGGTGGACAATATAATCGCCGACCATAAGGTCCTTAAACCGCACTCTTTTCGCGCCTTCGATTTCATAATTTTTGAGAAGCGCGCTTGAGCGGTAATTGCGGTTTAAAATTTCGGAGGACGTGATATACGCTTTTTTATTTTCCGCGTCGGCAAACCCCTGCGTAATCGCGGCGGTTTTAAAAGTTACCAAATCAAAAATATTTTGTTTGGCGAAAATTTCTTCAAGCCTGTCCCGCTCCCCGCGGTTCAGGGCGAAAACCGTTATGTCATAGCCGCGATTTTTGAGCGAATTTATTTCGCGCGACAGCAAATCCATGTTCGCGTTAAAAGAAATATTCGCCGCCAAACCGTAATTTTCGCCGTAGGGAAGTTTGGTGATTACGGTTCCGTTCGAGACGGTAAAATCCTTTGGCGGCTCGTCGTAAACAAACTCCGCGCCGTTAAGCCAGGAAAAGATGTCCGACGGCGTTTCTTTAAAAGCCAGCGGGATTACCGTCACCGCGCCCAGGTATTCTTTGGTGTTCTGCGTGTCAATGTCAAAGGCGGAAATAGTTTCAATTTTATTGCCGGCAAAATAGAGGCGGACCGGCAAAATTTCGCCGGGCGCAAAAATATCGGTCACGCTGCCGCGCACGGCGAAATGGCCCGGGGCCTCGGTAAATTCCTCGCGCGAATATCCGGCGGCGGACAGGTAATCAATCAGTTCCCCGCGCATTAAAATATCATGCTGTTTTATGGTTTTTACGGCGGACAAAAAATCTTTTTTGCCGGGCAGCGGAACGCTCATGGCTTCATAAGTGGACATCACGGCGAGCGGCGTTTTCGCGGAAGCTATTTTATACAGCGCGCGCATCAAAAAATTTTTGTCGCCGCCCAGATACGCGGCGGCGTAAGGAACGCCGTCCGCCCACGTTGACAGCGCGGCTTCAAAAGCGTCAAGGTTTTCTTCCTCGTCTGAAACAAAGACGGCGTTGACCGCATTTTTGGTGAATTTGTCAAAAAAGAAGCGCGCCTTTGCCCCAAAACCGGGCAGGCCGTGAAAGTATTTTACGGCTTTTGTTTCAGACATATAAAACTAGAACGACTTCGGCTCAGTCCCTTTCTTAAAGGCTTCCAAAAATTTGTCGCGGTCCGTGGGCTGGGCCAGCTTGCCCGTGTTGGGGTCTATGAAAACGTATGAAATGCCGTCGGGCACGGCAAAATCCGCCTTAGGCTCTTTGGCTAAAATCTTTTCCATAATATCAGTCCACCACGGCGCAACGGAGCCGCCGCCCGTCCACGTGCCTTCTTTCTGGAAAGTGTCGTCGTCATAGCCCATCCACGCGGCCGCTTCTGTCTGCGGCGTCATGCCCACAAACCATGAGTCCCGGTGGTTCTGGCTGGTGCCTGTTTTGCCGGCTATGGGCCTGTCAAGCCGTCTGGCCGCGCCGCCGGTTCCGCGCTGCACGACGCCCTTCATCATATTAATAAGGAGGAATGAATCCTGCGGGGAAAACGCTTCTTCTTCGCTCTGTGCGTGCTGCTCAAGAACGCGGCCGTTGGCGTCCGTCACTTTTTCAATATAATAATTGGGAACGTGAATGCCGCCGTTGCCGAAGGTGGAAAAGCCTTCAAGCTGCTCGTCCAAAGTAAGAGCCGAGGAACCCAGCGCAAGCGCGGGCACCGGGGCAAGCGGGCTTCTTACGCCGGCCTTTCTGGCTACCTGTATCACGTTTCTTATGCCAACGGCGTCTATCAGATTCACCGCCACTAAATTTTTAGATTTCTCCAGCCCGGAGCGCAAAGTCACCCACCCCGACGCTTTGCCGCCCATGTTCTGCGGCACCCAGACCGCGAAACTTTTGCCGGACACAAATGACTGCGAAGCCAGGTCAAGCGAATACTGGTCCGCATCCTCGTCAAAAGTATGCCAGTTGCGGCCGTCAAAATAAAACATAGTCGGCAAATCTTTGACTATCGTGGCCGGCGTGTAGCCTTTTTGCAGCGCGGCCATCCACACGTAAGGTTTAAAACTGCTGCCGGGCTGGCGGCGGGCCTGGGTTGCGCGGTTAAAGCGGGATTCTTCGTAATCACGGCCGCCCACCATGACGCGCACGGCCCCGGTTTTAACGTCGCGCACCATAAAACTGGCCTGCAGTTTGGGGTAGTTTACGGAGGCGTCGGCCGCGGCGTTTTGGGTGTCGTCCTCGGTAACGTCCTCGTCGCTGAATTCGGGTATTTCTATGCCTAAACCTTTGGCGATTTTCGCGTCGTATTCGGCAAGCTTTTTGTTTATAACGTCTTCGGCCACGGACTGCTGGTCTATGTCCACCGTCGTGTAAATATTGAGGCCGGCCTTCCACAGCATTTCCATGCCGTATTTGGGCTCTAAAATTTTTCTGACGTATTCGATAAAGTAAAGGCCGGTGACGTTTTTCTCGACGGGACGCTGCTGCGGAAGCGGCTCTTTGTTGGCTTTGTCCATTTCTTCCTGGGTGATATAGCCCTGCTCTTTCATCACCTTAAGCACCAGCGTGCGGCGGGCCAGAGCCATGTCCGGGTTGGCAAAAGGATTGTACTTGCCCGGCGCGGGGATTACGCCGACAATCATGGCGGACTGCGCCAGCGTCAAATCTTTTAAATCTTTGTCAAAATATTTTTTGGCCGCGGTTTTTACGCCGTACGCGCCCTCGCCGAAATAAATCTCGTTCAAATAAAGCTGCAAAATTTCCTGCTTGCTGAAGCTGTACTCTATCTGTACGGCTAAAATAATTTCGCGTATTTTTCTGATTAATTTTTTCTCTCTGGTCAAAAATACGCCGCGGGAAAGCTGCTGGGTTAACGTGCTTCCGCCCTGTTTGGCGTGGCCGGTGAAAACGTCGTTAAGCACGGCGCGCAGCGTGCCTTTGACCGAGAAACCGGGGTGCGTAAAAAAGTCCCTGTCCTCCATGGCTATGACGGCGTTTTGTATGTCCACCGGTATGTCGTCCAGCGGCACCATGCTGCGTTTTTCTATGGAAAATTCGTAGATTAATTTATTGTTGCGGTCAAAAACTTTGGTGGTGAGGGACGGAGTGTACTCCTCCATATCATAGACCGGCGGCAGGCCGCTGAAAATATAACGCGCGAAAATGGCGGACGCGATTATAAAAATGAACAGCAGGCCCAGGAACATATATACGAAAGCTTTGGACCGCGCGAGCGCGATGAGGTCCCGTAAAATCTTCATTATTAAATTTTACTAAATTACAAGGCGGGCCCGGCATAGGTCTAAAGTCCTAAAAACGAATAGGTCTAAAGACCCATGGGTTTATAGGTCTTTAGACCCTTGTTGGAGCGTTCTGTTTCGGGTATTCTGTTATTAGGACAAATTAAGGAGATTTTATAATGCAAAAAAAATTCATAATAACAGCGCTTCTGACGTGCTTATTTCCTTTACTCAACGCCCAGGATACGTTTTCGGGCAATATTAAAAAATTTGAACATAAAGACAACGGTAATATAACGGAATACGTCAGGCAGTTCTACGCCCGCTCCTGCGGCGCAAACCCGTCCGGCGCGCAGTGTATAAACGCGCTTAACAACGACGGTTCCGCTTTTAACGCTTATTACTCAAGCGAGGAAGAACTGGCTTTATTTTTACTTCAGAATAATTTCAGTTTAAAAGCCGCCGGCCGCGTGGGCGAAAGCGCCGTCTACCTCCTTGCCCAAATAATCGTTTCTTACAATCCTGAGGAAACCAGAGCGGCTGTTTACGGCATATTTAACAAAATCGCAAATTTCAGTCCCGAGGATTTGAACCGGCTCATAACCGGGCAGGATGAGCAGTCGGCATATAACGCCGTCCACATAGCCGTTCTGTATATGCCGAAAAATAAAAAAGTTAAAGACATGCCGTCCGCGCTTAAAACTGAAAACAGAAATACCTCTATACAGAGCGTATTGCTTGACAAGCTCTCGTCAAGCGACAAAACGCGGCAATATTTATGCGAAGCGCTTATTGAACAAGACGGGATTTGGGAGACGCCGTTCCACACCGCGGTGAGGAACGATAATAAGGAAGCGTTCCTTACCCTCGCGGAGGCAAGCAAAAACGCCCGCTGCGACAACAGGAAAATTTTAGCCGCCATAGCGCAGCCTGACAAAACCGGCCTGTCCGTAACGGATTACGCTATCGACAAAGCGTCAAAAAGCAAAGGCAACGGCACGAAAGATACTTTCTATTTCAACGTTATAACGGACTACATAAGCAATTTTTCCGACGAGTATAAAAAGCAGGCGGATAACCTGACTCGCGGGCTTCAGAACGCAAAAGACGCAAACGGGACTACGGCGCAGGCGGCCGTAGCCAGGGCCGCGGACGGCGCGGGAATAAGCCGCGCGATATTGGACTAAAAGCCGGCGGGCTTCGGATTTTCAGATCCGGTTTATATTTCCTTATTATATAAGCCGGATAAAGAGGGGATTATAATGTATAAGAAATTTTTAATAACAGCCGTTTTTATGTCTTTGTTTCCGTTATTGAACGCCCAGCAGTCGTTTTTTGACGCCGTTTATGACCAGCTTGAAAGCAAAAGCAACAAAGATATAACTAAGGCGGCCTGGGTTTATACCGACCACTGCAAAGACGGCGCGGACAGCCAAGAATGCATAAACGCCCTTAACAACGACGATTCCGCTTTTAAAGCCGCCGACATGAATGAATACCGGGTGGCTCTGTTTTTGCTGGATAACGGTTACAGTTTCAAGGCGCAAGGAAGGGAAAAAGAAAATTTTTTAGGCATGCTCGCGTTCACAGCGAAGCTGCGGCCCGAATATGCCGACAGGATTAACGCCCTGCTTGAAAAAACCAAAAGTTTTCCTGAAGCTGATTTGGCAGACCTTATAATCTGGCCGGACCAACACAAAAATAATCCCGTCCACCTGGCCGTTGCATACGCGCCGTATAATAAACAAGTTAAAACCATACGGACTAGCAACCCCGATAATAAAACTTTTCTGAATAAAATGCTTTCCGTTTTTTATGCCGGCGGCAAAACGAAGGAAGCCCTCTGCAAAGCGCTGACCGACGTGAACTCCTCCGGCTTTACGCCTTTTCACATGGCAATGAGCCGTGATAATAAAGAAGCGTTCTCGCAGCTTGCCGACGCGATTAATAAAGCCGGCTGCGGCAAACAGCAGTTTTTAGACGCGATAAACATATCATACGACAAGGGCTTATCCTTAAAGGACTACGCTGACAAAAAAGCCGGGGGCAAACAGAACACCGGCAACTCTTTTTATGCCGACGTTATTACACAAACCCTTAATAACGCTTCCGACGTAAAAGAAGAGGCGGATACTCAACAGCAGTTGGCGCAGGGACTTCAGAACGCGCAGGAGAAAAACGGGGATAAGGCGGAAACAGCCGTCGTCCTGGCGGCCGGAACCGCGGGAATAAGCGATATACTGCCGCCGCCGTTCCCACCCATTAAAAAGCTGGCGACTAAACCTATTAATATAATGCCGCGCATAAACTATAATCCCTTATTGCCCGCGCGCGACAAAGACAATGACTTGGCGCAAAAAATATTGGAAGGATTAACCGCGCGAGCGGCCGCCGCCAATAAATCCGCCGACGCAACCGTCAACAAAAGCGAGGCGGAAACAACAACGCCCGATGTTGAAAACGAAAGCGTAACCTCGGAAAATAAAACGGTCAACGAACAAAAAGCGCCGGCGGCCTCGAATCATATCGTAAAACGCGGCGCAAATACCGCCGCGAAAAAAACTGTTTCTTCCGTTAATAAAACCGCGGGCAATACGCATCGCTCCCAAAAACCCGTAACCGCGGCGGCAAATAAACCCGTCGTAAGACAATCCTCGGACGCTGCCGCAAACAAAACCCCGGCCGCGAAAGCTGCGCCCCAGCCGTCTAAAAAAACTTATACGGAAAAAGACATAGCCAAACAGGCGCGGGCGGCCGCGAATAAATATTCTTACTGGCAATGGCTGGAATCACAGGGCGGCAAATCCGCCGTAGAAAAAGCGCAGCGCAACCTGGCTTTCCGGGCTTTTGACAAGGAACAGCGGGCTTTGTATGACATGGCAAAAACTGACCGGGCGCGTAAAAAAGCCGACATATATTTTGCACAAAACATGCAAAATGACATACTCGCAAAAAACCAAACAAACAGGATAATCCAGCGGCCCAAAATATCAATAAGCCGGGAGCCGGCCGCGGCCGCCAAACCCGCCGAGACGGCTACAAATTCAACGTCCGTCAAAACGTCTGATGAAAAACAGCCGGCGGACGGGCCGCAGACGGCTCAGGTTAAGCCGGTTACAATAGACTTTAACGCTCTTGCGAAGCACTCGGAGTGGAACCCGGAGATAAATTTTTCTTCTCCGGCCGCCCCCGCCCAGGCCTCTGACAAAACCGGAAAAACCGCGCAGACCCCCAAAGCGTCAGACGGAAAAACGGTTGACAAACCCGTAACGCCGCAAGACACGGTAAAAGTTAACCAGTTCTTTACTTCCCGGCCCGAATTTAAACCCAACATTGGTTTCACTTCCGCGGCCTCTTCCGGCCAACCGGCTCCAAGGCCGCATGCAAATCAGGGCACCGCTCTGACCGCCGTCAAAACGTCTGACAACAAATCCCAGGCGGACATAGCGGAGGCCGCAAAACAAGCCCGTGAAAAGGAGATAACGGATTCTCTCACGAATGATCCGAAAACCAAGCTCATATTACAGCGTTTTGCCGAGAAGGACAAACAACTTCAAGAACAAGCTGGCAAAACGCAGGGCGGGTATTCGAAGAAGAAAGGGTTTGTCGGCCTAGACCAGATTGTCGGGTATGACAATTTTCGGATTCTAAACGCAAAAGCTAATGAAATAATACGAGTGCACGGATACGCCACCGCCCCCAGGATGCGCGGCCTGCCTCAGGAAGAGCCCGCGCTGCACAAGAAATGGCAAGCCAAAGAACAAAGACTGATAGACGCATTTCAGACCCTGGCTAAACATATGAATCCCGACGCAGTCGGCACGGCGACGGACCTTATCCGTCCGTTCGTATCCTCCTCCAATCCCTCCAGCCTGAACCCGTGGGATATTCCGGTTTATACCGACGAAGCGGATTCAACGGCCGTAAGCAAAAACAAGAATTAATTTCATATCCCAAAATCTCCCGCCGCGAAAACGGCTGGAGATTCCGTCGCTTTATCGTATCAGACGGGCGGCAGCATGACGGGCCCGTATTTTGATTTCGTTATATCAAATCTACCTTCCATAGACTCGTTTTGGTACGGAAGAACAGCGGTTGTTCGTAATTCCGGCAGGTACAAATATTTCGGTTTTTCATATTCCAAAGGAACGCTCTACTGCATGCGCCACTATAATGCGACGACAGAACCGTGCTGCGAGAGCCTTTTCAACGGAAAACAGCAAGGTTTGGCCAACGGGCTGGTACTATTATTCAATATAAAAACAGCGCGTACAAAAACTGCACGCGCTGTTTTTTATTGTTTTAATTCTTTTTACTCAATAATTTTGGTGACGACTCCCGCTCCAACCGTCTTTCCGCCTTCTCTTATAGCGAATCTCAGTCCTTCCTCCATCGCTACCGGCGTTATCAGT
>JGI20166J26741_10077781_pt1 | contig 35202 bp, 34 predicted proteins | sample TergutCu122P5_FD_26741 | JGI IMG/M metagenome (IMG submission 26741)
AATCGGATCGTCTCCTGACTCCCAGCTCAGCCAATCAGTACCGTTCTTTTGTTTGATCTGAGCCGTGGCAAGCATGGCCTGGATGGAGTTAACTCCGTAAGTAGTAGTCGTGCCCGGCCCGGGACCAAACACCATTCCCGTAGTCCAAGGTATCCCATCGCTAATGCTTGAATAAATTTTGGGTTCACTTGCCGCTGTAATAAGACGACTGCCTGAGGACAGCATATTTGCATTTGCATTAGGATCGCGCACAAAAATCATATTGCGATTAAGGTAACTTTGTGTTGGAGTAAGAACCGTTGTCGAAATGCTATAGCTAATATCGTAAGAACTATCCCATAGTCTAATGCTGCTATTATCACCACTAGAGTCAAACGTATTAACAATCCTGCCATCAATCTTTGAGATGTAAGTCCCCATGATCGCGCCTAAACCATCTGGCACGTCTGAGGTGTCAATCTTGTAGATGATCACATCAGCTTGACCATCTCCATTTTCATCGGCGGGCCAATTTGTGATTTTACAATAGTTGGTAAGATCTATACCGCCTTGTGCCGGGCCATTTTTTATCACAATATTGTTTAACGGTAAAGGCGTACCGTTTTCATCGATAATTTGTGAACGGATATATATTTCCGGATTTTCAATGGTCGAATTTTCATTAGGACAATTGCCATAAGAGCCAATAGAACTAATGAAACTAAGACTATCGCCTGCGGCTACAGTACTATCTGGCAACATAAACATGCCTTGAAGATTATTGCCATTCCGCCGGGTCGTTATCACAGAGCCCATACCCGTATCTTTAGCTGTACCACTTGCATCATACACACGGATCGTAGCAACACCGGAAGTCGTCAAATCGTTGGGACCAAGCCATTTTCCAAAGTAGTTAGCTTGGGCGTTGCTGTTAGACAGAATGGGCGAATTAGACATCCAACTGTTAGCTGGAATCACACCCAAGTTGTAACTGATATCAGTAATGAATTCCGCACGATTTGTGTTCAATCCCAAGTCCATATAAGAGAGATAGACAAGACCGAAGGACCTTGCTGCTATATTAACCGTCTTGGTCTGCCACACAGTCTGCGCCGTTGTTTTGTAGCTTACTGAGGTAAGCGTTGCCCCTGGCGTATACGGCAAGTAAGCACTAAGTACCCCATAGGCTGTACTGTCAAAGTGGATGTCAACGTTTTTTGGCGCACTGTCCGTTGCTCCAGCATTGCCAATATTGAACATCCCAAGCACACCTGTTTCATCATTGATCGCAGGGTCAGGATTGGCACAGTCGATATCGGAGCTAAAAGAAATACTTCCGTTTGAAGGATTACTCGTAGTGCCAAGATAGATAGCAGGATTAGCGTAATTTACATATACCTTCTCACCGGGATCTAAATAACGGAATACCTGAGGATAAGTACTGATTATTGGTCCAAAAGAATGCGCAGCACTAATGGTACTACCTGTATTGCCCACTGGATTATTCACATCATATTGTTCATACGTAACACCTGTACCTGTTGCATAGGTCAGCGTGACACTGTCGCCTACCGCCCACCCAGCTGAAGCAGGGAATTGGATGGCGTAAGGCAGAGTAATAGCATTAGGGTCGTCACCCTGCCGACTGGCATAATAAACACCACCAGGCGGCGTAAAGGTAAGTGTATAATTTCCATTTGATACATCGGAGCTATCTAATGCCCAATTCCCCGTTGTATCCGTATTAACTATCACTGCACGTGGATCAGACACATGCAGAACTGCTGTGACCTTTGTGACAAGACTAGCAGCAGGATTTGTGGATCTGCTTGGATCGATATTACGATTTACGGCAGGTGGTGTAATAACTGTCCCTGCGGAAAAAGATCGAACAGAGAGACTCGGATGGTAAAGTAATGAACCTGTATCCGCCGTACGTGTAACTTTTTCCAACACATCAGAAATCGCCCCGGCACTATTAGAGAGCTTGACGGTGATCGCATTGGTAATTGTATCGGTGTTGATTTTAGTGTCAAAGCTAATTGGAATATAGACCGTTGTTGCCTGTACGCCTCTGTTTAGTACAAAGTTGAACGTACCATTCAAGAAGTCGTAGCCATCTGCAGAGCTTAAGCCAACTGCCGTCTTCGTCGACGCAGCAACATTCACATCATTTGCAAACTGACCAGCCTGGGCAAGATAGGTAGAGAGTTCCGGGTATTTATATACCATACCGAGCGGCAGTGCTACGCTCAACGTATTGGTTGTCGTAGTTGGCATATTGGTCACACTGATTTTCAGAGTATATATGTTTGCAATATGATTTGTCAGGCTTGCCCAACTCATTTGAGCTAAGTCATTCGTCCCACTCAGCGAGACCGCACCATTGTCGGCATCTGTAATACTTGCGTTAATCGTGCCAACACCTGCAGCAGTTGAGGCCTGCGCGCTCATCGGCGTTGACATGGGCGCTATCATTTGGAACAGCAGCGCTACGCTGAGCAATGCTGCCAGTAATCGGTGCTTGAGCACCGCTCCCTCTTTTTTGATTTGCATTATTTCTCCTTCTCCTTTGGGGGGAAGTCTCTTCGTCTCCCCGTCCCCCTTTTTTATTTCAAGCGCGGCTGGCGCGCGAGTTGCCGTGTTGATTCCTGTGTCGTTGCTACTCCGGGCTGGGCGAGACGTCAGGTCGGCGTCCCTTGCGCACAAGTCAGAAGTGTTGCTGGATGTATCATGTTTTTCCTAGTGTGAGGCGAAGCGTTAAGGCGGGGGCCTCGTAACCTTCGGAGTCGGTGGCGTGTAGGAACAGCAGGTAGGTGCCGGGGGTTTGGGGGTTGATTGCAGTCAGGCCGCTGATTGTTATGGAAAGCGGGTTGCCTGCTACGCTGTAGGCGGTGGCGTTGCTGTCGGCGATGATGCAGGCGGGAGTTAGGGTTGTGCCCAGGGGGTAGATCAAGTTTGGTTGGGTTGCGGTCAGGGTGGGGGCAGCGAGTGTCGGCGCGGGAGTGGCTGGCGCGGGTTGTGTTTGCTCTTTAGGAGTGGGCGGCGCGTCGGGGGCGACGCGCCCTACGGGGGTGATTGTAGGTTGCGAGTTCGCACTGGAGGCGCCGCTCCCGGTGGGGGCGGCGCTCTCTGCCTCTGGTTGGGACGTCACTGTTTGCGATGCGGCGGCGGACTGAGAGCTTGGGACGCCGCCTTCGACAGAGCGTTGCGTCACATCACTCTCAATGGCTTGCGCTTGGCGCGGAGCGGGGTCTGTGCCCGCGGCAAGCGCCCAGCCTCCATAGCTCAGGCCCGCCACCGCCACGACGCTGGCTGCCGCGCAGAGCAGCTTGCCCGCGGTTGTGGAGAGCAGGACGCCACCTGCTGGGATTGCGCTGGCGGCCGGCACGGGTGCCAGCGCGCTCGCGTCGCCAGTACACGCTGCCTGCAGAAAAGCCTGGGCGCGACCAGATACCTGCGGCGAGGTGTGAAGCGCCAGCAGGGCTGGCAGCAGCGCACCTATGTTAAGCGCTATTGGCTCCTCAGATCGCGCAGCCTGTCTGTGTGCATCTTGCGCATCCTGCCTGAGCAGGCGGATCATCGTAGGGTTTGCGGGAGCCGGCCTTTGGGTAGTCCGCTCCCAGGCTTTGCGCAGCGCAATGGTCGCATCATGAAGGCGCTTGCGCGCCGCTGTGGCCGATATCTCCAGCATGTCGGCTATCTCACTCGGCTCGAAGCCCGCGTAGTAGCGCAGAATGATCATGTCCTTCTGCAGGGTTGTCAGAGTTTCAAGACAGATCTGCAGATTGCCTTGCTGCTGGCGCTCCTGCTCCTGTGTGAGGGAAGGTTCATCGTCCTCGCTGATGTCCGGGACCCGGAGCTCACTGCAGGCGGCCTGTTGCTCCTCGCTCAGGTCCTCAAGTGCCAGATCCCCGAGAGTGCGTTTCTGGTCCTTGAACATGGCTGACATCTCAGATGAGCAGATCCGGTACAGCCAGCTCTGAAAGCTTCCAGGGTTTTGCAGCTCCTCGAGGTGGATAAGCGCGTACAGAAACGTCGACTGAACGCAATCGGCCGCCTGGTTTTCAGAGTTCAGCTGCTTGTTTGCGAAAAAATATAAGGGCGAACAATACTGGCGATACAGCTCCGCAAACGCCTGCTGGTTGCCCGCCTGCGCCCGACGGACCAGACGCTCAGTCGATCCACCCTTCTCTGTTGTCCGTGTCATGAACCACGCTCCCCTCAATGCTGCTCACACGCGCCGCACCGCTTGCTGCGGCAAGCTTCGTGTGGGTCTCCCTACACTTCTCCTTATTCTTAAGGGGAGAAAGAGCGGCCAGCGTTACCCCTTTTTAGGAAAAGAGTTTGTTTTTGTTCGTGATTGTTACCAGGCAACTGTTCTTTGCCCGGCCCGAGAGGAATAAACGTATCTGGTGAAACACACTGCAAAAAGGCGCCTAACCCCTTTGCCAAATACCAGATAGAACATATTACAGTCCGCAACCAGAATTCGAGGCTAGGCGCCTCGTTACAGGTTGCGGAGTTTGGTATTGAGTTTTCAGCCAGATGCATGCCATCCGGTACTTGGCACCTATTACTTTAGCATAAGGGAAAAGATCGTAGTCATGTCAGGATTGAAATCACACGGAGTTCGGACCCCCGGTGCGCCGAAGTTTTACGCAGTATTTTGGTGTAAGCGCACCGAAAAAGCGATCTTTACTCCGGGCGCATCGTCGGAAACAGCAGTACGTCGCGGATGCTGGAGCTGTCGGTAAGCAGCATGACGAGGCGATCGATGCCAAGGCCCATGCCGCCAGCCGGAGGCATGCCGTATTCCTGGGCGCGCAGGTAGTCTTCGTCAACGCTCATGGCCTCGTCGTCGCCGGCCGCCTTCGCGCGCGCCTGCTCCTCGAAGCGGGCTCGCTGGTCGAGCGGGTCGGTGAGTTCGGAGAAGGCGTTGGCCAGCTCGCGCCCCGCGATGAAGAGCTCAAAGCGGTCAGTGAGCTTTGGGTCTTCGTCGCTTCGGCGCGAGAGCGGCGAGACCTCGGCGGGATAGCCGTATGCGAAGGTGGGCTTGATCAGCGTGGGTTCGACCAGCTCGTCGAAGAGCTCCATGAAGAGTTTGGCCGCGCTCCAAGCTGGCTCGGTGGCGATATGGTGGACAGCGGCAAGCCTGCGCAGCTCCTCTATCGGCGTGCGCACCGAGACCTCGGCGCCTGCCGCCGCGCTCACCAGCTCGGCGAGCGTCCTGCGCGCGAAAGGCTCGCCCAGATGCAGCTGTGTGCCCTGATAGACGACATCGCCCGTGCCCAGGACCTCGCTCGCAACGCTTTGGACCAGAGCCTCGGTCAGGTCCATCATCGAGTACATGTCACCAAAGGCCTCGTAGACCTCGATGGTCGTAAATTCGGGGTTGTGGCGCGTGTCCATGCCTTCGTTGCGAAAGCAGCGCCCGATCTCATAGACGCGTTCGAAGCCGCCGACCAACAGACGCTTGAGGTGCAACTCGGGTGCGATACGCAGGTACAGATCGATGTCAAGCGTGTTGTGATGGGTGATGAAGGGCTTGGCCACCGCTCCACCGGGCACCGTGTGCAGAATCGGCGTCTCGACTTCCAGAAAGCCGCGCGCGTCCATGAAGCGGCGCATCTGCGCGATGACCCGGAAGCGGATTTCAAAGGCGCGGCGTACCTCCGGATTGGCAATCAGGTCAACATAGCGCTGACGGTAGCGCGCGTCGGTGTCTGTCAGCCCGTGGAACTTCTCGGGGAGCGGACGCAACGACTTTGCCAGCAGCGTCAACTCTGCGGGCATAAGCGACAGCTCGCCGGTCTTCGTACGCAGAACCTCGCCGCGCGCGTAGACCCAGTCGCCCACGTCGAGGTTCTTCGCGAACTCGTAGGCCGCCTCTCCCAGCGTATTCTGGCGCAGAAAGAGTTGTATCTCGCCTTCGCCGTCGCGCAGAACCCAGAACGCGATCTTGCCTTGACGCCGAATCGCTATGACGCGGCCGGCGACGCTGGCGATCTCGCCCGAGGACTCGCCGGACTCCAGAGGGGCGTAGCGTTCCTGCAGCGCGGCGCTACGCGTGTCAGGGCGCAGACCAGTCGCGTAGGCGGAGACGCCTGCAGCCGCAAGCGCGTCCAATTTGGCGCGCCGAACTGCGACGGGATCGTCTTCAACTGTGGCCGGATCGGCGTCCGGACTGGTCTGCGGCTCTGGTTCGTTGGTCATGGGCGTAGCCTCTGTTGTTACTTCAAGGCAAGCGGAGCAATGTTGATGATCTCGAAGGTCTTGGTGCCGCGCGGTGTCTTCACCTCGACGACGTCACCCTTCTTGTGGCCGATCAGCGCCGATCCCACCGGGGACTCGTTACTGATGGCCAGACGGGTGGGGTCTGCCTCGGCCGAGCCCACGATGTGGTAGTCGGTTTCGGCGCCGCGACCTTTGGGTTTGAGCGTCACGGTCGTTCCGACGACGACCTTCGTCGCATGACGCGGCGCCGCGACGACCTCAGCGTGGTCGAGGATCGTCTGGATCTCCATGATGCGGGTCTCCACGAAACCCTGCTCGTTTTTCGCGTCGTCGTATTCGGAATTCTCGCTGAGGTCCCCGAAGCTTTTCGCCTGCTTGATGCGCTCGCTCACTTCAGCGCGCTTCACATTGATGAGATTATCGAGCTCAGCTTCAAGCTTCTTTTTGCCCTCCCGCGTAAGTACGATCTCTTCAGTCATCGTTTTCTCCTTTATCAGCAGCGCGGGTCAGAACGCCGTGCCACAGTCGGGGCAGAACTTCGTCCCGGGCGCCGCAGTCGCGCCGCAGCTCGCGCAGGTCAAAGACGTTGCGGGTTTCCCCAGCGCCGCGCCGCACTCCGTACAGAACTTCGTGTTCGGCGGGCAGATCGTGCCGCAGTTCGCGCAGGTCAAAGGCGCGTCGTCGCTCGTCGTTGCAGGCGCGGGCTCCGCGGGCAGAACGACTTCGCCTGCCACTACCGGTTTCGACGTGTCTTCAGCCTTCAGTTCAGAGTTCATCTCGTCAAGACCGGTACGCACCGACTTCATGGTCTTCCCGAACATCTTGCCCAACTTGGGAAGCTGTTTCGGACCAAAGATCACAAACAGCACAAGAACAACAACGATAATGAAAACCCATTCCGTACCGCCTATTGTCATACCTAACCTCCATGGTCTCGGTGGCCGACGCCCTGGGCGCCGATCCATCTTCCTGGCCTGCCGGACGCTACGAGTAGCCGCCCGGTCGAATACACAGTCTACTACAAACGCCTCCGCCCTGCACAACCTGACGGCTTAACGGCGACAGCAGCGTCCGCGCATCCTCTCCTCGCTCTCTTGCCCTCGTGATGTCCGACCCCTTTGCTAGGATATGAATCACCAGGCGCTTAACGACAGAGGAGCAGGCATGAAACACCCCCCGATAAATGACAGCTTTGTGCAGCAGGCCAGCCACGCCTTTGGCCAGTTGGTCCGCACCGTTACCGACGCGCAGCTGCGTGCCCTCATGCGCGCGGTCTTCTATCGCGCAGGTCGCTACGAGGCCTTCTGCCGCTCTCCGCTGACCGTCGCAGGCTCAGACAGCGCCGCGGGTAGCGCGCTGCGCCACACGATCCGTACCGGTCGTCTGCTGCGCGCCGTGGCGGGGAGCTTTTCTCTGGCGTCGCGTGATCTGATGCTGGCAGCAGCCCTGCTGATGGAGGCGGGCACAACCGAGGCCTTTGCTCAGGGCGGAGCCGTCCGGCTGACTTCGCGGGGTGCGTTGTATCCGGTGGCGGTACTCTCGACCCTGCTGGTCCATGACGCGCGCTGTGGCATCGATCGCACGAAGCGTGAGTCACTGGAGGGACTTATGCTGCAGGCGGCGTGGCTGGCGGGCCAGACGGGCGTGCCGGCGCCGGAAGGCACAGGCGCCGCGGGAATTCTGGAACACGAAGCCCGCGTTGTGGCGCTCTGCATGCAACTTGATCGCTTTGCGGCGCTTTATGAGAGCACGCGAGTCGCCACGCACGGCACAGCTGCGTTAAGATGGTCAGGGCAGATGGTGCCGGCGCCCGTGCGCTGTGAAAACCTGCCAGACGCCCGTTGGACATTGATTGATCAACCTCGAAAGGACCATGATGACGACACGACTGAACCACGGCTTGCCACAGGCTGAGATAGGGATCTTCGGCGGCAGCGGCTTCTACGAGCTGTTAGACGACGCGAAGGAGTACAAAGTGTGGACGCCCTATGGCGAGCCCTCCGATACCGTGGCGATCGGGCAGATCGCGGGACGTAGCGTGGCCTTCATGCCGCGCCACGGCAAGCATCACACGATCGCACCGCACGAGGTTAACTATCGCGCCAATATCTGGGCCTTCTCGGAACTGGGCGTGACGCGGGTCATCGGGCCGTCAGCCTGCGGGAGTCTTTCGCCGGAAGTCGCTCCGGGTGACTTCGTCGTGGTCGACCAGTTCATCGACCGCAGCACCGGGCGCGCCGATACCTTCTTCGAGGGCGGCCAGGTCTACCATGTGTCCTCGGCCGACCCCTACTGCCCGGAATTGCGTCAACGGGCGATCGAGAGCTGTCAGCGGCTGGGTATCACGGTACACGAGACTGGCACGGTCGTCGTCATCCAGGGGCCGCGCTTCTCAACGCGCGCGGAGTCGCAGTGGTTTGCCGCCCAGGGCTGGACGGTCATCAACATGACACAGTATCCTGAGGGCTACCTCGCCCGCGAACTTGAGATGTGCTACGTCAATGTGGCGCTTATCACGGACTACGACGCTGGCGCTGGCGCCGACGACGCCGTCACCAACGTAGACGTCATGAAGATCTTCGCGCAAAACATCGACAAGCTCAAAGCCCTCATCTACGACCTGGTACCCACCATCCCTGCCGAACGCCACTGCCTCTGCAAAGACGCCCTCACTGCGGCCGGCATGTAAAAGGCACTGGGGGCCCGCCAGACCACGTTGCTGCGGAGCGCGCGGGCACTGGCCCTGCGTGTCCCGCAGCACCTTGCCAACAAACGTCGACCGCATTTTTCAGACGGCAACACAAAAGGGACCGGCCCTTTTGTGTTGGCCCTACAGAAACCAGGCGAGGAGCGCCGTCTTGAACAGGGCGAAGAACATCAGCAGTATGAGCGCGATCGCCACCGCGATCAACGCTGGTATCGTTGCGTCGCGAAGACGACCAACCCGACGTTCAAAGCGCTTGAACAATCCAAGCACCACCAGCACTATCACTGCATAGGTCGCCACCAGGCAGACGGTGACAAGAACCGGCACGGTCAGCCCCAGAAACTGCCCGAGCGGATAATCAACGAGACCCGCCAGCGTCAGAACACCCAGATACAGCGCCCAGTCACGCGGACGCGCCAGAATCTTGCCACCAGCACGCGGACTGAGCAGCGTCTCTCCCAGCAGGGCAAGCAAGAGCGGGGCCAGCGCAGCGCCGACCGCCAGGCCCGTGATCAGACGGATCATATCAGTAGTCGGCCGAATCTGTAGATAGCTGGTGAACCCATCATAGGCCATGGCCACCAGTGCTACCACCAGAAACACCCAGTACGACCAATGGAGTTGCGCCGGCAGGGGAATGTCGCCACTACCTACCTGCAGCGTACTCTGACGCAGCGACTGGCGCCGATAGAGCCACCACAACGCCGCCAGGCCAAAGATCGTGGCGACGTAGATTCCTGAGCAGCGCGCGCAGACCGGCTGTTGAAGCCCGCCTGAGATGAAGCTGCGCTGCGGCAGCTGGTGGCAGACACCGGCACCCAGCGCCAGCATCAGGCTCTGCAGCCAGCTCCTGAGCGCGTCTGCGACTGCCATGTCAGATAAGCGTGACCTGCCCCGCGGGGCCGTCAACAAAGTCCCCCACCGTCCGAGCATCGGGAACAGACGCGCGATAGATCTCCGCCGCCGACGGCGTAAGCGCCAGAAGCAGACCGCCGGAGGTCTGCGGATCGCAGATCAGGCGACGTGTGATCTGGCGAGCTGACTCATCGCGACTCGTGGCGTCAAGCATAAATCCCGCCGCCCATTCGATCAGCTCCTCGGTCTTGCCCGGCATGATCGCACGTGCTGCCAGCTCCGCCGCAGCAGGCAGCAGCGCCAGGTCGTCGGTAGCCAGACGCACGGCGCACTCTGAAGCCCGCGCCATCTCGTGGGCGTGTCCCGCCAGCCCGAATCCGCTGACGTCTGTGCAGGCGTGAACAGGATCGGTCGCGGCGCGCAACGCCTGAGCCGCGCCCGCCGCCGCGCGATTGAGACGGGCCATCGACTCGATCGCAGCGCGCGCCTCCGGGGCGCTCTCGTCAAGAATCCCCCGCTTGAGCGCGGTACCAATCAGTCCTGTCCCGAGCGGCTTGGTTAGCACCAGCACATCGCCCGGCAGCGCGCCGGAATTGTAGAGCACCTGGTCGGGTCTGACGCGCCCTGTAACCGACAGACCGAACTTTGGTTCCTCGTCGTCGATGGTATGGCCGCCGACAACCGGGGCGCCCGCCTCGGCACAGACTTCCGCGCCGCCGCGCACGATGTCGGCGACGACGTCAGGCGCAAGCGAACAAGGAAAGGCCAGCAGGTTCATCGCACAGAGCGGCTCGCCGCCCATCGCGTAAATGTCGGAGAGCGCGTTGGCCGCCGCGATGCGGCCGAAGTCGTAGGCGTCGTCGACGATCGGCGTGAAGAAGTCGACGGTCTGCAGGATCGCCAGATCATCAGTCAGGCGCACAACCGCTGCGTCATCGTTGGTCTCAAAGCCGAGCATGATGTGCTCGGCCTGCGCTGGCGCTATCGCCTCAAGCACCCGCTGGAGGTCCGCCGGACCCCATTTCGCCGCTCAACCAGCTTTATGCGACAGCTGCGTCAGGCGCACGCTTTCAGTTTTGTTAGCCATGAATTCGCCTCCCTCCTTTCATTGTCACCGGTATCAGTATACGATGTCACAGCCCCGAGTTGAACCGGACAACAACTCCGTAGAAGGCGTCGACGTCGGCGCCTCGCCTGGAGTGGCAACCATCTGTCAGATATGCTAACATCATAAGTCCGTGTCGGGATGTGGCTCAGTTTGGTAGAGCGTTCGGTTCGGGACCGAGAGGTCGCTGGTTCAAATCCAGTCATCCCGACCAGACTTGATCTTTTTGCGTCTGATCCGCTCAAATCAACCCTCGCGACGCCCAAGACCGCCACGAGTTGTCTTTCGAGGCTTAGGCTTATGCGAAACGATACTTTCGTCTGGCCTCTCCGAGGTTCTTTTCTTTTAACCGATAACGAAAGCATCGTCGGCGTCGAACATGTATTGCACGTAGAGGGGCATGGTTCCCTGGATTCCTACCGCTACCTTGTCGAGCAGGTCGTAGAACTTCAGACAGGTGATACAGGAGCTGATCTTTGTTCCCCGATCTTCAAGCGCCCTGAGCTCGTCAAGGACCGGAGAGCCCTCGCAGGCGAGCTTGACACCGCTATTGAGGAGCGAGATGCCCTCGGGTACCTGTCCGTCCGCCACGATGTTGCCCAGAAACATCTTCATGAGCGTTTTGCCCAGCTCCCAGTCGCCCTGCCCCAGACTCTCGCTGTTGATCATCAGGTATTTCTTCATGTTGACCCTTTCTTTAACATAGGGTCTATCTTATACCACATATAAGCAAAATAGATAGTGTAATAAGGGGACTCCCCTTTGCGTCCGGCGAGACGATCGTCGGGTATCAGGTATCTGCGCCGCAAGATTCGAAGAAGAGTCCCCGCAAACAGATACCTGATGTCTTGATCGTCTCGCCGGACAGCGATCGTCAGGATTGCGGGGCGAAGTTCTCAAGGGCGTCAAAAAGCTCAGCCGGGATATCTACCCCAGGCTTGGGCCTAAAAGCCACGCCTCTGCGGCGAAGCTGATCAAGCGCCGCCGCGCACATGATCGGAGCAGCTGCACGAACCTCCGGCGTCAGCTCCAGCACCCACTCGCGCAGACTTCCTACCTGCATGCCGACGACAACCGTGCGCTCAGGAGCTTTATCGACCAACGCTGCCGTTCGTAGCACGTCGACCAAGGCCTGGTCATGCGCAGTATGCAGTACCGCGTTATCAGCCAATTCTTCAGGCGTCATGATCAGGACAGTTGCAACCGGATGCCCAGTATCTTTGGCTGCGTCAAGCACGATGAGCTCGCGCACGTCAATCAGATCCCCCAGCATCGCAAGCCCCAGGTCACCCTCGTCGACGCAGCGCAACTCCGGCGGAAAGTCGAACCACTCCAGCAGCCGCTCCAGGCAGTACGGCCCGATACCGTCATCTTCCACGGTGGGATTGCCTACCGCCATCAGCATGATGTTGTTACTGTCTGCCATGTTTCTACCAGAGCAGGGGGCCGCCATTTCTGGCGACCCCCCAAACTTCTCACCCATAGAAGGTGAAAATGCCCAGTCAGTCCTTAGGCTTCAGCCGGTGCATGATCGTCATGCAGCGCATCCGGATCCTCCTTATACAGGAAGATCATACGCCAGGCAACGAATCCGTGCATGGTCGCAATGTAGATGTGAATCAGGGAGATGATAATCAGCAGCCACATGAGGCTGTAGTGGATAACGCGCATCGGCATAAGCGAGCCGCCGCCGCCAAACCCGAACAGGTTGGAGACGAGACTGTTGCCAACTGCGAAGATAGCCCACTGATTGGTAACGCCCCACAGGCAGAAGCCCGTATAGCTGATACAGACTATCATGATGGCGATCATGATATAAGCAAGCTTCTGCATGGTCGCATACTTGGCCGAAATCGGGTAATCCTTCTTCAGGAAGAGATACCAACGAAGCATCGGGAAGAACTGATGACGGTTCTCCTTTTGCGGCAGCCAGTTACGGATGTCGCGTTCCTTCTTGCGCGTACCCATCGTCGTTGCATCATCAACAAAGAAGGCCAAAACGATACGGGCGATGCAGTTCAGGAAGATGATAATACCAAAGAAGACATGAACTCCGCGGGCGATACCCATAAATCCCGGAAAAGCAGGAAAGTGGATATAGAGACCCGTCAGAATCAGAATCAACATGGATACTGCATTGATCCAGTGTGTTGCGATAAAGACTGGAGGATGCATTTCTTTTACTGGCTTATGCATGTTTACGCACCCCACTTCCGCGAATAGACGGTTCCAGTCTTGCCGGTCCTGCGTTCAATCACGTGAACGCCGCAACCGATTCAAGGATCGAAACTACGCACGATACGCGCAGCTTCAATAGGACGCTCGACATCGGCGATAGGAGTCCCGATCAGGGCCTGCTCCATCGGACCAGGAATACCCGCCTTATCGCGTGGGCTGATGTCCCAGGTTGAAGGGGTAACGACCTGATAGTTGTCGATACGACCGCCCTTGATGTTGATAAAGTGACCGAGAGCACCGCGCGGGGCCTCCCAGAGACCAGCGCCCGAACCGCTGTTGCCCGAATAGGGCTCAAACAGAGCAGCCTGGCCGGCCTTCTTGGCCTCAGCCAGCTCGCCGCACCACTCAAGCGACCAGTCACTGATGACCACGCACTCAAGGTTACGAGCAGCGACGCGACCAAGCAGTGAAACCAGCTTCGTCGGATCGGTGATACCAAGAGCCTTCAGCGCGCCGTCAACCGTAGCGGCAACCGCGGCGTGGCTCTCGTTGTCCGGTGACAGATAGGCGACCAGCATACGCGCCAGCGGGCCGACTTCCATCGGCTTGTCGTCATAACGCGGCGCCTTGCCCCATGAGTACTGACCATCAAGACTGTAGCTTGACTCAGACCACTTGTCGATGGCCTTCGTCTCGCCCTTCTGCGGTTTCAGGCCGGAAGGCGAGGTATACCAGCTGTGCTCGACATACTCCACGACCTTCTCGACGTCAGCCTTCTCGACGGTAAGACCATTGGCGGTCTGAATCACGCCAGCCGGCAGATAACGCGTATCCAGGGTCGCGTTCTTGCGATCGAACACACCCCAGGCCAGGAAGTTGCCGCAGCCTCCGCCGTACTCAAGCGCGCCCACATAAAATGGTGCGATCGCCAGCGTGTCGGGGATCATGGTGCCCTTAACCCAAGCATTGAGCTTCTTGAAGCGGTAGAGCAGCTCGGCCACGCGATCGTCATTGGGACTAAACGCAGTACCGCCGGCAACCGAAGTCATCGGATGCGGGAACTTACCGCCGATAAGCGCGATGATCTGCGCCGCTTCAGCCTGCATCTCGATAGCCTCGAGATAGTGAGCAACAGCGATCAGGTGCAGCTCGGCCGGCATGTCGGTCGCATAGAGCTCGTCGGCCTTCTGGGGATCGGTCAGCGGATTGATGCCCCACCAGCCGTTGGTAAAGATCGAGAGATCTCCGCCTTCGACCAGTTTGGCCAGACGATCCTTGACCGCCTGAAAGTCAGCGGTGCTCGTGTGGGCCTGCTCAGCCAGAGCATAGGTGTTTGCGACATCAGCCGCAAGGGCCTTGGCCGGATTGACATAGTCAAGCGCAGCCAGGGTGTAGAACCACAGGATGTGGCTGTGGATAAACTCCGCCGCCTCCAGCAGGTTGCGGATCAGGCGGGCGCCGTTAGGAACCTTTACCCCAAGCGCTTTTTCAACGCTCATGCTGGAAGCGTGACCATGAGAGGTCGGGCATACGCCGCAGATACGCATCGTGATGTAGTGCGCATCCTCAGGAGCACGCCCCTGCAGAACAGTTTCCATACCGCGGTAGTTTGTAGCGGAAACCCAGGCGTCTTTAATGACGCCGTTTTCCGCCGCGGCTTCGATACGAAGGTGACCCTCAATACGGGTTACCGGATCGATAACAACATTACTCGGCATCTGCGCTCCCTCCCTTCTTCTTCAGCTTACGGGCATCGTAAGACTTCATCTCCTCATTCTTAAGCGTGGAGTTCTTGCCAATACGATGCGTTGCCTTACTTGCGAGTGCGTGGGCGCCGATACCAACAACAACCACGCCACCGGCTATCGCGCCGGCCTTGGCGAGGCCTATGCCACCCGGGCCGCCAAGCGTACCCGCGCCGATACGACGCATACGCTGACGGAAGGGCGTGTTGTTGTCGACCCAGTTGAAGTTCCCGCAACCGATGCAGGGACCACCGGACGCAACACACCATGAGATGTTGTTGTTCCAGCGCAACTTGCTGCAATGACGATAAGTCTGGGGTCCCTTGCAACCCATCGCATACAGACAATAGTTGTCAGCTTCTTCCTGGCCGCCAAACTGGTAGACGAACTCGCCGTTCTCGAAGTGACCGCGACGCTCGCAGTTATCGTGGATGGTTGAACCATACAGATACTTCGGACGATTCTGACGGTCCAGCCCCTTGACTACCGCGTTCACATCGCCGGTCATAAGTGCCTGCACAACAACCGCTATGATCTCAAGCGGGTTGACGGGACAACCGGGCAGATTGACGACTGGAGTCGTAACGCCCTTACCTTCAAGGTAGGCCTTGACACCTGTCGCCTCGGCAGGATTCGGATACGCGCGTACCCAGCCGCCGTCGACCGCGCAGGAACCGACCGCAACGATTGCCGCAGCGTTCTTTCCGCGCTCTAACAGGATGTCCAGAAAGGGCTTTTCGGCGATACGTAACACGTTGCCGTCCAGCATCTGTGTGACCGCACCTTCGCAGATCAGGATATATTTACCTTTATTTGCTAGTGCGTACTCGTCACCTGCCGCTTCGGCATACTCGCCTGAGGCCATCTGCACTGTCTCAATCTGAGGCAGGGACAAGATGTCCAGTACAATGTCGGCAACGTTAGGTTGCGTTGCCTGTGCGATGGATTCCGTGCAGCCCGTACAGGCGGCGCCGTTAATCCAGAGCGCGGGATACAGACCGGAACCCGCCGCGTCTCCAACCGCGGCAGCGATCTGCGGGACCGCCGTCTGTGAAAGCCCCATGACCGCGGCCAACGTGCCGCAGAACTTCAAGAAGTCACGACGCGTGATACCGTGGGCAGCGAGGCGTTCATAGAGATCAGTCGCTACTGCCATGCCATACACCTCCTTGTGTATATCAACCAAGACATAGCTTCCCACGTACTGAGTCTTACAGACCCCTGAGACACAGTTCCGCCTTCCGCTATGCCATTTCAGTAACCATTGTGAGACATATCGCCTGATTTGTATAATCAATTTCATTTATAGTTTTAAGCAGTATATCTAATATATGGAAATACCCGCAATAATCCTACAATAATTTAGCTTCAATGAGATTAATATGCAAAAATGTTAAAAACATGCCCCAAGATATTAAACTGAAAAAAATTGACGCGAGCGGCTTTTGCGGACCTGCAAACGGTGTATGGAGCATTCGCCGTCATCAGAATAAATGCGGTAGTTTTAGAGGCATATAACCGATTTTTGGAGCAAACCGGGCCGCCGCTCCCGCGGCGAGCGGGCCCTTGGCGCGGCGGCGCGTGCTATAGTAGGCAGTAGTTATTCAACTTCGTCCTCAAGGGCCTGGCCGAACCCGGAGATCGACTATGCGGTTGAGTCGTTAAGCAAGGTGCTCGCTACCCGGTAAACGCGCCATCTGAAAGGAAACTGTTATGCCAAAACCAGAACCTTCAATGGATCAGTGGCTTAAGGAGGCCAAGGCAGATCCGCGGACAACAGCATGCGGGATGCTGCTCGTCCATAACGGAATCGTACGCATCACTCCTAAAAAGCAGGTACGCGAGGGAGTCAAGGGTTTAGGCGAGGTCTGCGAGATCGAGTTCTCATACGACGACGCCGGCGTCGCCGCGGCCGAGGCCGAAGCGCTCGCTTGGCCGGGCGTCTCCTACGTGCGGACCTGGCTCAACGAGGGCGTACTTCAGGTGGGCGACTCGATCATGTATGTGATGATCGGCGCCGACATCCGTCCCAACTGCATTGAGGCCCTGCAAAAGCTCGTCGGCAAGATCAAGACCGAGCTGGTCTCAGAGGTCGAGCACTACCGCTGATAAGCATGAAACGCCAGGGCGCGTCCTAATGGCCGCCGCCATGCAGCATCAGAACAGCGTGCTCGAACTGGTCGGCCGTAAAGCCCCAGGTCTCGCGTACGGCTTTCTCTGATCCGGGGAAGTTGATGACGACCGACTGGCCGCGCAGTCCCGCCACCGCGCGCGAGAGCATGGCGCGCCCCGTCACCTCAAGCGAGCGAGCGCGGATGGCCTCGGCGATGCCGGGCGCCGCACGGTCGCAGACGGCAAGCGTCGCCTCCGGAGTAACGTCGCGCGGCGAAAATCCCGTCCCCCCACAGGTCAGAACGATGTCTGCCGCCAGCTCGTCGCAGGCGCTGCGCAGCGCGCTCTCGATCAGGGGACGCTCGTCAGGCACGATCGTGTGGGCGGCGACCTCCCAGCCCCGCTCTCCCGCCAGCGCTTTCAGCGCTGCGCCTGCCGTGTCCCCGTCGTAGTCGCGTGTGTCCGAGGCCGTGATGATCGCCAGTCGCAAGCTCATAAGACTCCCTTTCTGCCCTCAACATCCGGATCTGTCGCATCCGGTATCTATCATACGCCGCCCGATTCGCGCGCTGGGAGACTTTCGCGGGAAATCCGGCCTGCGACCTGTTATACTGGGTCATCGGAAAGCATCTGCGCCAGCAAAGGAGGCTGTATCGACTACGTTCAGGCCGGATATTCTCTAAAATCCGAAGCTCCTAAAGCCGGGGATCGTCCCTGACCACGGAGGCGGATCGTCAGGGTGCAGCGGGAAACTACTGCATCTCTCGTATTCAGAAAAGGAGAAACGTGACTGTTCCAAAAGACGGAGGACTGCCGGTCGCCGTCGCCCTCTTCATCAGTGTGGCCCTTGTGCTGGTCGGCTGCGGCCCGCACAAAGCCGCTTCTTCAGGTGGCCCTGCCACTTCCCCGGTTAAGACCGTCAATATGACGCTTGCTTCGACTACCTCAACCCAGGACACCGGGCTCTTCGACGTGCTGATCCCGGCCTTCGAGAAGGATAACCCCGAAATCTTGGTCAAGGTCGTCGCTGTCGGATCCGGCGAGGCGATCCAGATGGGCAAGGACGGCAACGCCGACGCCCTGCTGGTCCACTCCCCCGCCGACGAAGCGACCTTCATGAGCGGCGGCTTTGGGCTGACGCGCAAGGCGCTCATGTACAACGACTTCGTGGTCATCGGGCCGGCGAACGACCCGGCCGGTATCAGGGGCACCTCCAGCGCCGCTGACGCGTTTGCAAAGATCGCCGCCGCGAAGGCGCCCTTCGTCAGCCGCGGCGATAAGTCGGGCACCAACAGTAAGGAACTCAAAATCTGGCAGGCCGCAGGCCTCAGCCCTAACCCGGCCAAGGACGCCTGGTACAAGGTGACCGGCCAGGGCATGGGCGACAGCATCAAGGTCGCCGACGAGAGCTTGGCCTACACGCTCTCCGACCGCGGCACCTACCTGAAGATGCAGAAGAGCGGCGCCACGCAGGCGGCCGTCCTCGCCCAGGGCGGCACTGATCTGCTCAACCACTATCATGTGATCGTCGTTAAGGACGCCAAACAACTTGACGCTGCCAAGATCTTCTCGCGCTGGATCGTCGGACCCAAAGGCCAGGCGGTCATCAAAGACTTCGGCGTAAGCAACTTCGGCAAGCCGCTCTTCAACCTTGAGAAGACCGTCGGGCAAGAGGAAGATACGTAGGAGCTGGCCCGTGGACCTCAGAGGTTTCGAGCTTTTCACGAATGCCTTCCGCAATGGCTTTCACACCCTGTTTGTGTCGGGTGCTGCGCCGGTCGGCTCCGGCGGCATCGACCTGCTCAACATCATCTTCACTTCGCTGCGCGTGTCGCTTCTGGCCACCGTGATTGCGCTGCTGCTCGGCATACCTGCCGGCTACTACCTGGGGACCAGGCGCTCGGTCGGACGCCTGGTCGCGCTGGTCATCGCCAACGCCGGCATGGGCCTGCCGCCGACGGTGGCAGGCCTGTTCGTGGCGATGCTGCTGTCACGCCACGGCGTCTTTGGGAACTTAAGCCTGCTCTACACCAAGACCGCCGTCGTCATCGTGCAGACCATCATCGCCACCCCGGTGGTCGCGGCGCTCGTCGCCTCAGGCGTGGCCGCCGTGCCGGCGCAGCTGCGCCTGCAGGTACGCTCGCTTGGCGCCTCGCGCCTGCAGGAGGTTCTGGCGACGCTGCGGGAGGCGCGGCTCACGATGTTTGCCGCCGTGGCCGCCGGCTTCGGCGCGATCATCTCGGAAGTCGGCGCGGTCACCATGGTCGGCGGCAATCTGGCGGGCGATACGCGCGTCATGACCACAGCCATCATCCAGTTCACGCGCATGGGCGACTACGGACCGGCAGTCGTGCTGGCCGTCATCCTGCTGGCCATCGTAGTGCTCGTCAACGTCTTCATCACCATCGAGCAGATCCGCGACGAACGCTACCTGAAAGCCGCAAGTCGCGCACGCAAGGGCCGCCGGACGCGGACGGTGAGCAGATGAGCGCCGCGCCAAAACCCGCGCGGATCCGCGTCGAAGGTCTGCGCGTGAGCTATCCGCAGTTCACGCTGGACATCGACGCCTTCGAGCTGCCCCGCGGCTCGATCACGGCCCTGCTGGGACCTTCGGGCTGCGGCAAGTCCACGCTGCTCGGCGTCATCGGCGGCTTCGAGGAGGCCGACGCGGGGCAGCTCTTCCTCGACGATGGTCCGATCACGGCCGCGCTGGTACGCCGCCACATCGCGGCGGTCTTTCAGACCCCCTACCTGATGAAGGGCAGCGTCGGCTACAACGTGGGCTACGGCCTGCGCCTGCGCCGCGTCCCGCGCCACGAGCAACGCCGTCGGATCGCCGCCGTCCTTGCGCTCGTGGGTCTGTCCGGTTTCGAGAGCCGCTCCATCCTCGGACTGTCCGGCGGCGAGGCCCAGCGCGTGGCGCTCGCCCGCGGACTCGTGCTTGAGCCAGACGTGCTGCTGCTGGACGAGCCGCTCTCCTCGCTTGACGAGAACCTGCGCGCCGAACTCGCCGCTGAGTTTGAGAAGATCCTGCACGCCCGTGGCGTCACCGCGCTCTACGTCACCCACAGCAAGGAGGAGAGCTTTATCGTCGCCGACCGCATCGTGCTGTTGCGTGACGGACACATCGAGGCCCAGGGAGCCCCGAAGGAGCTGCTTGCGCAGCGCCAGTCTGACTGGACGCGTCAGTTCCTCAAAATCGACCCCTGGTGGCTTAAGATCTGACGCGCGACGCAGGTTGACTGAATTACTCAATTCTAAAGGCTTAACGCCGTCCGCACGACGAAATCAACCAGAATCTCCGGCTGGCGCAGCCCGTCAATAAGCGGCAGCGCCGTATAGGGCTCTGCATCGATGACACTTCCCGGGACGGCCCCGTCTGCCAGGCGCCCCGCCACGGCAACTACCCGGCCGTTATCCTTAGCGGCGATCTCTTCGAGGCACGTCGCGGTCACGATCGCCGGAATGCGCGGGTCGCGCAGGCCCTCAAGCACCACAAAGTCCTGATCGTAGTGCGCCAGCAGCTCGTCGATCGGAAGCGGACGATTAAACAGAATGTCGGTCTCGCGATCGCCCAGCGCGGTGACCGGCGCCGCACCCGCCTGACGATGACGATCGGTGTTCGTGCCGAGCGTATCAAGCGCAAAGTCCTCCGCGTGGATCCGCTTGACAGAGCCCACCGTATAGCCGCGCCCGCACAGCCCCGCGATAATGAGCTCTGCCAGTGTCGTCTTCCCACTGCCGGAAAAACCGATCAACGTGATGACTTTCATACGCGCTCCTCCATGACACGTTCCGGATGAGCATAGAGCACCACTTTGCCACCGCGGATGTAGCCGGCCAGGGTGATGCCAAGTTCTTCGGCGATGCCAGCTGCCAGATCGGTGGCAGCTGAACGTGAGCCGACCACGCAGACGCGATGCTTTGCCGCCTTTACGATCATCTCGTAAGAGATGCGTCCGCTTTCCTCGGCGAACCTACGCGCTGCCGTCAGATCAGCCTGGCTGATGCTGGTAGACGCCACTTTTACCTCCCGCTTTATACTCCAGATAGATCTCGCTGATCTCCATGCCCTTATCGAGCGCCTTGCACATGTCATAGACCGCCAGCGCCGCGACCGCAACCGCCGTGAGCGCTTCCATCTCCGCGCCGGTCTTGGCTTCGACCTTGATGGTCGAGCGGATCTCGACGCCGGTCTGCTTGCCCTCGCGTATGGGCGCCAGTTCGACGGCAACCGCATCCAGCGGCAACGGATGGCAGAGCGGGATGAGTTCGGAGTTCTTCTTGGCCGCCATGATGCCGGCGATGCGCGCGGTAGCAAGCACGTCGCCCTTGGGCACCGTGCCCTGCGTGATCGCGTCAAGAGTCGCAGCCCGCATCGCCACGAAGCCGTGCGCAACCGCCGTGCGCTGCGTGACCGCCTTAGGCCCGACGTCGACCATGCGCGCCGCTCCCGCAGCGTCCAGGTGCGAGAGCCCCTCAGGATTTGTTGAGTCGAAGGTATCGCTCATCATCAGCCTCCTATCTGTGACATGGCGCGTCGCGTCCCGCGGACGTAGCCGTGCTCCCTGGGTTTATTCGCAAGCGCTTGTTTGATCACGGCGTCGACGGCGCGCGGATCAGCACTGCGCAGCGCAGCACGCGCATCAAACTCGTCATCAGAAAACAGACAGGGACGCAGCTTGCCCTCCGCAGTCAGGCGCAGGCGATTGCAGCGCCCGCAGAAGTGGTTTGAAAGCGGCGAGATCACGCCGATGGTACCTTTGGCGCCAACAAAGCGCCAGTAGCGGGCGGGCCCGCCGCCGACCGGCGCGAAACCGTCCCCGTCGCCCAGCTCGGTCAGAGGCCCCAGGCCCGCTCGCTCGCCCGCTGCTGATATGCGCTCTACGACCTCGGCCGAGGGGATGACCTCGTCATCTCGCCAGCCGCGGTTCTCATAGCCCGAGCTTATACCGACGGGCATGTATTCGATGAAGCGGAGGTGCAGGGGACGCTCGATGCTTAAGCGCGCAAACTCGAAGAGATCCTGATGGTAGGAACGCATCACGACCATGTTGATCTTGACCGGATCGAAGTGATGCGCGAGCGCGCTGTCGATGGCCGCGAACACATCGTCGAGCTTTCCCCGGCGCGTGAGCTGATGGTAGGCGCCGGCGTCAAGCGTGTCGAGCGAGATGTTGACCCGATCCAGCCCCGCTTCCTTAAGTGCTGCCGCGTACTTCGGCAACAGGATCCCGTTGGTCGTCAGTGAGATGTCCTCGACTTCGGTAATACTCCTGAGTCCGGCTATGAGGTCTGACAGACCGAGGCGCACGAGCGGCTCGCCACCGGTCAGCCGGATGCGCCGGATGCCGAAGCCCGTCGCGTGGCGCACGAAGCGCAGGATCTCGTCGTAGCTGAGTATCTCGCCGTGTCCGAGCTTATACGCAACGCCGTCTTCGCCCATGCAGTAGACGCAGCGCAGATTGCAGCGGTCAGTAACCGAGATGCGCAGATAGTCGATGCTGCGCCCAAACGTGTCTTTCGTCATGCGTCTAAAAGCAGCCCAGACCGCAGCCGAAGACCTTGAAATTCGCTTTGTTGCAGGCTGCGCCGACAACAAGCTTCGGTACGTCGAATTCCTCAGCGATCTTGCGCGCGGTCTCGCAGGAGATCTTGCCCTCGCGCGCCTGGGAGGCAACAGCCGCCTCGATCTCAGGGCGTATCTGATCATAGAATTTCTGATCGATCGTTACTTGTCCGCTCATAGTTCTATCCCTTCTTCAATGTCAAGTCTGATGCAGTCGATCTCAGCGCCCGCAGGCATCGGCGCGACGCCCTCCGGCAAAACCATCAAACAATTACTCAGATGCGCCGAGGTCAAAAGCGCGCTCGACTGGTTACCACAGAGTTCGGCGACGACGGCGCCGTCCGATTTCCGCCTGACCCGTCCGCGCATGAAGTAGCGCCGCGCCTGCCGCTTACTGATCTCGGCTGTCAGACGCGCGCGCATCACCGGACGATCGAAGCGCGTCTCGCCCCACATCTTGCGGATGGCGGGGCGCACAAAGGTCTCAAAACCTACGTAGGTCGAGGTTGGATTACCCGGCAGCCCGAAAAACGGCACCTTGCCGATCAAGCCCATGGTCTGCGGATTGCCAGGGCGCATGTTCACCTTGCAGAAGTAGAGCGTGCCGACCGCCTCAAGCGCCGGTTTAACGTAGTCGAAGTCGCCCACCGAGACACCGCCGCTCGTAACGATGAGATCGCAGCTGGCCGCCGCCCGCTCCAGAGTCGCCTTCGTTTCCTCAAAGCTGTCGACCACATTCGGAAAGGCCACCGGAATCCCGCCGGCCTCGATGATCTGGGCCGAAAGCGAGTAGTTGTTCGAGTTGCGGATCTTGCCCGGCCCGGGAAGCTCATCGATGTCGACCAGCTCGGATCCCGTCGAAAGCAGCGCGACGCGCGGGCGACGGTAGACCGCGACGCGACCGTGCCCCGTCGAAGCCAGCAGCCCGATAGCCGCCGGGTCAAGGCGCTCTCCGGCGCGCAGCACAGCGTCACCGCGCCGGACCTCTTCGCCTTGGTAGCGAACGTTCTCTCCGGGTTTCGGTGCGCGGACAAAACGGATGGTCGACCCCAGCGTGCCGTCGCCTGCGACCACCGAAGTCTCTTCCACCTTGACCACCGCATCCGCGCCGGGTGGCAGGGGCGCGCCCGTCATGATGCGCGCCACGACACCGGGGCGCACTTCGGTCTCGCAGCAGTCGCCGGCCGCGATGTGCGCAACAACTTCCCGGTCGATCGGAGCATCCGTGTCTGCGCCGGCCAGGTCGGCGGCGATCACCGCAAAGCCGTCCATCGCCGAGTTGTCGAAGGGCGCCACATCGATATCGCTGACGGCGTCGGAGGCAAGCACCCGTCCACAGGCCTCAAGCAACGCCACCTCCTCGCTCTCGAGACGCTCGATGAGTTCAAGCCACTGGGCTTTCGCCTGTTCTACGGATAAGACATCCGGCATGTCCGGCCCTTCTTTCTTGGTTAGTCGTCCGCCTCGCCCGCAGACGATTCTTCGTCGTCAGAGGCGCTGTTCAGACCGGCAGGGGCCGGCCTCAGGATCTGTTCATTATGGCGCTGCACCGCGCCTTCCAGACCAGCCATCGCGATGGACTCAATCATCAGCAAGTGCGTGCCGCCCATCTCGGCCCCATCAAGACCGTAGACGACGGCATCCAGACGAGCCGTGGCGGAGCCGTGCGGGAATCGAACCCACCCGAGGAGCTCTTCACCCCTCACAACGGTTTTGAAGACCGCACCGCCCACCAGGACGGCTCCGGCTCCGTGTCAGCGCTCTTAATTGTAGCAGGAATGCAACAAGAAGTCGGAGCTACTGTCACATTCACTTCAACCGGCGCAGGTCGCCGTCGCGCAGGGTAAGTCCCTGGGAGTCGAAGTATTCCAGCAAGGGGATCGCATACTTGCGACTGACGTCGAGAACGTCGCGCAGCTGCGCCGCCGTAAGCCCTTCGGGGGCTGCCTGAAGCGCGGCGGTCAAGCGGACGCGCGCCCTGTCCAGCGCCGCGGGCGTGAAGTGGAGGTCTCCGCTGAGGCGCACAAGCGCCTGCTCGCGCACCAGAATGCCCAGCACCTGCGCGAGCAGCCTGCGGTCGACGGCCAGAGCAGCCTGCAGGTCTGTCGCGCTCTCCGGCGTAAGATTCTGGCCCTCCAGGCGCGCAAGCAGCCGTTGTCGCAACTCATCAAGCTGGACCTGAACGCTGGCGGCCGCCTCCGTGTGCGCGATCTTACCGCCGTCAAGCGCCACGCGATTTGCCTCCGCCAGACAGCGCACTGCTGCCTCGAAGATCTCCGGATCGCTCCGGTAGCGCACGGGGAGCCGGTCTCGCAGCGCGCTCACCGGCAGACCGATTTGCTGTGGATTGGCTTCATGCCAGCTCAGCAGAGCCTGCTCGATGGCTCTCAGCAGGCGCTCCATCTGATCTGTGGGCAGATAGGCTGTCGTCTCTCCGACTTTGAGACGCGCAACTTCACCGGCCTCTGTCTGATTCAGAAGCGCAGCCACTTCTGAGCGCTCAAGCCCCAGATTGATCGCAAGGCGAGCTGCTGTTAGCGGCGTCGCGGCGCGCCCCAACGCGAGCCGAACAGCCTGCTCGTGGTCACCGTCATAGAGCGCCTGCAGCAGTGCCTGCTCGCCGGCACTCAAGCGCGTGCGCAGGCGCGGCGCGGTGTCCAGCACGACTCCCCCGCCGATGCTGTAGAGCGGGTCGCCCGCCCGGATGATGAAGTGATCGCCGCTGAGCACCGGCAAAGGCTCAAGCAAACGCAGCTGGATGAATCCGGACTGACCGCAGGCGAGCTCCGGCCGCCGGCCCTCGCTTTCTTGCTCAAGGATCAGCAGGCGGGCCAGAGTTTCGCTCGTCGCGTGATGCAGGTGCACCGTTGTCCCGGACTTGAGCAGACGCGGACGCGCGGGGTCGCCACCGTAGCTGAACTGCGCGTTGAAGCGCCTGATCGGATAAAGCGCGCCGGGTGTGGCGATGATCATGCCGCGCGCAATCTCGTCTTTTGCCGCACCGACCAGGTTCAACGCGACACGCTGCCCCGCGCCGGCCGTCTCGACCGCCTGCCCGTGTTCCTGGATCTGGCGTACCCGCAGGTCCGTGCCCCGCGGCACCAGCTCCAGCTTGTCACCTGCGGCGATGCGGCCCGTCCAGAGCGTGCCAGTGACCACCGTGCCAGCGCCGCCGATCGTAAAGACCCGGTCGATAGGCAGGCGGACGGCGGCGGCGCTCGCGCGCTGTTTCAGGCTGTGAGCGCTCCGCGCGATCGCCGCCCGCAGGTCGTCAAGGCCGGCGCCCGTTACACCGGAGACCTCGATGATCTCGGCGCCAGCGTAGGGGGTCTGTTCCAACAGCGCTGCGACATCGGCGCGCGCCAGCTCTGTCAGCTCCGGACCGGCCAGATCGATCTTGCTGAGCGCAACCACCAGACGGCGCACACCCAGCAGTTGCAGGATGGCCAGATGCTCGCGCGTCTGCACCATCACGCCGTCGTCGGCGGCCACCACCAGAAGCGCGATGTCGACGCCCGTCGCACCAGCCACCATGTGGCGAATGAACTTCTCATGACCCGGCACATCGACGACGCCCAGGCGGATCTCTCCGGGAAGCTCAAGTTCCGCGAAGCCCAGCTCGATCGTAATGCCGCGCTCCTTCTCTTCCTTGAGGCGATCCGGATCGGTGCCCGTCAACGCGCGGATAAGCGTTGATTTGCCATGGTCGATGTGCCCGGCAGTCCCGAGCACGCCCGCGTAGCGTCCCGTCATCCGGCCAGTTCCCTGAACAGCGCGCCCAGCTCGCGGACCAGCAGGTCGCGGTCAGCGGCCGAAAGCGTGCGCAGGTCGAAGATCACCTGACTATCGTGCACTCGCGCCACGACCGGCGTCGGCAGCGCGCGAAGCCGCTGTTCAAGTTCGGCGTCGGAGCAACCCTCAAGCGACAGGGCCACCACGGCAGTCGGGATCTCCGTGCCTGGAAGCGATCCGCCGCCGGCCAGACTCACGTCACCTGCGACCTCAAGCTTCAGGGCCTGCCCCAGTCCGGACTCCTCCGCCGCGCCACGCAGGGCCGCGGCCAGCGCCTCGGCGGACGCGCGACACTGCTGTGGGGTCATTGTCAGCATCCGCAAGGTCGGAATCGTCTGCACCGCACGAGCGGGATCGCGGTAGAGGCGCAAGGTCGCTTCAAGTCCCGCCAAAGTCATCTTGTCGAGACGCAGCGCTCGCATCATCGGATGCAGGCGCAGCCGCTCAAGCGTCGCGCGCCGGCCGCAGATGATACCCGCCTGCGGCCCGCCGAGCAACTTGTCGCCCGAAAAGGTCACCACGTCGGCGCCGGCTGCCAGACTGGCCTGAACCGTCGGCTCTGCCGGCAGCCCCCAGGCGGACAAGTCAAGCAGCACGCCGCTACCCAGATCTTCGACGACCGGAATGTCATGTTCGGCCCCCAGCGCGACCAGATCGGCCAGCGGGACCTCCTCGGTAAAGCCGATCAACTGATAGTTTGAAGTGTGCGCCCTGAAGAGCAGCCCCGTACGATCGCCGATGGCGCGCGCGTAGTCATGCAGATGGGTCTTGTTCGTCGTGCCGACCTCGACCATGATCGTCCCGGAGGCCGCCATGACGTCGGGAATACGAAAGCTTCCTCCGATCTCGACCAGCTGCCCGCGCGAGACGATCGTCTTCCTGCCAGCCGCCAGGGCCGCCAGCGTCAGCAGCACGGCCGCCGCGTTGTTGTTGACTGCCAGCGCGGCCTCGGCCCCCGTCAGCTCGCAGATGAGCGCTTCGATATGCTCAGAGCGATGTCCCCGCTCCCCCGTCACGCAGTCGTATTCCAGATTGGAATAACCCTTACTGATGGCGTTGACCGCCTCAAGCGCTTCTTCCGCAAGTACCGAACGCCCCAGATTAGTGTGGATGACGATGCCCGTCGCGTTGATCACGGGCTTAAGCGAAGGCCGCTGAGCAGTCTCGACAGCGCCGGCAACCCGCGCCAGCACTTCGGCCAGCGTGACCGAAGTAGTGCGCGTGCCCCCGGCGATCTCCGCGCGCAAAGCCGCGAGCTGCTCGCGGGCGCAGCGCAGCACCAGTTCGCGCGCCATCCCTTCGCCCTCCACCGCGTCAGCGATTTCCGGGGCGTTCAGGATGTCGTCTATGTTAGGGAGCGAGCGGTAGAGCGCGCTCGTATCAATGCGGGGATCACTCACAACGGTACCCTTCCTTCTGAACAGGACTTTTCTAGCTGCGATCTTGTCGCAGCCTCCTATTACTATAGCGCACCACCCCCTCCAGCCGCCCGTCCTATCGGAAATGCAGTACAATACCTTTGATAACAAATACTTATAGTAGAGGCGGCGCCCCCATGAACAATAACCTGTTGAAGACCTACCTGGCTGTCCTGGACTGCGGATCGTTCTCAGCAGCGGCCACATCCCTTGGCATCAGCCAGCCTGCGGTCACGATGCAGATCCATAACCTGGAAGAAGAGCTGGGCTACCACCTGCTGGATCGGCGGTATCGTCGCATCACGCTGACGGAGGCTGGCCAGCTTCTGAAGAGCTACGCGGAACACGCCCTGAGTAAAGAGCAGAGCATCCTCACCGAGCTGGCGGCGCTCTCCGGCGAAGTGAGCGGAAACCTGACCATCGCGTGCTCGACCACGCCGGGTAACTACCTTATCCCCGGACTTCTGGGCGGATTTCTGCGGCAGTTTCCTCAGGTCAGACCTCAACTGGTCGTTTCCAGCTCTCAGGAAGTGGCGCGTGCGGTCGACGCCTGCGAAGCGGATCTGGGCGTCATGGGCGCAAAAATCAAGGGCTATCGTATCGACTACAAGACCTGCGGCCATGACGAGCTGGTGCCGATTGCGCCGCCGACTTCGCGTACAGAGGCCCTTGCCAGCCTGTCGCTCTCTGACCTGCGCGCCTATCCCTGGATCCAGCGCAACACCAAATCCGGCACCCAGATGGTCATCAACGAGATCCTGGCTGCCCAGAAACTATCCCCCGACAGCCTGAATTGTCTTATCGAGCTTGATAATCCCGAAGCCATCATCGGTGCGGTCGAGGGCGGCTTAGGCGTCGCGATCGTGAGTCGATCGGCTGCGGAGAGGGCCCTCTGGCTTGGAACCATCGTGGAGCTCCCTGTTCAGTCGCGCCCCTGGAAGCGCCGCTTCTACCTGGCGCGCCCCCGCATGGCGCCCACGCGAGCAGCCGACGCCTTTGCGGAATACCTCGAACAACACCTGGAGTAAAACGAAACGCGTTTTAGAGCTGGAAGTGGATGTTGCTCTTCTCGTGGCAGGATTCGCAGCTTGCCTTGGTGTGGCAGGTGTAGCAGGTGTTGACCGTGGCAATCGGAGCGATCGGCCAAGCGAAATCCGCACTCCTTGCAGGACCGGTGCTCTTGCCAGCCGCGAGGTTATCGAGGTCTCTCTGGACGCTCGCGGGTGTCGGAGTCTTCTGGCCCGTCTCTTTCTCAGCTTCCTCTACCTTCTTCTCCTCGCTGACATAGAGTCGTCCGTGACGATGCAGGAAGTCAGACGCGCTGTGGTTGGCCGGAACCAGATTGGTCGCTTCGACGTGACAGAACGTGCACTTACCTGAGGCGACCGCGCCAGCCTCCAGGCTATGACAACGGAAACAGCCGTTCATCGACATGAAATCAGTATGGGGGTAGGCCTTCTCGCCCGTCTTGGGTTGGAAGCCCTTGAGCACAAGTCCGTTCTCATTATGCCCCGCGCGGTTATGGCAGAAGGTGCAACGGATCTTCAGATCCGAGTGCGTCTGATGCGTGAAGATGATGCCGCTGCTGCTGGTCACTTTGCGGGTCTTCATGTCGTGACACTGCGTGCACTGCGTATCGGGAAACTCAATACTGGAAAGGGCAACCTTGCTCTCGGGATTGAGCGGCACCTCGAAGGTGTTGGCGATGGTTATCGGCAGCTCGCCCACACCGGCCTCGACCTTATGGATCATGAATACAATCGGATTTGCCCCCGCCGGCATATGACAGCTCAGGCAGGACACCTGATTGTGGGAACCCTGCCGGTACGCAGCCACCGCGTCGTCTTGCACCTTATGACAGCCCTCCGCGCAGAACCAAAAGCTTGAAGTAGCCGCTATGGCCACCATAACAAAGGCGATGAACAAGATCAGGACAACACCAGCCCAGATGATCGCACGTGGACGCGACACAGGATTACGAAACGCCTCAATCAGATGCAATGCCATGGGGACATACCCTTCTTCTTGGACCAGACGTCAAGGAGGACGCCTGCACAGATTTTCCACATTCGATTTTAGCTGAGTCTTCCGACTATAGCAAGCGGTCCGCAGCTAACGAGGACGGCAGGCGCCCGCGAAATTGCCCTGAAGCGGAGCGATCTTGACCACATCGCCCGTCTGCGGCGCATGGATCATCATACCGTCCCCGATGTAGAGCCCCACGTGATGGATCGGCGACCCGAAGAACACCAGATCCCCTGGCTCAAGATCCGAGCGGCTGACCCGCGCCCCACAGTTGATCTGCGCCCGCGAGCTGTGCGGAAGCGAGATCCCTACCTGGCGATACACAAACATCGTGAAGCCCGAGCAGTCAAACGAGTTAGGCCCTGAGGCCGCCCAGACATAGGGCGCACCCAGGTACTGCCGGGCGATAGCCACCACGTCGCCGTTGGGCTGATAGCTGGGGGCGGGATAACTACCCCCGCTGGGGCCGATGCCGCGCCTGGCCCGCGCCGCCGCCGCCGCGGTCTCCTGTGCCTGAAGTTGCGCAATCTCGCTCTCAAGGCCCGCGAGTTTGCCCTTGCGCGCGGCAAGGTCTTTCTCGACGCCGCGCTTGATCTGCGCCATCTGCTTCGCGGAGTCCTTGGCCTGCTTCTCGTTGGCGTCAAGCGTGGCCTGAAGTGTCGTCGCCTCGTCGCGCAGCTTCTTCAGCTCCATGCTGCTTGCCGCGTCCTGCTGGTTCAGCTCGCCCAGGAAGTCCCAGAGCTGCGCAAACTGCTGGAAGTCAGTCGCGCCAAACAGCACGTTCGCAAAGCCGGTCGGACCCGTGCGATACATGTTCGCAGCGCGATCGTTGAGGTGACCCTGCACGACCGACAGACGCGCTTTTGTCTTATCAAGTTTAGCCTGGTTGGCCTGCTGCGCGGCGCGGGCCTTGTCGAGCTTCTGCTGCGCCGTGTAGTAGTTGTCGCTGGCCTTGTCAAGTTTAGTGTTTAAGGCGTCTATCTGCTTTTTCGCCGCCGCGGCTTCGGCCATCTTCGAGCTCGGCACGGCCGACGCTACTTGTGGAATCCCCAGCGTAAGCATCAACATAAGAGCGCACAATGCGCTCAAAATCCGTTTATTCAGCATTTGTTTACTCATAGAGTTCTTTCGTATACTCAAGTTCTGTTCTGTTATACACCTAAGGTTCTCGTTCTTCATATCTCTCCCGCCACCGCTACGCTCAGACAAGCGAATATAAAGCGAACACATACTGGGTACTATTCTATCAAAATCAAGCTTACAGATGGGTTACAGACGGCAGATTGTCTCCAAAATCGCCGCCGCAAGGTGCTGAAAGCCCTGCTGAGAGGCTTGTGCGTTAAAATCATGTGGAATTGGTAACGTCAGGTTACGGTCCCCGGATAACACGATTCCCTCGGGGCTGCGCGCCAATCTGACGTGCAAAACTGCCGTCGAAAGCGGGCATGCCGTGGCAGGTCTCTCCTCCGAAGGCGCCTCGGGGCGGGCAGATTGCGACGAGTCCCTGTCAGCAGGCAGTGGTCTGTCATCGCGGATTACCGTAACGCGCGCTTCGACCTGGGCCGCCTGCGCCAGATTGGCCACCCGGCGCGCAATGCGGTAGGCGTCCCCGTCGGCCGCCACCAGCTCGAGAATGGTGTCAGCCAGAAGGGCGTTGCGACTGCGCGGACGACCCGACGAGGCCGAGTGCACCGGGACGCTCTTGCCGCCCCAGATGTGGTGCAGAGCCCTGATCGCCTCAAAGGTTGAGGCCCCCACTACGCCGTCGCCCTCAAGCGCGCTGTTGACTTGGAACTCGCTGACCGCACGCTCAGTCCAGGTGCCGAAGATGCCGTCGGCCGGCCCACAGTAGAAGCCGAGCGTGTTGAGCACCTCCTGCAACTGGGCGACGTCGGCCCCGTGGAAATGCGGCGCACGCAGATAGAGCAGCCGGTCGCCGAAGGCGAAGCTGCTGTCTACCAGCGCCGACCAAGTCCGATCATCGACCACGCCGGTGGCGGGCAGTCCGGAGCTTTCCTGAAAGCAGCTGAGCGCGCGGCGAGTATCTTCCAGAAAAACGCCGTCGACCCCGCTCGCTCCCAGCTGATAGCCAAGAATCAGCAAGCGGCGCTGTATGTCCTCGACCGCAGGTCCGCGGTCGCCTATCCTTATTGTGTTCATCGTCATACGAAGTCTTCAGTTACCAAACTTTCAAGCACGAAAAGATCGTCCTTTGCATCCTGCGAGATCTTCCTGCTCTTCTCGCGCCCTGAGGGTTTCTCTATTCTATACTATTAACTGCCCTGTTCCGCTGAGATGAAACGAGTTTGCGACCATGTCCCACCTCCATATCCCTGATGGGATTCTCCCTCCCTGGCTATGGATCACGGGCTGGCTTGTCTGCGCCCTGTGGGTGAGCCTGGTCTGCGTCGTGGGAAAGCAGCGCTGGGATCTGCGCCGCAAGGTACCCCTGGTGGCGATGGCAAGCGCGCTCATGATCCTCGCGATGACCTTCGAGATCGTACCGCTTGACTACCACCTGAGCCTGAGTGTGATCGCCGGGATCATCCTGGGGCCCTTCCTGGCTCCGCTGGCCGCGCTCATCAGCGAGATCTTCCTTGCGCTGCTGGGCCACGGCGGCGTCACGGTCATCGGTCTGAACACCCTGATACTTTCCGCCGAGATGATCGCAGGCTGGGCGCTGTTTCGCAGCCTGCACGCCCTGGCCGGACGATTGCTGCACGAGCGCGCGGGGCTGCGCGTCGCCGTCTCCGGTGTGATCGCCTGCGCGCTGGCGCTGGCTCTGGCTACCAGCCTGACCGTCAGCGTCGTGGCGCTGGCCGGCCCCCGCCTGGCCCAGCAGCGCAGCTCTGATGTCTCGGCGTCTCATGAAAGCGAGCAGCTCTCATTGACAACATTTATCGCCGTGGTGTTTACCCTTGGCCCGATCGGCTGGGCGCTTGAAAGCACCGTAACCGCCGTAGCGCTGGTCTACCTGCACCGCCTGCGGCCGGGATTGATTGCGGGAAGGACTGATGTGACAGGGGCCCTGACCCCGATCTCCCAGCCCGGCAGTCAGCAAGGAGCCCCCCCATGCGACTGACTGACATCGACCGTAGCGCGACGACGGCGCCCGAAAGCTGGCTGCACCGCCTCCCCGTCGCCGTCAAACTACTGGGTCTGCTTGCTGTGATCGCCGTCGCGCTATCCAGTTGGAACCCTGGGGTCCTGGCTGCGCTCGCCTGCGTACTGATCGCGCTGGGACTGTCCGCCCGCCTGCGCCCACGACTGTTCCTGGGCCTGGCTTCCTACCCGCTCATCTTCTCTCTGTTGCTGGTCGTGACCCTGCAGCCGGGCTGGATGGTCAGCGCCGCTCTGCTGCTGAAAGCTTTCTGCACCGCGCTGGGCGCCGTCTGCCTGATACTGACGACTCCCTATCCGCAGATATTTGCCGCCACCGGACGGGTACTGCCGCAGTTGCTCAACGACTCGTTGCTCATGACCTACCGTAGCTTGTTTATCCTCGCGACGAGCCTCAGCGGCCTTACGGTCGCCCTGCGCCTGCGCGGGGGTCTGTCTTGGCGCCGTCCGCTCGCGCTGCTCCGCAGCCTGGGCGACCTGTTCGGGGCGCTCGTGCTGGTGGCGCTCGACCTGAGTGAGCGCGACTACGAAGTGCTCAACCTGCGCGGCTACGACGGCAAACTGCGCATCGACACCAGAAGTGTGCCAAAAGCGACTGTTCCCTTTTCCACATTCAACCCTGACCTCTCCCACGATATGAAAGGAGGCTCCTGATGGACGTACCCCGCACCGCGGCCGGCGCGCCCGACTGCGAGCTCTGTCAGAAGCACCTGCATCGCCACGGGCCGCATCCCGATGACGTCGCCTACGTCAGCTGTGTGCTGCATCACTTCGACGACGGCGCGGCGATACATCTCTGTGGGCTGGATTTCTGCGCTCACAAGGGTGAGCGCACCGTGCTGCTTGGTCCCAACGGCGCCGGGAAATCCACGCTGCTGCAGCATCTGCTGGGGCTGCTGAAGTCCGACGAGGGTGTTGTGCGCGTCTTCGGCGTCGACCCGCACGACGCCTGGCGTGACATCCGCCAGCGCATCGGCGTGGTATTGCAAAACGTCGACGTCCAGCTCATCATGCCCACCGTCTACGACGACATCTGCTTCTCCGCGCGCCAGTATGGCTGGGAGCGAGATCGCGTGAACGAGGCCGCGCGGTCCATCATGGAGCGCCTCGGCATCACCGAGCTGGCCGGGCGCACGCCCCAGAGTCTCTCCGGCGGCGAGAAGCGCAAGGTCGCGCTCGCCGGGGCGCTGCTGACAAAGCCCGAACTTCTGGTGCTCGACGAAGCCTTCGAGGGGCTTGACCCCGCCTCGCGCGCCGAGATCGTCAAGCTGCTGGCCGCGCTCTCGCGCGACGAGGGCGTGAGCATCGTGCTGACAACCCATGACATCGACGCCGTTGCTGAGATCGCCGACTACTGCTACGTCCTGCACGCTTCCGGCGAAATCGTCCTGTCCGGCACACCGGCCGAGGTCTTCGCACACGCCGACCTGCTGGAGGCTTCCAACATCCGCCCGCCGATACTCGCGGAGCTCTTCGAGCGCCTGGGGAGCGCGGCGCGGCCCCTCACTGTCAAGGAGGCCGCCGAGCTCCTCTCCGGAGATGCGCGCATGGTACAATCTGAAACGAAGCCCCGCAGGGGTCGTAGGACAACGCCGCATGAAGGAGGCCGCGCGTGAGCTTTGAGCTCTACCTGAAACGCAGTCAGCACAAGATGGACCGGCTCGTCACGAGCTTCTACAAGAAGCGCGGCAGCAACGACATCAAGCACTACCTGTACGCGCCGCTGGAGCGCTACAGCGGCAACGCGGGCAAGCGGCACCGCCCCCTGATCTGCCTGATCGCCTGCGAGGCGGTCGGCGGCGACCCCCGACGGGCCGAGGCCTCAGCGGCGGCCATCGAGCACTTCCATACCGCCGCTCTCATCCATGACGACATCCAGGACGAAGCCCTGACCCGGCGCGGCGAGCCCTGCTTCCACATCACCGAAGGCGTAGCGCTCGCGATCAACGCGGGAGACCTCGCGCTGTCGCAGGTCACGGGCGTCGTAGTCGCCGACCCGCTGCTGGACGACACGACCAAGATCCGGGTGCTGGGCGAGCTGGTCGACATGACGACACGGACGATCGAGGGCCAGGCGCTCGACATCGGCTGGGTGCGCGACAACCGCTTCGATCTGCGCGTCGAAGACTACCTGATGATGGCCAACCACAAGACCGCCTACTACAGCGGCGCGGTGCCTCTGGCGATCGGCGCGATCATCGGTGACGCCGACGAGTCGGTCGTCGAAGCGCTGCGCAGCTTCGGCATGGCGACGGGACTCGCCTTCCAGATCCAGGACGACATCATCAACCTGACGGGCAACGACCGCAGCAAGGACTTCCGCGCAGACATCACCGAGGGCAAACGCACGCTCATCGCGA